>Ga0182747_1001576_pt1 | contig 17447 bp, 20 predicted proteins | sample eDN3rd30CBELigBY_FD_128526 | JGI IMG/M metagenome (GOLD analysis project Ga0182747, IMG submission 128526) | Enriched backyard soil microbial communities from Emeryville, California, USA - eDNA 3rd pass 30_C BE-Lig BY (version 2) (version 2) | ecosystem: Environmental > Terrestrial > Soil >...
ACTACAATCATTATCGTGGACAATGGAACTTAAAAAAGCTGCCGCCTGCAAAATACAGACAGCAGCTTCAACAGGTTGCCTAGGCTTTTTCAAAATGTCCTTTACAAAGGGTACATTTTAAAGCAGGATATAGGCTTTTTTTGTTGAAGTTATTCATAAAGTAGAGGGTTATACCGACTGATATTTGAGGTATATCTAATTTAGAATCTGCTGTATAGCTTAAAAGGAGATAAATAAGTGAAACTTGAAACCAATAGATTACAGATAATACCTTGTACGAAAGAAACCGTACAAATTGCTATTAATCAGGGCTATAATTTGGGACCCCATATTATACATTATTTAGATTCATTGTCTAAAGATTCTACACAACTGTATTGGGGATCTTGGATAGTAGTTCGTAAATCAGATGATAAGGTTATCGGAGATATCGGATTTAAAGGAAAGCCTGATAAGACTCAAACAGTTGAAGTAGGATATGGTTTCCTGGCAGAAACATGGAATCAAGGCTTTGCAACAGAAGCAGTTTGAGAATTATTACGTTGGGCTTTCCAAACATCGGAAGTTGAGAAAATAAAAGCGGAAACACTTAAAGAGAATTACGGATCTATTCGTGTATTAGAAAAGCTAGGTATGAAAAGAGTTGAACTAACACAAACAATGATTAATTGGGTGTTAGATAAGGAAGAGTTTGATCTATTGTAATTTATTTATCTTTCATGTAGATGTGGTTGTAAGATAACCACAATGCTATGAGACACTACAGTCGGGGTTCCATATACATATTTATTAGTAGCATAATGCGAGGAGTGACATTTAAGCCGGTTAAAAAATATTATACTTCTCGAAAATAATGAAGTGTGGAATATAATGATGAGCTCTATAATAAAATCCCTTTAGTGTTCAATGATAATGTAATTTTAGGAAACTATTGGAAATGTAAAGACGTATATGAAAAAAGGGGATGATGAGGGTGACTAGATATTCAATTAATGAATTTATTAAGAGTACAGAACAAGTTGATAAGGGAGAAGGCTTTTTTGAGTTAGAAACACCAAGAATTTTAGAGGTCAATCTTGATGGACTTGTTTGGGCAAAGTCCGGTGCGATGATTTCTTATAATGGGCATATAAAGTTTGAACGTGAAGGTATATTAGAAAATGGCATCGGCCATATGTTCAAAAAAGCGTTTACTGGTGAAGGTGCTACCCTTATGAAAGCAAAAGGCAAAGGAAAGTTGTACTTAGCGGATAGTGGAAAGAAAATTATCATTTTAAATTTACAAAATGAGGCCATTCATGTAAATGGAAATGACCTTTTAGCATTTGAGACATCAATTAAACATAATATTAAGCTCATGAAAAAAGTTGCGGGGATGATGGCAGGTGGTTTGTTCAATGTTCGCTGTGAAGGTACGGGAATGATTGCCATTACAACGCATTATGAACCACTTACATTACGTGTAACCCCTGGAAATCCAGTAATTACAGATCCAAATGCCACGGTTGCATGGTCGGGAAATCTTCAACCAGAATTTCAAACGGACATTTCACTCAAAACTTTTGTAGGGAGAGGAAGCGGTGAGTCCATTCAAATGAGATTTGAAGGGGATGGCTTTGTCATTGTTCAGCCTTTTGAGGAAGTAAAAATGCAAGCAGGTCCCCAATTATAAAGAAAGAATTCAGGTGACATACCAATCGTAGTAGCACTAAAAACTTCTAGTGTGTCATCAATAGCTCTTTCTTGTGGAAGAGCTGCTTCTTTGAAGGAGATAATATTAAATGAGATGTGGAGCGAAATGCTTTGTGGTTGAATTTGAAATAGATGGTGAAAAACAAGTTAAGCAAATAATCGCAAGAACGCCGGTAGAAGCAAGAAAAACCATCCGTCTAGAGTATGGAACAAGTCCGCAAAACTTATCGGTCAAAGAAGAGAGAAAAAGTAAATAGAACTTTAAGGAACCGTAGTAAAAATAATTGTGTATAGAGGTATTTATTTCTTTCATTTCTTAGTTGGTATAAGAAGTCCGAAAATCTTTATCCTAAGACTAAAGAAAGGAAGAGATAAACATGCACTATACAAAAGCATTTTTTATTAAGCTTGTGATGACGCTTGTATTTCTTTGGCTCGTTTTAGGGTTATTTTTTGATGCATCGATTGGAAGCATACTTCTTATTGGTGTCATTATAACGGTAGTTGGATTTATAGGAGACGTCTTCTTATTACCGAGAGTTGGAAACTTTATTGCAGGTGCTGGAGATTTTGTTCTCGTCCTTTTAGGTGTATGGGCAATTGGTTCTGTTTTATTTATACCGGGAATTGCCGTATTTTCTGCAGCCTTTTTATCGGCACTTTTCGTGGCAGTAGGAGAGCTTTATTTCCATAGATACTACAGAGATAATGTAATGGAAAAAGTTAGTGGAAAGAAAAAGTATATTCATTTCGGAAATTTACGAACAGAATTCTCACATGACTTTGATGAAGGAATAGAAAAAATAAAAGAAAATAATAAAGACGAATAAAAATTGGAACTGCCATTTGTGGCAGTTCCTTTTATTTACCATTAAACATGTCTGAGCTATGTGGTACATGTGCTTTTGTAGTGGGATCGATGTAGTGTTTGACCGCATTAATAGCAATCGTTGCTTCTCCAAATCCGGTTGTGATCAACTTTACTTTTCCTTCGTAATCACAAACATCGCCAACGGCATAAATTCCCTGAATATTTGTTTCCATTTTAGAACTTACTTTAATTGATATCTTATTCATGTCTAAGCCCCAATTATTTAAAGCCCCTAAGGATGATGTAAACCCATAGTTTACTACCACTTCATCAGCCTCATAAGATTCAAATTCTCCAGATTCCGCATTTTTAAAAGTAATCTTTTGTATCACTCCATCCGTACCTTCCATTTCAGTAGGTACAAGGGGAGTCTTTATGTCGACCGTCGATTTCTTCAATTGCTCTACACTATACTCATGTGCTGTAAATCTATCTCTACGATGGATAATCGTAACACTTTTTGCAATTTGCTCTAACATTAATGCCCAATCGACCGCTGAATCGCCTCCACCAAGTACAATAACCCTTTTTTCCTTGAACACACTTATATCATCAATAAAATAATGAAGTGTTTTTCCTTCAAAGCTTGAAGCGTTATCGATACCCAGTTTTCTTGGCTGGAAGGCACCTAAACCCGCAGAAATAATAATAGTTTTTGTCAGATGTATTTCTTTATCGGTTGTTATTTTTAAAACACCATCGTCTAGTTCTTCATAACTTTGAATGGTTTGATTTAATACGATCGTTTGTTTGAAAATTTTCATTTGTTCTAATAAATTTGCAATCAAGTCTTTCGCACGAATTTTAGGATAACCTGCCACATCATAAATAAATTTTTCTGGGTAAATAACTGACAGACGACCACCTAACTGAGGCAAGCTTTCAATTATTTTGACAGATAAATTTCGCATACCTGCATAGAATGCAGAAAATAGTCCTACCGGGCCACCGCCTATAATGGTTACATCATAAATTTTCTCATCGGTTTTCATTGCATTCACTCATTTTCTTTCATTTTTTAGGTTTTTTGATTTACACGTAATTATGAGGAGTATTTCCGTAAAGTCCTCATTTTAGTATTGTAAGTCTAAATTTTAGGATTACGTTCAAAGGATGAGTTCTTGAGGAAGTAGGAAGGCCTCATTGAGTTTAATTTACTAGAAGTAGGTGATGAAAATTTTGATAGGGCGTTAAATCGAATTTATATTTGGATTAGAAAAAATACCATTGATGATAAGATAACTTGAAATTTTTTGCTAATAGTAGAGCCAATCACTTAAGATAAGGATATGTAGTAAATGAAATGAGGATGCGTACGATGAAGTATATTATTTTTGATTTTGATGGAACATTAGCAGATTCAAAATCTGTTTTTATGAAGGCTTGGAATACTTACGCGGATACCTATAAATATGATCGTGTGAAAAGTGAAGACATCGTTACTACAAGGAATTTAAATTTACATCAAAGAGCGAAACTATTCCATTTCCCTATGCATAAACTGCCGATTATTTTACCGAAGATGTATAGCTACTTTAAAACACATATCCATGAAGTAGAGGTATTTGACGGGATCAAAGCAATGCTCGATAGCATCTCTCAGAAGGGTTATAAAATTGCTATTCTTTCATCGAATGCAAAAGAAAATATTGAACTGGTCCTGAAACAAGAAGGAATCGATTCCGTGAATGAAGTACTTACATCTAGTAGATTATTTGGTAAGGATACAGTTTTGAAGAAATTTTTGAAAAAACAACAATTACAAGGTAAAGATGTTCTCTATGTTGGGGATGAGGTACGGGATATTATTGCCTGCAATACAGTAGGGATACCTTTCATGTGGGTGAGTTGGGGATTAGATGGAATGGAATTGATTGAGAAGGAAAAGCCGAAGTATATGGTGCATACACCGCAAGAAATAGTCGAAACTATCGCTTCTCTATGAAGGTAGAAGGTGAATCGCAAAAGAAATGCCGTATGAAAAAAATCCCCAATCTAAATGATTGGGGCAAATAAACTCATATAAGGTGTATTGGCTAAGTTAATAGTCGATAAAGTATTAACTTACGTTTATCATATCGACTTTAGGTTATATGCTCAATGCAATATTATTGGTAGGAAGTGATATAAGTGATTGAAATGGTGGTATTTAACATTAGGCATGTCCATAATTAAATTAATTCTTTACTCAACTTCATCACCAATCATATATGTTGTTTTAAGGTTTAAGAACAACCTTTATGCAATCTTCTTGTTTCGTATCAAATACTTGATAGCCGTGTTTTGCTTTTTCTAGAGGGAGGACATGGGTAATGATATCACCAGCATTTACTTTGCCTTCTTCAATTAAATTATAGACATGTGGCATAATGTGAACGACGGGTGCTTGTCCAGTACGGATTGCCACATTTCGTTGGAAGATGTCTCCAAGAGGGAAGGCGTTGTATCGTCCTCCATAAACACCAGTTATTTGGATTGTGCCACCTTTTCTTACAGCCTGACTAGCTGTCACAATAGCACCCATAGCTCCACCTTGTAGCTTTAGACCACTAGCAAGGAACTCTAAAGGTGACATTTTGCCACTCATTCCAACACAATCAATGACGACATCAGCACCACCTTTGGTCATCTCTTTTAAGTATTCTCCACAATTTTCGTGATCCTCGAAATTGACGATTTCTACGTTATTGGTTTTCTTTGCATGCTTTAAGCGATAGCCCACATAATCCACTGCAATAACTCTTTCGGCTCCTTTTAACCAAGCAAATTTTTGTGCTAACAAACCAACAGGACCACAGCCAAGAATCACAACAGTATCACCTTTTTTAACACCCGCATTATCTACACTCCAGAAAGCTGTTGTTGCTGCATCTGCTAGGAGAACTAGACTTTCATCAGGTACTTCGGATTTTTCTGGGATTTTGAATGGAAGGAAATTACCATAAGGAACGCGCATATACTCTGCTTGTCCGCCTGGAAATCCACCAGCTGTGTCAGAGTATCCAAAGTAAGCACCCATTTCACCATTGTCGTTGGAATTATCGCACTGACTTTCTAAATCGTGATTACAATACCAACATTCCCCGCAGGCAATATTGAAGGGGATGACTACGCGATCGCCTTTCTTAACTTTTGTAACACCTTTTCCGACTTCTTCCACAATCCCCATAGGTTCATGTCCAATAACATAGTCTTGTCCAATGTTCGGAATCATTCCATGAAGGAGGTGTAGATCTGAACCACAAATCGCTGTTGTGGTTAAACGAATAATAATGTCATCTGCTTTTTTTATTTTAGGCGCTTTGACTTCTTTGACTTCAACATTTTTGATACCTTGAAAAGTGACAGCTTTCATTAAAAAAATCCCTCATTTTCATTAGTTTTTCGGTGGGGTTGGGAACATTCCTTTTCGATTCATACTTTTTGGGAATAAATCCAATTTCGCTATATCCACCGCATTTTCAGCCGATTTAATATCCAGTTCTTTTTGCTTCTCTAAGTCATAAGGCTTGAGCCATTCCTTTTTCATCATTAGCTCAGTAATGTCATGATACAAGTCGTACATGACGTCCAATTGGGTTTTCAAAATCTTTTGAAGAGCAGGGGAAGCGGTTTCGGTTAAAGCTATTGAAAGGTTTCGAATGCCTGTTTTTGTTGTTAATAAAAACTCGAGCGCAACGCCGGAATCTGTTAATTCTGGCATGCCAACGGAGTTAATCGGATCTAAATAGTCTTCCATACAAGTGTCCTCCTAATATTCTAATTCTGATTTAGAATAGAGTTTTATCATGGCAGATAGAGCAGGTGTAGATAGTTTTACATTTTTGTCCAGCAAAGCTCTTAAATCATCATCAAACACAACACCTTGACTTAGTTTGGATTTAAGTAAACTTGTCGTCATAAAGTTAATGACTTCATGAAATTCCATCGTTTCATGTAGTGCTAATTTTTTTTCGAACATGTTCAAAAGCACCTCCTAATTTTCCTTTAAAAGGCTACCCTATAAGGAATGTATTTATACAATGTAGGGAGGCTGGACTGTTTTATTTACAACTAAAAATTAAAATAAAAAAGCTCTACAAGATTGTTTCACTTGCAGAGCGAAATTGATTATCCAAAAATTTGTCCGCCATTCACATGAAGGGTTTGACCTGTTACAAAGCGGGAATCGTCTGAAGCTAGGTACACAAAGGTTGGTGCTACTTCAAATGGTTGACCTTGACGATCCATTGGGTTTCCAGCAAGAGGGACTTGGTCAGCTGAGAAGCTAGAGGGAATAAGTGGTGTCCAAATACGGCCTGGTGCAATCGCGTTAACACGTATTCCTTTCTTTACTAAATTCTTTGCCAATGCTCGTGTAAATCCGATGTTGGCTCCTTTTGTTGCGGTATAGTCCATTAACTGATCATTCCCATCAAAGGCAACGACGGAGGCTGTATTAATAATTGAACTACCTGCTTTTAAGTATTTTAGTGCTGCGCGGGTTGTGTAAAAGTGAGAATAAATATTTACTTTAAATGTGGTATCGAATTGTTCATCCGTAATATCTATGAGATCTAACTGTTGAAATTGGACTCCGACATGATTACATAAAACATCGAGCTTCCCGAAAACTTCCACTGTCTTTTCAACGATATGAATACATTGTTGCTTTTCCTTTAAATCTCCAGGTAATAGTATACAGCGCTGTCCTATTTCTTCTATCCGCTTTTTTGTACGAGTGGCATCTTCATGTTCATCCAAATAAGCAATGGCAACATCCGCACCTTCTTTTGCAAAGGCAATAGCCGCAGCCGCACCCATTCCACTATCACCACCAGTAATAAGCGCAACTTTACCAGTTAATTTGTCGCTACCTTTATAATTAGGATTTTCAATAATTGGTTGAGGTACCATAAGGCTTTCAAGTCCTGGCTGGCGATATTGACGTTGCTCAGGTACAGTTAATGCAACTTCCTCATATTGCGTAATCTTTCCGTAATTTGGGTACATCGGGTAACCTTGATTGTTCTGTTCTTTAGTCACCTTACCAACCTCCAAAATAGGATATATTGATTACCATATGCAAAGTCAAAGATGAGAATGCTTCTTGATATTACGGGCACAAATTAAAAAGCATGAATAACATAGAGAAGAATTTGTATTATTTAGGAGGTTATGAATGATGCGCTATTATTACAATCCACAAATAAAATATTTATTAATGAATCAGTCAGAGGAAAAAGAGGTAATGAAGTACCAATCTATGAGTATTATTGTTCCAAAAGTTGGGCCAAGGCCACCTCATTATATACATCCACTTTATGTGCAATATTATCCTATCATTTAATTAAATAAAAAATAAGTGGAGTGCAACTAGTAATTGGTTGTTCTCCACTTAATCAATTTAAGGCACTATTGAGGAATACGTAAAGTATTACCGGCGTAAATTAAATCTGGATTTTCAATATTGTTTTCTGATGCAAGGGCTTTTACTGTTGTACCAAAATATTTCGAAAGCGACCAGAGTGTATCTCCTGATTTTATTAAATAGTAAGCTGAAGGGGAAATTGTTAACTCATCTCCAGGATGAATATAATCTGGATTTGAAATAGTGTTATTTGCAAGAAGAGTTGACACAGATGTTTGATGCATAGTTGCAATACTTGAAAGGGTGTCCCCAGATTTTACAATATACGTTGTCAGATCACTACCTGATTCTGGCGTAGAGGGTTGTTCAGGTTGTTCTTCATTTGATGACTTCTCTATAAAGATACCATCGTTAAATAGATTTAAATCAACATCTCCGTTCACACCATCTACAGAGCCTGTATCTGTATATTGCCAGCCAGCCCAAGTCTCCCAAATGACATCATTGGATGGTTCGTTCCCATCATATTGTGCTAGCCATAATGAGTACTTCGTTAATGATTCTCCGAAAACATTTGTAGCATTTTCTGCATTACTATATACCATCACAGGATACCCAGTGAGATTTTCTACTTCTTCAGCAAAAGTTAAGGCGATCGCGTTGGAATCTTCAGTAGATAGTCCGTCTAGTTGTTCAAAGTCCAATACTGGCTTTACTTCTATTTCTTTGCCGTTAATTATGGATGCGAAAAAGTTTGCCTCTTCACGAGCCTGTTCAACAGTTGTAGCAGTTAAAAAGTGATAAAAACCAACCTTTAAACCTGCTGCCTTTGCGCCTTCATAATTCACCTCAAAGTTAGTGTCGGTATAGTCGACACCTTCACTAGATTTTATTATCACAACTTGTATCCCCGTGTTCGCTAATGCATCGAAATCGATATTCTCCTGATACCTACTAACATCTATTCCTTTATACTCAGATGAGCTCTCGGGTTCAACAGCGAATGCACTATTTGTCAATGCTAGGGTGCCGAAAAATAGAATGGCTATAAATATTTTTGCAAATTTCTTCACCATTTTCACCTCCAATCTAGTAACTCTTGTTAAAGTATGCGAGTTTAATAGAATGGATTGAGCAGATATAATGGGTGAAAGTAGAAAGGGATGACTTTTCGAGAAATTCACGTACCATGCATAGAAGGAAGAACGCTTTTTTTGTGGAAGTGTTAAAGAAGAGATACAATAGAGTAGTAATTTGTATGAAAGGGTGTATGTTATGCAATCGTTTAATGCTTTAATTGTAAATAAAAAAGAGGAACAGTTTTCTGTTGATGTTCAACAATTAACGCTTCAAGATTTACCAAAAGGTGAAGTGTTAATTAAAGTTCAATATTCAGGTGTGAATTATAAAGATAGCTTAGCTTCTATCCCAAATGGTAACATCGTCAAAAATTATCCTTTTGTACCGGGAATTGACTTAGCAGGAGTGGTTGTTTCATCGGAAGACCCACGTTTCAAAGAAGGCGATGAAGTCATTGCCACAAGTTATGAAATTGGTGTTTCGCATTTTGGAGGATATAGTGAATATGCACGTATTCCTGCGAATTGGATTGTACCATTACCGAAAGGCCTAACGTTAAAAGAAGCTATGACGATTGGAACTGCTGGATTTACAGCTGCCTTATCTGTATTGCGTCTAGAGGAAAATGGGATAGCACCCGAAAAAGGAAAAGTTCTAGTGACAGGAGCAACTGGGGGAGTTGGAAGCTTTGCAGTATCGATTCTCGCAAAATTAGGCTTTGAAGTAGAAGCAAGCACAGGGAAGGAATCAGAAGTAGCATACTTAAAGCAACTAGGTGCAACTTCTATCGTTCCCCGTGAAGAGGTTTATGATGGGAAAATACGAGCTCTAGGTAAACAAAAGTGGGCGGCTGCGATTGATCCAGTTGGAGGGGAGCCACTTGCATCCTTACTCAGCCAAATTCAATATGGTGGTTCTGTAGCAGTAAGTGGATTAACTGCAGGGACGAGCGTACCAACTACAGTCTTCCCATTTATTCTTAGAGGTGTGAATTTACTCGGTATTGATTCCGTATACTGTGATATGGAAACTCGTTTAAAGGTATGGAATCGATTAGCAACAGATTATAAACTCGCTAACTTAGAACAAGTTATTCAAAAAGAAGTAACTTTAACAGAGCTTCCAGAAGTACTATCCACATTGCTGAAGGGCCAAGCAAGAGGAAGAATACTAGTTAAATTATAAGGAGGTTATAAAGTGATTGTTTCTCAAGAGGTATTAGAGTTATTCGGTGTCAAGGACGAGAGTGCTTTTGTTAAACGAATGCAATCCAATGCTGTAAATACCTTAATCGAAGCGCTGGAAATTGAATACGTTGAGTTATCACCAGACCGTGTTGTTATGAAGATGCCTGTTGGACCGAAAACAAGACAACCTGCAGGGATTCTACATGGGGGAGCTTCTGTTGCGTTAGCAGAAACGGCAGCAAGTGTTGCTACTGCGATTAACGTGGACTTAACAAAGTATAATCCAGTAGGATTAGAGATTAATGCAAACCATATTCGTAGTAAAAAAGATGGTGTTGTTACAGCTATTGCTACCCCTTTACATAAAGGACGTAAAACAATGGTTTGGGATATCAAGATAGTAGACGAAGATGAGCGTTTAATTTGTATATCTCGTTGTACGATGGCTGTGATTGATAAGAATAGATAGAGTGATGAGACTGTTTTAGTTTTTAAAACAGTCTTTTTTTATTGCTAGTATAGTTAAAAGTTAATTTAAAACGAATAGAGTTGCTAATAGGCCCCTTTCTTTAGTAGGATAAGAAAGCATCTAGATTTACATCAGAAAGAAGGGAACAACATGGAGTTTTATTATGTGGTGCTCCTTTTTAGTATAGGGTTGATTGGGTCATTTATATCCGGAATGTTAGGTATTGGCGGGGCTATTGTTAAATTCCCGATGATTCTAATGATCCCGCCACTATTTGGATTTCAAGCCTTTACTTCTCATCAGGTATCAGGAATTAGCGCGTTGGATGTGCTATTTGTTTCCATAGCAGGTGTGCTAGGCTATCGTAAAGCAGGTTATATAAATAAATCTTTAATCCTCGTCATGGGAAGTTCTGTACTGATAGGTTCTTTAATCGGAAGCTTTGAGTCAGATATGTTGACAGAAATACAGGTAAATATCGTATATGGAATATTGGCTTTAATTGCTGCCATAATGATGTTTGTACCTAAAAAGCAAATCGATGAATCTCATATAAAGCAAGTAACATTTAATAAACCTCTAGCAGCCATTCTAGCCTTTATTGTAGGGGGTGGTTCTGGAATAGTTGGGGCAGGTGGGGGATTCTTGCTTATCCCTATTATGTTAGTAGTTCTCCACATTCCTACAAGGATGGCTATTGCCTCAAGTTTAGCAATTACGTTCATTTCAGCCATTGCAGGTTCCATAGGTAAAATAGCAACTGGACAAGTAGAATATCTACCTGCAATTATCATTATACTAGCAGGAATAATTGCTGCTCCAATAGGGGCAAAGGTAAGTACAAAGCTAAACACAAAAGTATTAGAAAACATACTAGCCTTTCTTTTGTTAGGAACAGCAATGAAGGTATGGATGGATATCATATAAAAGGTAAGGTATTTGAGCCTTACCATATGCGGTCATACAGAAGAATAGTAAAATCTTAAAAACACAAATGTTGACTAAATCAACATTTGTGTTTTTATTTCAGTCTGAAATGTTTTCTGGATAACTTCTTTTCGAGTTGAAAATTACATATGGAAACGTCAATTTTTTAGGAGGATTTTTTGATATTCAACAGGTGTCATATTGGTAAACTTTTTAAAAGTTTTATAGAAATGAGATGTATCATAATACCGATTCTCATTGAGTTGATTTTCAATTAGAAACTCACCTTTTACAATATCGCTAACAATATATTGAAAATTAATCTGCTGGAGAAATGTCTTAGGAGCAATACCAAGTTCGTTTTGGAACAGCATACGTAAGTAACGCTCGGAATAACCGCTAAATCGCTCTAAATCTTTGACTTGTAAATTACCGTGGTGATGAATTATTTTCTTGATACAGCTTGTTAAGATTGTTGGACAATAGTTATGTGTTTGTATGGAACAAGTTGAAAGGAATGACTCAAGAAGTTGTAAGTGTTCCTCGAAGGTTTTGGTTAGAAGTAATCTTTCATAGAAGGGAAGTAAGTATGCTGCTACTTCAAACAATGGAAGTGCGTCTTCGCTATTGATCTCTTTTAAAGAAACTTGGAAGGTAAATAAATCTTGGAGTGGAAAGAGACGAATGCCTAGATAAGTAGAACTTGGGTTGAAGGTTATTAATTTACGCTTTTTGGGACTTGGCACGAGAAGACAGTCGAAATAATCTCCATCTAAATTAAAAATTAGATCAATACATCCATCAGGTATACCTGGGAGGAGCGCTTTCTTACCATTATCATCCTCAAGTGTTTTTAACAGATATACATATGCAATTGAACTCTGGAAATGAGGTGATGTTTGTGTAATCTGTAATGATGCTACATTTAACTCATTCCATTCCGGTTGAATTGGATGGAAAACTTTTATAAGATTCATAATTTCACCTCTTATATGATTGTTAAATATTTTACATAATTCTTAATTGTAAGAAAATATAACATGTATTTCCGTTTTTTACAATGTTTTAAATAATCTGTCATCTTATAATTCAATTAGATGAAAGGAGATGTTACATATGGTGAAAATTGAAGAAAGTCTGACAAAGGTGGCCCATCCATTAGCTCCATTAACTGAGGAGGAAATTAAAAAAGCGGTTGAAATTTTGAAAGCTGAAAAGAATATTCATAATCAAGTACGTTTCCCTACAGTTGCTCTAAAGGAGCCAAAAAAAGAGGTTGTGTTGAACTTTAAAGAGGGAGATGCGTTTGACCGCGAAGTTTTCTTTGTTCTTCTAGATAATTCTGTTCCAACAACTTATGAGGCTGTCGTTTCATTAACAACATCTTCTGTTGTTCGATTTGAAGAAATTCCAGATGTACAGCCTTCTATTATGCCTGAGGAATTCTTAGAATGTGAAAACCTTGTAAAAAATCATCCTGATTTTAAAGCGGCACTTAAAAAACGAGGAATTGAAGACTCTAATCTAATCATGGTTGATCCATGGTCTGCAGGGTATTTTAATATTCCTGAAAATGAAGGGAAACGAATAGCTCGTGCTATTTGCTGGGAAAAGAAATTTGAAGATGATAACGGATATGCGTATCCATTAACAGGAATTGTAGTTTATGTAGATTTAAATAAAATGGAAGTTGATAGAGTAGAGGATTATGGTGTACGCGAAATGCCAACACATGATGGAAACTACTATCCTGAAACAAGTGACTCTATCGAATTCCGACAAGATTTAAAACCATTAGAAATTATTCAGCCTGAAGGACCGAGTTTCACAGTTGAGGGGAATTTGATCAAATGGCAAAAGTGGAGCTTCCGTTATGGCTTTACACCTCGTGAGGGCTTAGTGCTTTATACAATAACGTATAACGATAAAGGGGTAGAGCGACCAATATTATACCGCGGTGCTTTATCAGAGATGGTTGTACCATATGCTGATGCTACCTTTGCCCATAATTCACAAAATGCCTTCGATGCAGGTGAATATGGTATGGGACAATTAGCAAACTCTCTAGAATTAGGGTGTGATTGTTTAGGTCATATCCATTACTTTGATGCAGTATTAGGTGATAGTACAGGTAAACCACGTACGATAAAAAATGCAATCTGTTTACACGAAGAAGATTATGGAATTGGTTGGAAACATACGGATTGGCGTACTGAACATATGGAAGTTCGACGTTCTCGGAAACTAGTAATCTCATTCTTCTGTACAGTTGGAAACTATGACTACGGCTTCTATTGGAGCTTTTTCCAAGATGGAACAATTGAGGTAGAAGTAAAACTTACAGGGATGTTAAACACAGGAACATTTGATGAAACAGGAAAGTCAAAGTATGGTTCTGAAATTGCACCAGGACTAAATGCTGTTCATCATCAACATTTCTTCAACTTCCGACTAGATACAATGCTAGATGGAGTGAAAAATTCAGTTGTTGAAACAGAAACGTATGCTGAACCAGAAGGGCCAGAAAATCCATATTCAAATGCCTTTTATCCTGTATCGCGTACATTTAAAACAGAAAAAGAAGCTGCTCGAATTTTAGATATGAAAACACAACGTACTTGGAAAATCGTAAATAAAAATTCATTAAATTTTGTAGGTCAACCAGTAGGCTACAAAATTATGCCAGGGGAAAACTGCTTACCATTTGCTCATGATAGTTCAAGCGTAATTAAACGAGCAGGATTTATCAAAAACCATTTACATGTAACTCAATTTGATGAAAATGAAATGTATGCAACAGGTAAATATCCAAATCAACATAAAGGTGGGGACGGTTTAACGAAATATATCGAACAAGATCGTCCAATCGATGATGAAGATATCGTTGTTTGGTATACGATGGGGCACCACCATATCACTCGTCCGGAAGATTGGCCAGTAATGCCAACTGCCTACATCAACTTCCATTTAAAACCAGTTGGCTTCTTTGATCGTAATCCAGCTCTAGATGTACCACGCCCACCAAAGAAAAATGCTTGTAGTGTATCGAATACACAATCAAAACCAAGCTGTCACTAAGAGAAGATGCAGAAACGGCTACTAATTAGCGTTTCTGCTTTTAATATAAGAAAAATCGTCTGTTTGTGATTGAATAGATCTCGTTAATAAAGAAGTGGAAAAGGAGGAGATTAAAAATGGTTGAATTAAAAAGAAGGTTAGGTTTTTGGCAAGCATATGCAACAGCAACGGGGTTAGTTGTTGCTGGATCTACAATGGTATCCCTTGGAAATGGTTTTGGTTCAATTGGTCCTGCATTTATTGTTGCTGCATTTCTTGCAATGATTATTAGTATTATTATTGCCTTGTCTTATGCCGAGCTTTCTTCCATTATGCCTGGTCCCGGAATGATAGGGGATTATACGCTTGTATCGATGGGAAGGTTCATGTCTATTGTTACGCTATTAGCAGGTTATTTGGTTCTAGCTGCTACAATTGGTCCATTGGAAACAATGACTGCAAGTATGGCAGTCGAGTACATTTTCCCAGGTGTAAATACATTGTTTATTGCTGTTGCCATTTTAGTCGCTTTCTTGATCATTAATGTATTAGGTGTTGAAATTTTCGGATCTGTTCAACTTGGAATTGTACTGTTCTTAATGCTGTCCACCGCTATTATGGGAATATTCGGTTTAGGTGACGTATTTACAATTGCTTCCTCAACAGTGCCAGAATTTAATCCGTTTGGATGGTCTACAGTAATGCAAGCTGTCGCTTTAGGATTATGGTTATTCATAGGAATTGAGTTCGTTATTCCAATGGGGAACGAAGTGAAGAAACCTGAAAAGACAATTCCAAAAGCAATGATATTCGGCATCATCACAATTTTTATCGTAGATATGTTGTTCGGTTCTGCAATCACAAGACATTTAGACTTAACGAGTCTTGCAACTTCAGATATACCTCAAATTGCTGGTGCTGCAGCAATGTTTGGAGATATTGGTGGAATACTAATGGCTGCACTAACAGTATTAGCAGCTACTAGCACGATTAATGCGAATTTTGCTGCTGTCCCACGTATGTTTTATGGGCTAGCCCGTAAAGGGTTATTACCTAAAGCATTTAAGTATATCCATCCTAAATTCCGTACACCTGTATTTGGAATAGTATTTGTCTTTTTATTATTTACACTCCCTTTATTTGTTTTAGAAACAAATATTAATGTCATTATGATACTACTATCAGCTGCTAGTGTAACGTGGTTTATCTCTTATATCGTAGCTCAAATTGATGTATTAATTTTGCGTAAACGATATCCAGAGATTACTAGACCTTTTAAAGCGCCTTTTAGTCCAATTTTACAAATCATTGGCATTGCCGCGTGTGTCTATATGATTGTGACGATTACACCGGATTGGTCTGCTAAATTAAAGATATATGGAATTTCTGGAGGGATGATGCTTCTTATTTGCACATATGCCTTTGTGTGGTTGAAGTATAAAAAGTTGCCTATGTTTTCACCAATCACATTAGAAGAACTGAAGGGGGACAAGGAAGGTACAGAAGAGGAGGATTCCCCTGAATTCACACCAACTATGGAAGTAATTGAAAAGTGGTGATGTGAATGGTTAAAGTCCTTGGAGAGGCGAAAGTAGAGCAATTTTTAGAAAAATTGATTCACCAACTTCCATACACAATGAATGAAAAAAAAGAGTTCATGTATTCGTTTCACCATAACAACGCAATTTGCTCAATTGGATACCAAAAGAACAAAACATTACTTTCAAAAGCCTATCAATTAACGGTTAAAATTGAGAAGGAAGTACAAACTGCAACAATTGAAAAACAGGAAGTACGCTATATCTTTCATCGGCAAAAGTGGACCGCGAAAAGGGAAAGTTCATTACTAAAATTCGCTAATCAACACTTTTGTTGGAATTGGTCTGAGATTGATTTAGACAGTCTAACTTTGATTGAAGAAAATCCGAAGCGTACTTTTAAAATTGCAATTCTTCCAGGAAGCTATAATGTTTTAATATTTCCTCCACTTACACAAGGTATTGAACTATATCCAAAGGAACTAGAATGTTTGATAAATTGGATTGATGTTATTTCGAAGCGACTAGATGATTAAATGATGAATTTGGAGGGACACCTATGCTTGCAATAGTAAGTACTTGCATAATTATAATCTTCACTTTACTAAGTGGTTCTATATTCAGAAAACAATTTAAAGCGAATCATTTAAATAGCTGTTTAGCTATGTTAGTCACAATGACAAAAAGTACTCTTGTAGGGATCTTAACGGCGATATGGATACCAGATATGGTTCTTTCCACAATCGTCTCCATTTGCATAAGCTTTGGATTAGTTGCTTTTATGACATATAAACTACCTATCAAGATTTTTGTAGAAAGCTTGAGTATGTTATTTATGGGGGCTATGATGGGCGCAATGCTAAGTTTAATGACAACAAGTTATGGATCCCTAAGTATACTGTTCTTTACCGTTATCTATATCCTCAGTGTGCTAATCGCCGTTGGTTTATGGGATACGAAAGAACATGCTAATCTATGGAGCGTCATTCCAAAACGACTATCCCTTTTAGCTACTGTGGCAGTTCTCATATTAGTCGCATCTTCGCTGATTGGGTCAGTTGAAACTGAAACAAATAAAGCAGAAATGGATCATCATCAGCATCACCATTAGTCTAGTAAATACTTATGGCAATCTCTCGAGATAAGGAGATTGCTTTTTTAGTGTGCCGGGCATGTCCGTCAACTAGGTGATGAAAGTTCACTGTGGGCGTTGGGATATGCGAACCACTAGCCAATTGCAAGGGTGTCCGTGGTGACGCGGAATCTGAAGGAAGCA
>Ga0182747_1001582_pt1 | contig 17419 bp, 19 predicted proteins | sample eDN3rd30CBELigBY_FD_128526 | JGI IMG/M metagenome (GOLD analysis project Ga0182747, IMG submission 128526) | Enriched backyard soil microbial communities from Emeryville, California, USA - eDNA 3rd pass 30_C BE-Lig BY (version 2) (version 2) | ecosystem: Environmental > Terrestrial > Soil >...
CCCAGCGTTACTGATGATTGATGTATCAATTGTAGAAGTACTGTGGGTACTATTCACGGCGATAATGGGTATGATTGCAATCGGTGCAGGAGTAATTGGATTCTGGTATCGTAAAATTAATTGGATTGAACGTTTAATTGCTATTGCGGCGGGTCTTCTAATGATTTATCCTGAATCAATTACGGATATTATTGGATTAGTTATCTTCGGTATTATGTTCGCTATTCAGTTGGTAACGAAAAATAAAGGAAGTAAACCAAACAATCCAAATGTAAAACCTGCAACAAATTAAATAAATACATGATATTAAAAGGCTATCTAGACTGAAAAATTACTAGATAGCCTTTTATTCTTGGGCAATCAATTCACAAATTTTGATGTTATTAAAAGAGGTTAATATTTGTAATTTGGGCGAATTTGTTTGTTTTTCTGAGTTTCTTTTTTTAGACTAATAGTAAATAAAAATTTGGGAGGTTCATATGAAGAGTATAGCGGTGGATATGGATCAAGTGATAGCAGACTTTTTAGGGAAAGCATGGAAGTCTACAAATGAACGATTCAATTTAAGTTTGACGAAAGAAGAGTTCCAAATTGCTAAGTTGAATAAGGATTACCCACATTTAGCGAAGGATTTCTATTTAATGATCAATGAGCCTGATTTCTTCCGTGACTTTGATTTGTTAGATCCGGATGCTGTACCTGTATTAAAAGAGTTGAATGAGCACTACGAAGTTTACATTGCGACTGCAGCGATGGATGTTCCAGGTTGCTTTAACGCCAAATATGAATGGTTATTAGAACACTTTCCATTTTTAAATCCTGCAAACTTTATTTTCTGTGGTGATAAAAAAGTTGTGAAAGCCGATTATCTCATTGATGATAGTGTTAGACAGCTTCAATCTTTTACTGGGGAAGGGATCTTGTATTCACAAAGCTACAATGAAAATTGCCAGGATTTTAAGAGAGTGCGAAACTGGATGGAAATTAAAGAATTGTTTTTACCAGTGCAATCAAAATAAATACGAATGTCCTATGATTATTATCAATTAATACAAATATACTTCTAAAAAGGGGTTCCAACTGGTCATTTCTGGGCTAGAAGGAATCCATTCTTTTACCTATTGTTTTGTAACTAATGATTAGGTAAAATAATAAAAATTTATACGGTGAGGATGATGTTAAATGAATCAACCATTTTCAAAGTTTGAAACGTATTTATTGGATCAAGAACAAGGGTTTGAAGTAACTGAATTAAATGTGTCTATTACACAAGATGTTGAAATTAATAATCTGGAGGAATATCCAGCAGGATTTTTCACAAGCCTTTAATAACGGCAATTCCATATTAGGAAATTGCCGTTTTTTCTGTATTTAGGCAAATAGGCATATGCAGTTAATAAAATTACTATTTATATGTATAATAGAATAAGTAAAAATAAATTCGAGGTGCTAAATATGGGTCAAGTGCAAACTTACGAAGATGTCATCTTTGGTTGGTTTGATCATTTTCATGCTAATCCAGAAGTAAGTTGGAGAGAAGTTGAAACAACTAAAAAAATCGCTTCAATTTTAAACGAAATGAATATTCCTTATAACACTTTTTCAGATATAACAGGATTGGTAGCTGAAATTGGTCAAGGAGAAGAGGTTATTGCTGTTCGGGCAGATATTGATGCGCTTTGGCAAGAAGTTGACGGTGTTATGAAGGCGAATCATTCATGTGGACATGATGCCAATATTTCGATGGTGTTAGGTGCCTTATTAAAGTTAAAAGACGAAAAATTAAAAAAACGAATTCGTTTCATTTTCCAACCAGCTGAAGAAACTGGAGGTGGCGCAATTGAAATGGTAAAACACGGTGTGATGGATGATGTCACGCATTTGTTTGGTGTCCATTTAAGACCAATTGAAGAGCTTCCATATGGAAAAGTAACTCCAGCTATTCACCACGGTGCAGCTATGTTTTTAAGTGGTGCCATTCACGGAGTTGATGCGCATGGTGCTAGACCACACCAAGGGAAAAATGCCATTGATGTAGTGTTTGCAATTCAACAAATGTTAAAAAGTATTTATATAGATCCTTTTGAAGTCTATAGTGCCAAATTAACAAAAATCGTAGCAGACGGCGGAAGTACAAATATTATTCCAGGTAATGCAACGTTTTCAATTGATGTTAGAGCACAAAAAAACGCCATATTGGATGAACTTCATGAGCGTATTGATGCAGGGTTAAAACAAGTTAGTCAACAGTTTAAAATTGATATTGAATGGACTTGGAATGACAAAACGCCAGGTGCAGAAGTATCTGAAGAAGCAACAAAAATTGCTTGGAATGCGATTAAAGAAGGCTTAGGAGAAAATTATCTAGCGAAACCAATTTCAACACCTGGTAGTGATGATTTCCATTATTACACAGTTCTTAGACCAAACTTAAAGGCGGCAATGCTTGGTATTGGTGCAGATTTATCACCAGGTCTACATCACCCAAAAATGACATTTAAAAAAGAGGCTATCATTGTAGGGGCAAATGCCTTAGTCACTACACTTCTAAAAGCAGCAAATCAATAGTCCAGTCAACTTAGTCATATAGAAGGAAGTAATTTAAATGAAGATTAAACAAATTGAAGTTTTTTCAATCCATCTACCATTAATTAAACCATTTGTTATTAGTTATGCGACATACCCCCATATCGATTCGGTGATTGTAAAGCTAACTACTGAATGTGGTCTTGTTGGATGGGGTGAAAGTGTGCCTGATGAACATATTACAGGCGAAACACCGGAATCAACATATGCATTAATTAAAAATACTTTTGCACCAATTATGATTGGGCAGGATCCAATGGAATTTGAAAAAATTCATGATCTATTGGACAAAACCGTAAAACGCGCTCCCGCGGCAAAAGCAGCCATTGATATTGCTTGCTTTGATGTCGTTGGGAAGAAATTAGGTGTACCGGTTTATCAATTAATTGGCGGACGCTACCATGAAAAATTCCCTGTAACTCATGTACTTAGTATTGGTAATCCTGAGGATATGGCAGATGAAGCAGAGGAAAAAGTAAAAGAGGGCTATACATCATTTAAAATGAAGGTTGGCGTGAATGTTAAAGATGATGTTAAGCGTATTAAAGCAGTGCGTGAACGTGTAGGCGAAGATATTGCCATTCGTATTGATGTAAATCAAGGTTGGGAAAATAGCTCAAATACATGTAAAGTATTGCGTCAACTAGAGGATTTGGGAATTGATTGGCTAGAACAGCCTGTAGATCAAAACGATATTGATGGTATGGTGGAGATCAAATCGAAAACTTCTATTCCGCAAATGATTGATGAAGGCTTGAAAGACATGAAAGACATGCGTGAAATTATTGCAAAACGTGCAGCAGATAAAGTAAACATCAAGCTAATGAAATGTGGTGGAATATACCCAGCGATGAAATTAGCGAACATGGCAGAAATGGCTGGAATTGAGTGTCAAATTGGTTCAATGGTGGAATCTTCAATAGGTTCTGCTGCTGGTTTTCATGTCGCTTTCTCCAAGAAGATTATTAAAAGTGTCGAATTAACGGGTCCAGTAAAATTCTCTAAAGATATTGGAGATTTAAAGTCGAGTTACATCATTCCATTTATCCAATTGAATGAACTTCCTGGACTAGGTGTGCATGTGGATGAATCGGTACTTGCTGAACTAACAGAGAAATCAGACATAATTGAGTAGGTGAGTATAGTGCAAGAAGTTATTCATGAAGGATTATTGGGTGAAACTTCCTTTGAAGTTATAAAACTAACAACAAAATATTTACCAGAAGTGCTTGCATTACAGGAAGTTGTAATGGAAAGCTTAGAAGTTCAGGATCAATTACAGCCTTTATCTGAAGAGGAATTTTTATTTATTCTAAATGGTAATGGGATGTTGCTAGGTGCTTTTGTTGATCAAAAGCTAATTGCATTTCGTGCAGTAGTTGTTCCAATAATTGATGAACATCATTTAGGTTATGATTTAGGGCTTGTTGAAGAATCCGATTTAAAGCGAATTATGTATCAGGAAATATCTAATGTTCATCCACTATATCGTGGATATGGCTTACAAAAAACATTAGCAAAAATCATTATGGAACAAATTGATACATCAAAGTTTGATTTTATATGTACAACCGTTATGCCATATAATATTGCAAGTTTAAAGGACAAGTTTGTTCAAGGTTTTTACATCGTTGCAATTAGAACCATCTATGGTGGCAAACTTCGTTACGTATTAGCATTAGATTTACAAAAGGATCCTCTATTTGAGGGAGAATGCATAGAACTATCAATGGGCGATATTGATGGTCAGGAGATTTTATTGAAACGCGGCTACGTTGGTGTTTCCATGAAGCTAGTAGACGAAGACTGGTATGTTGAATATAAACAATTAAAAAAATAAATTAAATCAACTTTTAAAGAGGCGATACCTTCCAAATAAGGTATCGTTTTTTTATGTGAAAATGAACATGCGTATGCATGTTTTTCTTTTAAGCACAAATCCTATACATACTAAGAATACACATAAAAAGGGCGGTGATACAATGATGGAATTTAAAGAGTTTGGTGATATCCGAAACCCAAAAATTATGTTAATTCATGGAATGGCAACCACATGGGATACTTGTTATCGTGCCACCATTAATGAATTAAAGAACGACTTTTTTATTATTGTACCAGTATTAGACGGTCATAATCCCGAGGAAAAGTCTGAATTTTGCTCCATTCAAGAAGCAGCACATAAGATTGAACAATATGTCCTACAAAAACATAATGGAAAATTACATGCAGCAACTGGCTTTTCAATGGGGGGGACTATACTTATCCAAATCCTAGCGAATCAAATTTTACAAATTCATCGTGTTGTATTAGATGCTGCTTATTGTAACCCTCTTGGTATTTTTTCTAAGTTTTGTACAATGTTTTTATCAAATCAAATTTCCAAAATTAAAGAAAATAAGCCATTTCATATTTTATTAAGAAAAGTAATGGAGTATGGCAAGTTTGATGAAGTTGCTCTAAGAAAGGCATTTTATTCAAGTATCTCCCATAAAACGATATTAAATTGTTTTGCACAATTATTAGAATACCAAATCCCTCAAAGTTTACGCTCCATTAATGCAGATGTGACTTATTGGTATGGAAGTAATGAATCATATGCAGCTAAATCAGCTAGAAATTTAAAAAAAGTTTTACCGAATTTAAGAATTCGTTCATTTGATCGGTATGGTCATGGTGAATTAATAACAAAGTATCCAAAACATTGTGTGGCCGAACTGAAACGTATTATTTTATAAAGAAAATCGATAACAGAGCAAAAAAGTCGCTATTTACAATGCAAATAGCGACTTTTATATTGTTAATTTATTATTTTATTGGACAAAACTGACAGGCCATAAGACCGGGAATATCCTTTGAAAAGCAACAGCTTTTACGTACAGGTTTTCCTATAAGATCCACTGGACTTTTTCCACCTGTGTACTGGTAAAACAAGGACTTGTTTGAAAAACTTGACCACACTTTTGAATCCTCTAAGATTTCCAAATCCTCAAATGCCCTGTCTGCAAGGAGCGGATTTTGAAGAAGTTCAGAATAATTCCAAAGCATATACCCAAAAATGTTTTCCCACAAGGTAAGTGGAGATATCGAAGTTGTTTTTCTAAGCTGAATAATGACTTGATGGATCTGATAGAGAAGACTTGTAATCACTCTTTCTCGTTCGTTGTCTTTAACATAACGGAAATCAGTCGCGGTGATAAAAGTCCCCAACGTATTGACGCCATATTCATGGACAAGACTATAGCGCACGTCTCGTTTATTTCCATCCCAAATTTCATCATGAGCTGTAAGCATATAAAATTGCATAGCCATAAACATCCCATAGCGTCTTCCAAAATGAGAAACAGCTGCTGCTTCTGTACTAGCCTGAGTAATTCCCATCATTAAATTGCGGAAATCCTTAATAAAAAAATCTTTATGTAAATTTTCTAATGTAAAAAGTGGTTTGTCTGTATTTTCCGTAAAGATACTATATGAATTAAGCAATCGTAATTGATCGTATGTTAATGCTGGCATACTCACCAATCCTTTCAGTACTACTATATCATTTTTAGGAGAATGATAAGTAATTTTAGTATACAAATTAAAGTAAATATAATAAAATGTATAAAACAAATAAGAAAGGTTGGTATTAAGATGTCACAAGTACTATCAATACCACGTCCTTTAGTTAGAACAAATCAATGGACCATTTTTCTTTCCGTCTTATTAACATGGATTACAGGGCAAGAGTGGATTTTGTTGATTCCATTAATTGCAAATTTGATGGGCATTTTATTTAAATTTAACCCAATAATGAAGATAGCTAGAGTTTTTTTAATAAAGGAAGGAAAGAGCTATATTCCAGAAGATGTTACACAACAAAAGTTTAATTCATGTATTGCAACCTTTTGTCTAGGTGGAGGATTCATTAGTTTTCTACTAGGTTGGGAGATTGCAGGGTATGCATTTACGGTTATGGTAGCAGCTGCGTCCTTTATAGCGATTTTAGGTTTCTGTATTGGTTGTTTTTTATTTTATCAAATCAAACAATTCCAGTATCGACGAAGTATTAAGCATACTTGAATATATAAAAATGAAAGGACTTCTAATTTATAAGAAGTCCTTTTTCGTTGGGAAGCAAAGTAATCAGTTCACATCAACATAAATATGTTCAACGGGAATGTTTGTAGAATTAGATACGCTTTGTTTAATAGCTAAATGAATGTTACTCACAATATTTTGTCTAGATTTTACTCGAATCATTGTGTATACCTCTTCTTCGTTCACGCACCAAATTTTAATATCCTCGACATCAACTTCATTACGATTTTTCTGAATGATTTGTTTGATGTAATCCACTGAATAGCCTTTAGGCGTACCTTCCATGAGAATGTTGAAGGACTCTTTTGTAATTTTCATTCCCCCACGAATAATGATGAAGGATGTAATGATACTACCAATTGGATCCAACCAGTTTAGACCGTAGAACATAACGGCAAGTGCTACAATAACTGCACTTAAACTTGTAATTAAATCAGCCATTACGTGTAGTAAAGCACTTCTCATGTTTAGGTTTGATTGTCCTTTTGAAAGAACAAATCCAACTATAGCATTAACTACTAAACCAATCATTCCAACTACTAACATCTGTGTTGGATTAATTTCGATAGGTGTAATAATACGATTGACCGCTTCAAAAATGATATATAGTGGTATCAATACAAGAGTGAGACCGTTGATAAATGCAGCAATCGGTTCAAAGCGTTTATATCCAAAGGTTTTTTTATTCGTTGAAGCTCGAGTTGCTACTACAGCTGCAATTAACGAAAGGATTAATGAAATAGCATCTGAGCTCATATGAATACCATCGCCAATAATCATTAAAGAACCAGAAATGAATCCATAGATAATTTCTAGTAATGCAAAAAATAATGTTAAGGAAGCCGCAATTATTAATAGTTTCTTATTACTGTTGGGTCTTTCCGTATCCATATAATCAGCTCCAAATTAAAAATGTTATAAACATCATACACCTAGATTAGAATAATTACAAGTAAAGAATGAGAAAATTTATATCTAATTGAGAATGATAATTGTAATCGTTTAGCCTTTTTTAAGGATTTGTGTTAATTGATAATGATTATTATTTATAATTATTATTAATAATATTAAAGGGATTATTTTGTCAGGGATTAAATAATTTTTCTTAGAAATAGATTAATAGATACGATATTGGGCAATACTCATCTCATAAGTGAATTTATCAAACAAGGAGCTTGGTAGGGATGAAGAACAAATTGATTGAAAAGTTTTCGGTGTTTAGTAAATATCATGAGGGGTGTGTCACGTTATATCTTGTATATAATGTAGGGAATATTACGTTGAATGAGATTGTCAAAACGGTAGAAGATGAACAAGAAGCAAAATTACTGCATCATGCATATTATTCCATAATGATTGAAAGAGAAATGGCGATTTATTCTTTAATTCACTTTTTGTCGAAAGTATTTGATATTGAGCAAAAAGGGAAAGACGTTAAGGAAGTAGTCAAATTGATTAATCAAAAAGCAAAGGAATTTGGAGGGGTAAATAGTTTAAGTAGCTAGTTTATGGTGGAAAGTAAGATGTGGAGAACGATAATTAAAAATAAAAAGCACTAATGGATTCAAGCATGGAAGCTTGTGAATTTATTAGTGCTTTTTTATGAATGATAACTAGCTTGTTATGATGAAGATGAAAGATTCTTATTAACTTGAGCCACGTGATAACTATGCAAGAGCATACCAATAACAATAATTGCAATTCCAATTAGTGCAATTGGGTCAGGAAGCGGGATACCAAGTATCAACATTTCGCCAATAATAACAAATAACACTTCGGTTGATTGAGTTGCTTCAACGGCTGCTAGCTTTCCTTGATTATCATGTACGCGATCAGTAGCTATAAAAAATAAAACCGTGGCAATCACACCAGAGCTTAGGGCGACAATTAATGATTGGATAGTTTGGCTTATAGACGGTAGTCCAACTGTGAACAGTGCAATGATTGCAAGAACAACCCAAGCTGGAAGTGATGCGATAGTCATCCCTAGCACGCGCTGGTAAGAATCAAGTCTCCCACTAACGACTTCCATCATTTTTCGATTGCCAAGTGGGTAGGAAAAGGCTGCTATGATGACAGGAAGAATCCCTAAAATTAATGTCTGAAATGTTGTTATTTGGGATTGTGGCAATTGAATTAATACAATTCCTACTAAAATTACACAAGAGATTAATAGAGAAATAACAGGAATTCTCTGACGAACGATTTGATTTCCAAATTTTACGACGAAAAATGGAGCTAGTAGAACACCTGCTACAATGGTCAGCTGCCATGTTCCTGAAACGAGCCAGCCCGGCCCATAAGAAGCAGCAAAAGTTAATGGTGCATAGAACAAAACAAATCCTACAAAACTCCAAAGCAACCATTTTGATGGTTGGCTCTTCATCTCATGAGCTAGTGGTTTCCATCCCTTTCGGATAGTTACTAATAAGATTAAGAAGGGGAGCATAAAAAAGTACCGCAGTGATGCACTCCACAACCAGCTACCTCCATCCAAATCCATCGAACGATTTAGTATGAATGTAACAGCGAAGAAAAGTGCAGCTAAAATACCAAGTGTAATTTCTCTCAACCTTATAACCTACTTTCTAAAGAAGGATGTAAATGGTTATGTATTTAATCATATATTTAAATATTCTGACAAATACAACAAAAAGTGAAGCGAAGCAAGTTATGGAAAACTTACTTCGCTTAAACATATTAATTTTGTGCTTCGAATAATTGTACAATTTCTAAAATAACTTTTGTAGCTAGTTCCATTGTTTCAGCAGATACATATTCAAATTTACCATGCATGTTTTCTCCACCTGCGAAAATATTAGGTGTAGGTAATCCCATGTAAGATAATTGAGAGCCATCTGTACCACCACGTACTGGTTCGATTATTGGAGTGATGTTAAGGTTTTGTAATGCTGTCTTAGCAATATCGACAATTTCCATTACAGGTTCAATTTTTTCACGCATGTTATAGTACTGATCTTCGATTTCAACAGTAATTGCATCTTCGCCAAACGCTTCTTTTATCTTTTTCTCAGCTGCTAACATATGAGCTTTTTTTGCTTCGAATTTTTCACGGTCATGATCACGAATGATATAAGAAAGTTTTGCTTCTTCAATATGTCCATTGAAACTCATAAGATGAATGAATCCTTCATAACCTTCTGTTTTTTCTGGAACAGCATCTTGAGGCATTTCGTTTTGGAATTTGATTGCCAAAGTGATGGCATTCACCATTTTGTCTTTTGCAGAACCTGGGTGAACACTTGTACCACGTGTTGTAACTTTCACACCTGCTGCGTTAAAGCTTTCGTATTGTAATTCACCAAGTGGCCCGCCATCCATTGTATAGGCAAAGTCTGCTCCAAATTTCTCTACATCAAATTTATGTGGACCGCGACCAATTTCTTCATCAGGAGTAAAGGCAACGCGGATTTTTCCGTGTTTAACTTCAGGATGTTGGATAAGGAATTCCATTGCAGTCATAATTTCTGCAATTCCTGCTTTATCGTCCGCACCTAAAAGAGTAGTTCCGTCCGTTGTAATTAATGTCTGACCTACGTAATTTTTTAAGTTAGGGAAATAGTTTGGTGACATAACTAACCCATTTTTTAATTGAATATCGCCACCGTCGTAATTGTCGATTCTTTGAGGATTTACATTCGTACCAGAAAAATCTGATGTTGTATCAACATGAGCTAAGAACCCTAAAGTTGGTACTTGTTTTTCTGTATTGGCTGGTAGAGTCGCAAATAAGTAGCCATTTTCATCTAATGTAATTTCTGTTAAGCCGATTGTTTCAAGCTCAGCCTTTAATATGTTTAATAAATCAAATTGTTTTTGAGTAGAAGGTGTTGTTGTGCTTTCAGCATTTGATTGTGTATCAACTTTCGCATAACGAATCAATCGTTCAATTACTTGTTCTTTCACGTGTAAGTCCTCCTTGAATTGGAAATAGAATATCTCTATTGTACACCTTTCCCTTTAATTGCTGAATAATTAACTATACTCAATGCAAGAAAAATTTGTGCACCGTAATAGGTAGTCATAATCAATTGGTGTGAAAAGTCAACTGGAACAACAAACTTATTAACGGCAAGCACTGAGTCTGAAATAATAAATAGGAAGGCACCAATCATGGCAAACTTCGAACCTGTTCGAAATGAAGTCCACCCCATTGTTAAAATGACAAATATATAGCAAAGTACTGCTATTGCTAACACCATATTCCCTGATTGAATTAACGCACCTGCAATAACTAATGCCATTACAAGTCCATAAATAATAAGTAGAATTTTAGCTATTAAAGGAACTTCCTGTTCTTTTGTCGTGGAAAATGCTCGTATATAAAATAAATGACCAATTAAAAAGCTAATTAAACCAACGATAAACCATTGCAAAGTGTAATCTCCAATTGCGCAGAAAATGAGACCTATCAATACATATCCTTTATATGTTTTCACATTTGGTGCTTTAGATAAAATGACTAGCAAAATAATTAGAAGCATAGGAATTAATTTAAATACCATTTTCAATGGGTCATATATGGAAGAATAAAAGAAAACGTAAAAGATACTACTAATGATAAATAAGGCAATAATAAGATTTCTCAATGTTGATCCTCCTTGTCCTAATCGTAAATACTAGTATGTATGAATCATAATGTTGCACTATACTAGAATTTCTAAATAAAAAGAACCAGAAGTCCTATATTAATAGTCTGTCTGGTTCTCATGTGTGGCTATCTTATTTAGCAATTTTTGCTTTCGTAGTTGGATATGTTCTTGTTTAAAAGCATTTAACTCCAAAAATTTCTCCTCAAGTTGTGCCAAAATGGCTCTCTCGAATTTAAAATGTTCCATTTCCTCATGGTCAAAAATATACTCCAAATGGAAAATCTGGAGCATTGCAACTTCAGGATTTTCTAAATTGACTACAAACTTTACGTTCCAAACGGAAGTATGAGAGATGTATTGATCAATATAGTCTGTTAATAGTCGGTATTTACCTTTATCTAATTTACATTCTATACTTTTATGAATCTTAGCAAGGGCAACGTTAATCTCAGCAATAGAGCGATAAAAATAACGGATCTGGTTAATATGATGTTGCTCGAAAGCCTTCATTACAAATTTATCGGTATGCATAACTAAACTTCCCTTCATTTGCAGAGGTGTTACCTTTAATTGTAACTAATAACCTAATACTCTTTTGTCCTAATTTTAAAACAGGACGTTTGAAGGGTAAGATGTATACTTTTTACTAATAAGAGTCGCCTATGTTTTACTTCCAGTTAAATCCTTTAGAAGCTAAGAATTCTTTTATATGAGGTCTTCGTTGATTGACTAAGAAATCTGCCATTTGTTTTGTCCAGTTCGCAATTTTTTGATTAGAACTACGACTAGCATAGTAGTCTTCCATTACTGAATCATATTCGTCTAAAAGAGTTTCATATTTCTCAACGTTATAAGAATTTTCATGCATAACGGCTTCGACTGGAAGTCTTGGTTTTGTTTCATTTCTTTTTGTTGGAGTTCCAATTGTCATAGCAAATAGCGGGAATACGTAATCAGGTAAATCAAATAATTCACTGATCTCAGCAGGATTATTACGTGCACCTCCGATATAACAAATCCCATATCCGTGTGATTCAGCGGCGATAACAAAATTTTGAGCAAAGATCGCTACATCTGCAACCCCAACGAGTACGTTTTCTGCTGTATCGACTACTATATCAACACCATGTTTTTTTCCTGCCATTTGAAGGCGCTTGAAATCTACACAAAATAAAAATGAGGCACCCGCAGTAGAGAATTGGAACTCATTTTTTGATAGTTCACCTAATCTTTTTTTCTTTTCTTCATCCGTTACCCAAATAATACTGTAAGCTTGTACAAAATGTGAGCTAGCAGCCATTTGTGCAGTTCTTATGATATCAGTAACAGTTTCCTTTGAAATTTGTTCACCTGTATATTTACGCACAGATGAGTGACTTTGTAGTAGCTTTGTAACCTCGTTCATAACTTTCTCCCCTTTATGTATTAATTTGAGGTTTTTATATGGAAAGTAACCTTTAAGGTAATATTAGTATACTTTTCAATTGATGACAAAAAATACACGCTAAGCGAGAAAATAGATGAGTGAAAAAGCTAAGTTTAGTTGGGTGGATAGGCGACAATTACTTTATGTATTAAAAATGAAAGGCTTTCTAGAAAGAAAACCTTTCAAGAAAGCCCTAACGGTGCCTATATATTAAAGACATTTTTGGTTCTGTTCCTTTTCGAATGCGGTTAATGTTTTCCAAGTGAAGAATGACTGCAACTGCTAATAGTCCAATGGAAATAATCAATGGTAAAATGGTTGCTTCATGAAAAGCGATAATTGTTAATAAAATATAAAGTTGGAATACACCTACGATTAGGTAATTAGAGATAAATGCAAAAATGAAGAATGAAACGATCGCTAATAATCCTATTTTCCAATTCATCGATAAAAGCATTCCAACTAATGAAGCTGTTCCCTTTCCACCATTAAAATTCATATGGAAGGGGAAATTATGGCCGATTATTACTGCTGCACCTGTTATATAAAGTAATATCATATTTTGTTCTGGCGTGAAATATAAGTGATTTAATAAATTGTGTATGAGAAGAAATGCTAAAATTGCTTTTCCTATATCGATAATGACTACTAATATTCCATATTTCCAACCAATAGAAATGACTGCATTCGTTGCCCCAGCATTCTTTGAACCAGTTTGTTTTAGGTTTACCCCTGTTAAAAAATACACAACATTTGAACCAAGAATACAGCCTATTAAGTAACCAATTATTAGTACTGTAAATGAGGCGAATATCATACATTATCTCCTTTCATTGAGAAAATACTAATATATTATACCAGTGAATAATATAAAAGGTTTCAAAATTTTTTCAAAAATAAGTTGACATAGTGAAATACTATGGATTATAGTTATTTCAACGATGGAACATGAATCAAATACTCTTATCCAGAGAGGCGGAGGGACTAGGCCCTAAGATGCCCGGCAACCGGCGTGATTTAACGCAAAGGTGCTAATTCCTACAGATTCATCGGGATCTGAAAGATAAGGGGAGGAAAAATTGCTTCTTAGCAGCCCTCTTCTTAAAGAAGAGGGCTTTTTGTTTTTCCAGAATGTCCTCCTCATACTAACCGATTATCCATCGAATAATTTTTAGGAGGAAGAAGAAACATGTCAGAATTACGTCCGGAAACATTATTACTACACGGTGGTCAAAAACCTGACCCTGTAACTGGTGCAATTGCAGTACCAATTTACCGTACTACAGCATATTCATTTGAAAACACAGAACATGCAAGATCTCTATTCGCATTAGAAACACCAGGAAATATTTACTCTCGTATCATGAATCCAACTGTTGATGTATTTGAAAAACGCGTAGCATTATTAGAAGGTGGTACAGCAGCGGTTGCAGTATCATCAGGTATGGCAGCAATCGCATTTTCTATCTTAAACATTGCAGGAGCAGGGGATGAAATCGTAGCAGCTGGTTCATTATATGGAGGAACATATAATTTATTTGCGAATACTTTACCTCGTTATGGTATTACAACAGTATTTGTTGATGAAAGAAACCCAGAAAACTTCCGTTCAGCAATCACAGAAAAAACAAAAGCAATTTATGCTGAAACGTTTGGTAACCCAAGCTTAAATATTTTAGATATTGAGGCAGTTGCCGCAATTGCGCATGAACATGGTTTACCATTAATTATTGATAATACATTCCCATCACCATACGGTTCTAATCCGATTGAGTTCGGTGCAGATGTTGTTATTCATTCTGCTACTAAATGGATTGGTGGCCATGGAACAACAATCGGCGGTGTAGTTGTGGATGCAGGTAAATTCGATTGGACACAAGGTCGTTTCCCTGGATTTACTGAGCCAGATACAAGCTACCACGGCTTACGTTATGGAATTGATACGGCTGCTGCCGCATTTGCAACAAAATTCCGTGTTCAATTATTACGTGACTTCGGTCCAACACTAAGTGCCGATGCAGCATTTAACTTCTTACAAGGTTTAGAAACGCTTCATTTGCGTTATACAAAACATGGTGAAAATACATTAAAAGTTGCGGAATTCCTGGAGAACCACCCATTTGTGGAATATGTAAATTATCCAGGGAAAGAAAACTTCCCAACACATGATCTAGCGAAGAAATATTTGAAAAATGGCTTCGGCTCTATTCTTACATTTGGAATAAAAGGTGGTCGCGAAGCAGGTAGTAAGTTAATTGATAATGTTCAATTATTCTCCCATGTTGCAAACGTTGGAGATGCGAAATCCTTAATTATTCACCCTGCATCAACAACTCACCAACAATTATCTGCAGAAGAATTAAAAATAGCTGGTGTTAGCGAAGAGCTTATTCGCTTATCAGTTGGATTAGAATCAGTGGATGATATTATTGCCGATTTAGACCAAGCTCTAACAAAAGCAGTTGTTGCACAAAGTGTAGCAGAAGCTTAATTGTTTGTTAGATTCATAAAAAGTCCATCAGTAAGAAAGTGATAAGTAGGTTTACTAATCATCATTTCGATAAAAAATCCTTATTTCATATTATTGGGAGCCATTCATTGGGCGAAAGACTTTTTATTCACACGAATACTGAAATTTGGTTTCAAAGTCCCCCTTTGAAATAGATATGTATCGCTTACAGTAGCGGCCAGCTCCCCTTGGCTGCTACATTTTTTATATTCATAGGTTTATTTATTATCATTTGAAGTTTCTTTGACCTTCTTAAAAAAACAAATGTCTTCCTTGGGGAGATTTTCCTTGAGTTACTTTGAAATATAAGATAAAATTTGTATATTGAATTTTCGGTAAAATTAATATATAAATAGAATTTTGCAAAAAAGATGGAGGCGGAAATCGTATGGCAACAATTAAGGCGGCCATCTTAGGATTTGGCACTGTAGGTCAGGGAATCTATCATATTTTGAATGAAAAGCGTGAAGAATTAAAAAGTAAATTAGGGTTAGAGTTAGAAGTTGCTAAAATATTAGTTCGAGATACCTCAAATGAACGTGTACCGGGTACAGCGCATTTGTTAACTGATAGCATCGATGATGTGCTTTCGGTAAAAGGGTTACAGGTCGTGTTTGAAGCAATCGTAAATGAAGAGCCAGCATTTACATATTTAAAACGTGCTGTTGAGCATAAATGCCATGTTGTTACTGCCAATAAAGTAATGTTTGCCAAGCGTGGCCTTGAGTTGCAAGAACTTGCCAAGAAGAATGGCGTTTTTGTAGGATACGAAGCGACAACAGCAGGTGGCGTACCAGTAATTAAAACAATGAAGAATATATTACTCGTTAATGATGTGAGCCGTATTCAAGGAGTATTGAATGGTACATGTAATTATATCCTGACAAAAATGCGTGCAGAAGGTTGGTCTTTCGAAAAAGCATTATCAGAAGCGCAAAGATTAGGGTATGCAGAAGCGGATCCTTATAATGATGTATCTGGCCAAGATGCATTTAAAAAATTAATGGTTCTTTCTGCACTAGCGTTCGGTAAGCAGCCGGATTGGGCAGATGTAGAAGTGATAGGGATTGACGGAATTACCTCTGAACAAGTGGAAGAAGCTACTGAGCAAGGTCTTCGTTATCGTCATGTTGCTGAAGTTGAAAAGTATCCTGATGGAACGATTTTTGCCAAAGTTGGCCCAATGATCGTCGACAAGGAACATCCACTATATCCAGTTGATGATGTGTTCAATGCTGTTACATTGGAAACAAACTATATCGGAACATTGACACTTGTTGGTCCTGGTGCTGGTATGTATCCAACTGCAAGTGTGATGGTAGAAGACTACGCTGAAATTATCGGAAAACGCGCGGGGTTTGTAGTGTCAATTTAAAAAACTTCTTGAAGTGATTTAATCGCTTCAAGAAGTTTTTTTGTATGATCTGTGGAGGAGGGTTAGCTATTAGGCATCTTAGTTCGTTGAATTGAATTAAAAGTAATCACATGCCGAGAAATGGGTTGATTTCCTTTATGATGATTTGTTAATCTTCATCCTTCACATCAGGATCTTCTGGAATAGGTGTATTACGCCAAATTTCAATTTCTTCTTTAATTCGTTCTAATTGTTCGTGATATGTGTCAAATTGAGTGCTATTGATCAGAAACTGCTCGCCGTCATGGACAGCTTTAATGCGGCCTTCATAGATGTAGCGAAGTACTTGCTCCTCTGGCATCGAAATATCCTTTGCCGTTTCAGCGATAGTTTTATACATAGATGATGACCTCCCTTTCTTGCTTAATTATAGTGGATTATTGTGTCTATCACTAGGCTCCAATTTCATCTATTTATGATATTGCTTAACTTGTAGATTATGGTAGCATTACTGTAATGGGTAGAAATTTACAATTTTAGGGGATGGACCTATGAATATTTTGCCATATATATTTGTTTTATTTGCTGCAATGCTGTGGGGAACAGTTGGAACAACACAAACCTTTCTTCAAGAGGGTGTTTCGCCAATTGCCGTTGCAGCTACTCGATCTCTAATTGGCGGTGGCATTTTATTAATTGCTGCTCTTGCGATGCGGAAAATTAACTTTAAAACGTGGTCTTGGAAGTGGACGATACTCGCTGCTTTAACAATTGCGCTATTCCAATGTTTATTTTTCACATCTGTACGATTTACAGGGGTTGCAGTAGGAACCGTTGTTACAATCGGTAGC
>Ga0182747_1001583_pt1 | contig 17417 bp, 23 predicted proteins | sample eDN3rd30CBELigBY_FD_128526 | JGI IMG/M metagenome (GOLD analysis project Ga0182747, IMG submission 128526) | Enriched backyard soil microbial communities from Emeryville, California, USA - eDNA 3rd pass 30_C BE-Lig BY (version 2) (version 2) | ecosystem: Environmental > Terrestrial > Soil >...
CGATTCCCGCATAGAAGCTGCCGACAGGATCGGCGTCACCACCGGGCCGATCCGCGGCAGCCGCAAGGTCCATGTCGCGAGCCCCACCGGCAGCGGCATCCGCGTCGCGATGCGCGAGATCGATCTCGACTCGCACAGCGGCGAACCCAGCGTCCGCGTCTACGACACCAGCGGGCCCTACACCGACCCCAATGCCAGCATCGACATCGGCCAGGGCCTCCCCGAACTCCGCGCCGCGTGGATTCGCGCCCGCGGCGACGTCGAGGAGGTGTCCCAGCGCGAGGTCCGGCCCGAGGATAACGGCCAGCTCGGCCCGGATCGTTCAGGCGGCGTCCCCGCCTTCCCCAACGTCCGCAAGACGGTGCTGCGCGCGAAACCGGGCGCCAACGTCAGCCAGATGCACTACGCCCGCCGCGGCATCATCACGCCCGAGATGGAATATGTCGCGACGCGCGAGAATCTCGGCCGCGAGCGCCTCGCCGAATATATCCGCGACGGGCAGGACTGGGGCGCGAGCATCCCCGACTACGTCACCCCCGAATTCGTCCGCGAGGAAGTCGCGCGCGGCCGCGCGATCATCCCCAGCAACATCAACCACCCCGAAAGCGAGCCGATGGCGATCGGCCGCAACTTCCTCGTCAAGATCAACGCCAATATCGGCAACAGCGCGGTCGCGTCCGACGTCGCGTCCGAGGTCGACAAAATGGTCTGGTCGATCCGCTGGGGCGCCGACACCGTCATGGACCTCTCCACGGGGCGCAACATCCACGACACGCGCGAATGGATCATCCGCAATTCACCCGTGCCGATCGGCACCGTCCCCATCTATCAGGCGCTCGAAAAGGTCGGCGGCATCGCCGAGGAGCTGACGTGGGAGATCTTCCGCGACACGCTGATCGAGCAGGCCGAGCAGGGCGTCGACTATTTCACCATCCACGCGGGGGTCCGCCTGCCCTACGTGCCCCTCGCCGCGAAGCGCGTCACCGGCATCGTCAGCCGCGGCGGCAGCATCATGGCGAAATGGTGCCTCGCGCATCACAGGGAGAGCTTCCTCTACGAACGCTTCGACGAGATCACCGAGATCATGAAGGCCTATGACATCGCCTATTCGCTGGGCGACGGCCTCCGCCCCGGCAGCATCGCCGATGCGAACGACGAGGCGCAGTTCGCCGAGCTCTACACGCTCGGCGAACTCACCAAGCGCGCGTGGGAGCAGGATGTGCAGGTGATGATCGAGGGCCCGGGCCACGTCCCGATGCACAAGATCAAGGAGAATATGGACAAGCAGCTCGCGGCGTGCGGCGAGGCGCCCTTCTACACGCTCGGGCCGCTGACCACCGACATCGCGCCGGGCTACGACCATATCACCAGCGGCATCGGCGCCGCGATGATCGGCTGGTACGGCACCGCGATGCTCTGCTACGTCACCCCCAAGGAGCATCTCGGCCTCCCCGACCGCGACGATGTGAAGGTCGGCGTCGTCACCTACAAGCTCGCCGCCCACGCCGCCGACCTCGCCAAGGGCCACCCCGCCGCCAAGGTCCGCGACGACGCGCTGTCGAAAGCCCGCTTCGAATTCCGCTGGCGCGACCAGTTCAACCTCAGCCTCGACCCCGACACCGCCGAGCAATATCACGACCAGACCCTCCCCGCGGAAGGCGCCAAGACCGCCCATTTCTGCAGCATGTGCGGGCCGAAATTCTGCTCGATGAAGATCAGCCAGGAGGTCCGCGAATTCGCGAAGCTGCAAAATCAGGACAGCGCCGGTTTCATCGCCGCCGAAGAGGCGGAGAGGGGCATGGCGCAGATGAGCGAGGTCTATGAGGAGACCGGGCGCGAACTCTACATGGGCGCGGGCGGCCGCGAGCATGATTGAGCCCGGCGGCGCGATGGGGCATTAAGCGGCAGGGCGGCGCACCGGCGCCGCCCGCAAAGGGGGGGGAGAGCGCCCATGAAGCGGACCGTGTCGCTGACCATCGCCGCCGCGGCGCTCGCCGTCCCGATCGCGGCCGACGCGAAGGATGCCGCGCTCGCGGCCGAATGCGAACGCGTCTATCAGGTCTACCCCCGCCTGATGCTCGCCGCGATGATGGAGGGCGACGCCAACTGCGGCGACCCCGGCAGCGGCGAGTTCGTCAGCTGCTACGAAGGCGAGACCCCTGCCGAAAAAACCGCCCGCGACCGCCGCCGCGCGATCCGCGAGCATCAGGAGGCCGGCTACAAGGCCGCAGACCAGGCCTGCCGCGCATGGGAAGCGGACAAGAACGACGCGGCGCGCGGTGAGACGCTGCGCAGCGCACTCGCGGATGCACGGGCGACCGATAGCTGGCGGCCCGAGGCGAAGTGATCCGCTTGTTAATTAGGGGGTGGTGCGCCTGTCACCGTAGTTCCGGCTTCATCGCCGCCGAAGAGGCCGAGAAAGGCATGGCGGAATGAGCCAGGCCTATGAGGACACCGGGCGCGAGCTGTATATGGGGGCGGGTGATCGGGAGCATGATTGAAGGCTCACCGGCATTAAGAATATTCGGGGGATGAAGCGCGATGGGACGAAAAGGGGGCGCCGAGAACTGGGTTGATCTACGATACGAGCCAGTTAGCGATCAAGCGAAACGGGACGAAGCTGCATTTGCACTGATCGCGAAAAGCGTCGAAGCTTGGGAAAAAGCTGAGAAATCTAACAAATACCCTTTCGATCGGGAAGGATACACTCCAAATTTTGAAGAAAGAGAGTTCGTCGACCTAAAAATCTCTGGCTGGAACTTCATCGGCCATGCCCGAAACACGAAATTCAAAAAATGTTACTTTGAGAACTGTGATTTTTCATATGCACATTTGGAAGGATGTTTATTTGAAAGCGTTGTCGCAACAGATACTAGTTTTGCTGGAGCATATTTTGACAACACCTTCGTAAGGACATGCTCCTTCGAATACTGTGATTTCGAAGACGTTTCCTGGCTCGATGGAGATGTCAAACAGGTAAGTTTTCGTGGTAGCAATTTTACAGAAGCCGTTTTTGGCGGATCCCTGTTTCATGAGGTCAGCTTTCATGAAGCCTATGGACGGATAGTGAGTTTCGACGATGCTCGTATGTTTGAGATTTCTTGGCTGGGAGCTCGTTTTTCGGAATCTAGCTTTGAAAGAACGGACATGCCTCGGCAGCCTATATACATGGGCGAAACGTCCTTTATCGCTAGACCGGATGGCGAGGACGACTGGGACGAATTTGAGATTGAAGGTGCCGACTTCTCAAATTCTTGGTTTCAGGACGCCGAACTAGCAAATTTGAATTTCGCTGCATCCAATCTTAGCAACACGACGTTTTTCTGGTGCAATCTTTCAGGCGCTAATTTGCGGCGGGTTACCGGCCTTTGGGCGGGAGCATTTCGAGGTGCGGACCTAGCGGGTGCGCAACTTCCACCCGAAATATCATTCGATAATATAATAAAGAAGATCGAGTTGGCCGTTTCATTGGCAAGGCCTGCTTATCTTACCAACTTGGTCACATGCGCGGCAGTAATATTGGCTGTTATTGTCGCGTCTGCTACGCCGACCGTCACGCTTCCTCTCTTTGGTATTCCGGTCGATTCAAAAGCCTTCGGCCTATACGGCCTTATACAGAGCGCGCTCATATCGCTTTATGTAGGAATATATTTGATCAGAATTTGGGAGGGAACGGCTGAACTTCCCGCAATTCATCCGAATGGTATAAGCACACCAGACTTGATTTCTCCTTGGACGGTCATTGCGCCAACGTGGTTTTATCTAAGAGTGAAATCAGGCAAGAAACGACTCCGTCTTCCTAAAGGGTATAATTGGCAATTTTCAATGGCAATCTTGAGCCATTGGCTGATAACTCCGATAACTTCAGCAATGTTGGCGTTTGAATTTCGCAACAATTCAGCTGGTACCAGCTTGCTTTGCTTTGGAATTGGCATTGTGAGTTTAGGTATAAATGGCTGGTTATACCGTGAGGGTACTAGCGTTTTGAAAGGTAAATTTCGGTAAGCCCCTCATCGCCGCCTTAACAATATATGCTACACTCCCACCCATGCGCGCCCGGAACCCCCTCTACGTCATGGCCAAGCCGCCGCCGGAGGTGCAGGCGCTGATCGCCGCGCTGCCGCGCAACGACCCCGGGCGCGGCACCGACCTCCTCCATGTCACGCTCATCTCGCTCTACGACCTCCATTATGCGCCGCCCGACTGGCTGCCCGCGACCGTCGCCGCGCTCGACGGCTTCGTCGCACCGCCCTTTCCGCTCCGCTTCGATCGCATCGAGAACCGCAAGGCGGTGACGCTGCGCACGCGCGAGCCACTCGCCGAGGCGCGGGCGTTCCAGAAGGCGCTGGTCCATCATCTGCTCGCGGCGAAGGCGCCGATCATGGACGGCACCACCCCCGAACCGCACATCACGATCAACTATCGCGGCGACCGGCTGAACGCCCAGAAAATGCCGCCGATCGGCTGGACGGTCGACGAGATCGTCCTGACCGAAAGCATCGTCGGCAAGACCACCCATGTCGAGCACGGCCGCTGGCGGCTCCGCGACAGCGCCGCCTGACCGATCGCGTCATCCCGGGCTTGACCCGGGACCCGCCTTCCTTGCCACGCCCGAAGACAAGGCAGACCCCGGGTCAAGCCCGGGGTGACGGGAAGGCACAGGGATGCGCCCGCGTCTTCCGCCCCGCATTGCCAACCCCCACCCCCACCGCCTATCCTCCCCCGCATGTCGCACGCCTCGAACATCGTCCATTGTTCCGGCCCGCACGATCCGCACGCGCTCGACGGCATTTCGCTTCGCCCGCGCACCGGCGATCTCGACGTCATCTGCCCGGTCTGCGCGGGGTACGGCCAGTGGAACAGCCAGATCGACCTCGTCAGCCAGCGCTCGATCCGCGTGCCCTGCCCCAAATGCGACGGGCGCGGCTGGATCGAGACCGGGGCCGACCCGGTCCCCTCGCCCGACATCGCGCTGTCGCCCGAGGGCCGGCCGATGTGGGTGGTGCGGCTCGATCCCTCCGACGACGCGGAATGACCGGCGCGAAAGGCCGGCCACGATAAAATTCACCAAATAGGTAAAAATCTCTTTCCTACATTCGCCATTTATGGTTCATCCTGTCGGATGAAGCACAGCAACCTCCCTTTTCGCCCTGCCGCCCCGCGTGCCGATGCACGTGCCGCGGCGTCCGATTTCACCCCGGTCGAACTCCACGCCCGCCACAATGGCTGGACGCCCGAGCGGCAGGTCGCCTTCATCGAGGCGCTGGCGGAGAGCGCCTGCGTCACCCGAGCGGCCGAGGCGGCCGGTCTCTCGGCGACCGCCGCCTATAATCTGCGCCGCCGGCCCGAGGCGCAGGCGTTCCGGCTCGCGTGGGACGCGGCGCTCGACTTCGGGGTGCGGCGGCTCGCCGACGCGGCGCTGTCGCGCGCGGTGCACGGCGTCGCGCGGCCGGTCTTCTATCAGGGCGAGCAGATCGGCGAGCGGCGCTATTATGACGAGCGGCTGACCCAGTTCATCCTGCGCCTGCGCGACCCGGTGCGCTTCGGCAAATGGCGCGACGCGCGCGAGCCCGACCAGCATGTCGATGGCCCGGCGCTGCTCCTGTCCGAGCTGATCGACCTGGCCGAGGAAGCGGCGTTCGAGGGCGAGGAGGCGGGCGCCGCCGCCGCGCTGCCCGACCCGCGCCGCTTCGTCGCCGCGCTGGGGCTCGACCCGGAGCGTTACGGCATCGGTCCGCGCGATGAGGATGAAGAGGATGAAGAGGACGAGGAGGAGGAGGAGGAGGAGGAGGAGGGCGAGACCGAGGACAGCTTCGACCCGGACGGGCCCGTCGTCTCGGCCGAAGCCGAAGCCCGCATCGCGACCACGCCGCTTCGCCACCCGGCACGCGCTGGTATTATTATACCGGAGGGGAGTGACAAGTTTGACAACTTGGGGCTTGAAACGCACCCGAGGTGCTCGCAGCGATGAAGACGAATCTCGCCCGGCTGCAGGCCGAGGGGAAGGCGGAGATCATCGACTAGTGCGTCGCGGGCGGGCACAGCGCGACGGTTTGCGTCCGCTGGTCGATCAGCAGCGCGAAACGTTCGAGCGCGTGCGCGCCGACGAGCAGTTCGGGATAGCGTTCGGACACGCGCACCTCGACATCGGACCATTCGGCGGCGCCGATCCGGAAGGGGCCGTGGACGGTCGCCCGGCCGGTCTCGACGGCGCTGTTGGTGAGCTGTCCCGCCCCCGCCGCCGCGATCGGCCCGCCGCCGGCGCGATCGAACAGCGGCTTGGGCAGCACGAAGGCGACGTTCGCCCCGGTGTCGAGATTGCCCTCGGCCGCCGCGTCGCCGATAGCGACGGGCACGCGGAAGGCGCGCTCATAGCCGAGTGCGCCGTCCATGCCGCGCGCCAGCCCGGCGCCGCGGGTGAAGGTCAGCCGGTGCGACGGATAGTCGATCACCAGCAGGCCGTCGGCGAAGAACTCGCGCCCGATGATGCCGTCGAACTTCGCCTCGGGCGCCATCCGGCTCGCATAGTCGCGGGTGATGACCTCAAGATCGCGGCGCACGAAGCCGCCGAGGTCGAGCGAGGCGAGACGCACCGTATCGACCTTCGCCGAAGCGACGCCGTCCGACGTTTCGCCCGATCCGTGCAGCGGCAGCGCGAGCCGCGTGACCAGCGCCGCGTCGGCGCGGCCCATGCCGCTCGCCCCGGTATCGACCGCGAAGGTGAAGGGCCCCTTCGCGTCGACGCGCGCCTCGACGTAGATGCGGCCGTCGACGGTACGGAACGGCACGCTCAGCACCGCATCGGCACGCGCCGCCTGCACCAGCGCGCACGCCGCGGGTTCGGCGCCATGCGCCGCCCCGCTCGCCAGCGCCAGCGCCGCCACTGGTCCGCACCATCCCGCCCGGCCAACCATCGCAAATCCTCCACCCATGTGAGTTACATCACTAATACACCATCGGAGCCCGCCGTCAATCGGCCGATCGGCTTGCGCGGAGCTCGCGGTGACCCTAGCCTCGCGGCGATCGCCGCAGAGAGAATGAGATGACCGCCGCCGCCAAACTCGCCGCCGCCCTGCTGCTCGCGCTGCAGGCCGCGCCCGCCGCCCCCGACCCGCGCCGCCCGGCGCCGACGCTCGACACGGTGCCGCCCGAGCTGCCCGCGCTCGCGCATCCCGCGGTGCTGATCGTCAGCAAGACCAACGGCTATCGCCACGACAGCATCGCCGAGGCGGTGCCCGCGATCGAGCGCCTCGTGACGACGCGCGGCTGGAGCAGCTTCGCGACCGAGAATGCCGCGGTGTTCAACCCCGACAGCCTCGCGAAGTTCGACGTCATCGTCTTCGCGAATGCGAGCGGCGACATCTACACCCCCGATCAGCGCGCCGCCTTTCGGGCGTGGATCGCGAAGGGCGGCGGCTTCGTCGGGCTGCACAGCGCGGGCGACGGCAGCCATCCCGGCTGGTTCGTGACGCTGCGCGGAAACGGCAACTTCGTCGGCCATCCGGGCGGCGCCGACCAGTTCCAGAGCGCCGACATCCTCGTCGCCGACCGCGGCCATCCCGCGACCCGCGGCCTTCCCGCGCGCTGGCGCTGGACCGACGAATATTACAGCTGGGACGCCCCGCCCGCGGCCGACGCGCACATCCTCGCCCGACTCGACGAGAGCGGCATGCGCCTCGAGCCCAGGCTGCGGATGGGCGCGGATCACGCGCTGATCTGGTGGCGCTGCGAAGGCCGCGCGCGCATCTTCTTCTCGGCGCTCGGCCACCAGGCGGCGGCGTGGAGCGACCCCGCGCATCTGAAGCTGGTCGACGGCGCGATCGGCTGGGCGGCGCGGCGGGAGGGGAGCGGCTGCGACTAGGGCCAATCGACATTCAGAAGATGGCGAGCCGAAAATGGTGGCCTTTCGTGACCCGGAGCGCAGCGTGCTGATGGCACGTGAGCACCGGAAGCGCGAAAGGCCGCCATTTGCAGGCCGCCAGAGCTGAATGTCGATTGGCCCTAGCCGCGCTCGTCCTTGTAGAAGGGCCGGTCGCCCGCGATCGTCACGCGCTCCATCCGGCGCACCGCGGGGAAATAGTCCGACGCCGCATAATGCTGCGCGGCGCGATTGTCCCAGAAGGCGATCGATCCCGCCGCCCAGCGGAAGCGGCACTGGATCTCGGGCACCGCGGCCTGGGCGTAGAGATGCGCGAGCAGCGCGGCGCTCTCCTTCTCGGACAGCCCCTCGACATGGCTGGTGAAGGCGGTGTTGACATAGAGCGCCTGCTCGCCGGTTTCGGGGTGGGTGCGCACCACCGGGTGGGTCTGCGGCGGATAGCGGTCGTGGAGCTCCTTCGCATCCTTGCCGAGCCGCCGGGCGAAGACGCGCGCGATGTCGTGCACCGCGGTCAGGGTGCGGCACCAGTCCCGCATCGCCGGCGACAGGCCGCGGAACGCCGCGCCCATGTCGGCGAACAGCGTGTCGCCGCCGACCGGCGGCACCTCGACCGCGCGCAGGATCGACCCCAGCGAGGGTTCGGGCCGCCAGGTGACGTCCGAATGCCAGGCATTCTCCTGCCCCCTGGAATCGGGGCCGTGCGCGATGTGGAGCACCTCGGGGTCGGGCTGGCCCTTCGGCGTCGCCGGGTGGATCTCGAGCTCGCCGAAGCGGCGCGCGAAGGCGATGTGCTGCGCGGGGGTGAGGAACTGGTCGCGAAAGAAGATCACCTTGTGCGCCAGCAAGGCGGCGCGGATCTCGGCGATCACCGCGTCATCCTGCTCCTCGCGCAGGTCGACCCCCGCGATCTCGGCGCCGATCGCCGGGGTCAGCGGTGCGACCTGCAGCCGGGTGAAGGCCTCCTGCGAAGGGGCAATCGTCATGGCGTCCCTCTCCTTCTCGTATCGAAGGCATTAGGGGCGCCGCCGCGCGCCGAGTCAAGTTCAGCGCGGTTTCGCCTTCGGCTTCGGCTTTGCCGCGCGGGCGCGCTCGGCGACCTCGGCGCGATAGCTGTCGCACGCGCCGCCCTTCGGCCATTTGCCGCAATAGTCGCGCCAGAAGGCGAGCTGCTCGTCGGTCATACGGGTCGATTTGGCGGGCTTTTCGCCGATCTTGCGCGTCTCGCCCAGCACCGAATCCGACAGCGCGGTGTCGACCGTATATTGCGCCGCGGCGGGCACCGCGACGCCGGCCGCGACCACCGCCGCGATACCGAGCCAAAGCCTGTTCGTCATCCTCTCGTCTCCCGCTGGATATCCCGAACAACCCCGCCGCGGCCGCGAAGGTTCCTACCCCTCGACCTCCGCCGTCGCCGCGCGCTCGATCGCGGCGCGCCAGTGCGGGCGCGCCGGCAGGCCGAACAGTTCGGCGAGCGCCGCCTCGATCGCGGGGGCGGTCAGATAGCGGCGCTCGGTGGAGCCGTCCGCATGGCGGATCGTCAGCCGGTTGTCGCGCAGCGCATAGCGCGCCGCGGGGGTCGTCCGCGCCGCGATCAGCTGATGGCGGAAATGCGAATCGGGATGGGTCGACGTGTACCAGTTGGCGACGGTGTAATCGATCGCGGGGGGCACCGCGTCGTCGATCGTGTAGACGGGCAGCCACTCGCCCTCGATCGCGATCCGTACGCTCCACCGGTCGCCGCGCCGCACGACGCGATAGGTCTCGTGCGCGGTCGGCTGCGGCGCCTCGCTGTCCATCGCGAGCGGCGCGGGCGGCACCGCCGACCCGAAACCGACGTCGGCGAGCCACGGCCGCCCCTCGATCCGCACCCGCAGCACCATATGACTGCGCGGCGTCGGCGGCGCGCCGGGCGGCCGCATCCAGCGCACCCGTCCGAGCAGCCCCTCGGCGTCGAAGCCGACCGCGCGCAGCACGCGCAGGAACAGACTGTTCTGTTCGAAGCAATATCCGCCGCGCCCGGCATCGACCAGCTTCGCCTCGATCGCCGCAGGATCGATGTCGACCCCGCCCTCGACGAGCGCGTCGAACGCCTCGAACGGGATCGCCGCGATATGCGCCGCCTGCAGCGCGCGCAGCACCTCGAGCGTCGGCTCCACGGGGCCCGCATAGCCGATCCGCGCCAGATAGCGCCGCAGGAAGGGATCGGGCTCGGGTGTCGGAATGGCGTCGCACTCGGTCGGCAGGGGGCGGTACAGCATGGGCGAAGCTCCGTCTCGCGAATCACTGCCCGCACTTATGAAAGCTCAACGGGGGTTGAGGTCAAGCGCCGGATCGCGGGGCCCGATTGCGGCGCTCCGCGGTCCTGCTATGACCCGGGGGCGGCGGGGGCCACAGCGGGAGGATACGCATATGGTCAGGCTCTGGACACGCGGGTCCGCGGCGGGAACGCTGGGCGCGATGGCGCTGGCGCTTTCGGCGTGCGGCGCGGCGCCGCGCGATCCGGCGGGGGCGGCGAGCGTCGCCGATCTTACCGCCTTCGCCGACGCCTTCGACGCGGCGCAGATTGCCAAGGACGGCGCGAAGCTCGACACGATGGTCGCCGACGATCTCGTCTATATCGACGGCAGCGGCAAGCGGCAGGGCAAGCGGGACTTCATCGCCGGCTGGACCGGCGCGGACGACAGCTACGACCCCGTCCGGCTCTCCGATCGCGTGATCACCCCGCTCGGAAGCGACGCCGGACTCGCCAGTGCGGAGGCGATATTGTCGGGCCGCTCGGCCGGTCAGCCCTTCCGCGTCCGCCTGCGCTACACCGATGTCTTCCACCGCCGTGCCGACGGCTGGCAGGCCGTGCATATCCAGGTCACCCGCATCCCGATCCCGCAAGGCGCCGCGACCGACTGAGTCCGCGGCGCGGAACTCCCGGCCGCCTGAGGGGTCTATTCATCGGGTCCATTGCCGGCTTGCCCCGCCCGAGCGTCGCCTACGCCGGCCAAGTCAGGAGACCTTCGATGAAAATCCTCCCCCTCCCCCTCCTCCCGCTCGCGGCCGCGACCGCGCTCGCCGGCGGCTGCGCCTCGACCGGCGGCTACGGCTATGACGACGGCGGCTACGGCTATTACGACAGCGCCTACCACGACCGCTATGGCCGCTACGACTACAACAACCCCGACCCGCGCTACGGCGGCTATTATGCCGACAATTACTACCGGGGCGACCGACGCTACCGCGAGCGCCGGCTGAACCGCGACGACCGCGTCTATCGCGGACGCAACGGCAAATATTACTGCCGCCGCTCCGACGGCACGACCGGGCTCATCGTCGGCGGCATCGCCGGCGGAGCCCTCGGCAACGTCATCGCCCCGGGCGATTCGAAGACGCTGGGCACCGTGCTCGGCGCGATCGGCGGCGCGGTCGCGGGCCGCGCGATCGACCGGGGCGGCGACGACGACGTCCGCTGCCGCTGAGGCTTCCGGCGGCCGGCCGGCCATGGCATAAGCCTTTTCCGAAGGGAGACCGCCATGACCGACCGCCGCCTGTCCACCCTCGCCGCGCTTGCCGCGCTGACGCTCGCCGGCTGCGGCCCGAGCGCGAAGACCGCCGATGCGTCCGAAACGCCCGGCGCCCAGCCCGCGACCGCCGCCGCCCCAGCGTCCGCGCCGAAGGCCGACACCGGCCTCGCCGCCTATGTCGGCCACTATCCGTTCGACACGGTGAACGGGGTTGCGTGGAACGATCATCCCGTGGTGAAGGCGGGCATCGCCCGGACCGTCAAGGACGCCGACGTGCGCCGGACGATCGAAACGCTCGCCGGTCCCGCGGCGCCGATCGAGACCTATGAGGGCAAGGTCGCGGCCTGGGCGTGCGAGGCGCATAATTGCGGCCCGCACCAATGGTCGGTCCTCGTCGACCCCGCGACGGGCGCGACCGACGTCTGCTATTATGACGAAGCGGTCGACCGCGACCGCTCGCACTGGTTCCTTGCCGCGGGGACCGAGGAATGGCGCGACGGCAACTGCCAGCTCGGGCAGGATTGAAGGCCGGACGATGTTCGTCGCCGCTTATTGGTGGAAGGTGCACCCGGGCAAGGAAGAGCAGTTCCGCGCCGCCTGGCGCCGCGGGACCGAGTTGATCCGCGCGAAATACGGCTCGCTCGGCTCGCGCCTCCACCGCGAGGACGGCCCCGCCGGCGCGGCGCGCTTCATCGGCATCGCCGAATGGCCCGACCGCGCGACCTGGCAGGCGGCGTTCGACGCGAAGATGGTCTATGACGAGCCCGTAACGCGCGCCGCCTTCGTCGATGCGATCGCCGACGCGGGCGACGCGCCGCTGCTGCTGCTCGAGGTCACCGACGATCTGACCGACCCCGCGGCCGGCGATCAATAGATCGCGCGCTCGCGCCGCAGCGCCGCCTTGCCGTTCTTCCAGTCGATCTCGGCGGCGGGCTCGTCGGGCTTGCCCGCCGCGAACAATTCATAGATCACCGTGCCGTCCTCCTGCGTGCTTTCGATCACGCGCACCGGCTCGAACGCATCGGGCGCGGCGCGCGCGGCGGCGATCACCGGCGGCGGCGCCGCCGCCCAGGCGATGTCGCGCTGCACCTCGACGACGGTGAAGCGTCCCTTCTCTTCGAGCAGGTCGAGCTCGACCTCGCTGCCGTCGGGGCGCGTGCCCTCGACATCGTAGAAGATCATCCCGTCGCGTTGCTTGCGCTCGGCGCCGGCGATCGTCAGGCCGGGAACGCGCGCCAGCGCCGCCTCGCGCACCCCCGCGGGCAGGTCCGCCGCCGCGACCGTGTCGATTTTCGCCGCGGGGCCCGCGGGCAACACCGCCTTCGCCGCCCCATCGTCCGCCTTGGGCTGGTCGGGCGGCGCGCCGCACGCCGCCGTCAGTAGGATCACCAGCATCGCTGCCATTCGCCCGCGCATCATCGATCTCCTGTCTCAGCGGTAACCGATGTCACTTTATGCCAGACCTGATCGGGAGTCCAACTTCCGCCCGATTCGACTCTTGCTCCTGATGAGAACATAATGGGAACATTCTCGAGTCGGAGAAATGCCGTGTCCAGTCCGATCATTCGCACCTTTCTCGGTTTCCAATTGCCCTTGGTTCTGCGTTCATTGTTCGCCGAGTGGCAGCGACGGGCCGGTCAGGCCGACCGAGCCGTCGAACCTGACATGCTTCACCTCACGCTATGCGTCGTCGGCGAAACCCTGCAGCGCGACTTGTTCCTGAAAAGCCGCGTCGTTGCCGCCTTGGGAACCAGTCTGCCGCCCGCGGCGCCGATCCGCTTTGGCCGCGTTCATGGCCGGGCGATGGGCGCCGAACTCGTCACGCGCGGCAGATCGACGGAGATCAGGGGTTTCTTCGATGCCATCGCGAAAATGCTCGCGGGCTACGGCATCGCACCGCTGCATCGTCGCTCGGGACTGCGTCCGCATATCACGCTGGGCTACGATCGTTCGACCTTCGATGCGTTCGATGTCATCCATCACTGGACACCCGATGCGTTGCTGTTGATCGAAAGCCGCCCGAGGGTCGACGCCCGGGGACGCGAACACATCGTGCTCCATCGCTGGCCGCTGCTCCCTCCGGCGCAGTCGGCTTTTGCTTTCATGACCGAAGACGGGTCACCCCCGCCGCCGACTCTTCGAGCCGCCTAATTTTCGAGATTGTGCGCGAGGGTGATCTCGCAATTGAGCAGCTTCGAGATCGGGCAGTTCGCTTCGGCGTCCGCGGCGAGCCGGGCGAAATCGTCGGCCGCGATTCCCGGGACTTTTCCGGTCAGCGTCAACGCCGATTTCGTCACCTTGAAACCCTCGCCGTCGCGGTCCAGCGTCACTTCGGCGCGCGTGTCGAGCTGCCCGTCCGAATGGCCCGCGCGCGCCAGCCCGAAGGATAGCGCCATGGTGAAACAGGCCGCATGCGCGGCGGCGATCAACTCCTCGGGGTTGGTGCCGGGCCCGTCCTCGAAGCGCGAGGCGAAGCCATAGGGCTCGCCGTCGAGCGCGCCGCGCTTCGTCCAGATATGCCCCTTGCCGTCCTTGCCGAAACCCTCGTAGCGGGCGGTTGCGCTGTTCACGGTCATCATCGTCTCCTTGGGTTCGGCGGCGGTCAGCGCGAAACCCGCGCCACCCCCGCCCGGTCGAGTTCAGGGCCCAGCCGCCCGGTCAGCCACAGCGCCCACATTCGGAAATCGGCGGCGAGGCTCCACAGCGGATAGGTAAAGGTCGCGGGCCGGTTCTTCTCGACCCCGAAATGCGCGACCCAGGCAAAGAAATAACCCGCCACGGGCAGCGCCGCGAGCCACCACCAGCGCGCCGCGACGATCGCGGCGACCGCGATCAGCACGACCAGGCTCGTCCCGACGTAGTGCAGCGCCCGCGTCGAGGGCTTGCTGTGCTCGCGCAGGTAGAAGGGCCAGAAATCGGCGAAGCTCGTATAGGTCCGCGCCATGCTGCGAGGATGCGGCGGCGGGGGAGCCGGGTCAAGGGTGTTGGGAGGAAGCTGCGCCCGAGGATCGCCCCCCGCAGGCGGGAGGGGAGAATATGGCCGCTACCACCCGAAGCCCACTTCCCAAGCAAAAGCCCTCCCGCCGGGTCACCGCGGCGGGAGGGCTCCGGAGGGCCGCCATCCCGGCCCTCGAACAGGGCGTGAAAGACGTCAGCGCGCGGCTTCGCGTATCTTCTGCACCGCGGGGAGCAGCAGGCCGATCAGAATCTGTACCGGATTGGAAGTAATCGTCATCCCGCTCTGCGCCGGCTGCGCCGACTGGGCCATCGCGGGGGTCGCGGTCAGCGCGATCGTCAGCGCCATCACGGGGGCAACAAGCATCTTCCTGGTCATCGTCATATCCTTTCAAACGGGGGGTCGTCGGTTTCGAAAACTGTCTCGGGAGCGTCCCGATGCCCCGCTTATGCCGCACCGCGACCCGCGCCGTGGTGATCGCGGTCACTGGCGTGAAAAATTCGCACAAACCTTTGAACGGGAAGGAAAGAAATTTACGCTTGGCGTTTCAGCCGCACCAGCACGGCATCGAGTTCCTGCAGGAATCGCGAGCGGTCGGCCTTGGAGAAGGGCGGCGGGCCGCCGATGCCATCCCCCATGCCCGCACGCAGATCGGCCATGATCGCGCGCGTCGCGATCGCCGGGCCGATCGACGCGGCGGTGAAGGGCTTGCCCGTCGGCGCGAGCACCACCGCCCCCGCCTTCAGCGCCCGGTCGGCGAGCAGGATATCGGCGGTGATCACGACGCTGCGCGGCGTCGCGGCTTCGGCGATCCAGTCGTCGGCGGCGTCGAAGCCGTCGGAGACCACCACCCGCTCGACCAGCGGATGCTCAGGGACGCGCAGCCGGCTGTTGCTGACGATCTTCACCGCGACGCCATGCCGCCACGCGACGCGGTAGACCTCGTCCTTCACCGGGCAGGCGTCGGCATCGACCAATATGAAGGGAGAGGCAATTTCGGACACGCTCACCCCGCGACCCCGTCCCAGAGCAGCTTGGCGCCGAGCAGCACCATCAGGACATAGATCAGGCCATAGAAGCGCGCGCCGTCGATCCGCTTCAGCCAGCGCACGGTGAGCAGGGTCGAGACGATCGCGAGCGGCATCAGGAGCAGCGCCGCGACGATCACCTCGTGCGGAAAGGCGCCGAGCGCGAGATAGGCGGGGACCTTCATCCAGTTGACGATCGCGAACAGGATCGCGCTGGTCCCGATGAAGGTCAGGTGCGGCAGTTTGCGCGGCGTCACCCACATCTGGAACGGCGGACCGCCCGCGTGCGCGATCTGGCTCGTCAGCCCCATCAGGCCGCCGAACAGGGTGCCGACCCAGCCCGGCGATTGCGACGCCGCCACGATGCGTCCGCCGCGTTCGACCCACAGGCGATAGAGGCCGAAGGCGAGCGTGATCGCGCCGAGCGCCGCCATCAGCTGCGCTTCGTTCACCCGGTCGGCGTAGAACCAACCCGCCGCGATGCCGAGCGCGGCGCCGGGGAGCATCCAGCCGATGATCCAGCCGTCCCACGTCTTGCGGAATGCCCAGACGCTGACGACGTCCTGCACGATCAGGATGGGGAGCAGCAGCGCCGCGGCGGTGGCCGGCGGCAGCACGAGCGCGACGAGCGGCGTCGCGAGCGCGCCCGCCCCGGCCAGCCCGCCCTTCGCCATGCCGAGCAGGATCACCGCGATAACCAGCATCGCGAGCGTCGCCGGATCGGCCAGCAGATTCATGCCGCGTCGATGTCCGCCGTTTCGGGCAGCCGCCAGTCGATCGCGCCGCGCCCATGCGCCTCGAGGAACGCATTGGCCTGGCTGAACGGCTTCGAGCCGAAGAAGCCGTTGTGCGCCGACAGCGGCGACGGGTGCGGCGCGCGCAGGATCAGGTGCGGGCTGCCCGGCCCGAGTCCCGGGACGTTCGCCGCCTTGCGCTGCGCGTGGCTGCCCCAGAGGATGAACACCTTGGGCGCCGGGTCGGCCGCGACCGCGGCGACCGCGGCATCGGTGAAGCGCTCCCACCCCTTGCCCTGGTGCGACGCCGCCATTCCGGCTTCCACCGTCAGGCAATTGTTGAGCAGCAGCACGCCCTGCTCGGCCCAATGCTTCAGATAGCCGTGCCGCGCCGGCGGGAGGCCGATGTCGGCCTGCATTTCCTTGTAGATGTTGACGAGGCTTGGCGGCACGCGCACCCCCGGCTGCACCGAAAAGCAGAGCCCGTGCGCCTGCCCCGGCCCATGATAGGGGTCCTGCCCTAAAATCACCACGCGGACGTCCTGCGGCGGCGTCGCGTCGAGCGCCGCGAACCAGTCGCGCGGGCGCGGATAGATCGCCTTGCCCTTCGCGCGCTCGTCCGCGAGGAACTGCTTGAGCGCTGCCATATAGGGTTGTTCGAACTCGCCGCCGATCCGCGCGAGCCAGTCGGGATGAAGCTTGACCTCGGCCATGCGCGCCCTTCGACCAGAGCCGCGCGGCCTTGTCCAGAGGCTTGTCGGCGGCTAGGCACGCGGCGAAAGGATGCGGCAATGGCGGATGACATCGGCGAAACGCTGACCCGGCTCGAGGCGGTGGTGAAGGACCGGCTCGCCGCGGGCGATGCCGGCGCCTCCTATGTCGCGAGCCTCGCGGCGAAGGGCCGCGGCAAGATTGCGCAGAAGCTCGGCGAGGAGGCGACCGAAACGATCATCGCCGCGCTCACCGAGGACGACGCCGCCCTGACCGGCGAGGCGGCCGACCTGATCTTCCACCTGACCGTGCTGCTCGCCGAACGCGGCCTCGGCTGGGACGCCGTCGCGGCCGAGCTCGCGCGCCGTCACGGCACCTCGGGCCACGCCGAAAAAGCCGCCCGCCCGAAATAGACAAGACGCATAGGAGCCCTTCATGCCGATCGACGCCACCCTGCCCTATGACGAGACCAATATCTTCGCGCGCATCCTGCGCGGCGAACTGCCGTGCCGGAAGGTCTATGAGGACGAGCATGCCCTCGCCTTCCACGACATCAATCCGCAGGCGCCGCTGCACATCCTCGTCATCCCCAAGGGC
>Ga0182747_1001585_pt1 | contig 17410 bp, 15 predicted proteins | sample eDN3rd30CBELigBY_FD_128526 | JGI IMG/M metagenome (GOLD analysis project Ga0182747, IMG submission 128526) | Enriched backyard soil microbial communities from Emeryville, California, USA - eDNA 3rd pass 30_C BE-Lig BY (version 2) (version 2) | ecosystem: Environmental > Terrestrial > Soil >...
GAAAGCCAAGGGCTGAAAAGTCTGCAAGTTCGTTACGAAACTTTGCGTTATTCATCTTAATTGAACCGCCGTATACGGAACCGTACGTACGGTGGTGTGAGAGGTCGGGAGTTAATCACTCCCTCCTACTCGATTTAGAGTGATACCAGGGATGGAATTTTGAATGCAAATTGGAGAACATAGTACAGACATTAAAGATTCCACTATTTAACGAAAAAACACTTAGAGAAACATTTTTGATTTTTCTTTGACTAACTACAAACAAAAGTTTATAATTTTAAACAAATGTTCGAAATGAGGAGGGGTGCTAGTGAATGAAAAAGAGCAACTAGTTCTACAAACGATTAAAAAGAACCCTTTTTTGTCACAACAAGAGATGGCAGAAACCCTGAATATATCACGCCCAACACTAGCTAATATTATTTCAGGCCTTATAAAAAAGGGTGAAATTATTGGCCGCGCCTATGTGTTACCCGAGAAGAATTCTATTTTTGCTATTGGTGGAGCAAATGTAGATCGTAAGTTTCATATAAATGGACACGTACAATATGGAACGTCCAATCCGTCTACAGTTACCGAAAGTGTAGGGGGAGTGGCGAGAAATATTGCCGAAAATTTAGGGCGTTTTGGGAATGAAGTTAAATTAATTACATTATTAGGTCAGGATCAAGGAGCAAAGTTTATTGAAAAGGAAAGTAATGCTTTTATGAACCTTGATTATGTAGAAGTATTGCCAGATCTGAAAACAGGTTCTTATAGTGCCGTAATAGATTCAAATGGAGAACTAACGCTAGCTATGGCAGATATGTCAATTTATGATTACTTGATGCCAACAATCCTTAAAAAACATGAGGCGATTTTAAGTAATGCAAAGTGTATTATTATCGACTTAAACTGCCCAAAAGAAACAGTTATGTATTTAAAAGATTTAGCAAGCCTAAGAGGGATTCCGATTGCCCTCATTCCGGTTTCTGCTCCGAAAATTAAAAATATGCCTGATGATTTAATTGGAGTGACTTATTTCATTTGTAATCGGGACGAGGCTGAAGCATATTTAAATATTCGAATTTTAACCGATTATGACTATTCAAATGCAGTAAAAATGTTACTGGAAAAAGGAGCACGCAATGTCATATTAACATTAGGTGAGCAAGGTGCCATGGTAGGGAATGTAGACGGGGTTTTTTACCTTGAAGTACAGAAAATAAATGACGTTGTGGATGTGACGGGTGCTGGTGACGCATTTGTTGGTGGCTTTTTGCATGGTGTATTAAATGAAGAACCTTTTATGAGTGCAGTTAAATTTGGTCAGTATAATGCTACTAAAACCTTGCAGTCTGACCGAACTGTAAGACAAACGATTACAGGTGAAGAATTAAACAATTGGAGGAACAATTAACATGGAACAATATTTATCTTATTCACAGGAAGTATTAGAAGCGAAAGAAAAAGGATTACCAGTGGTGGCATTAGAGTCAACAATTATTTCTCATGGGATGCCATACCCACAAAATGTTCAAACAGCTCGAGAAGTAGAACAAATCATTCGTGACAATGGAGCTGTCCCTGCAACGATTGCCATTATCGATGGGAAAATTAAAATTGGTTTAACAGATGAGGAACTTGAGATGTTTGGAAATGCTGATAATGTGGCAAAGACTTCTCGACGTGACCTAGGTTATTTATTGGCAACAAAGAAACTTGGAGCAACAACTGTAGCGGCAACAATGATTGCGGCTGAACTTGCTGGAATCGAACTATTTGTTACAGGTGGAATTGGTGGTGTTCATAGAGGAGCAGAAGAAACAATGGATATCTCTGCAGACTTAGAAGAACTTGCTCAAACAAATGTTGCTGTTGTATGTGCTGGTGCAAAATCAATTTTAGACATAGGGTTAACTCTTGAGTACCTTGAAACAAAAGGTGTTCCAGTTGTAGGATTTGGAACTGATATGTTACCAGCGTTCTACACAAGAGAAAGTGAGTTCACTGTAAACTTCCGCTTAGATTCGGCTGAAGAAGTAGCAGATATGATGAGAGCTAAATGGAACTTGGGATTACAAGGAGGAGCAGTAATCGCAAATCCAATCCCAGTTGAAGAAGCACTAGATGCTAGCTTTATAAATGGAATTATCGAAAAAGCACTTGTAGAAGCTGATGAAAATGGAGTTAAAGGTAAAGATGTAACGCCATTCCTTCTTGGAAAAGTGAAAGAGTTAACAGAAGGGAAATCATTAGAATCGAATATTGCTCTTGTAAAAAATAATGCAAAAGTTGGAGCAGCAATCGCAGTTGCTTTAAATAAAAATAAATAAAAGAATTTTATGATTAAAAGTAAAAAGAAGTTTCCAACGATGGAAACTTCTTTTTACTTTAATACATTTTAAAACTCTGCCCCATATAAGATGGGGAATAGACTGTCAGTAATAGCCACTTTGTAACTAAAACAATTAATCAGTCTTCCCATTGGTGTAATTCTTATTTTCTTAGAGTGCCAAGTTCAGAAACGATAGCTTGCATTTCACTTGGGCTAAATGTATTACGTTTCATCACCATTTCATAAAGATATAAGATGTCTTCATAATGTTCATCCGTGAAGTGTTCGGATTTCATAGCATCCACATTTACCATACGTAGTTTTTCTTTAATTTGCTCAATCATATAAAAAACATTTTCTTTTGATGGTTTAGTCAAATCCATTTTGTCCCCACCTTTCAAAGTATACATTTAATCATTCCATTCAATACCTATCTTTGTCAATAACATTTGTCACACATAACCTTAAGACTAAAGAAAAAGTAGATTTAATCTCGAAACTCATCTTAACAAAGGTGTAAAATGGAGGATTCTAGGGTAAATATCTTGGCGAGAAGTAAAGTTAACTATAAAATGGAAAGGTGAAGAAAAAATTACCAATACAAACTATGTTTCAACTTTAAAGTAGGAGGTAAATAAATGAGTGAGAGTAAATTATTGAAATCGGTTGCTACTTTTGCAATTGTCGGGGCTATTATAAGTATGTTTGACCGTAAAACGAGAGAACATACTATAGAGACAACAAAAAAAGTAAAAAATACCGTTGTCTATTATGCAAAGAATCGTGATGAATTACAACAAAAGGTTGAGCAAAAGGTAGAGGCAGCACAAAAAATGTATGAAAATGCCTCAGAGAATATTAACAAGTTTGTAAGTACAATCGAAGAGGTAAAAGAATTACCAATAAGAAAAGTTGGAATACAGGCTAAAAGTGAGTTAAACGAACCAGACGAGAATTGAAGGTAGTTAAGGGGGAGTGGGCTAGATTTGAGTCGTGAGAACAAGTCTCAACATAATGAAGCATTATCTTTAGTAAAATCTTTTATTGATCCAGATGAGTCAAAAATTGATATAACAACAACAAAAGGGTTTATTCAAGATTTGATTGGGCGTATGCGAGATGTAGATATTTCAGGAATGGGTGCTCAATTAGCTTACTTCTTCTTATTATCATTTTTTCCTTTATTGATTTTTATTGTTACTTTATTACCTTATTTGGAATTGGAACAAGAGCATATATTTGATTTTCTTCAAACGATGCTTCCAACAGAGGTATTTTTACTAACACAAGGAACGCTTACGGAGATATTAACTACTCATAAAGGTGGAGGGTTACTTTCCATAGGGGTTTTAGGTACAATTTGGTCTGCTTCAAGGGGAGTAAATGCATTAATTAAAACTATGAACGGAGCATATGAAACGGTTCCAAAATCAGGTTTGATTAACCGAGCCTGGTCATTGGTATTTACTATTGCACTTGTAGTAGTGATATTAGTTGTGTTATTTATTTCAATTTTTGGGCATGATTTTGCTTATAACTTATTTAATTATTTAGGTGTAGAAGAAACGTTTACGAATTTTTGGGAAATGGTAAGGTGGATTCTACCGCCAGCATTAATCTTCATCGTTTTGAGTTTAATGTATTGGATTATTCCGAATACAGATCCGAGATTACGTATTTATAGCGTATTACCTGGCTCGTTATTTTCAACTGTAGCTTGGGTAGTGTTAATATATGGGTTCTCAATTTATGTCAATAAATTTGGGAACTATACTTCCACTTATGGAAGTATCGCTGGTGTCATCATTTTAATGCTTTGGCTTTACTTCACAGGAATGATACTAATTTTCGGTGGATTATTAAATGCAACTATGCACAAAAGGAGCTTAGTAAAGAAAGGGTATAAGGAATAAACAAGTAAAAAGAGCTTTCGCTAATGCGAAAGCTCTTTACTATGATTTAAGCATTCGTAACCCGTTTAAGATAACTAAAATGGTACTACCCTCATGACCAATTACACCAAATGGTAAATCAACTACTTGTAGAAAATTTGAAATAATTAATAACGCAATAACTGCAACGGAAAAGATAATGTTTTGTTTTACAATTTTGCGCATTTTTTTAGATAAGGAAACTGCATAAGCAATTTTTGATAAATCATTTTTCATTAATACGACATCCGCTGTTTCTAGAGCAACATCTGTACCGCCACCCATTGCGATACCAACAGTTGCTGTTGCTAATGCAGGTGCATCGTTAATACCATCACCAACCATACCGATGTTATCGTATTTGGAAAAGTAATCTTTAATATGATCTACTTTTGTTTCTGGTAGACATTCTGCAATATACTCATTGACACCAGCTTCAGTTGCAATCGTTTTCGCTGTTTTTTCATTGTCACCTGTGAGCATTGTTACTTGAATTCCTTGCTCTTTTAAAAGATTTACTGCTTGTTTTGCCTCATCACGAACTGTATCTTTCAAGCCAACTAGTGCTGCGATTCCTTGAGAATCTTTCAGAAAGATAACAGTTTTACCTTCCTCAGCTAATTTACTTGCCGACTGACTTGCAAATTGGTCTGCTTCTTCCTTCCCAACAAAATCAGCTTTCCCAACGAAATAGGTAGAATCTTGAAAATTAGCTTTTAACCCCCAGCCTGGTATATCTTCAATTTCAATTCCCTGTGTTGTAGGAATATGAAAATCTTTTGCATATTTTGTAATAGCTTGAGCCAATGGGTGATTTGATTGGGATTCGATTGATGCTAAAGTAGTAATCGTATCTCTTTCGTTTAAATCTTCTCTTACAATCACATCAGTTACAATCGGTGTTCCAACAGTTAGAGTTCCTGTTTTATCGACAGCTAGTAATTTCAATGTACTTAAATGTTCTAGATGTACGCCACCTTTAAAAAGAATACCGTTTTTTGCTCCATTTGAAATGGCTGCCAATGTTGCTGGCATGATTGATGCCACTAAAGCACATGGTGATGCTACAACTAGCAGAACCATAGCTCTATAAAAGGTTGTTGTCCAGTCCCATCCGAGTAAATAATGTGGAAGGAATAACATTAGAAATACCATTAATAAAACGAATTTTACATAAGCTCCTTCAAAGCGTTCAATAAATTGTTGTGAAGGAGATTTTTCACTTTGTGCTGATTGTACAAGTGTAATGATTTTTTGGAAGAGTGATTCGGAATTTGGTTTCGTCATTTTAACAGTAAGTGTACCATTTAAATTGACAGTACCCGCATATACCTCTTCACCAACCGCTTTTGTAACGGGCATAGATTCACCACTAATAGCAGATTCATCAATGGATGAAGTGCCCTTAAAAATACGTCCATCAACTGGAATTCTTTCACCAGGTTTAATTAATAAATGATCTCCAATTGTTAGGGATGAAACAGCTACTTTAATTGGTTCAAATCCTCCACGTACGAGCATAGCTTCTTCGGGCTGTAGCTTCATTAAGGCGGAGATTTCACGATGACTTTTATTCATTGCATAGGTTTCAAGAGCACCACTTAAAGCAAAGATGAAGATTAGAATCGCACCTTCAGTCCAATACCCAATAATGGCTGAACCAATCGCTGCTAAAATCATTAATAATTCAACATTTAAGTTTTTATTTTCAATGGTATCTAGAATACCTTCTTTTGCTTTTGCGTATCCACCAATTGCAAAAGCCGTTAAATAGGCAATAACAGAGGCTGTAGATAACCCTGTTGATTCCATGCGCCAAGCAAATAAAATGATAAGACCTGATAACAATGCGGCGATAAGTTCACTATGTTCTTTTATTTTCTCAATTAAATAATCGCTTTCTCGATTAGAATCCATTATAAAACCTCCTTATGATAATGAATATCACTATCAAAACTGTAATAATTCTATATTTGATAATAGTTTTCATTTACTTAATAAATTTTAAATAGTTATTATTAATTTATAATGATTATAATATAGGAGTTTGTAATTGTAAATCAAATACAGTTCTTTTTATGTAAAAAGTGAAAAAGGTGGCCCGTAGAAAAGAGGGAATAAGGTTTTGTGGAAATAAAAAACCTGTAAGAATCAAAGACTCTTACAGGTTTGGTTTATTTATTGAATATTAGAATACGCGTTCTGCGAATTTAGAAAGTTTTTCTAATGATGATTTTTCAACATCAGCATGTAAAGAGTTACCATGTGAGTCCATAGTTACTACAGCAGTGAAGTCTTCAACAGATAAGTGCCACATTGCTTCAGGAATACCGAACTCTTGTAAATCAACGCCATCTACACTTTTAATACAGTCAGCGTAGTATTGTGCTGCTCCACCGATTGCATTTAAGTAAACGCCACCATGTTCTTGTAATGCAGCAAGAGTTTTTGGCCCCATACCACCTTTACCAATAACAGCACGGATACCGAACTTTTTCATGATGTCGCCTTGGTATGGCTCCTCACGAATAGAAGTTGTTGGTCCAGCAGCTTTAACTGTCCAATTACCTTGTTCGTCTTTTGCCATTACAGGACCACAGTGGTAGATTACTTGTCCATTTAAGTCTACTGGAGCATCGTGGCTCATTAAGTGATGGTGAATTGCGTCACGACCAGTGTACATACGACCGCTGATTTTAACAACGTCACCTACTTTAAGTTCACGAATTTGTTCTTCAGAAATTGGTGCAGTTAGTTCAACAACTTTGTTTTCTGATTGTTGTTCTGTTTTTGGTTCATCACGGAAAGTGATTTTTTCACCTTCTTGGTAATGCCAGTTTTTAATTTCGCCAGTATTTGCATCGATATCAATTGCCATACGACGGTAAGCCCAACAGTTATAAGCAACAGAAACGTAGAATGACGCTGGGATACGGTGCATTACGCCAATTTTACATCCTAGTAATGTTGCTTCACCACCGAAGCCCATTGTACCGATACCAAATGTATTTGCTTTTTCAACGATGTATTCTTCTAATTTTGCTAAATCTTCATTTGGATTTACATCATCAATATGACGGAATAACTGTTCTTTAGCAAGATCGTATCCAGAAGAACGATCTCCACCAATACCTACGCCGATGAAACCAGCAGAACATCCTTGTCCTTGTGATTGCCATACAGAGTGTAAGATACATTTACGGATTCCGTCTAAGTCACGACCAGCTCGGCCAAGACCTTCTAATTCGCAAGGTAAGCTGTACTGAACGTTTTTGTTTTCACAGCCGCCACCTTTTAGAATTAATTTAATTTCGATGTAATCTTTTTCCCATTGTTCAAATTTCACAACTGGAAGACCATCACCTAAGTTATCTCCACTGTTTTTACCAGTTAAAGAATCTACTGCGTTTGGACGTAATTTAGCATCTTGTGTAGCTTGTACAACTGCATTTTTAATAGCAGCTTTAATTTCTAATTGATTTACGCCAACTGGAGTTTTTACTTTAAAAGTAGGTAGACCAGTATCTTGGCAAATAGGAGATACATTATCTTCTGCCATTACAATATTATTAGCGATTGTATCTAAACTCATTGCTGCACGTGTACCAGCATTTTCAGCATCTTTCGCTTTTTTAATTGCACGACGAACATCTTTTGGTAAGTTCGTTGAAGTTTCGCTTACTAAGTCATATAGACTTTTCTCCAAAGTTTGTAAATAAGAAGTTGCTACTTGAGACATTTATATTCCCCCCAGAATATTTTGAATTTCCATCACTTATTATACCTTTTTAATTTCATGAAAAAAAGAGTCATAGAAAGATATAAAAATAATTAAATAGACATGCTATTAATAGTAATAGAGTTCAATTCAAAAAAAGAGATGTCTCTCTATTTAATAGAGGACATCTCTTTTGGAATTTTACTCTTTTGTAAAATCATTGCGGTTATTGAATTGATCCATTTTCTCTTCAACATCATCGAGCATTTGAATCAATTTGTCAATATCTTCAACATCAGCCGTTTCTGGATCAATTGCATCTAATACTTCAACAAAAATTTGAAGACGTTCTTTTAGGTAATTCACTTGTTTGTTTTTATCTGTAATAGAGTTCGACATGATTACACCTCTTTCGTCAAGACCATCATAGCGAATTTATAAATAGAGTTCAAATAATATGTGAAAGTGAATGGAGTAGGAGAAACGTATTAAATATTAAAAATAATAAATCTGAATATTTACAATATTCTTTCTTTGTGGTAAATTGATTATAACAAATCGAAGGGAGATGGTCGGAAAGATGATACTCACTCTAACAAGAGAAGGAGGGAGTTTAAACAAGTTTTCGGCTATCAAAAAAGCCGAATAGGAGTTTAGAAAACCAAATGGAGTTAAACGAAATATAAAGGCCCTAGTGAATGATCAGCTGTAAATTCACTAGGGCTCTTTTTGTTGTTTCTGACACCGTAAACTGGTAAATCGGTCCGGAGCATCTGGCGATTGTTATAATTTGTGGCTATTCAAATGCTAAGGAGTTTGGAAAGAAATATCTATTTCGTTTTCGTGTAAATTATCACAAAATCTTAAAGCTATTTATTGAATGGTATGTTAACATAACTTTTATGATTACTTGATGGAGGAAATTTATGTTAATAGGAAACAATTATGCACAAAGGCGATTTTGGACATTAGTTATAATTGTAGCTATTTCAGGTTTTTCACAAGGCATGCTTTTACCCCTTATCTCAGTAATTTTTGAAACGGATGGGGTATCATCTACTCTAAATGGGTTAAATGCCACAGGTTTATACATAGGCACTTTATTAATATCACCTTTTATTGAAAGACCGTTACGTAAGTATGGTTATAAACCGATTATTATCGTTGGTGGGTCAGTCGTGTTTATTTCTCTATTATTATTTCCTTTTTGGCAAAATGTTTTGTTCTGGTTTATCTTGCGATTGATGATTGGAATTGGGGATCATTGTTTGCATTATGCCACACAAACATGGTTAACAAGCACCTCTTCGCCCGAAACCTTAGGGAAAACAATGTCCATTTATGGTCTTTCATTTGGTTTTGGATTTGCAGTAGGACCATTAATGGTGCCACTTGTGAAAGTATCTCAAAACCTACCATTCATTATTTCATCGGCTTTATGCCTAATTGCGTGGTTATTCGTATTTTATGTTCAAAATGAGAAACCGGAAAGCTTACTTGGAGATAGTAAAGAGGGGAATAGTGTTCAACGTTATAAATTGTCTTTTCAATATGCGTGGGTTGCATTTTTACCTCCATTTGTTTATGGAATTTTAGAAACATCCATCAACTCACTCTTTCCTGTTTATGCATTAAGAAAGGATTTTGATGTTTCGTTTGTTTCGATTATTTTAGCTGCGTTTTCGATAGGTGGAATTATTACACAAGTGCCAGTCGGAATATTAGGAGATAAAATTGGAAGACGAAAGATTATTCTTATGGCCTTTTTAGCGGGTACACTTTTTTTCGCAGTAGGGAGTTTATTTGAACATTCGCAACAGATTATAGCAGTAATATTTTTATTAGCAGGGATGGCTTTAGGCTCAATGTACTCTTTAGGAATAACCTACATGGCAGAGTTAACGCCAAAAGCACTTTTACCAAACGGGAATTTGCTTATCAGTATTTTCTTTAGCATAGGAAGTTTAGTTGGACCGACGATTGGAGGGATATATCTCCAATATATAAAAGCCTATAGTTTCTTGCTTTTCATTGCAATAATTTTATTTGTCATGTTACTAATTGTATTTTTCTTTGGAAAAAAGGTTAAGAAAATGGAAACCAGAGAAAACCAATAATTTTCATGGGTGATGAAGTGTAGTAAAGTTTAATAAAATATAGAAATATATTATTTTCACCAAACAAAAAGAGGTGACTCAAAATTGCGTATATAACGCTACTTTTTTGAGTCACCCTCTTTATTCTTTTATTAAGAAAGTCGGTTGCGATAATCTTCGTATCCGAATTGACGAACGACTTTAATACCTTCTTCTTCATTGTATAAACAAATACTTGGTAAGTTCACACCGTTGAACATATGGTTTTTTACCATTGTATAATGAGCCATATCTGTAAAGACGATTTTATCGCCAGCTTTTAGAGGTGCATCAAATGAATAATCACCGATTACGTCCCCAGCTAGACAAGTCATACCACCTAGACGATAAGTATAGGCTTTATCATTTGGTGTACTTGCGCCAATAATTTGTGGGCGGTAAGGCATTTCTAATACATCTGGCATATGACATGTCGCAGAAGTATCTAAAATAGCAATATCCATTCCATTTTTTACCACATCAAGTACAGTTGTTACTAAATAACCAGTATTTAAAGCGATAGCTTCACCTGGCTCTAAAATAACCTTAACATCGTACTTGTCCTGCATATAATTAATCAATGAAACGAGTTTGTCCACATCATAGTCCTCACGAGTAATATGATGACCACCACCGAAGTTGATCCATTTCATTTGATGTAAATATTCACCGTACTTTTCTTCGAAGTGAACTAAGATACGTTCTAGCACATCTGAACCTTGTTCGCACATTGCATGAAAATGAATACCTTCCACTCCGTCTAGTTCATCTGGACGGAAAGAATCCACTGGAATTCCTAAACGTGAATTAATATAGCAAGGATCATATAAAGGTGTTTCCACTTCAGAATAGCCAGGATTTACACGTAATCCAATTGATACGTGTTTTCCCTTAACACTTTGTACTTTTTCTTTATACTTGTGTAATTGGTCAAAAGAGTTAAACACGATATGATCTACATATTTTAGATACTCATCGATTTCATGCTCTGAGTATGCTGGTGCATAAGCATGTACTTCTTTTCCAAATTCTTCATAACCTAGTCGTGCTTCAAATAAAGAACTAGAAGTAATACCTTTTAAGTAATTACGCGCCATAGGGAATGTAGAGAACATGGAGAACCCTTTAAGTGCTAGTAATATATCACAGCCTGTTCGATCTTGAACAGATTTTAAAAGTTCTAAATTACGTAAGAGCAAACGCTCGTCCACTACATAACTAGGAGACGGCGCTGCTTTCCAATCGATTGCTTTCATTTACTTTGCCTCTTTTTCGTCAAAGTTAAGATCAGGCAGATCAGGATTGAAGCTCTCTTGCCATGGAAGACCCCATTTGTTTAAAGCTTCCATGAATGGATCTGGATCGAATTCTTCTACGTTATATACACCTGGTTTTTGCCATGTGCCATTCATTACAAGCATCGCACCAATCATAGCTGGTACACCAGTTGTGTATGAAATTGCTTGAGAACCAACTTCACGGTAGCATTCTTGATGATCACATACGTTATAAACATAGTAAGTTTTTTCTTCACCATCTTTAATTCCACGAGCGATGACCCCAATATTTGTTTTACCTTTTGTACGAGGTCCAAGTGAAGCAGGGTCTGGTAATACTGCTTTTAAGAATTGTAGTGGTTGAATCATTTGGCCTTCGTATTCAATTGGTTCAATTGATGTCATTCCGACATTTTCTAATACATTTAAATGCGTGATATATTTTTGTGAGAAAGTCATCCAGAAACGAATTTGTTTGATTCCTGTAATGTTTTTCGCTAAAGATTCTAATTCTTCATGGTATAGAAGGTACATATCTTTAGGACCGATTTCTGGGAAGTTGTATACCTCTTTATATTCAAGTGGAGCAGTTTCTACCCATTCGCCTTCTTTCCAGTAACGTCCGTTTGCTGTAATCTCACGAATGTTGATTTCTGGGTTGAAGTTTGTAGCGAAAGGATAACCGTGGTCACCCGCATTTGCATCTAAAATATCGATGTAATGAATTTCATCGAAGTAATGTTTTAATGCATATGCAGAAAATACGCCTGTTACACCTGGGTCAAATCCACTACCTAATAAAGCTGTAAGACCAGCTTTTTCGAACTTTTCTTTGTATGCCCATTGCCATTTATATTCAAACTTAGCTGTTTCAGGTGGCTCATAGTTTGCAGTATCAACATAATGCACACCTGTAGCTAAACATGCATCCATAATAGTTAAGTCTTGATATGGTAAAGCTACGTTAATTACCACATCTGGTTTAAATCCATTGATTAATTCGATTAGCTCGTCAGTATTATCCGCATCAACTTGCGCAGTGTGGATAACTGTCTTTCCGCCGTCTAACTTTTCTTTTAAAGCATCACATTTAGACTTTGTTCGACTTGCGATCATAATCTCTTCAAACACATCTGAGTTCTGTACACATTTGTGTACGACAACGCTAGCAACACCGCCAGCACCAATAATCAATGCTTTACCCAATTCTTTATAACCCCCTAAATTTAAGCCTTTCCACCGAGTTTTGTTACACGGTAAGGCATTGTGTTAAAGATTTTTTTGCCATTGGCAAGTTCTAATCTGAATTCTAACAGAAAAAGCTCGTTCAGACCTAGTAAAACCGCCTAAGGCACCATCTTTAGCGAAACTAAAGATGAACAATAAAACAGATTATACAGAAATATTTTTTGCGTAGCAATCATTTTTCGACAAAATTTATGATGAATCATGTAATTGTCATAAATGTAAAGAATACCAACAAATCTCATAGCGATGAATAAATTTAAATGAGCGAAAAAATACGCGTGATTTAATTATTGCTCTTCGTTACAGAAGTGTTGGAATTACTAGCATACGAAAAATAATTTCAATAAAAATAAAGTATTTTAGACTTTTGTTCTACTAATTATAGAACAGTTTTGTTATAATGATTATAGAACAGATTGGAAGGTGATAAAATGATCATTCGAATTGAAGGCGAATCGGATATACCAATCTACACACAAATAACAAATCAAATTATTGAAGGTATTGCACGAGGAGAAATCGCTAGAGGAGATTCGTTGCCTTCAGTTAGAGCTTTTGCCGCAGATCTTGGAGTGAATATGCACACAGTCAATAAAAGCTATCATGAGTTGGAGAAAAAAGGGATTATCAAAATTGTTCCAAAATCAGGTGCCATTATTTCACCAACAGAGCAAATGAGCGAAGAAAAAATGCAACAAATTTTTACGGAGCTAAAGCCTGTAATAGCTGAAGCTTTAGTGTCTGGTATGAATAAAAAAGACATACGAGATATGGTTAGCTCCATATTAGAAGAACTGAAAGAAAGATAAAGGGGGAGAATGCATGTCGTTTTTAATCTTTTTCATTATTACATTATTCATTGCTGGGATTCAGACGGTAATACCCTTCTTAGTAAATCGAGCAATAGTATTCGGTGTAATGATACCAGAGCAACATATTGAAGATGACTCAATCAAGAAGTTTAAAAAACATTATTCCATGATTGTGGGACTTTTATCTATTGTCATTTTAACATCTTATATTGGATGGACTTTTAGTAATGCACGACAAGATAATGAGGTAGCGCTAGCAGGTGCAATTATAGAGTTTGCGCTTATTTTTATAAGTTTATCTTTCTATTTATATTATCACGGCAAAACAAAACAGCTAAAGCAACAAAATCAATGGGTCGAACATTTAAAACCGATGAAAGTCACGGATTTATCCGTTCGCAAGCAGGATGAAATGTTACCTTGGTATGTGTATCTGTTACCTATTCTTTCAACAATAGGTTTGTTGATCTATACAGTTTTGAATTATGATTTGTTGCCGGACCAAATTCCAACTCACTGGGGGCCAAGTGGAGAAGCGGATGCATTTACAGTGAAAACACCATTTTCATCTGTACAGCTATCTCTGTTTTTATTAATTATGCAATTGATGTTTTTAGGCATTCATATAGCAACGAAAAATTCGGGGATTAAACTTAGCGCGACTGCTCTCGAATCCTCTCGAAATAGACAACTAACATTAAGAAAATCTTCTAGTTGGTTTCTTTATATAGTTTTATTGGGCGCGACGATGTTAATGAGCTACTTCCAATTAACAACGATTCATCCTGAGATTGGCGAAGGAACGGTAAAAATTCTAATTCCTTTTAGTTTCCTCATTTTAGTTTTGGTAGGTACTTTGATATTTGCAATTAAAGTAGGGCGATCAGATAAAGAAATAGCGCAATCAGTTGAAGCACAAATTATGGATTTAGATGAAGATAAATATTGGAAGGGTGGAATATTCTATTTTAATAAAAATGATCCATCTATCTTTGTTGAAAAGCGGTTTGGTGTGGGCTGGACAATTAACTTTGCAAATCCAATAGGCTATCTCATCGTCTTTTTACCTATTGTTTTAATTATACTCATTTCAGTTTTAGCCTAATGAAAAAGGGGTGTAGTGAATGAAAAGAATAGATTTAAAGATTTCTATATTGTTGGCATTTGTGTGCTTCATCGGCGGGTTCTTTGTAGTACCGTATCAATTAGACTCATTGCAAGAAACCAAGCCGGAACAATACGAACTGTTGGTAAGGTCAATGCCAATACCTCTCTCGGTATTATCCGTGATCAGTGCTCTCCAAATAATGATTATTTCATTTGTTTTAGCTTATATAGGAATTAAGCTAGCAAGAAAAACAGGGTTTAAGTTAAATCTACTCGATGCATTATTTAAAAAAGAAAAAGTAACAATTGATTCCAAGAGTGTGATAAAGGCATTAATCTTTGGGGGAATAACTGCTTTTGTTATTACAGCAAGTGATCGATTTTATTTTCAAAATAAAATTGGATTGCTTGGAGAAATGGAACAAAACTTCTCACTAATTGGTTTACTTGCAGGTGTATTTTATGGAGGAGTATTCGAAGAAATCATGTTGCGATTACTCGTAATGAGCTTATTTGTATGGTTGATGTTGAAACTCTTTAGACAGACTGTACAAAGTTTGCCAAGCTTCTATTATTGGGTGGCAATCATTATTGCTTCTTTATTATTTGCAGCAGGCCATCTACCAGCTACAAAGCTATTATCTGGGGAACTAACAAACATTTTAATCCTGAGATGCTTCCTGCTTAATGGAATCGGCGGTATATTCTTCGGCTATCTATATTGGAAAAAGGGATTAGAATATGCTATTTTTGCTCATATGTTTACACATATTGCAATGCAAATCGTATTTATTCCGCTATTTTACTAAGGCGATGGAGGGCGCGGAGAGTGCTTCATAAAATGAAAAGGCCAACTCATCTAAAAAGTGAGTTGGCCATTACTTTTTCTATTATTTTTTCAACGTTAACTTCGCAACAATCTCAACTCGTGCGGTTTGAGGAAACATATCAACAGGTTGAATATAGTCCACGTGATAAAGCTTCGTTAATTCTTGTAAGTCTTTAGCAAATGTAGAGGGGTTACAAGAAGTGTATACAAAACGTTTTGGTTTAATTTTCATAACAGTTTTAATAAAGCTTGGTGCTAAGCCTGTGCGCGGAGGATCTACCGTTACCACGTCTGGAATAAATCCTTCACGTTTCCATTTTGCTAACCATTCTTCAGCAGTACCTGTATAGTAACGAGCATGCTTAAGCTTATGATTACGAGCGTTTTTCTTCGCATCTTCAATACTTTCTGGGACAACATCCATGCCTCGTACTTCTTTAGCTTTTGGGGCTAACCATAAACCAATTGTGCCGACACCACAATATGCGTCTACTACTTTTTCTTTTCCTGTAAGTTCAGCTGCCTTTTTAATTTCATCATATAAATGAACAGTTTGCTCTGGATTCAATTGGAAGAAAGTGCGTGAAGACAAATCAAAAGCTAGTTCGCCTAATTTTTCATGAATCGTTTCTTTTCCATACAGCATGATAGTTTCATCTCCAAAAATAAGAGAAGTTTTTTCACGGTTAATATTTTGGGTAATAGAAACGATACTTGGATCGATTTTTAACATTCTTTCAATCAGTTCTTCTTTATGAGGAATATCTTTTCTAGTCGTTACTAAACATACTTGTGTTTCTCCACTTTGAATTGCAGTTCGAACGACAATTGTTCTTACTAATCCATCCAACGTTTTACCATCAAAAATAGAGATATTTAGCTTTTGTAAAATTTTACGAGTGGCAACCGTTATTTTTGAAGTTAAGGGATGTTGAACCGCACAGTCATTAATATTTAATAATTTATTTGTACCTTCAGCATATAGTCCAGCGTATACTCGTTTACCTTCTTTTCGAACTTGGAAGGAGCTTTTATTTCGGTAGTGCCAAGGGTTGTCCATACCAATAGTTGGTCGGATATCTGTCGTATCGGCAATGGACTTAACGTATTTCTCTAGTGATTGTACAACCATATCGCGTTTTTCTCTTAATTGGCCGTCATATGTTAAATGTTGTAGCTGACAACCACCACATTCATTATAAACAGGGCAACTTGGTTCTTGGCGATCTTTTGAAGCCTTTCGTACATTTAGAATATCTGCTTCCGCAAAATTACGTTGTACTTTCGACACTTTAACAGTAACTTCTTCACCTGGTAGTGCACCCTTTACAAACACAACATTACGTTTATAAAAGCCAACTCCTTCACCATTTATGCCTAGTCGTTTTATTGTTAAAGGAAATTTTTGTCCAATTTCCATCATTACTTTTTCGCTCAAAAGCGTTCACGTCCTTTAATTAGTTCATCTAAACATTATAACGAAGCCAGAACTTAAAGCAAATGAATAAATATTTCCTACTTATGTAGTGATTCCTTTTTACTGAAAAATAAATTGTCTGAAAATATTAGTGGATATTCTTACGAAATCATGATATCTTTGAAAGCAATTAAATAAATTATTCCTTCGGGGTCGGGTGAAATTCCCAATCGACGGTGATGAAGTAAAACTTCTAAGCCCGTGAGCTCATTATGAGCAGGATTTGGTGCGAGTCCAAAGCCGACAGTATAGTCTGGATGGGAGAAGGAGCATGAGAGCAACTATGGTTTGCAGATATAGTTTTTTCTATTTCTTTAAAAACCAAGTTTTCTAATTAATAATCATTAAAAAGCATTTTTAATGGTCTTATTTAGTATACAATTTTTCTTGTGTATTCAATCCCGTCACCCAAAATGACGGGATTTTTTATTTAATCAAAGTAAATATTGCTGAACAAGCAGTCCTTCGGGGTCGGGTGAAATTCCCAATCGACGGTGATGAAGTAAAACTTCTAAGCCCGTGAGCTCATTATGAGCAGGATTTGGTGCGAATCCAAAGC
>Ga0182747_1001587_pt1 | contig 17399 bp, 17 predicted proteins | sample eDN3rd30CBELigBY_FD_128526 | JGI IMG/M metagenome (GOLD analysis project Ga0182747, IMG submission 128526) | Enriched backyard soil microbial communities from Emeryville, California, USA - eDNA 3rd pass 30_C BE-Lig BY (version 2) (version 2) | ecosystem: Environmental > Terrestrial > Soil >...
AATGCCAATGAAAACAGTTCTACTTCAAGCTCAAGTAATGGAACTGAGAATAGTTCTAATACCGGTAACGGTAATAGCACTGAAAATAGCTCTAATTCAAACTCTAGTGATAGTTCAGAGAATAATTCTAATTCTAGTACTGGTAATACCAATGAGAACAGTTCAAGTTCTAGTACAGGCACTATCAATATCACAAATATCACTGGTAATTGGGTTTCTCTTAACAGTCAAAATAATTCTGGTGTTGGTAATCCTGTGAAGAATAGTGACAATTCAAGCCAAGGTAATGGCACAGAGAATAGTTCAAATTCTGCTTCAGGTCAAAGTTCTAAAAGTAATACCCATTCTGCTTCTGTTACTAATTCGAATAAAAGCTCAACATCGAATGAAGGTAATTTTTCTGATATCGCCACTAATCCTAATAAAAGTGTTAATTCTGGTAATGATACTAATAACAGTACAAATTTAGGTACAAGTAAAAAGAATCTTATAAAAAGGAAAAAAACATCACAAGAAAGCAGTGGTAATAAATGGACACAACAGGACAAACAGTAACTTTTACGAAGGTAAAACAACTGTTTGAAAAGTCTGATGATGTTTTATATCATGCATTTACCTTCAATAACTCCGTTGTTCATTTTGTCAAATGTGATTCAATGGTCGATGAACAAATGTTATATACCGTTGTTATTCCAAAGATTGAAGCACTTTTTTCTAATAACCAAACAATCGACCAAACATTGATTGATCATTTAACAATTCCTGAATTTCAGCAGATATCAAAAAATGAAGATATCATTTCATCCGTATATAATGGAAAAATACTCATTTATTTTGAAGATGTTCAACTACTCTATACCAGTAATATTGTAAGGAAACCAAATCGTACTCCGGAGGATACAAACCTAGAAGCGGTTGTAAAAGGGCCACGTGATAATTTTATAGAAGATATTGCAGTCAATATTGCACTTATTCGTAAGCGATTCCCTTCCAATTCATTATGTGTGGAAAAGTTAGAAGTTGGAGAACGCACGAAAACTCGGGTTGCACTTCTCTATGTTGAGGATATTGCCGATAAAACTATTTTAAATGAGTTAAAAGACGAACTAAGTCAAATTAAAACAGATATTATTATCAGTTCAGATGACTTAATGGAATTAATCAATAAAAAAAATTGGTTCCTTCCAGCTACCCATTATACAGGAAGACCGGATTATGCAATGCAATCGCTTATTCGAGGTCGTTTTTTAATTTTTGTTGATGGCTCTTCTTATGCAGTAATGACACCCATAAATTTAAGTTATTTACTAAAATCCGCTGAAGATTTTGACTCGCCAATTCTCTTTAGTTCATTTGAGCGCATATTGAGAATAATTGGCCTTTTTATCGGTACAACATTACCTGCTTTTTGGTTAGCTTTAACTGTATTTCACCAAAATCAGATGCCTCTACAATTGCTTGCAACAGTGGTAATAGCAAACCGTGGGCTACCATTTCCTGCAGTATTTGAAATGCTGCTATTACTTATTTTATTTGAAATGTTTAGAGAAGCAACCTTACGACTACCAAGTGTTCTAGGTGGAACTTTCAGTGTTATCGGAGGAATCATCATTGGTGATGCTGCCATTCGTTCAGGGATCACAAGCCCTGCGATGATTGTAGTGATAGCAATTTCTGTTGTAGCATCATATACCATTGTGAATCAATCCCTTAGTACAATGGTTAGTATTTTACGTATCGCTTTCATTTTAGTTACATCGATTTTCGGTTTATTTGGATTTTTCATGTGTATTTACTTAACGGTATTATATGTTGCAAATATGCGTATCTTTGGCATCCCTTATTTAAATATATCGGTTGATTTAAGTTGGGATAACTTTAAAAAGACAATTTTTAGACCCTCTAAAGCTGAGTACAACCAAAGACCTGGCATGTTAAATCCAGAAGATAAAACACGAACTAATAATGAGGGAAATAAATGAGGAAGATAAAACATATTGTTTGTTTGCTTTTGGTATCTAGCTTGCTTACTGGATGCTGGGATTTAAGAGAAAATGAGCGCATGTTTTATGTAATGGGAGTTGGCGTAGATTATAAAGATGGAATGTACGAGGTATATCTTCAAATCATTAGTTTTGTAAATGTAGCAAAATCTGAACAAGTCAATCAAGATGTAATTCAAGCAGAAGTTAGTTCAGCAAAGGGAAAAACTTTTACTGAAGCGATTTTTAAACTATATCATAGCTTAGATGAAGAACTGTACTGGGGACATTTAACCTTTTTTATAGTGACAGATAATGTTATGAAAAAAGATCACATTGATTCTGTTCTGAATACACTTACTCAACATACAGATACAAGATATCAAACTTGGGTTTTCTGTACAGATGAACCATTGGAAGAGTTTTTACTCGCTGTCCCTCTCCTCAAACGCTCAATCACATTAACTTCATTAAGCGATCCTAAAAACTCATTTGTACAAGAATCGTATATCGAACCGATAAGCATGCGAGAACTTATTATACAAATAAATGAACCAAGCTATGATGTAAAGATTCCTTATGTAACAATGAAAAAGGATTGGGAAACAGAAAAAGGACCGGATCAATCCGTTAATATGTCTGGTGTAGGCATTATTTCACCTGAAGATTTTAAAGGATTTATAAAAGGTGAAAAAGCAAACGGGCTTAAATGGTTATCACATGAAACTTTGCGTACCCAAATTACTTCAAAAATAGTAGGCTCAGAAGACAATAATTATTTAACAGTCGTATTAAAAAATACGAGTGTTCAAGTAGACCCAATAGTTCAAGGAAACGATGTACAATTTGATATTACCTTACATGCAAGTTTATCCCTAAATAGTAATACTGATACCGTTTCTTCCAAAGAGATGGAGGATACGGTGAAAAAAGTAGTGAAAGAAGAAATATTAACTACATTTAAAGAAGGTTTAGATAGAAATGCTGATGTTTATCGCCTTGGAGAAGTATTGTATCGAAAAGGTGTTAAAGAGTGGAAAAGGTTACGTGAAAATGGGGAAATCCCGCTAAATGAAAATTCCATTCGAAACATTAACATATTCATTGATAATTTTGATTCTGGAAGAAAGTCATTTGAATCAACAGTTGAATAATTTATGTGAAGCATACACCCTTATAGTATTGATGTTCGGTACTATAAGGGTGTTTTTGTTTTAATTATTTTTATAAGAAATTTAGGCAAAATTGTATCTTCATCTAACTAATTGGTAAAAATGTTAATGAATAAACTAAAGGGAGGAATTCATATGGATGCCAATATGACAGTTGAAGAAGTTGTAAGTAAAATCGCTGAGTTAATGAAAAAAGAGGGGCAGCCATTAAAAAAGAAAGAGATTAAGAAAACTAATCCAGAATTAATGAAAAATGCTTTATATTATTTTCCAAGCTGGGAAGATGCTATGGAAAGAAGCCGTCAATCTTAATCTATAAATATAAGTAAATATATTATTGGTTGGTTACATCTTGTATCCAACCATTTCTTTTTTTACTAAGTAAAAAGAAACGAATGAATACCAAAGTATTTGCCAATAGTGCATACATAAAAAAGTTGCTTAGGTATCCCTAAGCAACGACGTATTTATATTTTGAAATGATTGACTTTACTTTGTAGATTTTCTGCAAGTTCTGCTAAAACTTGTGCATTCGATGTAATTTCTTCTGTTGTTGCTAACTGTTGAACTTGTCGTGCATTGGTAGTTACAGATTCAGCTTTAGCATGAATTTCTTCAATTGCGCCAATCACTGACTCTACTCTTACTACAACATTCCCTACACTCGTTTCAATTTCATCAAATACTTGCAGTGATTCTGAAGTTTTTTCCATACCTTCTTTTACCTTCACGCCCCCGGATGAAATTGCCTTCACACCATCGCTAGAGGCAGAATGTATTAGCCTAATCATGCTTTCAATTTCCGAAGCAGATTGCTTCGACTGCTCTGCAAGTTTGCGTACTTCCTCCGCTACTACTGCAAAACCTTGTCCAGATTCTCCAGCCCTAGCGGCTTCAATTGCTGCATTTAAGGCTAGGAGATTTGTTTGCTCTGATATAGCTGTTATCAGTGATGTTACTTTTTGAATATCATTTGAGTGCTTGGCCATGTTCTCCATAATTTCTGTTGCTTCCTCAAATGTTGTATGAATCTTATTCATATGTTCAGCCACATCAGATACTACAGAAGAACCTTTCTTAACTAATTGCTGCACACTATCCGTTGCATGTAGCATTTCTTCGTTGTCCCTTGAAATATGTGCAACACTTTCATTTAGCTCTGCCATTGATAAAACAGATAAATTAATATACTCTACTTGCTCATTCCCTAATGATTTTTGCTGTTCAGTTGATGTGGCAACCATCTGTGATGAAGCTAAACTTTCCTCAGCACTTGCTGAAAGCTGCTCAGCATTTGCTGCAAGCTGCAAGGATGATTCACGAACACTAGAAACAATATCTTGTAAATCAGCTAACATCTGATTATAGGTTGCAGCCATTACACCAACTTCATCTTTATTTTTTATATGTATAGGTTCTAACACTAAATTTCCTGCCGCAATTTCCTCTAAACCGGTAGTTACTTTCTTAACAGGATTGGCAATTGCTCTACTAATAAAGTAAGCTACCAATAAACCTACGATTATACTCAGCACTGTTATAATATTAACCAAAGTGGCCATACTATGCTGATATTTATCCAGATTTTCTCTTGTTTTTGCAGAGTTTTCCTCCTGTAGAGCAATTAACTGATCTAGAATATCTTGAATTTTTTGTATTTTGTTCTATAGATTGTTCTGCATAACTCGTAAAATCATTACCTTCTGATCTTAAAGAAATAATTTTTTCATTAGATTCAAATAATTTTACCGACGTTACCTTAAGTTCTTCTAATAATTGAAGTGATGCTTCATCCTTTGTCATTTCAATTAACTCTTTTGCATAAGTGGTACCTTCTTCAATTTCTTTATCCAATTTATCAATCGATACGTTATCACCAAACTTAGCAGCTTCATCACCGAACATTACATACTCGAGTACTGCAGTTGCCATATCTTTCTGAACCATTTGAATATCTTTAGCTAAGTCAATTTTCTGCAAATCAACATCAATAATTTCTTTGTACTTATTGGTAAAAGTAAATAGAGAGAACATACCGAGCACGCTCACAATTACCAGTAATACAAGTACAGATGAAAACCCAAGCCACATTTTCTTTGATATTGTTAACTTCATCTTCTCAGTCCTCTATATGGTTATTTAGTTAAATTATCCTACAATAATAAGCATAATGAAAAAGGTACAGTTTTCCAATCGTCCGTTATATGACAATTTTGAATTTTATGTGAACTTTTAGAATTTGAACAGCACTTAATTCTTGTATTTTTTACGATAGGCTTTTGTTTTTTCTGGAGTATACCCAAAAAGAATTCTAAAAAAATGCCCATTCACCTTTGTAGAAAGGTTGAATGGACATATACAAGATTTTATGCTGTTACATCTCTTCGTATAAAGTAAGTAAAGCTCACTGCTAAAAAAATCATTGCATAGATAATATTGATTACGAGTGCAAAGTTAAATGTTAAGCCTGGGATAATTGGCATCATATTCGGCCCAAATTGTGTTAGATCATTTGCAAACCAAATATATTTCGCAAAATTATATTTTGCAATAAACATTGTCACTGTTGATCCCATAAATAACAGCCCAAGTGATAAGCTAACAGCCAATGTACTTGAACCAAATATCGAGCCGAGCATAAAGGCAAATAAAATCGTCATAAAAATTGAAGCAGCATTCAATAGAATGGTTTGCACATAGTGTGTCTCTACTGCTTGTTCAACTACCTGCCCATTCACAACAGATAACGTAACATCACCTGTGAATAAAAAGTACATTGCAATCATTGCAATTATTGTAGTCACAACAAAGAGTGTTGCTCCATATAAAAGAGAGGCAACTAGTTTTGACAATAAAATCTTCCAACGAGCAACAGGGCGTGTTAACAACATTTTGATTGTTCCCGTTCCAAATTCGTTGGAAACGATAGATGCAGCAATAACCATCGTAAAGATTCCAACCAATGATAAAATTACCTCTAACACAAGATCTAGCACATCATAAAAGGACATATTGTCTTCAACTGGTAAATCATTGGCGATACGATATTCTGTCATTAAGATTTGTTCATTGTAATATTGTTTATCTTCTTCACTTATGTTTGGTACGTTTAGCTGCGCTTTGTATTCTAATAGCCAATCCTTATTTGCTTCTTCTCGAAGTTCTGGTGTGCTTTGATCTATATTAAAATATTTATTTAATCCAAGAAATAAAGCAACAACTAAAAGGACGAATGCAAGCATAACCCATGCACTTTTTTTAGCCCAAATTTTTATCGTTTCATTTTTAACGAATTTCACGAATTGCATCAATTGCACCTCCACCAGTCATTTCAATAAATTGATCTTCTAATCGTTTTGTATTCGGTTGAATCACATATACATCAATACCTTCTTCAACAAGCTTTCGTAAAAAGCTAGGTACTTCCTCTTTCGAAATGGAAACAACAAATCCACCATTTTGCGATTTTGCTAGCTCACCTGCAAGGGATGCAAATTGTTCCTTTTGTCCAACTTCAAAGTAATATTCACTAACTTTTTCTTCTGTTAACTCACGAATATCGATAATTTCTCCGTTTTGTATAACCGCAATACGATCAACCATCAGCTCAATTTCAGATAACATATGGCTTGATACAACAATCGCAACATTGTCTTCTCTTGCAATTTTACGAAGATACATACGAAACTCACGAATACCTGCAGGGTCAAGACCGTTTGTCGGCTCATCTAAGATTAGAAACTTTGGATTGTGCAACATAGCTTGAGCAAGTCCTAGTCGTTGGCGCATCCCAAGAGAATAAGTTTTCACCTTTTCGTGTATACGATGCTGTAATCCAACTTGCTCCACTACTTCATCAATTCGTGAATTCGGTACATTGTGCATGCGAGCAAAGTGTTGTAAGTTCTTATAACCGCTCATAAACTTATACATTTCTGGGTTTTCTACGATTACCCCTACATGACTGATTGCTTTCTCGAAATTTTTCTGAAGAGAAGTTCCGTTGATGATCACTTCTCCACTTGTTGGATGCATAAGACCCGTCATCATTCGGATTGTCGTTGTTTTCCCAGCCCCATTCGGTCCTAAAAACCCAGTAATTTGGCCAGGATAAAAGTCTAAATTGACGTTTTTGATAATATGTTTACCTTTAATGGTTTTATTTAAATTTTTTACCTGCACAAATGGTGCTGTCATTTAACGATCCCGCTTTCCATATAAACTTTTCATCCATTTCACTGTATCTTCACCGCGCTCATGGCGAATCTCCTCAACATTATCCATTGCACATAAATGCCCATCTTTCAGCAACATGACCTGATCCAATATCGGCTCTACTTCGTTTACTTCATGTGTTGAAAGGACAACTGAACAATACTCAGTATCGATAAATTTAATAATTGATTTTACTAAGCTCTCTCTCGCTAGTGGATCCAATCCTGCAAAGGGTTCATCCATTAAATAAAGTTCTACATTTCGCGCTAATAGGGTTGCTAATTTCACCCTTGCACGATTTCCTTTGGATAAACTCCCGAGCCTCATATTTGTTGGTACCTGTAAAAAAGAAGCGACCTCTTTTGCTTTATCTATTGAGAAATCATTAAACTGACTTTGATAGAAGGCGAATACTTCATCACCTTTTAATTTTTCATAGAACAAGTCAATATCAGGTAGATAGGCAATTTTATTTGTTTGGCGACGTGTTACCTTCTCATCGTTCATTTCAATCGTCCCTGAGGTTGGCGTTAGAATGCCAGCCATTAGTTTTAGTAGAGTCGATTTTCCACTACCGTTTTCTCCAATCAGCCCAATAATCTGACCTTTTGGAATGGAAAAAGTTAAACGTTCTAACACCGTTTTACGATTATATCGAAACGAAAGTTGTTGTACCTCCATATTAGTTGCCCCCTTTCTTCTTTTTAAGAACCTCAATAATTTCATCTAGTGTAAACCCAAAAGATTCTATAGATGTTATAAATTGCATCGCCACTTGTTCCTTCATTTGCTCACGAACTGTTAGGATCACTTCTTGATTAGTAGTTATAAAAGTCCCTTGCCCACGCTTTGTTTCCGTTAGCTCCATTACTTCCAACTCCTTATATACACGTTGTACCGTATTTACATTGACACCGGACTCAAGAGCAAACTCGCGGACGGAGGGTAACTTATCTCCTGGTTGGAGTTTCCCCTTAATGACATCGCCACAAATCGATTCAACAAGCTGCAAGTAGATTGGGCGATCCTTGGCAAAATCCATAGTCATCGTGTAATCACCCTTTCCATCCACTTACACATCAACAGGTAGATGGCAATAACTATTGCGCCAATAACAACGACCTCTACGAAATAAAAATCAAAATAAAGATTAATACCTAATTGACGATCTGCAAACGTTGGTAAATAAGCGTTAAAATTTGAAAGTGGAACACGACCAATTTTTAGGAATGAGATTGTTGGAAAACGCTCTAACAGTTCAAGTAAGAAAACGCCTATAACAACCACAAGGATATAACTTAGTTTTCCTAAATATCGGGAAATTTGCGTATTTAGTGCAATTAAAAACAGTACTACAGCTATAAAGAAAATATAAAATAAGATGGTTATAATCAGACAAGCAATTCCAAAAATTAAGTATTGCCAAAGCGTTCCAACAATCAATCCTCCTACAAAAAACAACCCTAGAAATGCAATGAAACATAATGTAATTAAGCTCAATCCATGATATACAATCTTTGCTCCAATTAACGTATACATTGACTGACTGTTATGAAGCCAAAGTTCTTTCGTTTTTATGTCACGATTCAAGCTACTTGAAAACATAACAATTGAATTTAATCCAACTAATGCAGCTGCAAGGATTGTCATCATAAACCGTATCCCAGAAACATCAGACTGCATTTGATCTTGGAAAACTTTATAGATTAATTCCGGACCTAAAAACACAAAAATTGCCGTAAGCCCAGCTATTAAATAGTTAGATAATCCGAAGTGACGATGTTCTTGCACTAACAACCCTGTGAATTTTTTCATTCCAAACCTCCAGTTATAGTGTACTAGTGAAATAGTACACTATGTTTTAAATAAGTGCAATAGTAAATACGAAGTATTTACCAATTAGGTGATTTGTTTTGTTTGATACTTTTATATAACTGATCCCAATTCGTTTATCTAGAGTAATCATTAAAGTTGCGATACTATTGAGATATTATCGAAAGGAGCGTTTACTTCAAATGATTTATTTCATTGTTAAATAATAGTTTGGGGTCATCACTCATAAATACTTAAATTGTATCCACTAAATTTTGTAATAAAGGAGATAAGATCAACGAAACATTTATTTAGTCCCTTTGAATTCAAAGGATTGAAATTAAAAAACCGTGTTGTCATGCCTCCAATGTGCCAATACTCAGTGGAAATGAAAGATGGCGTTGCAAACGATTGGCATTATCTACATTATGTAAATCGAGCAATAGGCGGAGCTGGTTTTATCATTATTGAAATGACCAATGTAGAGCCAGATGGTCGAATAACCGATTTCGACCTAGGATTATGGTCAGACGAACAAATTCCTGCATTAGCTAGGATTGTGGAAGCTTGCCACCAATACGGAGCAAAAGTTGGTATTCAAATTGCCCATGCAGGACGTAAAGCTCAAGATGCTGTCTTGCCAGTTTCATCTTCTGAAGTTCCATTTGATGAAAATTCAAAAACTCCTAGAGCCCTTTCAACAGAAGAAGTAAAAGGAATGGTGGAAAAATTCCGTACGGCAGTTCAACGTGCGATTAAGGCAGGAGTGGATGCCATTGAGATTCACGGTGCGCACGGCTACTTAATTCATCAATTCCACTCCCCTTTAACAAATAAACGTGAAGATGAATATGGAAAAGATTTGACTCTATTTGGTAGAGAAGTATTACAAGCTGCTAAAAGTGAAATGCCAGCCAATATGCCATTGATTATGCGGATCTCTGCTCAAGAGTATGTAGACGGTGGATACGGTATCAAAGAAAGTATCGAAATGGCTAAAGATTATAAACAAGCTGGAGTTGATATCTTCCACATTTCATCTGGTGGAGAAGGACATATAGGTTCTGGAGGTAAACCTGGCTCACAAGGTGGCTATCAGGTTCCACTAGCGCGTGATATTAAGAATGCTCTAGACGTTCCAGTCATTGCAGTTGGCCGTTTAGAAGACCCAATATTAGCAAACTCCGTTATTGGGAATGAAGACGCGGATCTTGTAGCTATTGGAAGAGGTATGCTAAGAAACCCATTTTGGGCACTTGAGGCAGCAACAATACTAAATAAAGAGACACATATACCTACGCAATATTTAAGAGGATTTTGATTTAGATATATTCGCAATTCATTACTTATGAGGCAATCTTCATGCTACGAGGATTGCCTTTCTCCTTTTTACCACTTTAATAGAAAAAGGCTGCTTTAAATCTGTGCGACGGTTGTTTTCTTTGCAAACTTTTTTATAATCAACTAGTTGCTATTTCCCTTAGGCATAAATAGTAACTTGCAAAAGTGAGATCTAGGTGGACATGATTCTTTGTTTTAAGCGATAACTTCTAGTTGGAGGATATCTGTTCAAATTTGGCTGATAACTTGCCAAGTGTGGCTGATTGCTGTTTATTTTTGGATGATATTTCTGTTTATGTTGACTGATTTCTACTGCTTGGCTAATAACCCTCTGATTCTGGCAAATTTCTCGATTACTTTGGCTAATAACTTTGCGTTTTTGGCAAATATCCCTGCTATTTTGACGAATATCCAGCTTACTTTCAAGGAGAAACAACATGAACGAAAATAATAACAACAAAGAAGTAATCCTTCTTTCCGATCCAACACAATACATAATGCATCCCTTCTTTCATAAACAAATCGTCTTTACAGGGGCTCTTTCCACAATGACTCGCTCCGAAGCGGCAAAAAAAGTGCGAACATTAGGTGGGATAATGCAAGGGGCTGTTACTAAGGATACTGATTTTGTGATTCTTGGTAAGAATCATCGAGGGATGAGTTCCAAACATAGTAAAGCTCACCAGTTAATTAGCCTTGGCTATGACATACAAATTATGAGTGAAGATGATTTTATTTGGGTATTATCTTTGCCTAAAGAATATCTACCTTCAACTAGTGAACCTTATTAATTTTACTTCCTAACAAAATAAGAGCGAATCCTTAGTATAGGATAGCTCCAAAGAGTTCTAAAGCAATCTAAATAAAAATATAAAAGTTAATAAGTGTCCTATAAGCTAAATGAATAATTTAGAATTCACAAAAAACTTTAAGCTACATCTACCGATGATTTAGAACCCTTCATTTTATCCTTCACTTTATATACACTCCATAGGACAATTGTTACCGTCACCGCAGTGATAGCGTATTGTACGAATTTTGCCATTTCTAAACTGATAGTTTGATAGAAGTTTGGCTGATAGAAAAATGTTAAAATAATTCCTTCTATCAAATCAGCTAGTCCAATAGAAATAAATACAACGATAAATAGCCCAATTATTTTTTTCATTTTTTCACTTCCTTTACTCTTTACTTACGGAAAACGCTTATAAAATGTTTCAAAATTATACTTGTTAGGCGGCGATTGAATGATTCAAGGTTCATGGAAGGCATTAGGTTGGATTGGATTAGCAGAATTGCTTGCTTTATGCCTTTGGTTTAGTGCATCTGTCATTGCGCTTGAGCTAAGTGTCATATGGAACCTTGACCCAAGTGCAGAAGGATGGTTATCTGCTTCCGTTCCAATTGGATTTGTCATTGGGGCATTAGTAAGTGCTTCGTTTGGTATCGCGGATCGTTTTAAACCTCGAAAGATTTTTGCCCTTTCAGCTTTTCTAGGCGCTATCCTTAATAGTTTACTGATTTTTGTTGATACCGCTTTTTGGGGTATCCTTCTTCGAATTCTCACTGGTATCACTCTTGCTGGTGTTTATCCAATTGCTGTTAAAATGCTCTCTCAATGGTTTCCTAAAAAACGTGGGCTAGCAATGGGGATTTTAATTGCAGCTTTAACATTAGGTTCTGCATTTCCACATGTTGTTGTGATGCTTTTCTCTTCATTGGATTGGAAAGTCGTGATTCTATGCAGTTCACTATTCGCTTTACTTTCCACAATCATCATTATTTATTGTGTAAAAGACGCGCCTGTCCAATCAAAACAACAACCCTTCTCGTTTCGATTAATAAAAAAAGTTGTAACGAATAAACCTATTATGCTCATTAATTACGGCTACTTTGGACATAACTGGGAATTGTATGCAATGTGGACTTGGCTCCCTGTATTTCTATCAGCTAGTTTCATAACTTATTCAGAAGACATTCCTTATTGGTTAGTCGCTCTCTCCTCATTTGCCTGCATTGGAATTGCAGGTGGATTTGGCAGTGTCATCGGGGGACTCATTTCAGATAAAATCGGAAGAGCCAATTTAACCATTCTTTCAATGTTCATAAGCGCTGTTTGTTCTATAGGAATTGGCTTTACTTTTGGACATTCGATATGGCTAACATTATTCATCGCAATCATTTGGGGGATGTCGATTATTTCTGACTCCGCGCAATTTTCTGCAGCAGTATCAGAGAATGCTGAAGAAGAATATGTAGGTACAGCCCTTACTTTCCAAATGTGCATTGGTTTCCTAATTACCATTGTTTCTATCAATCTTATACCAATTCTTCAGAATTTCATTGGGTGGGAGTGGGTATTTACAATCTTAGCGATTGGTCCGATTCTTGGGATTATCTTTATGATGAAATATAAGAGATATGAAAAAGCTAAAGGATAATTATTGAATGGGTTGAAAAGAGTTCAGCACTCGGCGTAGTTTGAACCGATACTGGACTCTTTATGGATACAGGTCTTAATGAATTATGGAGAAGTACTCAATATTTTCAATAAGGCTTACAATTTAGATTTCTATTCTATTATTATCCTGCATTTATCCAAGTTTCTTTTGTTAATTCCATTAAAATTGAATCGATCCATTGCCCATCATACTCTAAGTCATTTTCCTCAATACCAACTTCAATGAACCCGACTTTTTCATATACTTTTTTTGCCCTAGGATTGAAGGCAAAAACACTCAAGGTTAACCGGTTTAGGTTGGTGTTCATAAACATATAATCGACAATTAATTGCGTGACTTCCGTACCTAATCCCCGATTTCTACCTCTAGGACCGATTAGGATTCTAAAATTCATGCCATTGGTTTCTTCATCATATAAATTAACCACAACTTCTCCAATCAAGATATTGTTAGATTTATCAACAATGGCAAGATCCAAACGGTCAGTTTGTTCATTTCTAGTACTATACCAATCAAGGATTTCTTCCCTGTTATATTCTTTTGATGCCCCTGTGAATTTTAAAACCTCAGGATCTTGTAAACACTCCTCTAAATAAGGAAAATCCTCTACTACATGAAACGGTCTTAGAGTTACTTTCTCTCCAACAATTGTCGGTTTATTCCTCAAATTTATCATTTTTGTCACCCCATTATTTAAATATCCCATACAGCCTTCTATGCTTAGTTTATTAGCTTCCACATAACTGGTAAATACTGAAAACATATTAATCCAAACTTTACCTAAACTTTTTATGTATGAATTTTCTATATGTTATCAATTACAATAAAAAAGATGCGATCCTGTCATAACGACCAAACATCGCCCCCTTTTCTTTCCCGAATACTCCGGTCTGTTAAATTATTCTTAAATATAACCCTATCAACAAAATTCCTAAGATTGTGAAGAGTGTTATGCTTAAAACTGATGATTTCTTTAAGGTCGGTAATAGTATTTCAGTTATCGTAACCATCAAAATAATTCCTACCGTAAAACTGATTAGAGATGTGGAAATTATCCAGTAGTCAGATCCAATAAAACTTCCAACATAGACACCTAAAGCAACAGGAAGTGACACTAATAAAGAAACCACTAACATAACTATGTATTTTATGCCTGATAAAATGAATGGCGTAAATAGAATAATGCCTTCTGGGATACTATGGAATAATAATGTTTGTATTACTGAATTTTTAATGTCGCCATCAAGACTTGTCCCTATAAGAATACCCATAGGAAAGTTGTGTAAAGAAATACTAAACAATAACACCAAACCTGTCTGAAGATACATTTTTGTATTTGAAGTATTTATTGAATGCTGGTAATTGAATGTTTGATGCAATAATCCAAATGACAACATCCCAACAATGACCCATATAATACTAACTAGCCAACCACCCAACTTAACTGCTTCTGGGAATATCTCCATACAGATTAAGCCAAGTATTAATCCAGCACATAATGCATAAATGGTATTGATTTTGCTTTGTAACCCTTTAAAAATCCATGCAACAGTCCCACCTATAAATATACCTAGATAATTACTTAATAGACCTAATAGCCACACTCTTATTATCACCCTTCAATGGTTATAATTAGTGATATGGTATTTCTAAAGGATTTATGATTTTTTATGTGACATCTAATAATGTATCTAAATAAAAAAGGATGCAAAGTCCAACTAGCAAGACTTGCATCCTATTGATAATGTCTATTCATTTTAACCACTATACCTGTACCTTAGAAAATTCGTTTTAAGCTTAGTTTTAGCTGATATCCAATCACTACTGTTGCTAATAGAACGACTAACCAAATTGCAATTTTTATTACTAGCATCAGTAATTGACTTGCACCTGTATTGGATGTATTTTGCAATTCAACAGGATGATTGATTTCCCCACTTTTCATTTTCTCCAATTGATAAGAGGCAATTGACATTCGATCTTGGTTAATAAGGTTCAATGTCCCGTCCTTATCCATTTTACTAACGATAGTATCGTTGATAGAGGATGTATAAAGAAGGGGTTCAGAATTAATATAATTATCATCATCAACTGTGAATGTCGTACCCGCCTCAATGGAAGCTGTTTTAAAATTGTTAAAGCCATAATCTAAAAGATTGATGGTATCGCGATAGGCAGCATCTTCATATGAACTATTTAATGTAATGACGATTAAGCTCAGATTCTCATTACTAGCAGTTGTCGCTAAAGTAAAACCTGATTCATTCACATAACCAGTTTTTCCGCCTGTTACACTGTCGTAGGGAAATTCGCCTTTTAGGATCTTATGATGTGTAATCAGCGTAGTGTCCCAAGAGGCTCCGACCCATTCCAATTCTTTTGTTCCAAATATACTTCTAAACGTTTCGTTATGCATAGCATATTGAGTAATTACTGCTAAATCTTCTGCAGTTGTGAAATGTTCGTCATCAAATAGGCCATGTGGATTTACAAAATGTGTATTCTGCACACCAACCACGTTTAGTAAATAATTGTTTATATCCTTTGCAAATTGTTCTATGCTTCCACTTAAATGCTCTGCAATCGCAATTCCTGCATCGTTACCGGAGTTAATTAATAGTCCCTGAACTAACTTCTTTAATGGAACCTGTTCCCCTTCTTCTAAATAGACTCTTGTCCCATCTGTTTCTCTGGCATTACTACTAATTGTCACAATATCATTTAAATTCCCTTTTTCAATCGCATAGATTGCCGTTGCAATTTTGGTAAGGCTAGCCGGATACATTTTCTCCTTGGCATTTTTTTCATAGATTACTTTCCCACTATTCGCTTCTAATATGATGGCCGCTTCACTGGCCAAATCTAGCGTAGAAGGTTCTTCTTGAGCGAATGCATTTATCGTTATGAAAGAGTTGAAACCTATAAAAACTATCATGAGGTAAATAATTTTCTTCATATTTCTTCTCCTAATAATAAACATGTAAATAAAATATACTTTTTTATTGTACCTGAAGAAAGTAAAAAGTATTATAGGTTTCATCATAACTTATTAATTTTGTAATTTTTTTGAAATATTTATGTGGAATTTTTCAACCTCAAAAGGAATGTCAGGGTATTTATTCCTAGTGAATTTTATAAGTATTTTTTCATTGGTTTTTCCATTTGTGATCTATTGCTTGCTAAAGTACTTATGGGGTGCTTCGTATATGAATTCTGTATCAGGAATGGTCATGTTGTTTTTACTATATGAGCATAACTTGTTGATGATAGATGCTAAACGGTCTTCAAATATTCGATTCAATTCAAAACTTACACCGTATGAGAATACGCAAGCTGGCTCCTCTTCGATCCACTTAATGGATCCAGCTAAATCAAATATTTCACCAAGAATTTGGAATTTCACACTAAATTTCATCTTTGTATTAACTGGTAGTTTTAAAGATGAGACAATCTTGACCCCGCCTAATGAGATATTTTCAATAAGAATTGGAGATTTACCAACATTCACTTTTTTCCCGTTGATTTCTACAATCGTCATTTCTCCTGCGATTGGGAAAGGGAAAGGAAAACGGTAGAAATTTCTTTTTTCAACAAACGCTTTTCCTCTATGGGTTTTTTCAGCTTTTAAGTACCCTTGTTTTAGGAATTTTTCAAAGGTCGTTACTTTAACGGGTTTAGAATAGATATATCCTTGTATAAGATCGCACTCATTTTGCTTTAAAAACCTTAACTGTTCTATTTCCTCTACTCCTTCAGCTACGACTTTCATATCAAGGACTTTGCTTAAATGGATGGCAGAGGAGATAATTCCCTTTTCAATCCCATCTTCATCGCCAATATGTTTGATGAAAATTCGATCTATTTTAATCGTATTCGGTTTAAATTTACGTATAGAATCTAGTGAGGCATAACCTGTCCCAAAATCATCAACTGCAAATTGGATTCCTAGGATTTTTAATCCTTCAATAGTCGACATGACTTTCTTATCATCTTTTAGTAAGGAACCTTCAGTTATTTCAAACTCGATTAAATGAGCTGGAATTCTATACAACTCTAACTGTTGTTCAACATATTTTAATAATCCCTTTTTAATAAATCGAATTGGAGGTATGTTAATAGAAATGGGCTGAACTTCGATTCCTTTGTCCATCCAATCACGGATATATGAAAATACCTTTTGAATCACCCAATCTGTGATGTTATTGATCAAATGGTTTTCTTCTGCAAGTGGTATGAACTCACCTGGAGACATCATTCCCCATTCTTTATGATTCCATCGAATTAACGCTTCACCGCTACAAATCTTTCCTTGTCTAGGATCTACTTGCGGTTGGAAATACAATTCGAATTCTTCATTTTTAATTGCCTTTCTCATATCTCGGTCTAAGACGTATTTTTTGTAAGAAGAGATATCC
>Ga0182747_1001592_pt1 | contig 17331 bp, 12 predicted proteins | sample eDN3rd30CBELigBY_FD_128526 | JGI IMG/M metagenome (GOLD analysis project Ga0182747, IMG submission 128526) | Enriched backyard soil microbial communities from Emeryville, California, USA - eDNA 3rd pass 30_C BE-Lig BY (version 2) (version 2) | ecosystem: Environmental > Terrestrial > Soil >...
AGCTGGATTAGACGCAAGAAATTTTGAGATTAAGGAAATAAACGATGAGGAAATCCAAGTTTCCGAGATTCCTGACTTTGAAGAAAAGCTTGAAAATCCAGCTGATGAAAATGAAGATAATATCGAGGAAGAACCAGAGCCAAAAGGCAGTAAATTACCGTTTAATGTGTTAATGCTGAAATCCGACAAAGAAAAATATGCCGCCAAATTAGCACAAAAACAAACGCTTCAACATAATGATGATTATAAAGAAATGCATAGGCATACAACTATGGCCGAAGAAGTCCCTAAATGGGAGCAACATCTTGTGGATGCACAGGCCAACACTCCATTGCCACAGATTGATCTTGTTGAAGAGAAGCAAGAAAATCCAACAATGGTCATACAAGAAGAAGAGCAGAATGACGAAATGCTCCTGCTACAGAATCGTGAAACTGTGTCCTTACAAGAAGAGATAGAGGAAACGTCTATAGAGAATGCTGCTGATGATCAAGAGGTGAAATCACCGCCGAAAATTTATATCAAGCCTTCTTTAGAATTTTTATCACCGCCTGAAGAAAAAACAGAAGATCGCGATTGGTTGGAATCTCAGGCAGATGCTTTAGTCGAGTCGTTATCCTATTTCCAAGTAACAGCACAGGTGGAGGCGATTACACAGGGGCCGGCCGTTACACAGTTTGAGATTACTGTCGGTCATGGAACTAAAGTTAGTAAAATCCGAAATCTGTCAGATGATTTAAAGCTGGCTCTAGCAGCAAAGGATATCCGGATTCAAGCGCCGATACCAGGCAAAAGTACAATCGGTATTGAAATACCAAATCGTATTTCTCGGGCTGTACAATTATCAGAAGTTACATGCAGTGATTCATTTAAAAATTCAGAATCGCCTTTAGAGGCTGCATTAGGGCTGGATTTAACAGGTGAGCCTGTAACAATTGATTTACGGAAGATGCCTCATGGTTTAATTGCGGGGGCGACAGGTTCAGGGAAATCTGTTTGTATTAACTCCATTTTAATCAGTTTACTGTATAAAGCGAATCCGAATGAATTAAAGCTGATGTTAATCGACCCAAAAATGGTTGAGCTTGCGCCATTTAATCACATTCCGCATCTAGTCAGTCCAGTAATTACTGATGTAAAAGCAGCCACTGCAGCACTAAAATGGGCAGTTGAAGAAATGGAAAGACGTTATCAATTATTTGCTCATGTTGGGGTTCGTGATTTACCCCGCTATAATAAATTAGCCGATTCAAAAGGCGAGCATGGCCACAAATTGCCTTATATTTTAATCGTAATCGACGAGCTCGCAGATTTAATGATGATGTCTCCTGCGGATGTGGAGGAAGCGATTTGTCGTATTGCACAAAAAGCAAGAGCCTGCGGAATTCATTTAATAGTTGCAACCCAGCGGCCATCTGTAGATGTAATTACAGGATTAATTAAGTCAAATATCCCGACTCGAATTGCCTTTGCGGTCTCTTCACAAGTTGATTCACGAACAATACTGGATACTCAAGGGGCAGAGCGATTACTGGGTAGAGGAGATATGCTTTACTTAGGCAATGGAATGAGTGATCCTATTCGACTGCAGGGTACCTTTGTAACAGATGATGAAATAGAAGAAATTATTGAGCATGTAAGAAGCCAGGGAGAGCCGGATTATTTCTTCCAGCAGGATGAATTATTGAAAAAAACGGAAATGGTTGAAGAACAAGATGAGCTATTTGAAGAAGTATGTCGATTTGTTCATGAACAAGGAACAGCTTCCACTTCATCCATCCAAAGAAAGTATCATATTGGTTATAATCGTGCAGCGCGGTTAATCGATATGCTGGAAAGTCAGGGCTATATCTCGGAGCAAAGAGGAAGTAAACCGAGAGAGGTCTATATAACAGATTCTGATTTAACGTCAATGTTTGAGTAATGAGGGGGAATCCCTCTCATTTTTTTGCCGGATAAGAAACTGTGGATTGTTTCTTATCCGTAAAATTGAAACTAATTCTAATCGCTTGAGTTTTTTCGATTAGCGAGATTTTCTAGCAAATGGGCATTGAAATAATTCTTGTTCGCATACAGATGAAGACAGAAAAAGAGAGCGTTTGCCCAAATTTTTAATTTAAATATAAAAATATGAATAAATGAGTGGATATGTAGATAAATAAAGTTATTTTTACAATAGTCTTTATTAAAAATAATGCTATAATGGGGTAAGTTTTGCTGTATTGGCACAAGCTAACTAAAATTACAAACGTTCATTCATTGGGAACTGTGTATCCCGGGAGGTTTAAAATATGACATTTTATCATTTTACAGGAATAAAAGGTTCAGGCATGAGTTCATTGGCTCAAATTTTATTTGATTCAGGTGAACAAGTTCAGGGATCGGATTATGAAACCTATTATTTTACAGAAAAGCCGCTTAGAGATCGCAATATTACGATTTTGCCATTTAGCGCTGAAAATATTAAAGAAGGCATGACTGTTATTGCAGGGAATGCATTTCCTGATGAGCACCCTGAAATTGTACGTGCAAAGGAATTAGGAGTAGAAGTGATTCGTTATCATAAGTTTTTGGGTGATTACATTAACCGCTACATCTCGATTGCTATTACAGGAGCACATGGGAAGACTTCAACGACTGGTTTAATGAGTCATGTAATCGAAGGCTTTATGCCAACATCTTATTTAATAGGCGATGGAACTGGTTCCGGCAACGAGGATGCGAGCTTCTTTGTGATGGAGGCATGCGAATATCGACGTCACTTTTTAGCTTATCATCCAGATTATGCGGTAATGCTGAATATTGACTTTGATCATCCGGACTATTTTGCAGGCATCGAGGATGTCTACTCGGCGTTCCAAGAATTGGCCTTGCAAGTAAATAAGGCGATTATTGCATGTGGTGATGATGAACACCTGCAAAAAATCCAAGCGAATGTCCCTGTGTTGTATTACGGTTTTGCTGCCCACAATGATTTTGCAGCACGCAATATCGAAAAGACAACTGAGGGCACGAGCTTTGAGGTTTATGTACGAAATGAATTCTATGATAAATTCTTCATTCCTCTATATGGTGATCATACTGTATTAAATGCACTTGCTGTTATTTCGTTATGTCATTATGAAGGAATTCCAGCACAATTGATCCAAGACCGCTTACGAACTTATGGTGGTGTAAAAAGACGTTTTACTGAGACGAAAATTGGGAATAGTGTACTTGTAGATGATTATGCTCACCATCCAACAGAGATAAGAGCGACAATACAATCAGCACGTCAAAAATATCCTGATCGACAAGTCATAGCTGTTTTCCAACCACATACATTCAGCCGTACAGCAGCATTTTTGCAAGATTTTGCAGATAGCTTATCACAGGCAGATGCAGTTTATTTATGTGATATTTTTGGTTCAGCTCGAGAAAAGCAAGGAGCATTGTCAATTGAAGATTTACAGGCATTAATAGAGAACGGTAAAATTCTTCATACAGAGAAAATTGAACTTCTGAAAGAACATACAAATGCTGTCTTCTTATTCATGGGTGCCGGAGATGTCAATAAGTATCAAAATGCATTTGAGAATGTATTGAAAAGCAACGAAGAAACAGCTTAAACGCCTATGTTTAGGCTGTTTTTTCTAAATTAAAGGATTCACATTTGATTTTGTCGAATAATAGGAAGTAGTAGACGTAGGAGGTTATTTTATGGAGATCATTTTATACATCGCAGCATTGCTTGCAGCAATTGGGTTTTTAGTTTTATGTATTAGTGTTGGTATGACCCTATTCGGCTTGAAAAATACTTTGAATAGTATCGCTGGTACAATTGCTGGAATTGAAGGACAAATGGAAGGGATTACACGTGAGACAACCTCTCTTCTAGCAAAAACAAATACACTTGCTGAAGACATTGCGGACAAATCCGAGAAGTTAAATACTGTGGTAGACGCCGTGAAAAATATTGGGGTATCAGTTAACGGTTTAAACACTTCCATTAACCAAATCACTACATCGATATCTTCAGAAGTAAGCAAAAATGAAGAGAAAATCGCGCAAGTTGTTCAGTGGGGTAACGTAGCTATGGAGCTGGCAGATAAATGGAAACAACGAAAAACGATTGACCAAGCAGATGTAGATCAAGCGACAGAAGAAATCGTTAAGAAATCTTCTAAATTCAAGCGTAGATAAAACAAAAGGGGATGAAGAGAATGTCAGGGGAAAAACCAAACTATAACGAAGTAAAAAATGAACTGCCAAATTTACCTCAAGTTTATACTGGAAATGATGCTATTTACGAGGAGGAGTCGGTGAACATGAAAGATTTTGTTATTGGAGCATTAGTGGGTGGAATTGTAGGAGCAGCAGCAGGATTATTGCTTGCACCTAAAACGGGTAGAGATTTACGCAGTGATGTAGCAAACCAAGCTGAAATGATCAAGGATAAGAGTGTCACGCTATCATCAACTGCAAAAGAAAAAACAGTGCAGCTTTCCAACCAGCTTAAAGAACAATCAACTCAATTGGTTGATAAAGTAAAATACAAAACGTCAAAAGTTCCAACAGTATTCGATGATGGTACCGTGTCATACGAAGGAGAGGAACCTTTAGAGAATGAAACTTATGAAGGTGTAGATATTTCCGAAGCATCACGACCTTCATCAATCTAAGTATAGGCAATATAAAATCAGGCATGGAAAATCATACTATTTTCCATGCCTGATTTTTTGAGTTTTATGAAGAAATTGAGTTTGAGCTCTGAAGACGGTTTGAGCATTAAATATCAAAGTTGTTGAATAACCCCGGCTTAATAAACCTTCTTGAATACAATAAAGCAATAGAGCAAACTCCTTCTAACCGGCTTATTTAACCCTATTTTCTTCCGTTAAAATAATTTCAAGCTGGTCGCCGCCAAAAATCTCTTCATCAAATGTAGAAGCATTTCCATTCCGCAAGATTGTGAATTGCCCCTTGAAATTTAAAGGTAATTGCCAGTTAGAAAAACGGAAAATATCCTGGTATTTCCATCGATTCGTTTCTTTTTCGACAATGGAAATCGAAGAGCCATTTAATAGCCTTTGTGAACCTGTAACCACCTTACCGTTTTGAATAACTTCACGGCATATTTTATGCAGTTCTATCTCTTCTTGCTGAAAGGACACCACGATTTTTTCCTCAAGAATGAGATCCAGCTTATTAGCTATCATCTCTGCTGTTGGAATTTCAGCATCTTTGATGGTAATCGCATCTCCATCTTTAAATGGATAAGAAAGCTTACAAGGTATTCCATTCATCAATAGCTTTGAAGAAAACTCGGGAAAGAATGCAGGTTTTCCATCAATATTTAAATAGAAGGAGTGAAGTTTTTGCAATAGCTCAGTTTTCTTCACATGTTTTAGTAATTCTTCAACCGTTTCGATTGTTTCTACCTGAAGCAAGTCTCCGTCCTTTAATTCTCGATCAATCGTACAGATAGTATTGTTGATTTTAACAATAGGCTCAATTGTATATGTAATTCCTTGTATAGTTACATTTTTTAGTAGGGCATTATCCATAATGTCCTTTACGGTTGCCTTTGCGTCCAGCCCGTCCTGACCTTCTGCCAAAGTAATAACATCCCCATTTTTTATAATGGTTTTGGTAGAAGCAGTTTCCCCATTTACCAGAATAGCAGCAGGATGGCCATGTCCGCCCGGAATAAAAATATCCTGGTTGTTTACTGTTACAGCTATGCCATGGCCTGGTTTTCCATATAGCTGTTTTGCACGGATATTAGCTGATAAGAACGCATCCCCAACGGTCATTTCCTTCAATTCAAATAATCTTACTACCTGATTGTTGACTGTAGCTGTCATATATTGGATTGGTGCTTTCTTTGCAGCAATGGCAATTCCAATTGGCGTTACGAGTTCTGGAGTTGCTGGAATGGACGCATCCTTGGTTAGGTTTTGAATAGCATCAATCCCTCGGACAGCTACACGATTAAGGGGCAGATTTAAAACTCTACTCAATTCAGCTGGTAAATTTGGCGTTAAACTGCCTCCTCCCACGAGCATGACAGCTTTTGGAGGGGTTTGATTGTTCAATTTTAATAATTCGCTGCCAATTCCTTTTGCAAGGGCTTCGATAGCAGGAGAGATAGCTTGTACTACTTCTGTTTTAGGATACGTTTGCTCGAAGCCTAAAATATCCTGAATGACCACATTTTCATCAGTAGATAGTTGCCGTTTTACAATTTCTGCGACAGGGAAATCCAATAAATAATGGTCACTTAATGATTCAGTTATTTCATCGCCCGCTGTCGGCACCATACCATAGGCTACAACGGTCCCTTTATCGGTAATGGCAATGTCGGAAGTCCCGGCACCAATATCGACCAGAGCGACATTTAAACGTCTCATAGATGGAGGGATTAGGACATTGATGGCTGCGATTGGCTCCAGAGTTAAAGCTTCCATTTCTAAGTCAGCACGTTTTAAAGCGGCAAGTAATGATTCCACCACAACTCTTGGTAAAAAAGTAGCGATGACTTCGATGGCTGCTTCATCTCCTTGCTGGTCTACTAAACTTCCGATTTCTTCACCATCAAGTCTATAAAATAATACAGAATAGCCAACACAGTAATAGTGTCCTATTTTGTCATCATCTCTGGAGGAGAGAAGCTTTGCCTGAGCAAGCTGAACCGCCTCCAGCTCCAGGCGGCTGACATCTTCTTCGGTAAAAATAGGCCGATTTTTAATATTGATTGTACTGCTGGCTTGTTCTGTCTTTAAAGCACGGCCTGCAGCAGCGACACTCACTTTTAATAATGGTCCGTGTTTTACTTCTAGTTCACTTTTAATCTCTTTAATTAACTCAGCAACATATAACACGTTATGTATTTGTCCATCTACCATGGCGCGCTCTTTATGTTCTTTTGTGAGTATGTCGATTACATGAAAATGTTCGTTTTGTTCTTCTAAAATAATACCAACGACTGAACGAGTACCAATATCTAAAGCAAATAATTTTGAACCCAAGTGAAACCGCTTCCTTTCAAGGAAATATCAAAATGCTTTAGCGAGTTGAAGCGCTAAAGAAAAAAGCGTGACAATTTGAAATTTGTTGACTATAATATAATTATTAACTTAAAATGTACCATACATTTTGATGTTCTGAAAAGAGATGGATACACAAGAGAGGAGAATAGGAATGAGTGAGCAAAACTTAGAAGCACTACGCAGTCAAATAGATGAATTAAACATTGAAATCTTGCGTTTAATTAATGAGAGAGCAGAGATTGTGGATGAAATCGGTAAAATCAAGGAAAAACAAGGGGTTAACCGATATGATCCTCTTCGCGAACGCCATATGTTAAATCTATTAAAAGAGCATAATAAAGGTCCGTTAAATCAAATGACGGTCGATTATATATTTAAGCAAATCTTTAAAACGGCATTAAAACAACTGGAAGCAGATAAGAAAAAAGAATTGCTTGTATCACGCAAGAAGAAATCAGAAGATACAGTTGTTGAAATTAATGGCGAAACAGTAGGAACAGGCGGCCCAACATTCGTATTTGGTCCATGTTCTGTAGAATCATATGAACAAGTTGCTGCTGTTGCCGCTTCGATTCAAGCAAAAGGATTAAAATTAATTCGAGGAGGGGCATACAAACCTCGTACTTCACCATATGATTTCCAAGGTTTAGGTCTGGAAGGGCTTAAAATCTTGAAGCAAATTTCTAAAGAATATGGGTTAGGCGTTGTAACTGAAATCGTAACACCTGCTCATATTGAAGAAGCACTGGATTATATTGATGTTATTCAAATCGGTGCCCGCAATATGCAAAACTTTGAATTATTAAAAGCTGTAGGGTCTACAAACAAGCCAGTGTTATTAAAACGTGGTTTAGCAGCGACAATCGATGAATTCATTCATGCGGCAGAATATATTATGTCTCAAGGAAATCAAAATATTATGCTTTGTGAGCGCGGTATCCGTACTTACGAAAAAGCAACACGCAATACTTTAGATATTTCCGCTGTGCCAATTTTAAAACAAGAAACACATTTACCTGTATTCGTGGATGTAACTCATTCAACAGGCCGTCGTGATTTATTATTGCCATGTGCTAAAGCAGCTATCGCAATTGGTGCTGATGGAGTAATGGCAGAAGTACATCCAGACCCATCTGTGGCACTTTCAGACTCTCAGCAGCAAATGGATATTCCAGAATTCGATGCATTCTACAATGAGATTCAAAAGTTCATGAAACAATATGAGTTAAAAGCATAAATCATTTAAGTCCAAAAGTATTTTTAAATACTTTTGGACTTTCTTTTTAACAGAACAGGAAACTATTTTAAATGGATTTCATAAGCACAAGTGAAGCTTTTCATGCAGCAAGAAGCTAGCTATACAAGTCGTTCTTTACAGTTAAAGAAGTGACAAATATTTTAACTTTATTAAGATTATATGGTTTATATTGAAAAATAAATGGAAATTGTCGTATGATGGAAATAATAATTTGACTTAAAAGGAGGCGTATCCTTTGACTGTAACGATTTATGATGTTGCACGTGAAGCAAATGTTTCAATGGCGACTGTGTCACGTGTAGTTAACGGAAACCAAAATGTAAAACCTGCTACAAGAAAAAAAGTATTGGAAGTTATTGAACGCTTAGAATATCGGCCTAATGCTGTAGCACGTGGTTTAGCAAGCAAGAAAACAACGACAGTAGGGGTAATTATCCCGGATATTTCCAATAATATTTATGCTGAAGCAGCTCGTGGTATTGAAGATATAGCAACGATGTATCGATATAATATTATTTTAGCCAATTCAGATCAAAATGAAGATAAAGAACTGAACCTGCTAGACACAATGCTAGGAAAACAAGTGGATGGAATTGTGATGATGAGTGATGCAGTAACGCCAAAGCTTCAACAGTCAATGGAACATTCTCCTGTACCTATTGTACTTGCTGGCTCTGTAGACGAAACAAATCAGTTTCCTTCGGTAAATATCGATTATTTCCAAGCGTCATATGAAGCGGTTCAACTGTTGCTAGAAAATGGCCATAAGCGTATTGCATTTGTCTCAGGACCTCTTGCATACACGATTAATGCTAAATTTAAGCTGGAGGCTTATAAAAAGGCTCTTGCTGATGCAAACCTGGAAGTAGATGAGCGGTTAATCATTTCAGATGATGGCACTTATGATAGTGGTCTTGAAGCATGGGAAACATTAAGCGGCTTGGAGAATCCGCCAACTGCATTTTTTGCTGGAAGTGACGAATTAGCAATTGGACTGATTCATGGTGCACAGGATAATGGGAAAAAAGTTCCCGAAGAAATTGAAGTCATTAGCTTCGAGGATTCCAAGCTTGCCCGCATGGTGCGGCCACAACTTACTAGCGTTGTCTTGCCGTTGTACGATATTGGTGCAGTAGCAATGCGTTTACTGACAAAATTGATGAATAAGGAAAATATTGAAGATCAATCAGTGATTATTCCTCACCGAATTGAAAAACGCAACTCAGTTAAATAATAGAAGGCAGCTCGTTATGAAGAACGATGCTGCCTTTCCTTTTATCTTTTTTCTGCTCGAATCATATGGAGTGCCTTCTTAAGCATTTGGGCATTTTTCTCTTCAATCTCCAGCTTTCTAGGAATTGGTTCATATAAAGGATTTGGGTCCTCCCAGGTTGGGATAAAGGGCACAGGAGATTCAGGCTGCCATTTTTCCAGCCAGTTTTTTGGCAGGGAGCCTGTTGGTAAAGATAGATCATTCATCTCTGTCCAGATAAATGACCAGGCTCTTGGAACAACACGCCAAATATCGTACCCTCCGCCGCCAACTGCAATCCATTTTCCATCACAATATTCATGGGCGAGCCTATGTGCCAATCTTGGGATCTCTTGATAGATTTTCATTGTGCCATGAAGATGGGTAAGCGGGTCAAAGTAATGAGCATCCGCACCATTTTGAGTAATCACGACATCCGGCTTAAAATAAGCAAATACTTCTCTAACTGCCTGCTCGTAAATTTCAAGGTAGCTTTCATCTTCTGTAAATGCGTCGATTGGAAAGTTAAAGGATGTACCATATCCCTGACCATTCCCGCGTTCTGTTACATTTCCGGTACCAGGGAAAAGATAACGGCCAGTTTCATGGATGGAAAGAGTACAAACATTAGGATCATCGTAAAAGGCCCATTGCACGCCATCGCCATGATGTGCATCAGTGTCGATATATAAAACGCGAGCGTTGTATTTCTCCTGCATATAACGAATAGCAACCGTGCTGTCATTATAGATGCAAAATCCAGATGCACGGCCATGGAAGCCATGATGCAATCCGCCGCCTAAATTTAAAGCATGGCGGCTTTTTCCTTGCATAACATGGTCTACAGCCTGCAAGGTACTGCCAACTAATAACGCGCTTGCTTCATGCATATTCGGGAATATCGGCGTATCTTCTGTGCCGATTCCATAATTTTCGCATTGCTCTGGGGTCAGTAAACCATGACCAGCTTTTTTTACGATTTCGATATATTTCTGATCATGACCAAGGGCAATTTCTTCGTCTGTTGCCACTCTGGCAGGGACGATATCTGTATCGGAAAGAGCATTTATTTCTTTTAGAAGATCCATCGTTAAAAGTAAGCGTTTATGATTGAATGGATGGGAATCTGAAAATTTATATCCGAGTTGTTCCGGTGAATAAATAAATACGGCATTTTTCATATAGAATCGACTCCAGGCAAATTTGGCCATAACACATCAAAGCCTTCTTTACGCAAATCTTCAATAATGGATAAAGGATTTATGATTTGAACTCGGACACTAATAATTTTGCTATCTTTTTGACTAGTACTCGGATACACTAACACGCTTAAGACATTGGCATGGTGCTTTTTAAAAATTTCTGTAATATCAGATAGAATACCAGGCTTATCGATTACGCGAATATCAATTTTAGAGGAAGGCTTGTTCGCACCGGTTAACTCGATATATGTATAAAGTAAATCCGTCGTTGTGACAATCCCAACTATTTTTCCGCCTGTTACAATGGGCAGACAACTTATTTTCGATTCATACAGAGTGAGTGCAACCTCTTCAATAAAATCGAGCGGGTGACCTATTAAAGGATCTTTTACCATGATTTGTTCAAGAGGTGTGTCATATGTTGTTAAGTGTTTCTCTCCCTTTATGGTAGATGGAACTATATTTTTCAGATCATGTGAAGTGATGATCCCAACAATTTTTTCAGTATCATCGACAATCGGCAAATGTCTGATTTTCTTCTCCCTCATGATTGTAATCGCATCTTTGACAGTATGTGAAGGCGATAAGGAATGGACATCTCTATTCATAATTTCTTCAATAATCATCATGCTGTTTTCCACCTTTCAATTAGTACATGAAACGGTTTTTAAAACGTAATCGGTCAAAGCGTTCCATCGTATCATTCTCTACCCGTTTTCCTACTCTAGCCATTAGACAGTTGGCGGGATGGGATGTGATTTCTGGGTCATCAGTTGCATAATATTCAAAGTCGACACTATTCATTAATTTCTCCATCATTTTTCGATAATCCCATACATTTAACCCTGTACCTTTTAGGTCCCAATGCCAATAATATTCTGTTGTGATGACTAAGTAATCCTCCATTGCTTCATCCATGAACGACACTTGCAATAATTTTTTTCCAACTCCGCAGCTGCGATAGGAAGGGATTACTTCAATGGCGCCTAGTTCTATCATATTCTCTATTTGATCCTCAGACCATCTTTCTAATGGATCAGGGTATAGATAAGTGACATAGCCTACTACGGTTTCGCCATTTCGAATGATAACGATGCGTCCTTCTTCAAGTTTAGCGATTTCAACTAATGCTTTTTGTTGCTGTTTTGATGGCCGAAATGATACTAAATCTTCGTGAAAAGTATATTGTTCCAGCTCTTCTGGCTGCACCGGCCCCTCTACCTGGACTAGCCCAAGCCTCGTTTCCATATCTATGGAATAAAAAGTTTTAATATGTTTCATTCTAATTCTCTCCACATGAGTTTGATACTCCCATTATATGATAAATTATGCGTAAAATCGCTGTTCTTTGTAAAAAATACATTAATTGTTATAAAATTAAAAATATTTAACTCAAAATGTTCTGAATATTGTAAAATAAAATAATCAATCTATAATACTTGCTCTTAGCATAGTAGATTGAAAGGTAAGGTACTGAAATTTATTAAAGAGTGTATAATAATTTTTTAATTTATCCATAATTTCCATTTAGCTGATTGTGGAGAAATTAAGGCAAATTGATTTGAAAGGGGTAATTTTTATGGGGATAAAAATTACAGAAAGTTTAGCGGCAGCTGTTGGGGATCATCATTTAAATAACTATGATGAAAAGGTTGCTTCTTTTGATTGGAAAGAAACGGAGACAGCTTTTAGCTGGCATGAAACGGGGAAGGTCAATGCTGCTTATGAAGCAATTGATCGTCATGCAGAAAGCTTTCGAAAAAACAAAGTAGCATTATTTTTCGATGATGGTTCAAGAAAAGAAAGTTACACTTTTTATGATTTGAAACGTTTTTCGAACAAAGCGGCAAATATGTTTAAACAACATACAACGCTGGTAAAAGGTGATCGATTATTTATTTTTATGCCACGTTCACCTGAATTGTATTTTTCTCTATTGGGAGCCATTAAAATGGGCGTCATTGTCGGTCCATTATTTGAAGCATTTATGGAGGGAGCCGTTTACGACAGATTAGCCGACAGCAAAGCAAAAGTTTTAGTTACGACTCCGAATCTATTGAATCGTGTTCCAGTAGAGAAGCTTCCACATTTAGAAAAAATCTTCGTTGTTGGGGAACAAATTGAAGAGACTGACAAACTTGTGGACTTTACTAGTCAATTAAAAAATGCATCAAGTTCATTTGATATAGAGTGGGTTGACCGCGAAGATGGTATGCTGCTTCACTATACTTCAGGCTCAACGGGAGCTCCAAAAGGAGTTTTGCATGTTCATAATGCAATGATTCAGCATTACCAAACTGCACAATGGGTTCTTGATCTGCAAGAACAAGATATTTTTTGGTGTACAGCAGACCCTGGATGGGTAACGGGAACCGCATATGGGGTATTTGGTCCATGGCTAAACGGAACAACCAACCTAATAGTTGGTGGTCGTTTCAGCCCTGCGAACTGGTATGGTGCGATTGAGCAATATGGTGTAACAGTATGGTATAGTGCGCCTACAGCCTTCAGAATGCTAATGGGTGCAGGTACAAGCATTCTAGAAGATTTTGACCTTTCTACACTTCGCCATGTACTTTCGGTGGGAGAACCATTAAATCCTGAGGTTATCCGCTGGGGAATGGATATACTTGGCCATAGAATCCATGATACTTGGTGGATGACTGAAACTGGTGGACACATTATTTGCAATTATCCTTCGATGGATATCAAGCCAGGCTCGATGGGAAAACCTGTTCCAGGCATTTACGCAACCATTGTAGATGATGAAGGGAATGAAGTGCTGCCATATACTATGGGGAATTTAGCGATAAGAAAAGGATGGCCATCCATGATGCGTGAGATTTGGGGAAATCCGGAACGATTCCAATCTTATTTCCTTAAAGATGAGTGGTATGTAACAGGTGATTCAGCTTATTTGGACGAGGACGGTTACTTTTGGTTCCAAGGGCGCATTGATGATGTCATCATGACTTCAGGTGAACGTGTTGGTCCTTTTGAGGTAGAAAGTAAACTGCTCGAACATCCGGATGTAGTCGAAGCAGGCGTAATAGGTAAACCCGATCCAATACGAGGCGAAATTATTAAAGCCTTTATAGCTTTGCGTGAAGGCGTGGATGCAAGCGATCAACTTGCTGAAGACATCCGTAATTTTGTTAAAACTGGTCTGGCTGCGCATGCTGCACCAAGAGAAATTGAGTTTAAAGATAAGCTTCCTAAAACAAGAAGCGGTAAGATCATGCGCCGGGTGTTGAAAGCATGGGAACTAAAACTGCCAACGGGTGATTTATCAACTATGGAAGATTAAGTTCTCTCTTTTAAATGCTGGAGAGAAAGCTATAAATCGCACTAGTACTTAGGAAACAGCTGGGAATCTACTGAATTTCATTATGGTAATTATTAACAAGTATTTAATAAAAAATTAATATTTATACAATGTGTTTAGAGGGTATTCTATTATAAAATATGATAGAGTACCCTTTTGTTGTGTATTGAAAAAAATTGTCGATATATAAAAATACAGTTGACTAAATAATTATGCAGAATTATACTAACGTTATTATGGCAGATCTGGAAATTGAATAGTAATTTATCTGCATATCGAAACACAATAACAAGGAGTAATTTTTAAATTAGGGGTGAAAGAATTGAAGGTTGGAATAATTGGGGCAACGGGGTACGGTGGATTAGAATTAATCCGTTTCTTGCATAATCATCCAGAAGTGGAGAAAATCGAATTGTTTACTTCTTCTGAGGAAGGAGCTATTTTTTCTTCTAAATTTGGACATTTGTTATCGATTCACGATACACCATTACAAAAAATCGATGTGGAGACTTTGGCAGGATTTGATGTTGTATTCACAAGTACTCCTTCTGGTGTAACTAGTAAACTATTACCTCCATTAGTAGGGATAGGTCCAAAGCTAATCGACCTTTCAGGTGATTATCGCCTAAAAGATTTAGCTTCATATGAGAAATGGTACAAAAAATCACCAGCACCGCAAAATATTGTGAAAGACAGTGTTTATGGACTTACTGAATGGAATGAGGCAAATATTAAATCAGCTAGTTTAATAGCCAATCCCGGGTGTTATCCAACTGCAGTCCTACTTTCATTACTGCCTTTAATAAAAGAGCGTTTAATCGATCCTGACTATTTAGTGATTGATGCAAAAAGTGGAGTTTCCGGAGCAGGAAATAAGCCTTCCCAAACAACACATTATAGCGAAATGAATGAAAATTTTTCAATATATAAAGTAAATGAACATCAGCATATTCCGGAAATTGAGCAGGGAATTGCAATGTTTGCAGACATAGAAACTACCATTACATTCAATACACATTTAATTCCAATGACACGTGGAATCTTGGCCACTTCATATGCGCAAGTCATGCCTGGTGTTACCAATAAACAGCTAAATGATTGTTTACTGGAAACATATAAAAACCATCCCTTTGTTCGAGTAGTGCAAGATGTCTCTTCAATCGGAACAAACCGCGTGAAAGGTTCAAACTATTGCGATATCTTTGCTCAGCTAGATGAGAGAACGAACAGAGCTACGATTGTTGGAGTGATCGACAATTTGGTTAAAGGGGCTGCAGGGCAAGCCATACAAAATATGAATGTCCAGACGGAATTACCGCAAACGCTTGGTCTGGATGTTATTCCGTTATTTATTTAAGGGGGAGAAAAAGTTGAATACATTATATGAGATTAGAAAGATATCAAGCAAGAATATTGTATCGCCAAAAGGGTTTTCTGCATCGGGTATGCATTGCGGCATTAAGCATAAGAAAAAAGATTTAGCTCTTTTAGTAAGTGAAGTTCCGGCAAGTGTAGCGGGTGTCTTTACAACGAATGCCATACAGGCTGCCCCTTTGAAAGTAACGAAAGAAGTCGTTTATCATACAGGGAAAATGCAGGCCTTAATCGTAAACTCAGGAAACGCGAATGCTTGTACTGGAAAGCAAGGAATTACAGATGCGTATGAAATGCAAAGCTTGGCAGCATTGAAGCTTGGAATTGATCCTTCTCTAGTTGGTGTTGCTTCTACAGGGGTTATTGGTGAAATTATGAAAATGGAACCGATTCGTAATGGGGTAGAGCAATTAGAGCTAGGGAATACACTTGAGCATGGAATTGATTTTGCGCAAGCCATCTTGACTACGGATACAGTCATGAAAAATACAACTTATAGTACGCTTATTGATGGCAAGGAAGTAGTGATTTCGGGTACTGCAAAAGGGTCGGGAATGATTGAGCCGAATATGGCAACAATGCTTGGATTCATAACCTCAGATGCAAATATTGAATCGGATGTATTGCAAAAAGCTCTTTCTGAAATCACGAATTGTACATTCAATGCCATTACGGTGGATGGGGATACATCGACAAATGACACAGTGATTGTGATGGCTAATGGATTAGCCGGTAATGAATCCTTAACGCCTGCCCATCCAGACTGGGATAATTTCTATAGCACATTGCAAGTAGTCGCTGAAGATCTGGCAAAAGCGATTGCAAGAGATGGGGAAGGAGCAACAAAGTTAATCGAAGTAGAGGTAGAGGGTTCTATATCGGACGAGGAAGCACGTAAAATTGCTAAGACCGTAGTGGGGTCGCCTCTTGTGAAAACGGCGGTATTCGGCAATGATGCAAACTGGGGGCGTATCATTGCAGCAGTTGGATATAGTGGGGCAACTGTAGATCCAGAAAAAATCTCCATAAAAATTGGAGATGCATTAATGGTTCAAGATGGGGAACCAGTACCTTTCTCAGAAGAGGAACTGATTAAAATACTAAAGGCGAACGAAGTGAAAATTTATGTGTCTTTAGGTCAAGGCGAAGGACACGGATTAGCATGGGGGTGCGATTTAACTTATGACTATGTTCAAATCAATGCTTCCTACCGTTCGTAAAAAAATCGTCATTAAACTTGGCGGAAGTACATTAGAAGGCTTAAATCAAGCCTTCTTTTCCAATTTCAAACTTCTTCAGGAGCAAGGCTACGACATCATTATCACCCATGGCGGCGGTCCAGCTATTAATAGAGAGCTGGAAAGGCAAAATGTTAGCTCATCCGTATTAAATGGGATTCGAGTAACGAGTGAGCAGGCGATCAATATTGTACAGTCAACATTGATTGGTAAAGTAAATCCAGCTCTAGTGGGTGAGTTAAATAAAGCAGGAATCAAGGCAATCGGTTTAAATGGCTTTGATGGGCATTTGCTGCAATGCGAGTTTTTAGATCAAGAAACCTATGGATTCGTAGGGAAAGTTATAACTGTGAATACGAATCTAATTAATGCCTTATGTGAGCAGCAGATTGTTCCGGTAATTGCTTGTGTCGGCGCTACTTCATATGGGCAGGCACTAAATATCAATGGAGATACTGTTGCTAGTGAAGTTTCTTTAGCTGTTGGGGCTGAGAGCTTATTACTCGTGACGGATGTTTCTGGAATACGTATTGAAGGGAAATATCAGCAGGAAGCAACGCCTAGCCTAATCGCTCAATGGATTGAGGCTGGCCAAATCTATGGCGGGATGATTCCGAAGGTTGAAGGTGCAATACAAGTGTTAAAAGCCGG
>Ga0182747_1001594_pt1 | contig 17302 bp, 17 predicted proteins | sample eDN3rd30CBELigBY_FD_128526 | JGI IMG/M metagenome (GOLD analysis project Ga0182747, IMG submission 128526) | Enriched backyard soil microbial communities from Emeryville, California, USA - eDNA 3rd pass 30_C BE-Lig BY (version 2) (version 2) | ecosystem: Environmental > Terrestrial > Soil >...
CCGCCTGGAACATCACGAACATCAGCGCGAGCAGGATCAGGAAGCCGGCGACGGGGTGGAGCACCACCGCATCGACCCGCTGGGTCCAGCGGCGCACCGGCGTTTCGGAAATCGTCCCCGCGCGCGCGATCGCGCGCGCGCGCTGGTGCAGCGCGACGTCGGTCGGCGGCGGCGCCGGAATCGCGTCGGCCTGCGTCTGGTGCGACAGGATCGCGCCGTCCACCGCGGCGAGCAGCTCGGCGAGCCCGCGCTTGCGCACCGCGACGGTCGGGACGACCGGCACGCCCAGCTCCTGCGACAGCCGCTCGGGATCGAGCGCCAGCCCGTCGCGTTCCGCAAGGTCGAGCATGTTGAGCGCGACGACGGTCGGCAGGCCGAGCGCGATCAGTTCGAGCGCGAAGCAGAGATGATTGTCGAGATTGGCGGCGTCGACGACGACGACGAGCGCATCGGGGCGCCGCTCACCTGCCTGCCGCCCGAGCACGACGTCGCGCGTCACCGCCTCGTCGGGGCTCGCGGGGGTCAGGCTGTAGCTGCCGGGCAGGTCGATCAGCGCCAGCGGCCGCCCGTCGGCGAAGCTCGCGTGCCCCGCTTTCCGTTCGACGGTGACGCCCGGATAGTTGGCGATCTTTTGCCGCGCGCCGGTCAGCGCGTTGAACAGGCTCGATTTGCCGGCGTTGGGGTTGCCGGCGAGCGCGATGGTGGGGACGGCGCCGGTCATGCTGCTGCCGCGGGCTCGACCTCGATCGCGGCAGCCTGACGGCCGCGGATGATCACCTGCATGCGCCCGATGCCGAGCGCGAGCGGTTCGCGCGAGAAGAGGCTGCCGCGATGGAGCGGCTTGACCTCGACCCCCTCCATCAGCCCGAATTCGCGCAGCCGTCGCCCCTCGTCGTGTGAGAGGATATCCCAATCGATACGGGCGATGCGTACGGCGGTGCCGAGCGGGGCGGAATCGAGCTTCGCGGTCATTTGCGAGCGATTATCAATAACAGCTGACGAGCGCCAGTCCTTTATCGCCCCGGATAGCGGAGCCGGCCGACGAAGCGCGCGAGGCTCGGGCGTTCGATGCGGCGCGCGGCGCGGCGGTGCTTCCAGCCCTCGAAGCGCATCACCGCGTCGATCCGGCGCGCGAGGAAGGCGCGCGTGTCGGCGAAATCCTCGCTCTCGTCACCCAGGAACACCGCCATCGTCGAGGCGTAGACGGCGCCGAGGATCGCGCGCTTGCTGTAATGATTATAGTCGGTCGCCGTGTCGCCCGCGAGCCGCCACATGGCGTCGGCGGCGCGCCAGCCGAGCCTGGCGGCATGCGGCGCATGGGTCGGCAGCGCGAGCAGCGCCAGCGCGCGGCGCAGCGATTCGCGGCGGTTCGCGAGGCTGTCGAGCCGCGTCTCGACGAGCGTCGTGATCCGCTCGCGGATCTTGAGCGTCGCGAGTCGCTCGGCGGGCCATTTTGCCGCCATGTCGGCATCGATGCCGGCGAACCAGGCGTCGACCATGTCGCACCCGCCGCCGGGAAAGGCGAGGCGCGCGACGTCGGGATCGACCCCGACGCGCCGCGCCGCATCGGCGAGCGCGGCGTCGCCGAAGCCGTCGAAGGCGGCGTTTTCGGCGACCAGCGGCGCGAGCGCGGCGCGAATCTCGTCGAGCGTCGGGTCGGCGGGCAGGATCGAAGCCATGCGAATCAGATAGGCGCCGCGCGGCGGTTCGGCAACCGGATCAGCACCAGCGCCGCGCCGACCATCAGCCCGCCGATCACGTCGATCGCGGTCAGCCGCTCGCCGAACATCAGCCAGCCGGCGAGCGCCGCGATCGCGGGCTGGACGAGCAGGGTCAGCCCGATGACGAGCGGCGAGAAGCGTGGCAGCGCCCAGATCAGCAGCCCCTGGCCGACGACCTGGCTCGACAGCGCGAGCACGATCAGCGGGGTCCAGTTCTGCGGCACGACGGTCTCGCCGAGCGCGAGCGCCGAGCCGAGCAGGATCGGCAGCGTCGCCGCCGAGGCGAGGCCGAGCGTCGTCCACGCCGCCAACTCGCCGCGCACCCGCTGCATCAGGATGACGTAGAAGGTATAGAAAACCCCCGCGAGCAGGCTCAAGAGATCGCCGGCGAGATAGGCGGGGGCGAGTTCGTAGCTCTGCCCCATCAGCAGCGCCGAGCCCGCGAAAGCGAGCAGCACCGCGAAGGCTTGCCACCCGCGCGGCAGGGTGCGGGCGAGGAAGATGCCCCACATGACGAGCAGCAGGCTGGCGCAATTGCCGAACAGGGTCGCGTTGGCGACCTTGGTCCGCAAGATGCCGAGGTGCCACGCGGCGAGGTCGAGCGCGAAGAAGATGCCGGCCGCCATCGCGATGCCGACCGCGGCGCGCGGCGGCATCCGCCCGCCGGTCTCGCGCCACGCGAGCAGCGCCAGGAAGGGCAGGGCGATCGCCATCCGCCAGAAGCCCGAGGCGACCGGGCCGGTGTCGGCGAGCCGCACGAGAAGCGCGCCCACCGACAGCACGATATTGCCGCCGAGCAGCGCGGCGAAGGCCCAGCGGCCGCGATTCGTCGCTGCTTCCATGCCGCCCGTGCCGTCGTTCTTCGCTGTCATATAGATTTTCTTTTGCTACCCACTGTTGTCTTGGGCGCCGCGCGTCCATAGCTCGTGTGGCCCATAGCGGCGGTCCACCCAGGCGTCGCGGGAAATGTTATGCGGAGGACTTCATGACCATATCGCTTCTCGATCCGATCACGCTGGGCGCCATCGAAGCGCCGAACCGCATTATCATGGCGCCGCTCACGCGCGGGCGCGCCGGGCCGGGCTTCGTGCCGAACGAGCTGGCGCGCGACTATTACCGCCAGCGCGCCTCGGCGGGGCTGATCATTTCCGAAGCGACGGGCATCTCGCAGGAAGGGCTCGGCTGGCCCTCGGCGCCGGGCCTGTGGACCGACGCGCAGGTCGAAGGCTGGAAGCCGGTGACCGACGCGGTGCACGAGGCGGGCGGGCGCATCGTCGCGCAGCTCTGGCACATGGGCCGGCTCGTCCATTCGGTGTTCAACGACGGCAAGCCGCCCGTCTCGGCATCGGCGACGCAGGGCGAGGGCCGCGCGCATACGCCGGTCGGGCGCCGCGACCTCGAAGTGGCGCGTCCGCTCGAGCTCAAAGAGATTCCGCGCCTGATCGCCGATTATGTCCTTGCCGCCGAAAATGCGAAGCGCGCCGGTTTCGACGGCGTCCAGCTCCACGCCGCCAACGGCTATCTGATCGACCAGTTCCTGCGCGATAACAGCAATTTGCGCGACGACGACTATGGCGGCCCGGTTGAAAACCGCATCCGCCTGCTGCGCGAGGTGACCGAGGCGCTGGTCGGCGTGTGGGGCGGGGATCGCGTCGCGGTGCGCCTGTCGCCCAACGGCAATTCGCAGGGCGTCGATGACAGCGCGCCCGAAAAACTGTTTCCGGTCGCCGCGGCGGCGCTCGACGCGCTCGGCATCGCTTTCCTCGAACTGCGCGAACCCGGTCCCGACGGCACGTTCGGGAAAACGGATGTGCCGAAGCAGTCGCCCGCGATCCGCGCCGCCTTCAAGGGGCCGTTGATCCTCAACAGCGATTATGGCGTGGCGCAGGCGGAGGCCGATCTGGCGGGCGGCGTCGCCGATGCGATCAGCTTCGGCCGGCCCTTCATCGGCAATCCCGATCTGGTCGAGCGCATCCGCGCCGGCGCCGAGTGGTCGGCAGACAATCCGCAGACCTGGTATTCGCCGGGCCCCGAAGGCTACACCGACTATCCGGCGCTGGTCGCGGCATAGTGATCCCGTCGCCCCTGCTTGGGCAGGGGCGACGACAGGGGACTAATCGCGCGCCGCGATCGCCTTGTCGATGATCCGCGCTCCGGCCGGCCCGACTATCTGCCCGCCGAAGCGAACGAGCAGGAAGCCGCCGACGAACAGCAGCGGCAGCGCGACGAAGGCGGCGACGATCGCCGCGATCACCAGCCCGAAGAACAGCGCCAGAAAGCCGCCGGTCAGCTCGGCCTGGCCGCTGGGGCCGAGCGTGATCGTGCGCGGTCCCTTGGCGTCCCACCATTTGCCGGTCGTGAAGGTCTTGCGGTTCCCCGCCGGCGGTTGGGGCTGCGGCCGCCGGGCGATACGCGCCGGCGCTGCGGCGGGAACGCTGCGGCTCTGGTCCGCCACCCGCTGTTTGCGATTCATCGCCGCGACCGCGGCCGCCATGGCAGGGTTGGCGGGTCGTACCGGTGCCTCGATCACCAGCTCGACGACCTCGGGGGCCAGGTCTGCGGCCGCTTCCTCGGGCGAGCGCCGCGCCGCAGGACGGGCGGATTGGTTTCCCACGCGCCGGTCATGCTCGGCCATGCGCTCGGCAGCGCTTGGCGGGCTGCGGCCGGTCTCGCGATCGATGACCACCAGCCGCCCGCCGCGTTCGACGACGGAATAGCGGCCGGGGGGTGGTCGATCAGCCAATGCCGAATTGTTCCTTCAGGGCCAGCATCGCGAGCGCGGCCTTCGCCGCCTCGCCGCCCTTGTCCTTGCGCGTCTTGTCGGCGCGCGCAAGCGCTTGCTCTTCATTCTCGACCGTGAGGATGCCGTTGCCGATCGCCAGCCCGTCGAGGGTCAGCGCCATGATCCCGCGCGCGCTTTCGTTCGAGACGACCTCGAAATGATAGGTTTCGCCGCGGATCACCACCCCGAGCGCGACATAGGCGTCGTAGCGCCCGCTGTCGGCGCCGAGCGAGATCGCCGCGGGAACCTCGAGCGCGCCGGGCACCGTCACCGTCTCGTGGCTGTGTCCCTCGGCCTCGAGCGCGCTGCGCACGCCGTCGAGCAGCATGTCGTTCAAATGGGCGTAGAAGCGCGCTTCGACGATCAGGACATGCGCCATTACGCGGCCTCCCCCGGGATCGAGCGTTCGCCGATCACCGAAAGGCCATAGCCTTCGAGGCCGACGAGATTGTTGTGCGACGGCGTGAGCAATTCCATCGCATGCACGCCGAGGTCGGCGAGAATCTGGGCGCCGATGCCATAGGTGCGAAGGTCCATGCCTTCGGCGGGCGGCGCTTCCTCGGCCTCGGCCGAACCCGGCAGCGGGCGCATCAGCAGCACGATCACGCCCGATCCGGCGGTTCCGATCGCTTCCATCGAGCGCTGCAGGCGGCGCTTCTTGGGTCCCGGCCGCCCCATGATGTCGTCGAACAGCGACACCTTGTGCATGCGGACCAGCGTCGTCCCGTCGGGGTCGACCTGCCCCTTCTGCAGCACCAGATTGACGCTGCCGTCGGTCTTGTTGCGATAGGATTTCAAACGCCAGTCGCCGCCATAGTCCGATTCGAACGGTTCGTCGGACACGCATTCGACGAGCCGGTCGGTGCGGCTGCGATAGGCGATCAGGTCGGCGATCGTGCCGATCTTCAGCCCATGGCGCCGCGCGAAGGGGATGAGGTCGTCGAGCCGCGCCATCGACCCGTCGTCGTTCATCACCTCGCAGATCACGCCCGAGGGATTGAGCCCCGCGAGGCGGCTGATGTCGACCGCGGCCTCGGTATGGCCGGCGCGGACGAGGACGCCGCCGTCGCGCGCGATCAGCGGAAAGACGTGGCCCGGCGTGACGATGTCGTCGCGGCCCTTCGCGGCGTCGATCGCGACCGAGACGGTGCGCGCGCGGTCGGCGGCCGAGATGCCGGTATCGATGCCCTCGCGCGCCTCGATCGAGGTGGTGAAGGCGGTGCCGTGGCGCGAGCGGTTGTTGCGCGTCATCAGTTCGAGCCCGAGCTGCTCGACGCGTTCGCGCGTCAGCGTCAGGCAGATCAGCCCGCGGCCGTGGGTCGCCATGAAGTTGATCGCGTCGGGGGTCGCCATCTGCGCCGGAATGATCAGGTCGCCCTCATTCTCGCGGTCCTCGTCGTCGACGAGGATGAACATACGGCCGTTGCGCGCCTCGGCGATGATTTCCTCAGGGCTGGCCATCGGCGACAGGTCGCTGCCGTGCGCGAGCCAGTTCTCGAGCTTGCGCAGCGTGTCGGCGGTGGGGTTCCAGCCCTCCGAATCGAGGTCGCGAAGGCTGTTGGCGTGGAGGCCTGCGGCGCGTGCCAGACCCGAACGGGACATGGTGCCGTCGTCGACGATGCCGCGGATGCGGTCGATGAGCTGCGTAGACATGCAGCTCCAATTTCACATCATAATGTGATTGTCAATTCAGGAATCACATTGCGAGATCAATTGGGGCCGAACACCGCGCCCGAATCGCGCGGGGCCGCGTCGGCCTTGGCGTCGAGCAGTTCGAGCATCTGTCCGCTGCGGTCGTCGCGTTTCGCATAGTCGCGCGCCGACATGCCCGCGATATGATCGGCCTTGTCGGGGCTGGCGCCGCGCCGCACGAGCAGGCGCACCATCGACGCGTTGCGCGCCTGCACCGCCAGGATCAGCGCGGTTTCGCCGCGCCGGTTGGTCTGGTCGATCGGCGCCTTGCGGTCGAGCAGCTCGTTGGCGCCCTCGGGAAAGCCGATCAGCGCCGCGTGCATCAGCGGGGTCGTCCCCTGGCGGTCGGCGATCGAGGGGTCGGCGCCCTTGCCGAGCAGGAATTTCAGCCAGGTGAGGTCGCGGCGCTTGACGACGATCGCCAGCGCGGTCTCGCCATTGTCGGGGCTGCGCGTGTTGACGATCCGCGCGTCATTGTCGCTCAGCAGCTTGGTCACCTTGTCGCCGTCGCGGCTCTCGACCGCCTGCAGGAAGTTGTAGGTGTCGCTGAACTGCGCCGCCGCGGGCGCCGCGACGAAGGCGCCGGCGACGCCGGCGAGCAGGAACAGCGAAGCGAAAGCGGATTTCGCGCGACGAGTCATAAGAGCGACCTCGGGTCATAGAGCGTCGCGGCGTGCGACGACAAAGGTTGATTTTCGGCGCCTACCCCCGCAAGGCTGGACCGATGATGAATATCGCAATTATGGGCCAAAAGCTGCTTCGCGCAAGCCTGCTCCTCGCTTTCGGCGCCGCGCTCGCGGGTTGCGACGGCGCCGCGCCCGCGCCCGCCGCGCGCCCGCCGCTCGAAGGCGCGCGGATCGGCGGACCCTTCACTCTCACCGACCAGAACGGCCGCATCGTCCGCGACAGCGATTTCGCGGGCCAATATCGCCTCCTCTACTTCGGCTACAGCTTCTGCCCCGACATCTGTCCGGTCGACCTGCAAAAGCTGATGCGCGGGCTCGCCCAGTTCGAGAAGGTGGCACCGGCACTCGGCGCGAAGGTGCAGCCGCTGTTCGTCACCATCGACCCCGCGCGCGATACGCCGGAGGCGCTGGGGGCCTTCGTCAGCCGCTACCATCCGCGCCTGCTCGGCCTGACCGGCACGCCCGAACAGATCGCGCAGGTCGCGAAGGAATATGTCGTCGTTTACAACAAGGTCGAGGGGTCGGCGCCCGACCGCTATCTGATGGCGCACACCCAGATCGCCTTTCTGATGGGCCCCGACGGCAAGCCGCTGGCGATGTTGCCGGTCGACGATCCGACGACCGACGCCGACGAGGGCGCGCCCGACAAGGTCGCCGCCGAGCTGGCGAAATGGGTGAAGTAGGCACCGCCCCCCCCTTCTGGGAAGCGCCGCTCGCCAGCCTCGACGCCGGGCAGTGGGAGGCGCTGTGCGACGGCTGCGGCAAATGCTGTCTGCACAAGCTGGAGGATGAGGACACGGGCCGCATCTATCCGACCAACGTCGCGTGCCGCCTGCTCGATCTTTCGACCGCGCGCTGCGGCGATTACAGGCATCGCCGCCGCCATGTTCCCGATTGCCTGACGCTGACCAAGCGCAAGGTCGCCGATATCGAATGGCTGCCGCAAAGCTGCGCCTATCGGTTGCGCGCCGAGGGGCGACCGCTGCCCGAGTGGCACTATCTGGTCTGCGGCGACCGGGACGCGGTGCACCGCGCGGGCGAGTCGATCGTCGGCTGGACGGTGGGCGAGGATGTCGCGGGACCGCTCGAAAACCATCTGGTGGAACGTGTCGTCTGACGCGCGCTTCGCGGCCGATGGCCCGTACATCCGGATCGGCGACGAGGCGTGGCCGGTACGCCTCGTTCCCCATGCGCGCGCGCGCCGCTACCGCCTCGTCTTCGACGCCGCGCGCGCCGAGCTGCGGCTGACGCTGCCGCGCCGCGCGAGCAGCGCCAAGGCGCTCCAGTGGGCAGGCGAACAGCAGGACTGGATCGCGGCGCAGGTCGGCAAGGCGGTGGCGCCGGTGATCGTCGGGCCCGGCGCGCGCGTGCCGCTGTTCGGGGCCGAGCGGCGCATCGACTGGGACCCGGCGCGCCCGCGCGCGCTATGCGCGACCGACGACGCGCTGGCCCTCGGCGGCCCGGTCGAGACCGTCGGCCGCCGCGTCGAGCGCTGGCTGAAAGCCGAGGCGCTCGCGCTGATGGAGCGCGAAAGCCGCGAGATCGCGGCGGCGGCCGGGCTGCGCGTCGGGCGCGTCGGCATCGGCGATCCGCGCAGCCGCTGGGGCAGCTGCACCCACGGCGGCGACCTGCGCTACAGCTGGCGGCTGATCATGGCGCCGGACCATGTTCGCCGCGCGACCGTCGCGCACGAGGTCGCGCATCTGCGCCACATGGATCATGGTCCGGCCTTCCACGCGCTGGTCGAGACGCTCCACGATGGCGATGTCGCGGCGGCGCGGACGTGGCTGCGGCGCGAAGGCCGCGGGCTGCATCGCTTCCGCTTTACGGCTTAGAGTGTTTTCAAGTCAGGTGGAATCACCTGACGACTCGGAAAACACGGTAAACAAGAATCCAGAGTGCCGGTTTTGATTCAATCAAAACCGAACGCACTCTAGTTCCCCTCGGCCGCCGAATCGCGCTGCGGCGTCCGGGCGGGCGGAATGCGGATCACCGGCGGCGCGGGTCTGGCGGGGGTGGCCTGGCTACCCTTGGGCGCCGCGCCGCCGTCGGACGGCGAGCGCCGCCCGGTCTGCTCCTCGATCCATTGCTGGTTGAGCACCGGGCCCTCGTCGGCGGGCGGCGGCGGCGCGACGTCGCCGCCTTCGGGCGGCGGTGCCGCGCCGGGCAGCTCGATCGGCATGCCGTTCTCGTCGACCAGTCCGCCATCCTCGGGCGCGCCGAACATCGCGTCGTCATCCTCCTCGAGCTGCCATTCGGGCAGCTTCACCTCGGTATCGAACGCCTCGACCGGGCGGCGCGCGACCGCGACGCGCATATAATCGGCGAAGGCCTTTGCAGGCGCACGGCCGCCCTGCAGGCCGCCGACCGGCTTCGCATCGTCGCGGCCCATCCAAACGCCGGTCGTCAGCCCGCTCGAAAAGCCGAGGAACCAGCCGTCCTTGTTGCTCGACGTCGTCCCCGTCTTGCCCGCGACCGGGCGGCCGATCTGCGCCGCGCGTCCGGTGCCGGTGTTGACGGCGGTCTGGAGCAGGTCGGTGATGCCCGCCGCGACCCAGCTGTCGACGAGCTGCTGCCCGCCCTCGGGCTTGCGCTGATAGAGCAGGCGGCCGTCGGCGGTCGTCACCTTGGTGATGCCATAGGGCTGCACCGACACGCCCTTGCGCGCGACCGCGGCGAAGGCGGCGGTCATGTCGATCACGCGCACCTCGGCACTGCCGAGCACCATCGAGGGATGGGTGTTGATCGGCGTCGTGATTCCGAAGCGGCGCGCCATGTTGGCGACCGAGGAAAAGCCGATCTCGCTCCCCAGCTTCGCGGCGATCGTATTGACCGAATAGGCGAAGGCGGTGCGCAGGCTCATCGGCCCGGCGAAGCGGCCCGACGAGTTGCGTGGGCTCCAGCCGCCGATCGTCACCGGCTCGTCGACCACCTCGTCGTCGACCTTATAGCCCGCCTCGAGCGCCGCCATATAGACGAACAGCTTCCACGCCGACCCCGGCTGGCGCACCGCCTGCGTCGCGCGGTTGTAGTTCGACGCGACATAGTCGGTGCCGCCGACCATCGCGCGCACCGCGCCGTCGCGGTCGAGCGAGACCAGCGCGCCCTGCACCCCGCGCGGCGCATTGGCCTGCACCGCCGCGGTCGCCGCGCGCTGCATGCCGAGGTCGATGGTCGTATAGACGTCGATCGGCTCATTGCCCTCGTCGATCAGCATGTCGAGCTGCGGCAATGCCCAGTCGGTGAAATAGCGCGCGCTGTTCTGCCCCGTTTCCTGCGCCAGCTCGACGTCGGCGGGCTTGGCCGCGTCGGCCTGCGCCTGGGTGATCACCCCGGCGTCGACCATCACCTTCAGCACGACCCCGGCGCGGCCGAGCGCGGCCTGCGCGTCGGCGGTCGGCGAATAGCGCGACGGCGCCTTGACCAGCCCCGCGATCACCGCGGCTTCCGACAGCGACATGTCGGTCGCGCTATGCCCGAAGAAGCGCCGCGACGCGGCGTCGATGCCATAGCTGCCGCCGCCGAAATAGACCTTGTTCAGATAGAGTTCGAGAATCTCGTCCTTCGAGAATTTCCATTCGAGCGCCATCGCGAGCACCATCTCGCGCAGCTTGCGCGACCAGGTGTAGCTGTTCGACAGAAAGACGTTGCGCGCGAGCTGCTGGGTGATCGTCGAGGCGCCCTGCATCCGCCGTCCGCTGCCGTAATGCTCGACCGCGAACACCCCGGCGCGCGCGAGGCCGACCGGGTCGACGCCGGGATGATAGCGGAAACGCCGGTCCTCGACCGCGACCATCGCGTCCTGCATCACCTGCGGCGTCTCGCGCAGCGTCAGCCAGCGGCCGTAATTGGGGCCGAGCGAAAAGAAGATGGTGCCGTCGGCGGCGTGGATGCGCACCGTCTGCCCGGCGGGCGATTTCTTGAGCTCCTCGAAGCTCGGAATGCGCTGCGCCGCGATGCCCACCGCGACCGCGATCGCGACCAGCGCGACGATCGCGAGGCCCACGCCCCAGCGGAGGATCCGGCGCACCCAGACGCGAAGACGCGAGGGCTCGGCGCTTCCGGAGCCGCGGCTCTTCTGGCCTCCCGATGACGATTTACCCGACGATGCCTGCTGTCTTTCGCGGCGCAAAGCCTCTGTTCCTTCCCTCGCCGCACCCCTGTCGGCGCGGCCCGTTGACGTCGGCCCCCCGGCGGCGTTCAGCCTTCGCCGGCTTCCGCCTCTTCCTGCCCACGGTCCGCGAAGTCAAGCGCCGCGCTGTTGATGCAATAGCGCAGCCCGGCCGGCCCAGGCCCGTCGGGAAAGACGTGACCCAGATGGCCTTCGCATGCGGCGCAGCGCACTTCGGTGCGCATCATGCCGTGGCTGGTGTCGGTCAATTCGGTCACCGCGGCTTCGCCCGCGGGGGCGGTGTAGCTCGGCCAGCCCGACCCGCTGTCATATTTGGTGCGGCTATCGAACAGCGGCGCGCCGCAGCCGGCGCAGCGATAGATGCCGTCGCCCTTATGGTCGGTATATTTGCCGGTGAAGGCGCGTTCGGTGCCGCCTTCGCGCAGCACATGGCGCGCCATCGGGTCGAGGTCGCGGTCGGCTTTGGGATCGGTCATGGCGTGAACTCCTCTGCGCGCGCCCGATGTCGGCGCGCCGGTCTGCCCGTCATATCGGCCCGCCACCGCCGCGCCGCAAGGGCGGCATGGCCCGGCCGTCGATGCGGCGGGGCCGCTTTACGGCGGATTAACCATGATATGCCAGAAGGGCAGGCGTGAAGATGCGCCCGATCCCTGCCCTGCTGCTTGCCCTCGCCGCGCCGTCCGCGGCATCGGCGCAATGCCTGCTGTGCGCGAAGGATGCCTCTTCGCCCGCCGCGTCCGGCCGCACGGCCGCCATCGAAACCCCGCTCCACGTCGATATCGAAACCCAGCTCGACATGGGCCGCGTCGCGGTCGGCGCGACGGGCGGCACCGTCGCGCTCGACCCCATGTCGGGCGCGCGGCGCCTCAGCGGCGATCTCGTCGATCTCGGCGGTTTCGCGGTCAGCGGCGTGGTGACGGTGCGCGGCGCGCCGGGTGCCGAACTGCGCATCGTCCTGCCCGCGGCGGTCGAGCTTGCGGGAACCGGCGGCCGCACCGCGACGGTCACCGGTCTCGTCACCGATCTTCCGCCCGCGCCGCGCCTCGGTCCCGACGGACGGCTTCGTTTCCGCTTCGGCGGCCGCCTGCAGCTCGCGGCGCTCGACGACGGCGACTATCGCGGGCGGATTCCGGTGACGGTCGAATATCAGTGACGCGCGGCGTGCGCGCTAGATCCTGACCCTAGCCCCGCAGCACCGCTCCCAGCTTCGCCGCCGCCGCGACCACCTTGTCGGCGACCGCTTTCAGCTCGGCGTCGGTGAAGCTCTTCTCCTGCGGTTGCAGCTCGACCTCGATCGCGAGGCTCAGCTGCCCCTCAGGGACGCCCTGTCCCGCGAAGCGGTCGAACAGGCGCGCGTCGACGATGCTCGCCTTGTCGGCGCCGCGGATCGCGCGGACGAGGTCGGCGGCGGCGAGCGCTTCGGGCGCGAGGAAGGCGAAGTCGCGGCGCACCGATTGCAGTGCCGGCGGGGTGAAGGCCGCGCGTGCCGGACCGCTCGCGCGCTTCGCGGGGATCGCATCGAGGAAGATCTGCACCGCCATCACCGGGCCGTCGACGTCGAAATGGCGCGTCAGCGCGGGGTGGAGCGCGCCGAATTCGGCGAGCACCGCCTTGGGACCGAGGCGCAGCGTCGCCGCCTGGCCGGGATGCCAGATCGCGCCCTCGGCGACCGCCTCCATCACCTGCAGCCGATCGGCGGGCGCGCCGGCGGCATCGAGCAGCGCCAGCGCGGCGGTCTTGGCGTCGAAGGCGTCGAAGGGCGCGGCCTTGCCCGTCCGCCAGCCGCGCGCGCTCTTGTCGCCCGCCATCAGCACGGCGAGCGTCGGCCGCTCGGCATCGGCGAGATAGCGGCGGCCGACCTCGAACAGGCGGATGCTCTCTGCCCCGCGATTCTGGTTGCGCGCCGCCGCCGAAAGCAGGCCGGGCAGCAGCGAGGGGCGCATCACCTTCAGATCCTCGCTGATCGGATTGGCGAGGGTCCAGGCGCCGCCGCCGAAGGGCGCGGCCTCGCGCTCCGAAACGAAGCTCCACGTCACCGCCTCGTGGAAACCCGCGGCCGCGGCGGCGCGGCGCAGGCGCCGTTCGAGCATCTGGTCGGGGGTCGCTGTCGGTTTCGCGACGCCATCGGTGCGCGGCAGCGGGGTCGACGGGATCGTGTCGAAACCGTGGATGCGCGCGACCTCCTCGACGATGTCGGGCGCGGCGTCCATGTCGCGGCGCCAGCTCGGCACGGTGACCTGCCACAGCGCCCCGAGCTCCATCACGGTGAAGCCGAGCGCTTCGAGAATCGCGCGCTGCCGATCCTGCGGAATCGCGACGCCGCCCAGCGTTTCGGCGAGCGCGGGGTCGTAATCGATGTGCCGCGCCGCGACCGGCGGCGTGCCCGCGCGCGTCACCGCCGAGGGGGTGCCGCCGCACAGGCTGAGGATATGGCCGGTGACGATCGCGGTCGCATCGTCGAGGAAGGCGGGGTCGACCCCGCGCTCGAAGCGGCCACGCGCGTCGCTGGTCAGGCCGAGTGCCTGTCCGGTCAGCGCGATGCGCTCGGGGGTGAAATAGGCGATCTCGATCAGCACGTCGGTCGTCGTCTCGCTGCACCCCGAATGCTCGCCGCCCATGATCCCGGCGATGTCGTGGACGCCGACATCGTCGGCGATCACCGTCATCGTGTCGGTCAGGCTATAGTCCTTGCCGTTCAGCGCGGTGACCGTCTCGCCCGCCTTGGCGCGGCGCGCGACGAGCGCGCCCGACAGCTGCGCGCGGTCGTAGATATGGCTCGGACGGCCGAGGTCGAACATCACATAGTTGCTGATATCGACGAGCGCCGAGATCGAGCGCTGGCCGATCGCCTCGAGCCGCCGCCGCATCCATTCGGGCGCGGTGCCGTTGACGACGCCGCTGATCGTGCGGCCGTAGAAGGCGGGGCAGCCTTCGGGGTCGTCGGTGCGGATTTCGGTGGCGGGCGCGTCTTCGCCCTCGATCGTCGGGACGACGAGCGGCTTCAGCGTGCCGAGCCCGGCGGCGGCGAGGTCGCGCGCGATCCCGCGCACGCCCATGCAGTCCTGCCGGTTGGGGGTGATCGAAATATCGATCACCGGATCGCCCGCGCCCGCATAATCGGCGAAGGGGGTGCCGACCGGCGCATCGGCGGGAAGCTCGATGATGCCGTCATGGTCGTCGCCGAGTTCGAGTTCGCGCGTCGAGCACATCATGCCGTTCGATTCGATCCCGCGCACTGCGGCGACCTTCAGCATCATGCCGTTCGCGGGGACGACCGCGCCCGGCAGCCCGAGCACACCGACCAGGCCCGCGCGCGCATTGGGCGCGCCGCAGACGACGGTGAGCGGCGCGCCGCCGTCGCCGGTGTCGACGCTCAGCACCTGCAGCTTGTCGGCCTGCGGATGCCTCTCGGCGGTCAGCACCTTGGCGACGCGGAAACCCGCGAGCTTCTCGGCCGGATTCTCGACGCCTTCGACCTCATGGCCGATGCGATTGAGCGTCGCGACAACATCGGCGACCGAATAGTCGCCATCGAGATGTTCGCGCAGCCAGTCGAGGGTGATCTTCATGCCGAAATCCCCCCGCTCAGTGTCGGGACCGACAGCGCGCCGAACCCGTAGTGCGACAGCCAGCGAAGGTCGCCGTCGAAGAAGGCGCGCAAATCGTCCATGCCATATTTCAGCATCGCGAGCCGGTCGACCCCGACTCCGAAGGCGAAGCCCTGCCATTCGTCGGGGTCGAGCCCGCAATTGGCGATGACCCGGCGGTTGACCATGCCGCTGCCGAGCAGCTCCATCCACGCATGCCCCTCGTCGTCGCCCGACCCGCCGACGATGCGGCGGCCCTTTTCCTGGCGGTAGCCGACGTCGACCTCGGCCGAGGGTTCGGTGAAGGGGAAATAGGACGGGCGCAGGCGCAGCACGATGTCGTCGCGCTCGAAATAGGCCTTGAGGAAGGTTTCGAGCGTCCACTTGAGGTGCCCCATGTGGATGCCGCGGTCGATGACCAGACCTTCGACCTGATGGAACATCGGCGTGTGCGTCGCGTCGCTGTCGCTCCGATAGACGCGGCCCGGCGCGATGATGCGGATCGGCGGCTCATCGCTCATCATCGTGCGGATCTGCACCGGCGAGGTGTGGGTGCGCAGCAGCATCGCCCGGCCCGCGGCATCGTTCATCTGCGTCGGGAAATAGAAGGTGTCGTGCATCGCGCGCGCCGGATGCGTCTCGGGGATGTTGAGCGCGGTGAAATTGTGCCAGTCGTCCTCGATCTCGGGGCCGGTCGCGACCGCGAAGCCCATGTCGGCGAAGATTTCGGCGAGCTCGTCCATCACCTGGCTCACCGGATGGACGCTGCCGCGGGGTGCCGCATCGGTGGGCAGTGTCATGTCGAGCCGCTCGCCCGCGAGCTTCGCCTCGAGCGCCGCACCCTCGAGCGCGGCCTTGCGGTCGGCGATCGCGGTGGTGACGGCTTCGCGCAGCGCGTGGATCTGCGGGCCTTGCGTTTGCCGTTCCTCGGGGCTCATTCCGCCCAGCGTCTTCAAGAGCGCCGAAACGCTGCCCGCCTTGCCGAGCGCGGCGACCCGCAGCGCTTCGAGCGCGTCGAGGTCGGCGGCGGCACCGATGTCGGCCACGAGCCGGGCCTGCATGGCCGGATAATCACTCATCGTCGTTCGTCCTGCGGCGGCGGTGCGTAGGCCGCGCCGCCACTTTTCATCCTTGGCTTGTCGAGCTGCTGGCGGCGGAAAACCCGCTTTCGGCCCGCCGCCGCTTGCACCGAAGCGGCCGGGCGGGTCAACCCCAAGCTTGGGCCTAGGCTTGCGGGCGATGCAGCCCCTGCACCGCCTCGCCGGCGGCGGCGGCGCGGGCGCGGGCGGCGGCGCCGAGGATCGGCTTGGGCCGCGCCGCATAGGCGCGCGGGCCCATCCCCATGAAGCGCTGGAAATCGCGCGTGAACTGCGCCTGGTCGTGATAATGATAATCGAGCGTGTCGATCCATGCCATCGACGGATCGAGCATGAAGCGCGCGAGGCTGCGTAGGAAGCGCTGGCGGCGCAGCAGCAGCTTCGGCGGAAAGCCGAAGGCGCGGCGGCTGAGCCGTTCGGCCGAGCGTTCGGAGAGGCCGAGCGTCGCGGCGAGATCGGCAACGCTCGCCAGATCGTCGTCGACCAGCGCGCGGTGCGCCGCGAGGATCGCGGGATCGTCGGCGGGCGCGCCGGCGAGCAGGCCGACGAGATGATCGTCGATCATCCGCGCCGCGCCCTCGACGTCGTTGGCGGCGGCGAGCCGCGGCGCGAGCGGCGCGAAGGCGGCGAAGGCGGGATGCGCGGCGCCATCGCAAAACCGGTCGGCGAGCGCCTCGGCGGGCAGCGGAACGAACTTGGCCCAACCCATCGGCAACAGGCCGATGCCCCATGCGCGCATCGCCCCCGCGGCGAAATAGCTCGCCATGCTCGTCGGGCCCGCCGCGATGAAGCGCGGGGCCGGGACCGGCGCGCCGCCGCCGATCGCCGCCAGCGGCGCCTCTCCCGCGATAAAGCGCAGATTCGCCCATTCGGGGTGCAGATAATCGTCGACCCGGACGCCCGGCGGCGCCTCGACATCGGTCAGGTAGATGATGCTGCTATAGGGGCGCAGGGCTTCGGACACCGGAAAGAAGCGCGTGACGACGCGCACCTCGGCGGGTGGCCCCGATTCATGATCCCCCACGATCATGCCGCCATCTTGCGGGGGCTTGCGTAAAAAAACAACAGCCTAGGCGACTCGCATGTCGGGTTTTTACAATTTTTCCGCGCGCCGCGACGTCATATGTCGCGCAAGAGATACTTCCGCCTGCCGTCGGCTTTCTGCGACCCATGGCTTTTCGGTACGGAGGGAGGGGGGCGGTGCATCGTTTTGCGGTCATCGTCGAGACGGCGCGGGGCCAGCCTCCGCGCCGTCTCTTTATGTCGGCGACGCACGCACGAAAAAGGGCGGCCCCATCGGGACCGCCCTATTTTCTTTGGCGATAAGGTCTGGCGTTACGCCGCCTTGGGCAGCGCCGCCTTCGCCTGCGCGATGATCGCGGTGAACACACCGCCTTCGTTCATCGCGAGGTCGGCCATGACCTTGCGGTCGAGCTCGATCCCGGCCAGCTTCACGCCGTGCATGAACTGCGAATAGGTCAGGCCCTCGGCGCGAACCGCGGCGTTGATGCGCTGGATCCACAGCCCGCGGAAGCTCCGCTTCTTAACCTTGCGGTCGCGATAGGCGTATTGGCCGGCCTTTTCGACCGCCTGCTTGGCGATGCG
>Ga0182747_1001598_pt1 | contig 17296 bp, 16 predicted proteins | sample eDN3rd30CBELigBY_FD_128526 | JGI IMG/M metagenome (GOLD analysis project Ga0182747, IMG submission 128526) | Enriched backyard soil microbial communities from Emeryville, California, USA - eDNA 3rd pass 30_C BE-Lig BY (version 2) (version 2) | ecosystem: Environmental > Terrestrial > Soil >...
AAGATCGCGGTGGCTTTTTCGTGGGCGTGCAGGGCGGCAAGGGCTGGGTGTATGAAGACGTCGACCAGTCCGCGCTCGCGGTCAATGCCGGCTATCGCTGGCAGGCGGGGTCGGTGTCACTGATCGGCATCGAGGTGGCGAGTGGTCGGCTCGACAGCACCGGGGAAGGTACGCGGTTCTACGGCAAGGTCGAGTACGACAGCATCGGCGCAAACGCGCGCTTCAACTTCGGCCGCAACAGCCCGGTGTACGGACTGGTCCGCGCAGGCTACTGGACAGCCGATGACAGCGAATCGGGCATGGACGTGGATGGCGGCTACTTCGGCGTCGGCCTCGGCGTCGACGTCAATCGCCACTTCAACCTGAGCCTGGTCTACACCAACTACGTGTACTTCGAGGATTACTACTGGGAAGGCAACGACTTCCACTACGACATCAATCGCGCCGACACGCTGATGCTTGGTGCCGAAGTGCGGTTCTGACCGGCATGGCAGGCGCTGGCATGCCGACCCCAGGCCATGCGCCGGCCGCGCGACGTTCCCGTTCAGGTCGGTGATCCGTTCCTCGCCGCATGTCGCCGGGCATGCGCGCGGTCGCGGGGTTGTCCAGATGAGCTGCGTGCAACGGAAGCGGATATTCCTGTGGTAGTGTCCCACTGCCCCGAGGGCCGGTGGAGGGCTTGCACGCCGCCCGGGGCAACTGCCGCATGAAAGCTGCGTCGCCGCCGGATCGCGGGCGCGCGATGACCGATGCCTGATGATGGGTTCCCAGGGGGAAATGACATGTCGAAACTGCTCGATCTGATGAGGAAGCTTGGCAGCGATGCCGCGCTGGCGGAGGAGTACGGGAAGGATCCGGAGGCGGTCTTGCGTCGTGCCGGCGTGACCGACGAGGAGCGCAGGGCGATGCTGGAGAGTGATTACGCGGCGGTCGGGAAACTCACCGGGCTCGCGGAAGGGCAGTACGCCACCAACCACACCATCAAGGCGTACGACAAGTAGCGCCGGCCTCCGTCGCCAGGTACCTGCGCATGTTCCGGCTGGTCGCGATCGCGTTGCTGTGGCTCGCGTTCGCCTGCGCTCCCGCGTTCGCGGTCGATTCGTCGCCTGCGAACGCGGCGCTGGAGGCGAAGGTCCAGGAGATCGAGCAGCTCGCGGTCACCGAGCACTGGAGCAAGTCGGATGCCGCGATTGCCGCGCTGGCGCAGCAACGCAGTGCGCTGACGCCGCTGCAGCGGCAGCGCATCGAGTTCATCAGCCTGCGCAATCGCGCCCTTGCCGGCGACCAGCCAGCGGCGCTGAAGGGCCTGGCCGAGCTGTTGAAGCAGGACATGCCGGTGCCTCTGCGCGTGCGCATCTACGCCACGGCCACCGGCGTCGCCGCCAACCTCGAGGATTGGCCGCTGGCGTTCGCGTGGCTCAACGAGGGCCTGAAGTACCTGCACGACAGCCCCGCGGAATCGGCCAGGCTGCTCGGGGCCGCCAGCTACCTGCACACGCTGGTCGGAGAAACCGGGCGCGCACGGGAGCTGGCGCTGCAGGCGCTGCACATCGTCGAAACCGGGGACGATCCGCGCGCGCTGTGCCTGGCGCTGAGCGACGTGGCGCTGGCCGAGGATCACGCCAGCCATTTCCGCGAGGCGGAGAAATGGCGCCACCGCCAGATCGAAGCCTGCGTCCGCGCCGGGGATCCGGTCTTCGTCGCCAACGGCAAGTACGGCGTGGGCAAGATGGCTGCGGCCCAGGGGCACCACGCTGAAGCGCTGAAGTGGGGGCGCGAGGCGCTCGCCGAGTTCGAGGCGGTGGGCTATGCGGTCGGTGCGCACAGCGCGAAGCTCGTGATCGCCGAAAGCCTGATTGCCTCGAACCGGCAGCTCGACCACGCCCAGGCGATGCTGGTCGACACGCTCCGGTACTACAAGGAGCAGAAGTCCGACCTGGCCGTCGCCGAGACCGAGCGGTTGCTTGCCAGGCTCGCCGAGAAGCGCGGCGACATCGCTGCGGCGCTGCTGCATACCAAGCGGGCGATGGAAGTGTCCGGAGCCGTCGAGGTCGTCGCACGCGAGCGTCGACTGGCTTACCTGCAGGTGCAGTTCGACACGAAGTTGAAGGAACAGCAGATCGCGTTGCTGGAGTCGGAGAAGCAGGTCGCCGCCCTGCAGGTCACCGCGAACAAGCGCCGGCAATGGCTGCTGGCCATCGGCATGGGCGGGTTGCTGGTCACCGCCATCCTGCTGCTGGTCCTGCTGCGGCGCTCGTTCCGCCAGCGCCGCCGCTACCGCTGGCTGTCCGAGCATGACAGCCTGACCCGCCTGCTCAACTACCAGCAGGTGCGCAAGCTTGGCGAGCAGGCATTCGCGCGCGCGCGCGGTACCGGGCGGCCGTTCACCGCGATCGTCGCCGACATCGACCTGTTCAAGCAGGTCAACGACCGCCATGGCCACGCGGCCGGCGACGAGGCATTGCGCAGCCTTGCCGGCTGGATCAGCGAAACGGTAGGCGCGAGCGGCGTCGCCGGGCGCAGCGGTGGCGACGAGTTCACGATCCTGCTCGAAGCCGATGCGGCGGAAGCCGAGGCGATGCTGCAGCGCCTGCGCGGCCGGATCGAGCCGATCACGGTGTTCGGGCAGATCTTCCGGTTCAACATCAGCTCCGGGGTCTGCCAGGCCAACGGGCACGCCGACACGCTGGAGCAGCTGATCCACGAGGCCGACCAGGCCCTGTACCGGGCCAAGAGCGAAGGGCGCGACCGCATCGTCCGCGCCGGCGACGCGCCCGCCGAACCGGCGCCGGCCGCCGGACTGGTGGTCGTCGGCAGCGGCATCCAGTTCGGCCGCCATGCCAGCGAGCGCTGCCTGTCGGAGATCCGCGAGGCCGAGGTGGTGTTCTGCCTGGCCGACGCGTTTGCGCTGGCGATGATCCACGACTTCCGGCCCGACGTGATCAACCTCGGCGTGCATTACGCGCCGGGCAAGGACCGGCGCCAGACCTATCGCGAGATCGACGAGGCGATCATGGCGCAGGTCCGCGCCGGCAAGCGGGTCTGCGCGGTGTTCTACGGCCATCCGGGCGTGTTTGCCGACGTGCCGCACGCGGTGGTGCGCAAGGCGCGCGCGGAAGGCATCCCGGCGCGCATGGAACCGGGTATTTCCGCCGAGGCGTGCCTGTATGCCGACCTGGGCATCGATCCGGGCCATCGCGGCGTGCAGTCGATGGAGGCGACCCATTTCATGGTCTACGACCGCCAGCCCGACCCCGCCGGCCTGGTGCTGCTGTGGCAGGTGGCGCTGTCCGGCGACCTGGCCTGCAGCCGCCTGCACGCCGAGCGCGAAGGGCTGCAGGCGCTGGTCGACAAGCTGCTGCGCTGGTACCCGCCCGACCACGAGGTCATCCTCTACGAGGCCGCGCGGCTGCCGATCGAAACCCCGCGCGCGGAGCGTCTCGCGCTGCGCGACCTGCCCTCGGCGCACTACGAGGAATACACCACCCTCGTGATCCCGGCGTTGGGCGAACTGCGCGACGATCCGGATTGCGCGCGCGAAGCGGCGAGTCCCGGGAAGGCCTGAACAATCCTGCTTCCGCCGCCGTTCCCGTGAAGGCGGGGGCCGCGAACGCGGCCTCGAGTCCCGTACGCCGGGGCTGCGCTCCCCGACACAGGATGCGGGATGACCGATCCGCGCGTGCAGCTGGATGCGTCGTTCCTGCGCGGATTCGACGGCGAAAGCTCCGGCTGGCAGGGCAGGGTGGGGATCGCGCCGTGCTTCGGCTGACGCGATCCCGCGCGCGGTGAACGCCGCGGGCGTCGTCAATGCGAGAATGCCGTCCCGACCGGCGCCTGCCGCCGTGTTGTTCCCCAAGGATTCCATGAAAGCTCCCGCCGCCCTGCAGGCGCTCATCGACGATGGCGTCATCGACGAGGTCATGCGCCCCCTCAAGAGCGGCAAGGAAGCGGCCGTGTACGTGGTGCGCGGCGGCGGCGAGGTGCGCTGCGCGAAGGTCTACAAGGACATGGCGCAGCGCAGCTTCCAGCAGCGCGTGCAGTACCAGGAAGGCCGCAAGGTGCGCGGCAGCCGCGAAGCGCGCGCGATGGGCAAGGCCACGCGCTACGGCCGCAGGCAGCAGGAAGAGGCCTGGAAGAACACCGAAGTAGACGCGCTGTACAAGCTGCGCGACGCGGGCGTGCGCGTGCCCGAGCCGCACGGTTTCTTCCACGGCGTGCTGGTGATGGAGATGGTGACGGATGCGGAGGGATTCGCCGCGCCGCGGCTGGGCGAGTACGAGCCAACGCCGGAGCAGGCGCGCGCCTTCCACGCGGTGCTGGTGCGGCAGGTGGTGCGGATGCTGTGCTGCGGGCTGATCCACGGCGACCTGTCGCCGTACAACGTGCTGGTCGATGCCGAAGGCCCGGTGCTGATCGATTTCCCGCAGGTGGTCAGCGCCGCCGGCAACAATGCCGCGCGGCAGATGCTGCTGCGCGACGTCAACAACCTCACCGCATACCTGGGGCGCTGGGCGCCGGAGCTGCTCGACACCTGGTACGGCGAGGAGATGTGGGCGCTGTTCGAGGCCGGCGCGCTGCAGGCCGACACGCCGCTCACCGGTACCTTCGAGCACGACGAGCGCCTTGCCGACATCGGCAGCGTGCGCGAGGCGATCGAGGAAGCGCGCCAGGAAGCGCTGATCCGCCAGCAGGGACGCGAGGCGGCGGAGGCCGATCACACGTAAGGCGGCGCCGCCAGGCGCTGGCCGGCGAACCAGCCTGGCGGTCAGCGACCCTGCCGGGCCACAGGCGCGGCGGACACTTCGTCGCCGGTGCCGCCCCGGGCGGGCCGGACCGGATTCCCGTCGCCATCCACCACCAGCCGGACGCGCCTGCCTTCGTGATAGAAGCTTGCGCGATACAGGCCCGCGTCTTCGCCGGTGCCGAGTTCGCAAAGCACCGTGATCTTCCGCTGTTCCATCAGCTGCCTGAAGTCGGCAAGCGCGAGTCCGAGGCCGCGAGCCACGAGCGCGCCGTCGATCTCGACGGCGCGCGACGGGTTCAGGTCGATGGCGATGGGCTTGCCCACGCCCGGCGGCCGCGGTTGCCGCTTACTCGACGGCGATCGTGCCCTTCATCAGCGCGGAGTGGCCGGGGAAGCTGCAGAAGAACTCGTACGGACCGCCATCCTTGATCTTGCTGACGGCGAAGCTGACCGAAGTGGTCTCGCCGCCGCCGATCAGGCTGGTGTGCGCGATGACGCGCGGGTCGTCCGCCTTGACGTAGGCGGCGGCTGCGCCGGCACCCATGCCCTCGGCCGCGACCGCCTGCATGTCGGCGGCCTTGGTGATCACGACGTTGTGGCCCATCGCGGCCACCGGCATCGTCCCGGTGTGCTTCAGGGTGATCTTGAACTCGGTGCACGAAGCGGGGACGACGATCGACCCGACGTTGAACTGCATCGCGTCGGTGCCTTCGATCTCGGTGGCGCAGTCGGCGACGACGGCAGCGGGCTTGTCGCTGCCCGACGCGGCCGCGGCGGGTGCCGGGGCGGCCGCGTCGACGGGTGCCGGCGCTTCGGCAGGCGCGGCGGTATCGGCCGGCGCGGTCTCGACGGCTTCGGTTGGCGCGGTGGCCGCTGCCGTGGTGTCGGGGGTGGCTGGCGACTTGTCGCCACAGGCCGCGAGGGCGAGCGTGCAGGCGGCGGCGAGGAGGGCGATGCGGGTATTCATGGTGGGAGCTCCTTGTGGAAATTCGCCGCGCATTATTCTCCATCGAACCGGAGGTTGTCGTGAAATCCGCGGCCGTGGCGGGTGAAAGACGCGGCCGCTTGACCGGCGTCAAGAGAACGGCGGGAGGCGCCTTGCATCATGGCCCGGCCGGCGGATGCCGATATCCCAGAAGGAAACCGCAATGCAGTTCGAATTGTCCACGCGTGATCTCGACGCGACCCTGCTCGCCGCCGCCCTGCGCCCGCTCGACCCCGACGCACGCATCGCGCTGGACGCCGCGCGCGGCCGCCTGGAAGTGATTTCGACCGCCACCGCCGCGCAGGTGCAGGGCGCGCTGCAGGAACTGGGCTGCGTGGCCAGCCCGCTGGAACAGGAGGTGCACATCAGCGGCGGCAGCACCTGCTGCGGGCATTGCGCCTAGGAAGGAGCAGCGACCCCGCTTGTATGATCGACCTTGCCGCCGCGGCAACGGCCACGGCGTCCGGACTGCGTGGATGGACACAGTGAACGACACCGTACACGGCGAGTACAAGGTTCCCGGCGGCAAGCTGGTGGTGGTGGACCTGGCCGTCGTCGACGGCCGGATGACGGCCGTGCAGGTCAGCGGGGATTTCTTCCTGGAACCGGCCAGCGCGCTGGACAGCATCGATGCGGCGATCGAGGGCCTGCCCGTCGAGACCGGCGAAGCCGCGCTCGCCGCCGCGGTGACCGCCGCGCTGGGGCCGGCGCCGCAGCTGTTCGGCATCACGCCCGAGGGCGTTGCGATCGCCGTGCGCCGCGCGCTGGGCGTGGCGGACGGCGTCGACGATGCAGGCGGTGCGGCGTGAGCCGCAGCGGTTGGCACGACCACGCGTGGCACCTGGTCCATGCCGGCCCGCAGGCGCCCGCGCTGCACATGGCGCTGGACGACGTGATGCTCGACGACGTATCCGCCGGGCGGCGTCCGCCCACGCTGCGGATCTGGGAATGGGCGGCATCCGCAGTGGTGATGGGCCGCTTCCAGTCCCTGCGCAACGAAGTGGACATGCAGGCCGCGCAGCGCCACGGCATCGAGGTGGTGCGCCGGATCAGCGGCGGCGGCGCGATGTTCATCGAGCCGGGCAACACCATCACGTACTCCATCGTCGCGCCGGAGACGCTGGTGGACGGCATGACGTTCGAACAGGCGTATGCGTTCATGGACCAGTGGGTGATCGAAGCGCTGGCCACGCTCGGCATCAAGGCTTGGTACCAGCCACTGAACGACATCACGTCCAGCGTCGGCAAGATCGCGGGCGCCGCCCAGGCCAGGCGCGGTGGCGCGATGCTGCACCACGTCACCATGGCCTACGACATCGATGCGGTGCGGATGCTTGAAGTGCTGCGCGTGGGCCGCGAGAAGCTGTCCGACAAGGGCACGACCAGCGCCCAGAAGCGCGTCGACCCGCTGCGCCGCCAGACCGGGCTGCCGCGCGACGTGGTGATCGAACGCATGATCGAGATCTTCCGCAGCCGCCATGGCGGGCTGGTCTCCGATCGCTTGCGCGCAGACGAACTGGCGCGCGCACAGGCGCTGGCGCGCGACAGGTTCGGCACGCCCGAATGGACCGCCCTGCTGCCGTAGGCCGGCGGGCAGAACGGCCTCGCGCGGGACGCTTCCATCGGCCATTGCAGGTTGCCGTTCGCCGTTTCCGCACCAGCGCGCTTGCAGCAGGCGAATGCATGGTCGTCGATGGACGTTGCACCGCATGCGCCGCCATCGTCGCTGTGCCGCGACCCCACGATCGAACGCGCTGCCTGCGCGGTGATTGCGCGTGTGGGATCCGCGCGACGCCCGCCTAGGCCTGCGCGGACCGCAGCAGTGCCACGAACTCGTCGGCGGTCATCGGCCGGGCAATCCCGAAGCCCTGGCCCGCGTCGCAGCCGGCGTCGGCCAGCCAGCGCTGTGTTGCTTCGTCCTCGATGCCTTCGGCGGCGACGGTCGCGCCCAGTTCGTGGGCAAGCCCGATCGTCGCGGTGACGATGGCCTGGTCGGAGTGCGAGGTGAGCAGCGTGGCCACGAATGAACGGTCGATCTTCAACTCGTCCGGGGCGAGGCGGCGCAGGTTGAGCAGCGACGAGTGCCCCGCGCCGAAGTCGTCGACGGAGATCCGGATGTCGTGCGCGCGCAGGCGCGGCAGCGCGGCGGCGACCAGCTCGGGCTCGCGCATGACGTCGGTCTCGGTGATCTCCAGCATCAGCGCGGCGCCGTCCTGGCCGGCGGCATCGATGATGGCGTCGACCAGCCGCACGTCCGCCAGGTCGTTGGCGGAGACGTTCACCGACAGGTGCAACGGCGGTTCGGATGGCGGCCAGTGCCTGCGCTGCGCAAGGCCGCAGCGCAGCAGGTGCAGGTTCATCGCGGCGGCGACGTGCGCCTGTTCGGCCATCGGCACGAACGCATCGGGCTCGATCGGCCCGCGCTGCGGGTGGTTCCAGCGCACCAGCAGTTCGGCGCCTCGCCAGCGGCCGCTGCGCAGGTCGATCTGCGGCTGGAGCACGAAGCCGAGGCGGCCAGCCTCGATGGCGTCGCGCAGGTCGGCCATCAGCGCGGGATCGTTGGCGTCGTTGACAGCTGCGATGCTGCCGGCGCGGGACTGCCTGCGCCACGCGTAACCGGCAGGGCCGAGCAGGAGCAGCGCTGCCAGCCCGGCCGCGTACAGCAGCCACGGGCGCGGACGGCGCGGGTCGAGGTTGCCGATCCATTCGACGTACAGGTCGTTCTGCACGCCCGAGGCGCGCAGGCGTTCAAGGGACGAGTCGATCCGCGCCACCAGGTCGGGCCGGCCGCGCTGCACCGCGAACACGTACTTGCGTTCCAGCAGCGGCGGACTCAGTGCGATCACGTCGTCGAGGTCGTGCTGGTGGATTGCGTAGTAGCCGATGCCGGTGGGGGCGAGGGCGTAGTCGGCCTCGCCGCGCGCCACCGCGACCAGCGCGCCGGATTCGGTATCCAGTTCCAGCAGGGCGATGCCATGGCCGGCCAGTGCATGCATGGCCTCGGCGGCCAGTCCGGCGCGCTGCACGGCCACGCGCACGCCGGGCAGCTTGGCCAGCGCGTCGAGCGACTCCAGTTTTGCCTGTCCACGCCGGCCGAACAATGCGTGATGGCGGATCAGGATCGGCTGGGTGAACAGGAAACGGCGCTCGCGTTCGGCCGACCAGAACATCGGCACGATGTCGAGTTCGCCGCGTGACAGGCGTTCGAGCGCGGTGTCCCACTGGCCGAGTTCGAAACGCGGCTGGAGGCCGATGTCGCCGGCCACCGCACGCGCCAGCGCGACATCGAAGCCGTCGGCGCGACCGCTCTGGTCGATGAACTGGTAGGGCGGGTAGCTCGCATCGCCGCCCATCCTCAGCGTGTCGCGCCCGCCTTCGCCGGCGATGGCGGGCATGGCCAGCGCCAGCAACGCGAACACCAGCGACGCGGGCCACCATCGCAGGCAGTAGTACGCGGCCACGCCGCGATGATGATCAAGCACCGTCCCCAATGCTTTCATTGCCTGTCATCCGGTTGGACGAACCCGCCATCTTTAGCATGTTGGTGCCATGGATGCCTGCGCCGCGCGCGAACCGGATGGTTCGCCGCGCTTGCACCTGCCGCCGGCGGGCATGACTCCAGCCGCGGACTCGTTGCCGGTATCGCGTGGATCGCCGCGGCGATGCAGAGCGGAAGCAAGCGGCTGCAATTCCTTCCATGCCAGGCGCATCCCCCGTCCGCCGGCCAGCGTTGGCCGGCGGACAGTCGATGCGTGTTGTTGCGTTTCACCAGTGCGGTAGCGGCCTCAACTGGGTGTGGTAGACCCACTTGCCGACCTTGCGGCTCTGCACCACGCCTGCTTCGCAGCCGAAGCGGAAATGGATGCCGGCGTAGACGCGTGCGTCGACCGAGTCCGATTCGGCATCGGACAGGCGCGTGTAGCTGCGGGTGATGCCGCCGGCCGTCAGCGTGTACGGCAGGTGGTTGGTGCCGAAGTACGAGCGCATCACCTGCGCGCCGGCGCCCATCGTCGTAGGCAGGCCGCAGGGATAGTCCGGGTATGGCGGGGTGGTGAGGTAGCTGGTCCAGGCGGGATCGGGCCGGGTCCGCGGGTTGCCGTCGTCGCTCCAGTGGATCGCGGTGTACGGGCGCCAGAAGGTGTAGGTGTACTTGGCGTGGAAGGTGGTGATCAGCGCATCGGTGACCGCCATGTTGACCAGCGCGAACAGGCGCGCGTGCTGCCAGCGATCGAGCGACTTGCCGGCGACGACCGCGCGCGCGATCGCGTTGAGGTTGGCGCCACCGGCGGGGAAATAGCGGGCCACGCGGCTTTCCTCGGAGTCGGGCGCGGCGTTGCGCACCGCGAACGACCCGACCGCCTTGACCTCGTTGTATTCGTCGGCGTACGCACGGCTCTTGAGCCTGAGTTCCGGTGCGCGCGGGGCCATGAACTGGCGCCGGCTGATGATCGCGAACGGCACGAGGTTGGCCCAGCCGGCGAACTGCGGGTATGGCGCTGGCGGCGGAGGCGTCGGCGGCGTGGGCTGGTAGATGCCGGGGCCCGGCGCAAGGGTGTACGGCAGGTGTGGGGTTGCCGAACCGTCGCCCTGGCGCTCCTGAAGGATCGCCGCGGCCGACGCCGCACCGGCTGCGATGCCCTGGTCGATGCAGCCCGGGGCGGCGACCGGGCATCCCGGCAGCGCGGCGATGGCGGCGGCGTAATGGGCGTTGATCGTGGCCGCCTGGCTGGGCATCGTGGCGCGCAGCACGTCGGCCGCGGCGCGCGCGACGGCGGCATCCGGCGAGGCATTCGGGTTCACCGGGCCGACGACGCTGTAGGTGCGGTAGCGCCGGTCGATGCTGTTCAGGGCGTCATGCACGGCGATCTGGGTCATGGCCAGCACGCGGAACTGCTGCGGGGGCCCGCCGGCACTGCCGATGACCTCGTCGGCGAAGGCGCTCCAGTCGGTCACCGAATCGGCGAAGGCCGGCAGCGGCAGCGACAGCAACAGGGCGCAGGCCAGTGGCCAGCGACGGGGGAGGTCATGGAGGGCGGCACGGCGGCCCTTCGCTTGTGGAGATGCGTTCATGGGAGTGTCCGGGAGCAGGGGGAAGCGCGAGCCGGGGCTCGCGGCCTTGTCAGGCTTTCATCCAACGCCCCGGTGCGGACCCGCCGGACAGGCGCCGGGCACGGCATCCGGGGTTTGCCGACGGACGGTCGTTTCGTGTCGCGGCGGTCAGCGCGACACGTCGTAGCCGTGCTGCTCCATGATCCCGAGCACTTCGTCGACCGGGAGCGCGGCGGCCTCATGCCCGTCGCGGCCGACCATGGCCTCGGCGTGCAACAGCGAATTGAGGATGGCCTCTTCCGTCGCCTCGATGGCGGCCATGAACAGCGGCGACATCGCGTCGTTGCGCAGCACCGTGGCCTGGCGCAGTGGGCTGTCCGATTCGTGCGCGATGCGCACCGAATCGTTGGCCGAAAACGCGATCACGTAATCGCCGCTGCCGTTGGATGCGATGCCGCCGGTGCGCGCCAGTCCCAGCATCGCGCGCTTTGCCAGGCGCTCGAGGTTGCGCGCATCCAGCGGCGCGTCGGTGGCGACCACGATCATGCACGAGCCGTCCGGCGAGTCATTGAGTTCGTCGCTCAGGTAATGCTTGCGCAGCGCCTTGCCGACCTGCACGCCGTCGACGCTCAGTACGCCGCCAAAGTTGGTCTGCACCAGCACGCCCACGACATGGCCGCCGAGGTTTTCGGGCAGCTTGCGCGATGAAGTGCCGATGCCGCCCTTGAAACCGAATGCCATCGTCCCGGTACCGGCGCCGACGTTGCCTTGCGCGACCTTGCCGCCGGCGGCCGACGCGATGGCATCGAGCACGTCGCGCCTCGTGACGTGGCGGCCGCGGATGTCGTTCAAGTAGCCATCGTTGGTCTCGCCGACGACGGGATTGACCGAACCCACGCCGTCGTTGCCGGGCAGGGCGAGGGTGAATCCGATCAGCGCGTCCGCCGCGACCGGGACGCCGAGGGTGTTGGTCAGGACGATCGGCGTTTCGATGTTGCCCAGCTCGGCGACCTGTGTCGTCCCGACCAGCTTGCCGAATCCGTTGCCCACGTAGACCGCGGCCGGCACCTTGTCCTGGAAGATGTTGCCGGCGTGCGGGAGGATCGCGGTGACGCCGGTGCGGATGTCGTTGCCGCTGACCAGCGTCTTCTGGCCGACCTTGACGCCCGGCACGTCGGTGATCGCATTCAACGGACCGGGCTGCAGCACGCCGGGGGCGATGCCGTACTCGCGCAGGTTCTTCTGCCGCGCATCCGCGGACGACCAGCACAGCAGCGCAAAGGCGACGACAAGCAGGCGAAGGGGCATGGCGGGTTGTCCGTGGGTGGCGTGCGTCGGTCGACCATAGCCGAGGCAACGCGGCGGCGGGGAAGCGCCTTCGCGACGCGGAGGGCCGGCAGCGCGAAGAAGCAAAGGGCGGCCGGGCGCGCGCATGGTCGATTCTCCCGGTTCGAAGTGCTTGACAAACATCAAGTGTATTGTTGTAGTAATACACATGGACGCAACCCTGCTGCACATCCAGCCCGCGGCGCCGCAGCCGATCTACCGGCAGATCGCCGAGCAGATCCGCCGCCTGGTGGCCGGCGGGCAACTGGCGGTCGGCGACACCCTGCCGTCGGTGCGCGACGTGGCGGCCGCCCACGCGATCAACCCGATGACCGTCTCCAAGGCCTACAGCCAGCTGGAAGCCGAGGGCGTGCTGGAGCGGCAGCGCGGCAAGGGCATGGCGGTGGCCGCGCAGCCCGCGGGCCGCGACACCCCGGCCCAGCGCTGGACCCTCATCGAACCGAGCCTGGACGCGGTGGCGCGGCAGGCGCGCGAACTTGAACTCTCGCCGGACGAGGTCATCGCCCGGCTCAGCCAACGCATGCGGCAGCAATGAACCGGAGAACGCGATGAACGCACTGATCGAACGGATGGCGGCGCAGCAGATGGCGATGGACCAGGCCCGCCCGCACACGGACATCGACACCCTGCCGCTGGCGGCCAGCCGGCTGGAACTGCGCTACGAGGGCCACGCGGCGCTGGACCGCGTCTCGCTGCGGCTCGAACCGGGCACCGTGCTCGGCCTGATCGGCCGCAACGGCGCCGGCAAGACCACCCTGATCCGGGCGCTGCTGGGCCTGGTCGAACCCGATGCCGGCAGCGCCACCGTCTGGGGCCGGCCGGCGCTGCAGATGGGCGACGCGGCCAAGGCGCGGCTGGCCTACGTGCCGCAGCAGCCCGAGGCGCTGGCGTGGCTCAAGGTCGGCGACATGCTCGACTTCGTCGGCCGCTTCTATCCGAACTGGGACGCGGCGTTCGTCGACGACACGCTGGATCGCTGGGAGCTGCCGCGCGACCGGATGCTGGCCAAGCTGTCTCCGGGTGAACGCCAGCGGGTGGCGATCGTGCGCGCGCTGGCGCCGCGGCCGGAACTGCTGGTGCTGGACGAGCCGGCCGCGTCGCTCGACCCGGTCGCGCGTCGCGAGCTGCTGCGCGAGATCGCACTGCGTGCCGGCGAATCCGGTACCACGGTGCTGTTCTCCACGCACATCGTGTCGGACCTGGAGCGGGTCGCCTCGCACGTGGCCTTCATGCACCAGGGCCGGCTGTTGCTGCACGGCGAACTCGACGGCCTGAAGGAGCGCAACCTGCGCCTGCACGTGCCGGCCTCCGCCGCCGACCAGCTGGTCGGCCCGGTGCCGGGCGAGGTCGCGCGCCGGCCGCATCTGTATGGCGGCCACAGCATCGTGATCGTGCGCGAAGAGGGCGCGGCCTGGCCGGCGCTGGCAAGCGCGCCGGGCGTGCAGCGCGAGGTGCTGTCGCTGGAAGACCTGTTCGTGGAGGTGGCCGGATGAACACCGCGATGCCGCGAACCGCGCCGGCTGCCGCTGCGCGCGAGACAACCGTGCAGCGCGCACGGGCGCTGCTGCTGGCCTGCGTGCCGCGCAGGACGCGCGTGCTGTGCGTGGCGGCGACCGTGCTGCTGCTCGGCATTGCCATTGCGCTGGCGATGCTGGCGCCACGATCGGAACGCGGCGCGATCGCGGCCGTGGCGTTCGCGGCCTTCGCGGTTGCGGTGCCGTGGGGGTTCTGGTTCCCGCGGCTGTTGCTGCTGCAGGTGGAAGCGCATGCGTCACGCCTGCCCGCGCTGGCGGCGTCGATCCCGGCGGCGCTGGCGCTGCTGCTGCTTGCAACGGTGGTGCTGCCTGCCGCCGCGCTGGTGGTGCTGGCCGGCGCGGAACCCGTGTTCGCGCTGTCCGCGCTGATGGCCGCCGCCACGGCCGGTCCGCTGATGGCGATGCTGCCAGGCTGGTGCTACCTGGCCCTGTGCTTCGCGCCGCTGCTGTGCGCCGCGCTGCTGCTGCTTGCGCAGCGGCTGCTGGGACTGGAGGCGCTGCGACTGGATCTTGCCGCGGTGTTCGATCTGCAGCGACTGCCGGCGCTCGCGGCGGTGCTGGCATTGCTCGCGGCCTGGCGCTGGCGCGCGATTGCCCGCGGCGCCGGGCTCTTGCCGGACTCGCCGTGGCGTCGCCCGGTTGTCCTGCAAGCGCATGGCACGCAGCTGTGGGGTGGATCCGGCCTGCTTGACGCCAACCAGTGGCAGGCCGCCATGCCCGACTGGCTGTGGCCGGCAGGCCAGACCGGCCGCGCGGGGCGCACGCGGCCGGTGGAGGCGATGCGGGTGCTGCTCGGCACGCCGTTCGCGCCGCTGCGCCGCGGCCAGATCCTGCTCCAGTTCGGATTCGCCGCCATCGCGCTGCTGGTGTTCGTGGCCGCACTGACCGCTGACCCAACCAGCGAGCAGGTTCGCAACCTGATCAACGGTGGCCTGGGGGGCGGCCTCGCCGGCGGCGGCATCACGCTGGTCGGCATGTACGGCTGGCGCCTGGACGTGCTGCGCCGGCGCGCGGCCGGCGAGATGGTCGAACTGGCGCTGTTGCCCGGGTTCGGCGATCCCGCGCAGGCACGCCGCTCGCTGTGGAGGGCGGTGGCAAGGCCGCTGGTGCAGACGGGCCTTTTCGGAGCCGCGATCCTGATCGCGCTGGGCGTGGTCGCCGGCGTCGACGCCGCGGGCCTGGCGTGGCTGCTGGTGGCGGTGATCGGGCTGGGCCTGCTGGCTGCGCTCGCATGCCTCCGCCCGCTGGCCGGCCAGCCCATGCTGTCGATCTGGATGGCGGGACTCGCCCTCGCCACGCTGGTGATGCTGATGTCCACCACCGCGGTGGTGACGCGGCCGGAATGGGGCAGCGGCAGCGCGTGGCTGGTCGGCGGATGGTCGCTGGTCTGCGCGGCCTGCGGCATTGGCCTTGCGCAGTCGTGGCGACGCTTCCGCGCGCGGCCGCACCCGTTCGTGCAGTGAGGGGCGCGGCCGCGGCTGGGGTCAGTCTTCCAGCAGCGGCTTGCGCGGCAGGCGCTCCTCGCGCATGGCCGCGTGGTAGGCGAAGGACGCAACAATCGCCGCCGCCTGCTTCAGGTCTTCGGGTTCGACGTGGTCCCAGGTGTCCAGGTTGCTGTGGTGGACGTTGCTGAAGTAGTCCAGCCGGTCCTGGATGAACTGGAAGCCCGGGAGGCCGACGCGATCGAACGCGATGTGGTCGGTGCTGCCGGTGTTGCGGGTGGCCACGGTGGTGGCGCCCACGTCGTGGAACGGTTCCAGCCACGCCTTGAAGATCGGCATTGCCGCGAGGTTTTCCTGCGCATGGATGCCGCGGAAGCGGCCCGAGCCGTTGTCCATGTTGAAGTAGGCCGAGAGGCGGTCGTAGTCACGCTTCTTCTGCAGCGCGCCGGTGGGTTCGCGCAGCGATGCCGGCAGCGCCTTCTGCGCCGGGTCGGAGGGCTCGGGATAGGCGGCGAAGTGCTGCGCCACGTAGGCCTGCGACCCGATCAGCCCTTGCTCCTCGCCGCTCCACAGCGCGACCCGGATCGTGCGATGCGGCCTGGCGCCCACCGCCTTGAGGATGCGCATGGCTTCCATCATCACCGCCACGCCCGCGGCGTTGTCGGCCGCGCCGGTGCCGGCGTGCCACGAATCCATGTGCGCGCCCAGCATCACGATCTCGCCGGCCTTGCCGCCGCGACCGGGGATCTCGGCCAGCGTGTTGTAGCCGGGCTGGTTGGCCTCGTCGGTGAAGCGTGCCTGCACGTTGATCCGCAGCTTCACCGGCTGCTTGCGCTCGATCGCGCGCACCAGCGGGTTGTAGTGCTCCGCGGCCATCGCCAGCTCCGGCACGCCGACCGATTCACCGGCCTTGCGCGAACCGCCGCCGCCGACGCGGATGATGCCGTTGTCCCAGCCGCTGATGCCGATGGCAGCCAGTGCGCCTTCTGCGACCAGGAACTTGTTGGTGGCCTCGGCCAGCTCGCGGCGTTCGCGGAATTCCTTGGTCCGCTTGGCGCGGTCATCGGATTTGTCCTTGGGAATGGCGAACGCCTGCAGCTCGGCCAGGCCGGCGTCGTCGTGGCGGTGCGAGTCGGGCGTGGCGCCGCGCTTGTACGCACGCGCTTCGTCCAGCAGCACGATCTTGCCCGCCAGCTTGCCCTTGTACCTGTCGAGGTCGGCCAGGGTCTTGATGGAAACCTGGATTGCCTCGCCTTCGACCGGGCCGTTGGTGCCGGGCGTCCACGCCTTGGGCAGCGCGTGCAGCGGCATCGCGCGCGGGCCGAGCATTTCCACGCTGGCGCTGCTGAACTCCCAGCCGCGGCCGAAGTCGTCGAAGGCCTCGTCGTGGACGTTGGCCATGCCCCACTGCGTGAACTTGCCGCGGGTCCAGGCGTTGGCCTCGGCCATCTGCGGGGAATTGGTCAGGCGCGGGCCGATGGTCTCGGTCAGGTGGCTGAAGGTGTCCATGACCTGCGAACGATGGAACGCCTCCTGGCGGATGCGATTGACCATCTCCAGGTCCACCGGCTCCTGCGCTGCGGCGACGCCGCCGATTCCGAGGCACACCAACAACAGGCAGCGCTTGATCACCTTGTTCCCCCTGGGCAGTTCGATGCGAAGCGGCCGAGTGTAACCGCAGCGGCGCGGCACGATTCGTAGGCCAGTGCCGGTCCAGCGAAGCTCCGCACATCCTCGATTCCGGCCACCGTCGAGGCCCATCGTGTGCCCGGTTGAACTGCGGCGTCGCTTCGCCGACGGCTCCGATCCATCGCGCAGCTTCTCGGCCGGGCTGGCGGAATTGATGCGGTCCGCCGCGTTCCTGCCCGCGCGACACCGCGGGATCGTGAAGCGATAATGCGTCTCCAGTCCTGCACGACCGCGGAGAACGAAGCGATGAACATGTCCGTCCACGAACCGATCGGTACTCCCGGCAAGCAGTGGGGCGACGCGGAAAAGACGCAGTGGCGTTCGCGCCAGGTCCGCAGCCGCAGCTATGCGGAGGATGTGCTTGGCTCGATCGATGGACTGCGCGGACGCTTCGACGTCGAGCAGTACGGTGAACTGGATTACGCGCCCGACGGCCGCTATCCGCTGTTCGCGATCCGCAGCCGCGACTGGGACGACGCGCTGCCGTGCGTGCTGGTGACCGGTG
>Ga0182747_1001601_pt1 | contig 17288 bp, 17 predicted proteins | sample eDN3rd30CBELigBY_FD_128526 | JGI IMG/M metagenome (GOLD analysis project Ga0182747, IMG submission 128526) | Enriched backyard soil microbial communities from Emeryville, California, USA - eDNA 3rd pass 30_C BE-Lig BY (version 2) (version 2) | ecosystem: Environmental > Terrestrial > Soil >...
CATGGCGCGCTTTAAAAAATACATGCACCGCGTCGAGCAGGCGATGGGCGCGCTGCTGGTGCTGACCGGCATTGCGTTCCTGACCGGTACTATCAATTGGCTCAGCATCTGGCTGCTGGAGACGTTCCCGGTGCTGGGGAGGATCGGGTAACTCAGTCATTCCGGGGCGTGTGCGCGAGCACACGAGCCCGGAATGACGAGGACGGAAAGAAAAAGCCCGCCGGTGAGGCGGGCTTTTCCGTGTTTGCTGTGACGTTGCCGTCGGCGTAATTACATCGCCTTCGAGCAGTCGTTGCCAGGGCACTCGACGTAGGTGATCTTGCCGTCCTTGCCCTTCTTCCAGATGTACATGACGTAGTCGAGGCTCGTGCGGTCGCCCTTCTTGTCGTAGGCGATGTCGCCGAGCACGGTCTTGAATGTCATGCCCGAGTGCATCTTCTCGGCGACCTTCTTCGGGTCGGTCGATTTGGCCGCATCGATGGCCTGCTTGATGACCTGCACCGAAGCGTAGGAGTACAGGGTGTAGGCTTCCGGCTCGAACTTGTTGGCGCGGAACTTGGCCACCATTTCCTTCGCGGCCGGGTTGTTGCGCGCGTCCGGACCGAAGGTCATCAGCGTGCCTTCGACGCCGGGGCCGCCGATCGAGGCGAACTCGTCGGAGGTGATGCCGTCGCCGCCCATCAGCGGAGCCTTGATGCCCTGGTCGCGCATCTGGCGCACGATCAGGCCGCCTTCGGTGTGCAGGCCGCCCCAGTAAACGAGGTCGGCGCCCGACGACTTGATCTTCGACACCAGCGCCGAGAAGTCCTTCTCGCCGGTGTTGACGCCTTCATACAGCGCGGCCTTGATGCCGGCCTTTTCCATCGCCTTGACGGTTTCGTCGGCGAGACCCTTGCCGTAAGTGGTCTTGTCGTGAACGACGGCGATCTTCTTGCCCTTGAAGTGCTTGGCGATGTAAGCGCCGGCAACGGCGCCCTGCTGGTCGTCGCGGCCGCAGGTGCGGAAGATGTTCCACATCTTGCGCTCGGTGACCTGCGGGTTGGTCGAAGCGGGCGTCACGGAGATGATGCCGTTTTCCTGATAGATTTCGCTGGTCGGCATGGTGACGCCGGAGTTGAAGTGGCCGACGACGAACTTGACGCCATCGCCCGCGAACTTGTTCGCGACCGACACACCCTGCTTCGGATCGGAGACGTCGTCACCGGCCTGCAGGGTAACCTTCTGTCCGAGAATGCCGCCGGCCGCGTTGATGTCATCGACCGCCTGCTGCGCGCCGTTCTTGAGCTGCGCACCGAACGCCGCGTTGGCGCCGGTGATCGGGCCGGCAACGCCGAACTTGATCTGAGCGGAAGCGGCGCTGGACATCGCGACGGCGACGCCAAGCGCAAGACCGAGAGTCGTTAGTTTTTTCATTCGTTTTCCCCTTCAACTTTAGTGGTGAACAGGTACGGCAGGTGGATATGACCAGCGAATGTCACCTGGCCAAATCCTACGTCAAGGTCTGCGGCGGCGCCAGCGCAAAGGCCCGTCGGCTTCATTGAGCCAGCTATATTTGGTCACCATCTGCGCAACCCGGGCGGCCCGAAAGCCGAGGAATCCGAACGCCATAAGGACGGCCGTATCGACCAGGTAATAATGAGGCGAAAGGAGCGTGCCGCCGAACAGCGCGTAGTGAATGAAGCGCACCGCGGCGCCCAGGATCAGACAATAGACAAAGACCTGCCAGGCCGGCCGCCAGGTGCCGGCGACGGCTCGCCCGGACAGCCACGCGGCACCGCCGCCCAGGATGATCGTCACCAGCACGAAGATCCCGAACGAGTCTTCCTCGTAAATAAGGTGGAGGAACGAGGCGGTCGTCGTCTCCATCAGGCGCCTCCCTCGAGATAGGCCTGTTTGATCTCCGGACGGGCCAGGAGTTCCTTGCCGGTGCCCGACAAGGTGATCAAGCCGTTGACCATCACGTAGCCGCGATGAGCCAGCTTGAGCGCGTGGTAGGCGTTCTGCTCCACGAGGAACACGGTGAGCCCGTCCTGTTTATTCAGCGCCTTGATCGCCTCGAAGATCTGTTTGACGATCAGCGGCGCGAGGCCGAGAGAGGGTTCGTCGAGCAGGAGCAGGCGAGGGCGCGCCATCAGGGCGCGCGCGATCGCCAGCATCTGCTGCTCGCCGCCGGACAAGGTGCCGCCGCGCTGATCGATGCGTTGTTTGAGGCGCGGGAACAGGGTCAGCATGCGCTCGAGGTCGCCGGCGAAATTCGCCTCATCGGAGACCATGGCGCCCATTTGCAGGTTCTCGAGCACGGTCATGCGCGAGAAGATGCGGCGGCCTTCCGGCGATTGCGCCAGCTTGAGCCGCGCGATCTCGTGCGTCGGCAAATTCGTGATGTCCTGGCCGGCGAAAGTGATCGATCCTTCGCGGGCGCGGGGATTGCCGCAGACCGTCATCATCAGCGTCGACTTGCCGGCGCCGTTGGCGCCGATCAGCGTCACGATCTCACCCTCGTTGACGTCGAGATCGACACCCTTGAGGGCGATGACGCGGCCGTAATAGGTCTTGACGCCGCGAACCTGGAGCAGGGCGGTCATAGACCCACCTCCGCTTCGACCTTCTCCACCTCGTCGTCCTGGACGCCGAGATAGGCGGCGATCACCTTGGGATCGTTGCGCACCTCTTCCGGCGCGCCATCGGAAATCTTGACGCCGTAATCGAGCACGATGACGTGGTCGGAAATCTCCATCACCACCGACATGTCGTGCTCGATGAGCAGGATCGACATGCCGAAGTCGTCGCGGATCGACAGCAGCAGTTCGTTGAGATCGGCGCTCTCGCGCGGATTGAGGCCGGCGGCCGGCTCGTCGAGGCACAGCAGCACCGGATCGGTGCACATCGCGCGGGCGATTTCGAGCCGGCGCTGGTCGCCATAGGGCAGGTCGCCGGCGGGATCGTCGGCGCGGTGCAGCAGCCCCACACGGTCGAGCCACTGCCGCGCCTTGTCGATGGAATAGCGCTCAGCGCGGCGATAGGACGGCACGCCGAAGACGCCGAGCAAGGTGTAGCCGGAGGCCAGCATCAGCTTGTTGTGCTGCGCGACCAGCAGGTTCTCGAGCAGCGTCATGCCCGGAAAGAGCCGGATGTTCTGGAAGGTGCGGGCGACGCGCGCCAACTGCGTCACCTGATAGTCCGGCATCCGCTCGAGCAGATACAGCGCGCCTTCGGCCGTGGTCATGCTGCGATGGCCGCTGTCGGTGAGGGCGTCGATATCGTCCCAGACCGTGGGCAGGCCGTGCGCCAGGCCGATGCGCCCCTCGCTCGGCTTGTAGAAGCCGGTGATGCAGTTGAACACGGTGGTCTTGCCGGCGCCGTTCGGGCCGATCAGCGCGGTAATGTCGCCTTGCCGCGCCTGGAACGACAGTTTGTCGACGGCGATCAGGCCGCCGAAGCGCATCGTCAGGTGCTCGACGCGGAGCAGCGTGTCGCCTTTGGCGCCGGTCTTCGGCGCGCCGACGACACCGTCTGACAGAGGGCCCATTGCGTTGGATGTCGACATGCCGCGTTACCCGTGTCCTTCGCCGACCAGGTCGGACGAAATGGTCTTGCGTTCCTTGAGGAACACGGTCGGTTGCCTCGTCGAGACGAAGCCGCGCGGGCGGAACACCATGATCACCACCATGGCGAATCCGAAAATCAGCATGCGGTACTGCGTCGGATCGAAGGATTCACCGAAGATCTGCCGCAGGAAATTCAGTTCGCGCATGATCTCGGTGCCGCCGATCATGACGACCGCGGCGACCGCGACGCCGATCTGGCTGCCCATGCCGCCGAGCACGACAATGGCGACGATGGTGGCCGACTCGATGAAGGTGAAGCTCTCCGGCGAGATGAAGCCCTGACGCGCGGCGAAGAACGAGCCGGCGAAGCCACCGAACATGGCGCCGATGGAGAAGGCGGTGAGCTTGGTGTTGGTGGTGTTGACCCCGAGCGAGCGGCAGGCAACCTCGTCCTCGCGCAGGGCTTCCCAGGCGCGGCCGACCGGCAGGCGGCGCAGCCGCACCGTAACGAAGGCGGTCAGGAAGGCGAGCGCCAGGATGACGTAATAGAGAAAGATCGTTCGGTAGATGGGCGAAAACTCAAGCCCGAAGGTCGCCGCGAAACCGTCGTCCCCGGCGGTGAAGGGAATGCCGAAGAAGGTCGGCCGCGGAATGCCGCTGATGCCGGCATAGCCGTTGGTGAAGTCGACCCAGTTGATCAGGACGACGCGGATGATCTCGCCGAAGGCCAGCGTGACGATGGCGAGATAGTCGCCGCGCAGGCGCAGCACCGGAAAGCCGAGCAGGACGCCCCAGAACGAGGCCATGATGCCGGCCAACGGCAGCAGCAGCCAGAACGAGAAGCCGAATTCCTTGGCGAGCAGCGCATAGGAGTAGGCGCCGACCGCGTAGAAGGCGACGTAGCCGAGGTCGAGAAGGCCGGCCAAGCCGACCACGATGTTGAGGCCCCAACCCAGCATCACATAGATCAGGATCTGGATGCCGAAATTGTCGACCCATTTGAGCGCGCCGCCGAACCCGGCGGTCGACAGGACGAGGACCGGATAAACAATGACGAAGCCGATGGCGAAGGGCACGAACCATTTGCCGATCGTGCCGAGCCAGGCTGGTGCCGCCGCCGCGTGCTGCTTGCGTTGGGCGAGACGCGGCGCCGCGAACAGCGAATAGGCGAGGCGGCCGACGAAGACGAGCGCCACCATCGTGAACAGCAGCGGCCAGCGCGTGTCCAGCGTCAGCTCGTTGCGAATGTTGACGATGGTCTCGAAGCCGACCAGCGGCAGAAACAGACCGAGCGAAATGAGCGCCGAGATCGCCGCGTCGCGCACGGCGGCAAGCGCATTGCTGCCCTTGACCGTTGTCTCCTGCTTCATCGATCAAACCTTTTCGACGTCGGGGCGGCCGAACAGGCCCTGCGGCAGGAAGATCAAGGTGATCGCCAGCACCGAGAAAGCGGCGACGTCCTTGTAGTCGATGGAGAAGTAAGCCGACCAGAAGGTTTCGATCAGCCCGATCAGCAGGCCGCCGATCACCGCGCCGGGCAGCGAGCCGATGCCGCCGAGCACCGCGGCGGTGAACGCCTTGACGCCGGGCACGAAACCGTCGGCGAAGTTCACAACGCCATAATATGTGAGGTAGAGCGTGCCGGCGACGGCGGCGAGCGCGGCCGCGATGATGAAGGTGATCGAGATTGTTTGATCGACATTGACGCCGACCAGTGCCGCCATCTTCTGGTCCTGCTCGCAGGCGCGCTGGGCGCGGCCGAGCCGGGTCTTGGCGACGAGATACCAGAAGGCGACCAGCAGGATCGCGGTAACGCCCCAGATGATCGCCTGTTTGAGCGACAGCGTGACGTTGTAGCCGTTCTGCGAGAACAGCACCATGTCGCCTTGCACCATCGGCGGGATAGCTTTGTTACGCGGGCCTTGCGTGACCTGAACGAAATTCGACAGGAAGATCGACATGCCGATCGCGGAGATCAGCGGCGCCAGGCGGAACGAACCGCGCAGCGGCCGGTAGGCGAGGCGCTCGATCGCCCAGTTCACCAGCGAGGTGAACAGCATCGCGACCAGCAACACCAGCAGCAGCGCGACCGCAATCGACGGCACGCCGATCCACGTTGTGATGAACAGAAAGGCAATCAATGCCACGAAAGTCGACACCATGAACACGTCGCCGTGCGCGAAGTTCACCATGCCGATGATGCCGAAGACCATCGTGTAGCCGATGGCGATCAGACCATAGATCGATCCGAGCGTAATGCCGTTGATAAGCTGCTGGAGGAATACTTCCATGCGCTTTGCCCACCTCTTCCGACAGGACGGCGGGCCGCCGTCCATCTGGCCCCTCGATCAAATGCTTAACAGGGTGCGGGCCACGCGGCAACGCCGGGCCGTACCGCCGTGTCTAGTTCGTTTGTCGCAAGCCCCGTGCCAGGCGCGTGGCTGTGGACAAAACAAACAGGGGCGGGTCGGGGCGGAACCGAGCTGGGTGGGTAAAAATAACAACCGGCGCCCGGCGGGGTCGCCGGACGCCGATTTTTACGCTCATGCAAAAACAGTTTAGCGAAGGCCGCCGAACATCCAGATCAGCGCCAGGATCGGCAGCGGTATGCCGAGCATCCAAAGCAGCAGATAACGTCCCATCGTCACATCTCCTCAGTCCGTGAACTTGATGACGATGAAACTCGCGATGCGCAGTGGGGTTCCGAAACGGGCGCACTCTTCCGCTGGAACGCAAGCGGCGCCAGCGCGTTATCGTTGCCCGGCATAAGACATAAAAAGCGCGTTACGGGCTTTTCGCCCGCTGTCGGCCTTGAGGATTGCGTGACGGCATTAAGCTTGACGAACGCGCTTAACGCGAGGCCCGGTAAGGTAAAGTTTTGGTTTCTTTTGATGCGTGCATTTGAAGCGCCTAGGGTCGCATCCGGGATTTTCAGGGAGCGGCTCATGCGGAAAGTATCGGGCGCGAGTGTCGCGATGGTCATGGCCATTGCGGTCTATTTCACCTTGTTCTGGGGATATGAAGCGCTGCGCGTGCTGACATCGCCGACTTACGGTCTCGACGATGTGTGGCGGTCGCAATACGTCTTCGGCATTGGCAGCTATTTCAAACTGCAGCCGATGGCGCTGATGAAGCTTGCGGCTTTCTTCGGCGCGCTGAAGCTGGTGGTCGCGCTGACCTGCGCCATTCATCTCGTCGATCGACTGCGCAGCGTTGCGGGCGGCAAGGCCAATGGCGACGTGCTCGAAGGCGGTTTGATTCTCGTTGTGGCGATCAGCATGGCGGCGGCCGCGCCGGCAGTGTGGACGCAAAATGGCGAGTTGTTGCGCGAGCAGGTGCTGAACCTGCTGCTTGCCGCTGTCGCGGTGGCGCTGTGTCTCGTCGAGCGCAACTATACGCGCCGCGCGGTTCATCCGGCTATCGCGGCGGCGCTGCCGCAAGGCGAGGCCTTCTCGCCGCTGCGCTGATATCGAATTCTACCGTTGTCCGAGCGATCGGTAGCTTCGACTTAAAGCCCGCCTCGCAAATCCTGCGCGGCGGGCTATTTTTTCTCCAGGCTGGCGATGACGCCCGCCGTTTCCTTGAACGCGTGATTGGCCGCCGGCACGCCGCAGTAGATCGCCTGCTGCAGGATGATTTCCTTGATATCGTCGTGGCTGAAGCCGCCTTCGGTCAGCGCCGCCCGCACATGCATGACGAACTCGTCCCAGTGGCCGAGCGCGAGCATGGTGCCGATGACGAGGATGCGCCGGGTGCGATCGTCGTAATGCGGCCGCGTCCATACCTCGCCCCAGGCGGCGCGGGTGATGAAGTTCTGGAATTCCTCGTTGAGCGGCGTCTTGTTGGCATTGGCGCGGTCGACCCAAGCGGCGCCGAGCACCTTGCGGCGCTTGGCCATGCCGAGGTCGTAGCGTTCTTTCTCGTCCATGATTCACCTCGTGTGGTTTTGCCCGCTCGTCCCCGCGGAAGCGGGGACCCAGATTTTGCGTCATACGCATTCAGTGCTGGATTCCCGCTTTCGCGGGAATGAGCGGAGATTGGTTCAGCTCTTCAGGAATTCGAGCACGGCTTTTGTATAGGGCGCCGGCTGTTCCATGTTGGCGATATGCGCGGCCTCGAAGCTGGCGACCTTGGCGCCCTTGATCTGCGCGGCTATGGCTTCGCCTTGTGACGGCGGCGTCGCGGGATCCTTGGCGCCGACGATGACCAGGGTCGGCGCCGTAATCGACGGATTGGACGCGCGGAAATCCATGTCGCGGATGGCCTGGCAGCAGGCGACATAGCCGTCCTTGCTGGTGGTCAGGAATATCTCGCGCATGCGTGCGATGGTCTGCGGCGCTCTGGCGCGGAAGTCGGCGGTGAACCAGCGCTCCATGTTGGGGTCGACCAGCTTCTCGAGCGGATTGCTCTCGAGGAAACGGACACGGTCGTCCCAGATTTTCTTGTCGGCATAATAGGCGTTGGTGTTCGACAGGATTAGCTTGTCGATGCGCTCCGGCGCGTTGGCGCCGAGCCATTGCCCGACCATGCCGCCCATCGACAGGCCGCACCAATGCGTCTTTTCAACTCCGAGCGCGTCGAGCACGCTCAACACGTCGCGGCCGAGCCGCTCCATGGAGTAAGGGCCTTTCGGCGCGCCGGATTGGCCGTGGCCGCGGCGGTCGTAGCGGATGACGCGAAAATGCTTCGACCACTCGCCGACCTGGTCGTCCCACATATGGATGTTGGTGCCGAGCGAGTTCGACAGCATCAGCACCGGGGCGCTATCGCTGCCGGCGATGTCGACATGGATGGGGCAGCCGTCGTCGGTGGTGATGGTCGGCATGTGAAGGCGTCCCCCGTCTTGTGTTACACGCAGCAGTCGAGCGACCGGCGCGCCGCACAGGCTTAATGCGGTCCCGCCATGCTGCAAAGCCCTTTTCAGAGGCCGCGCGAAGGCTTAAGTCGTTGCGCGGGCCGGCGCGCGGCCCCGAAAAGGAGACGGCGGCCATGGCGATGACGATGACGGGTGAAGTGCAGCTTCCGGCGACCCGCGAGGTGGTTTACGCAAAGCTCAATGACCCCGAGGTGCTCAAGGCCTGCATTCCCGGCTGCGAGACGCTGACCCTGACGTCGCCGACCGATTTCGAAGCCGTCGCTGTGACCAAGATCGGCCCGGTCAAGGCCAAGTTCAAAGGCAAGGTGCATCTCACCGATCTCGACCCGCCGAACGGTTACAAGATTTCCGGCGAGGGTGACGGCGGCGTTGCCGGCTTTGCTAAGGGTGGCGCGACCGTGACGCTGACAGAGAAGGACGGCGGCACGCTGCTCACCTACAACGTCGAGGCGCAGATCGGCGGCAAACTCGCGCAGCTCGGCCAGCGTCTGATCAATGGTGCGGCCAAGAAGACCGCCGATGATTTCTTCAAGAATTTCGCCGCCAATGTGAGCGGCACGCCGGCGGCCTGACGGTCCCCACGCAACGAAAAAGCCGCCCCGAGGGGCGGCTTTTTTGTGCTTGGCGCGGCTTTACGGGCAGGGATGGCGGTAGCCGTCGTAGCCGAGATAGGTGCCCGAGCGCGGATCGTATGATTTGAACCGGCTCATGCAGTAGGACACTTCGTCGCCGCCATAGACCGGCGCCGGGCCGTAAGCGTAGCCACGGTCGTAGTAATAGGGCCGCTGCTGCGCGGCCAGCGCACCGCCAATGATGGCGCCCGCGGCGAGGCCGCCGAGTACGGCGCCGCCGCCACCCCAGCCGCCCCTGTGGTGGTGATGACGGCGCCATTGGGCGTCGGCCGGAATCACGGTGGCCGCCGTCGTGGCGACCACGACGAGTGCCGCAAGCGCGGCTGTCCATTTCGTACGCATGATGCAACCTTTCGGTTTGTGGAATGGGTCGCTCGGTTAACCCTTACCCCTCGCGCGACGTTCCAATGAATCGCGGCCCGCTCCGAAACGTCGACTTTTTGCCCCAATTACCATTTGTGCATCGCAACTATGCTCACTTCGCGTCGATTTGAGCGCGGAACTGCTTGACCGCCCGGTCGCTCGGGGTTCAAGTTAGTCTTGTTCAAAGGCGGAAACCGGCGTCGAGCCAGGCCGCCATCGTTGCCGCATCCGGTCTCAGGCGTGATGCCGGGTTGTTGAGGGGCGCTGGGCCCTTAATTCGGGGGGAAGTCATGGCGAAAGTGTCCATGACGGTGAACGGCAAGGCCGTCACCGGTGATGTCGAACCGCGAACCCTGCTGGTACAATTTCTGCGCGAAAATCTGCGGCTCACCGGCACCCATGTCGGCTGCGACACCTCGCAGTGCGGCGCCTGCGTCGTCCATATCGACGGCATCGCCGCCAAGTCCTGCACCACGCTGGCGGTGCAGTGCGAGGGCCAGTCGATCACCACCATCGAGGGTCTGGCCGAGGCCGACGGCAAGCTGCATCCGATGCAGGAAGCCTTCCGCGAGCATCACGGCCTGCAGTGCGGCTATTGCACGCCCGGCATGATCATGGCCGCGCTCGATATCGTGCGCCGCAACGGCAACGAGCTCGACGAGCACACCATTCGCGACCAGCTCGACGGCAACATCTGCCGCTGCACGGGCTACCACAACATCGTCAAGGCGATCGAAGCCGGCGCGAGGGCGATGGCGAAGTAACACTTGCCCGCGTGACGCTGGCTGCCGAACAAGGTCGATAAAGACAACGACGTCGATAAAGACAGTGGGAGGGATGCCGCCAATGACCGCTACCGGGATCGGCGCTCCGGTGCGCCGCAAGGAAGACTTCCGTTTCGTCACGGGTCAGGGCCAGTACACCGACGACGTGACCCGTCCCGGCGAGACCCGCGCGGTGTTCGTGCGCTCGCCGCATGCTCACGCCAAAATCAGGAAGCTCGACGTTGCCGCGGCGAAGAAAATGCCCGGCGTGGTCGATGTGCTCACCGGCGCGCAGCTCGCCGATGACAAGGTCGGCAACCTCATTTGCGGCTGGATGATCCATTCCAAGGACGGCTCGCCGATGAAGATGTCGGCGCACCCGGCGCTCGCTTCCGGCAAGGTCAATTGCGTCGGCGATGCCGTCGCGGTGGTGATCGCTGAATCCCTCGGCGAGGCCAAGGACGCCGCCGAGAAGGTCGTGGTGGATTACGAAGTGCTGCCGGCCGTGGTCGATCCGGCCAAGGCGCAGGCCAAAGGCGCGCCGCAGATCCACGCCGACATCGCCAACAACACGATCTACCAGTGGCATCTCGGCGATCAGAAGGCGGTCGAGGCCGCCTTTAAATCCGCCAAGCACGTCACCAAACTCGACATCGTCAACAACCGTCTGGCGCCGAACGCGATGGAGCCGCGCGCCGCGCTTGCCGATTACGATGCCGGCAACGATCATCTGACGCTGTGGAACACCTCGCAGAATCCGCACGTCGCGCGGCTGGTGATTTCGGCCTTCGTCGGCATCGCTCCCGAGCACAAGCTGCGCGTCATCGCGCCGGATGTCGGCGGCGGCTTCGGTTCGAAGATTTTCATCTATCCCGAAGAGGTCGTCTGTCTCTGGGCCGCGCGCAAGGTGAAGCGGCCGGTGAAGTGGACGTCTGACCGCACCGAGGCGTTCCTCACCGATGCGCACGGCCGCGATCACATCACGCACGCCGAACTGGCGCTTGATGCCGACGGCAAGATCACCGCTCTGCGGGCGAAGACCATCGCCAATCTCGGCGCCTATATGTCGACCTTCTCGTCGTCGATCCCGACTTATCTGTACGCGACGCTGCTGTCGGGCCAGTACGACATCCCGCAGATCTATTGCGAGGTCGACGCGGTCTATACCAACACCGTCCCGGTCGATGCCTATCGCGGGGCGGGTCGGCCGGAAGCGACATTCGTCGTCGAACGCCTGGTTGAAGTTGCGGCGCGTCAGCTCGGTCTCGATCCGGCCGATTTCCGCAAGCGCAACTTCATCCGGAATTTCCCGCACCAGACGCCGGTGATCATGGCCTATGACGCGGGCGACTATAATGCGTCGCTGAAGAAGGCGATGGAGCTCGCCGACGTCAAAGGCTTCGCCAAGCGCAAGCGCGAGAGTGCGCGGCACGGCAAGCTGCGCGGGCTCGGCTATTCGACCTATATCGAAGCCTGCGGCATCGCGCCGTCGCAGGCCGTCGGTTCGCTCGGCGCCGGCGTCGGCCTGTGGGAGAGCGCCGAAGTCCGCGTCAACCCGACCGGTAATGTCGAAGTGCTGACCGGCAGTCATGCGCACGGGCAGGGCCACGAGACGACCTTCGCGCAGCTGGTGTCGGAGCGCCTCGGCATTCCGTTCGAGGCCGTGTCGATCGTGCATGGCGACACCGACAAGGTCCAGTTCGGCATGGGCACCTACGGCTCGCGCTCCGGCGCGGTCGGCATGTCGGCGATCGTCAAGGCGCTCGACAAGATCGAGGCCAAGGCCAAGAAGGTCGCCGGCTTCATGATGGAAGCGGCCGAAAGCGACATCGACTTCAAGGACGGCAAGTTCACGGTGAAGGGCACCGACAAGTCGGTCGCCTTCGGCGATGTGGCGCTCAATGCCTATATCGCGCACAAGTTCACCGGAGCCGAACTCGAACCGGGTCTGAAAGAAACCTCGTTCTACGACCCGACCAACTTCACGTTCCCGGCGGGCTGCCACATCTGCGAACTCGAGATCGACCAGGAGACCGGCAAGACCGAGATCGTCAACTGGACCGCGGTCGACGACTTCGGCACCGTCATCAATCCGATGATCGTCGAAGGGCAGGTGCATGGCGGCATCGCGCAGGGCGTCGGCCAGGCGCTGCTCGAGGGCGTCGTCTATGACGCCAGTGGCCAGTTGGTCACCGCCTCGTTCATGGATTACACCATGCCGCGCGCGCACGACCTGCCGTCGTTCCATGTCGGCCTGACCGAGACCAAGTCGCCGTCCAACCCGCTCGGCATGAAGGGCTGCGGCGAGGCCGGCGCGATCGCGGCGCCGGCGGCGGTGATGAACGCCATCACCGATGCGCTCGGGACCGAAGATATCGCCATGCCGGCCACACCGAACGCGGTGTGGGCGGTGATGCAACGCACACCGCCCAAAGCTGCTTAAGCTGGCGGCATAAGAAATTCGAACGGAGAGACCGATGTACAACTTCACCTTCCATCGCCCGACCACGGTGCGCCAGGCGGCCGGTCTTCTGGCGCGCAATCCCGAGGGCAAGCTGCTCGCGGGCGGCCACTCGCTGCTGCCGGTGATGAAGCAGCGCCTCGCGCAGCCGTCGGCGATCGTCGATCTGTCGCAGGTCGAAGGCATGACCGGCGTCGAACTCAAGGGCCGTTCGGTCGTCATCGGCGCCATGACGCGCCATGCCGACGTCGCCAATTCGCCGATCCTGAAGGAAGTGCTGCCCGGGCTCGCCTCGGTGCCCGGCTCGATCGGCGACCCGCAGGTGCGTAACCGCGGCACCATCGGCGGCTCCATCGCCAATAACGACCCGAACGCCGATTATCCCGCGGCGTGTCTCGGTCTCGGCGCGACCATCATCACCAACAAGCGCCGCATCACGGCCGATGACTTCTTCACCGGCATGTTCTCGACCGCGCTCGAGGATGGCGAGATCATCGTCAAGGTGTCGTTCCCGATCGCCAAGAAGGCGGCCTACGAGAAGTTCAAGCACCCGGCCTCGGGATTCGCGCTGGTCGGCGTGTTCGTCTCGAAGCGCGGCCCGGATATCCGCGTTGCCGTGACCGGCGCCGGCTCGAACGGCGTGTTCCGTGTCAAATCGTTCGAGGAGGCGCTCGCCAAGCGCTTCTCGCCGAAGTCGATCGAGGGCATGACCATCCCGGCGAGCGGCATGAACTCGGATATTCACGCGACACCGGAATATCGCGCGCATCTCGTTGGCGTTCTGGCGCGCCGCGCGCTGGCCAAAGCGACGGCGTAAGCACAAAGCAGCGAGTCATCCTTACGTGGCCGCAGCACCGCGGCACGCGCCGATCGCCGCGGGCGCGTTCCTCATCCTCGCGGCCGGATTCCTGGTGCTGTTCATCGGCGGCGGAGCGCGTTTCGCCGTCGGCCTGACGCTCAAGCCGATCGTTGACGGCTTTGGCTGGGGCCGCAGCGATATCGGGCTCGCCGTTGCGCTGTTTCAGACCGTCTCGGCCGCCGCGATGTTCGTCGCCGGCTATCTCGCCGATCGCGCCAGTCCCCGGCTTGTGCTCGGCGGCGGCCTCGTCGTTGCCGGCATCGGCATCGGGCTCATGAGCGTCATTTCAGTGCCGTGGCACGCGCATGTCGTTTACGGCGTGATCTTCGCGCTCGGCAACGGCGCGGCGTCTCTGATCCCGGTCAGCGTGATGGTGACCCGCGCCTTTCCGGCGCGGACGGGCTTCGCCAACGCAGTGGTGGTTTCCGGCATGGGCGTCGGCCAGCTTGTCGTCATCGCTACGCTGGCTGCGGTCATGCTCTCGGTGAGCTGGCATTCGGTCTATGTCTGGCTCGGCATCGCCCATCTCGTCCTGGTGCCGCTGATCGTGTTCGGGCTGCCGTCCAGCACCCGCAAGGAAGCCCATGCCGCGCGACCGGCCATCGGCATTGGCATGCGCGAGGCGGCGCGCACGCGGCAGTTCTGGCTGCTGCTGGCCATCTACGCCATTTGCGGCTTCGATGATTTCTTCGTCTCGACCCACGTCGTCGCCTTCGCGCAGGATCGCGGCGTCGATGCCTTTCTCGCCGGCAATCTGCTGGCGCTCATGGGGTTGACCAGCCTGGTCGGTGTCGTCGCCGCCGGCGCCATCAGCGATCGCTCGGGCCCGATCTGGCCGACCGCAGCGTCTTTCATCGCGCGCGTCGCCGTTGTCGGATTGATCATGGTGGATCAATCGACGGTCTCGGTCGCGGTGTTCGCGCTCGTATTCGGTCTCACCTTCATGGTGACCGCGCCGCTCACGGCGGTGTTCGTCAAGGAGAGTTTCGGCACCCGGCATCTCGGTGCTCTCACCGGGATCATCACGCTGGTGCATCAGGTGTTCGGCGGCATCGGCGCTTATCTGGGCGCGGCGCTGTTCGACCACGCGGGCAATTATCAGACCGCTTTTGCCCTGATGTTCGGCTTCTCGATTCTCGCGGTGGTGCTGACGTTCATGTTGCGACGGCCTCAACGGGCGGCGGCGGTCTAGCGTCAGACGCGCATCCGCGTCGGGCAGAACCGGCGGAACGTGTTGCGCCCGGCGGCTTTCGCCGCATACATCGCGAGGTCCGCACGTTTGAGCGCCTCATGCGGAAGGCAGCCGGCCAGAGAAGCGATTCCGATCGACACGCCAACCCGGACGCAGTGGGCACCTGACTGGATCGGCGGTGTCATCGTGGCGATGATCTTGCGCGCGAGCAACGTCGCGTGGCTGTCGGGCCCGGCGGGCAACACGACGGCGAATTCGTCGCCGCCGAGACGGGCAACCAGATCGCCGGCATCGCAGGCGCGCAGCAGACGCCGCGCGGCCTCTTTGAGACATTCGTCGCCGACGGCATGGCCGACCGCATCGTTGACGTTCTTGAAGCCGTCGAGGTCGAGCAGCAACAACGCGCCGCCAGCCCCGTCCTGCTGGTCGCAGGCCGCCGCCAGCCGCGCCTTGAGCTGCCGGCGGTTGGCAAGGCCCGTCAGTTCGTCGAACTCGGCGAAGTAATGGGCGCGCTGCCAGCGCTCGGTCTCCGCGGTGATGTCCTGTTTCAATCCGAACAGGCGGACCGGACGGCTGCCGGCACAGTCCACGGTGGCGGTGATGCGGATCCAGCGCTTGCCCCCGCTGGGCGTGACGATGGCGGTGTCCAGATCGAAGCCGCTGCGCTCGGCGATGGCCCGGCTGCGCACGGATTCCAGCGTTTTCAACGACTCATCCGGATAGCGGATCAGCGTCTGGCGACGCCGGAGCGGTTGCTCGCGCGGAATATCGAACATGTCGTAAGTGCCGGGCGACCATTGCAGTGTCTCTGTGGTCAGGTCGCATTCCCACAGACCGAGGCGGGCCGCCGCTGCGGCGCGTTCGAAGGTGTCGCGGCTGCGCGCCAGCGCTGTCTGATAGCGGCCGATGGTACGGGCCTGGGCCTCAATGGTCGCGGCGAGCCGCGCCACCGCTGCCGCGGTCGCTTCGTGCGAGTACGGGTCGGCGTTGGCAATACTGGCAGCGTCAGCGCTTCCGCTTCGCCGCTTCGACGTATTCGACATGAATTCCCCGGCGACACCGACCCCCGTCGGTCCACCCGAGGGAATTGTACTTGATTCTCATGCGGGACGAGATGCGGCGGCGCCGGGCAAGGTGAGGGTGGCCGCGAGCCCGCCACTCTTGGCAGGCATCAACGACAACGAGCCGCCATAAAGTTCCGCAAGCTCACGGGCGATCGGCAGGCCGAAGCCAAAGCCGGGCGTTGTTTCGTCGAGCCGCGCGCCGGGCTGCAGAACCTTGGCGATATCGGCCTCGGTCAGGCCGGGTCCGTCGTCCTCGATGCTCAGTTTGATCTCAGGGCCCGCTGCCATGGCGCGCAGGACGACGCGGCTCCGCGCCCATTTGAACGCATTGTCGATGAGGTTGCCGGCCATTTCATCGAAGTCCTGCTGCTCGCAGGCGACGGCAAGGTCGGGATCGATCTGCAGCGTCACGGATAGCGGCCGGCCGGCATGAATTTTCTGCATCGCCTCGGCGATGTCGCTGAGCCGCGGCGCGATGACGGTACGCAGGCGCATCGGGCCGCTCAGCGCCGCCATGCGGGCGCGGCCGAGATGATGGCGGATGCGGCGTTCCATGAGGGCGACGAGTTCGAGCGCCTCCCGCGGATCGTCGGCGTCGCGTTTGCGCGTCGACAGCGCGAGCGAAAGCGTCGCCAGCGGTGTCTTCAGCCCGTGCGCGAGGTTGGCGACATGGGCGCGGGCGCGCTCGAGATTGGCGGCGTTCTCCGCCAGCAGCGCATTGAGCTCGCTGACCACGGGCGCGACTTCGCGCGGCTGATCCTCCGGGACGCGCGCGGCGTTGCCACTGCGCACATCGGCGATGCTGGCCCGCAGCCGCTGCAGTGGGCGCAAGCCGAGCCGCACCTGGAAGATCATGGCCAGCACCAAAGCCGCGCCAAGGATCAAGAGCGAGATCGCGAGCGTGGTGAGCGCCGCGCGCAACGGCGCGAGCACGGCGGCGCGCGGCGCCGAGGCGATGATGGTGATCGGGATATCGCCGGCGAGCGTTTCGAAGATGCGGAAATGCAGCCGCATGCCATTGGCCGCGAGGCCGTCGGCGGGACGCACGCCGTCGAGCGTCACATCCTCGGGCCGCGGCGGTTTCGGCGGCGGCTTGGGCGGTTTCGGCGGCAAGGCCGGCAAAGCGAGATCGGCACCGGCCAGCGCCTGCGAGCGCAACGTGTTGACGGGTCCGTTGATCTGCCAGTACCAGCCGCGATCCGGCCGGTCGAAGGGCGGGCCGTCGGTGGCGCCGCTGATGGCGATGCGGCCGTCGCCCGCCGGCCTGACCACCGACGACAGAAAGATAATCTGGGTGTCGAGCCGCTGGTCGATCTGGCTTTGCACGAAATGGCGCAGCACGAAGCCGATGGCGACCGTCGCCACGATCATCGCCAGCGCGATGAACACGGCGGCGCCGAGCAGCAGCCGGCGGCTCAGCGATGCGCCGCGCACCATCACGCGCCTCCGCCATCGACGGGGCCATCGACGAGGCGATAGCCGCGGCCGCGCACGGTCTCGATGGCGTCCTTGCCGATCTTGCGGCGCAG
>Ga0182747_1001605_pt1 | contig 17218 bp, 13 predicted proteins | sample eDN3rd30CBELigBY_FD_128526 | JGI IMG/M metagenome (GOLD analysis project Ga0182747, IMG submission 128526) | Enriched backyard soil microbial communities from Emeryville, California, USA - eDNA 3rd pass 30_C BE-Lig BY (version 2) (version 2) | ecosystem: Environmental > Terrestrial > Soil >...
CATCCGTTTCCAAGCAGGGGCTCCTCGACTCGACCGGCGTAAGACACCGTCAGAATCGCAGAGCCCCTGCCCCGCGCCCGGGACCTCACCCGATCGTCATCCCACCCTCAAACGCGGAGCGCCAGTATCCGACGTGGCGCCGGTGGGGACGGCCGAGAAGACGGCGGTCAGCGCAAGTAGATCGTCGCGTGGTGCCGGGCGGTCTGGAAGACCTGCTGTAGCCAGCGCGTCACGCTCGGCGGCCTGGCTCGGCGTCGTCGTTCATGGCCGCAGCAAGATGTTCTCCGATTGCGAGGCTGGCCGTCGCCGCGGGCGACGGCGCGTTGAGGACGAAGCTCACAGGGCCGTCGTGCACGATCTTGAAGTCGTCGAGCAGGCCGCCGGATCGGTCCACGACCTGGGCGCGGATACCGACTGTGCCGGTGCGCAAGTGCTCCATCTCAAGCTCTGGTACATACCGGCGCAACTCCAGAAGGTACAAACGGCGCGAGACGTCGAGGGCGACCTCCTTGGCGCCGGGGCGCCAGTAACGCGCCGCCAGCCGCCAGAACCCTGGATACGTAATCACGTCGGCTGCGTCGCGTGCCTTGAACGCGTAGCGGCGGTGGGTCTCGCGCGCACCGTGGAGAACTGCGTTGGGTCCGGCCGACACGGAGTCGTCGATGTGGCGGGTGAAGTGGACGCCGAGGAATGGAAAGCGCGGATCGGGGACCGGGTACACCATGCTGCGGATGAGCTCGGGCCCCTCCCCCACGAGGTCGAAATACGCGCCGCGGAACGGGATGATCCGCGCCGACCGGGTCATCCCGGCCAGCCGATCTCCTTGGAGGCCTGCGCACACGGCGACTGACCGGGCAGAGAATTGGTGGCCTCCGGATATCTCGACGACGCCGACATCGCCGTGCCTTCGGACCGACGCCACCTCCTGACCCCACAGGACCTGCCCTCCGGCGTCGCGGATGTCCTGCTCGAGGGCACGCGCCACGTCGACGTAGTTCGTCGCTCCTGTCGACGGCACGTACAAACCAGCGAGTCCGACGACGTGCGGCTCGTGGGCGCGGATCCCGTCGGCATCGAGGCGCACGATGCCCGTCGTCCCGTTCGCGTTGCCACGGCGCTCCAACTCCTCGAGTCGCCCCAGTTCCTTCTCGTCAGTCGCCACGATGATCTTTCCGTTCACGGAGAACGGAACCTCGTGCGATGCGCAGAACGCTTTCATCAGCTCCGCCCCGCGGACGCACAGCTCGGCCTTCTGGCTGCCGGGCCGGTAGTAGATGCCCGAGTGGATCACCCCGCTGTTGTGGCCGGTCTGGAAGAACCCCGGCCCCGCGGATTTGTCGAGGACGAGCACATCCGTCCGCCCGCGCCGTTGCAACGCCCAGGCGACCGCCAGGCCGACAATGCCCCCGCCGACGACGAGCGCATCCACGACAGGAGCCCGAGGCGGAGCTCCGGCCGCCGGACGACCCGTCGGCTCGTCAGATCCCACGATCACACCTCGGCCACGTGACTAGCAACCGCCGCCCCGAACGTCGACGGTGAACTCGGTTTCGACGACGCCGTCGCGCACTCCCCAGAGGCGCGAGGCGAGGTTGGTGGCGGTGCATGCATGATTGGGCACGACTCGGACTCGATCGCCGACCTCGAGGCGGCGCTCGGGGTCGTCGATCACCCCGTGCTCCTCCGAGAGCCACGAAACGACCGCGCCGGACAGCACGTCGACGCCGTATCCGTCGATCGACGCCACACCGTGGCCACCGCGATCGAGGCCGAACACCTTCGACCCTGCATCGATCACCGCCCGGCCCGGTTGCGCGCTCACGACGGTGGCCAGCACCGTGAGGGCACATTGGTCGAGCGCAGCGACGCCGAGACTCACCTGGGTGCGATCCATGAAAATGTAGTTGCCGGGCCGGACCTCGGTGATGCCCGTTCGATCGACATCGACCAACGAAGTCGGGGTCGAACCCACGCTCACCACATACGGTTCCGACGAGCTCGGCAACGACTCGGCTGCCTCGAGCGCCGCCCGGACCTCGTCGCCCGCCGTCGCCCGGACCTCGTCGGCTCCAGTCGCCCGATACGCGTGCCCCGCGTGGGTGAACACGCCGGCGACCTCCAGCCAGCCAGAGCGATTCGCGAGCCGGGCGAGTTCGCCGACCCCATCCGGTGGCACGCCGCATCGGCCGAGTCCGCTGTCGACCTCGATGAGCACCTTCAGGGGGCGATCGGCCTCACGAGCGATCGCACCGAGCTGCTCGATTCCCGCCTCGTGGTCGAGCCCGACCACGAAGCGTTTGGTCGTCGCGGCCAGACGGGCGACCCGCTCAGCCTTCGCCCGAGACACGATCGGATACGCGACGAACAAGTCGTCGGATACCTCGGCCATGACTTCAGCCTCGTCGAGTTTCGCCGTCGAGAGACCGTCCGCACTGTGGGACAACTGGAGCTTGGCCAGGGCGAGGCTTTTGTGAGTCTTGATGTGCGGACGGAGCGACACATTCCACTGACGCGCCAGCCGAGCCATCCCGGCCAGATTTCGCTCCAGCTGGTCGAGTTCGATGAGTAGCGCGGGAGTATCAACGTCCCAATATTTGTCTGGCGCACTCTTCATCCAAACGCCTCCTCCAATCCCCAATAGAACGGTCCGCCGCACGTCCCCGCGATCAACGCAGAGAGAACATCGGATTCGTGTCTCGTTGCGCGACCTGCTTCGAGCACCGTGATAGATGGCGAGCGGTCAGAACGTCGCCGGGCTCATTGCCATCAGGATCTCGGCATCTTCGTCGCCGTTGTTCATGAACCTGTGTGGTATCCCACTGCGGATCGTGACACAGTCGCCGGTTCGCAATTCGGTCAGTGTGCCGGCAACGTCGGCAACCACGGAACCTCGTACCACGACCGCACATTCGTCCGCCGAGTGGGAACCCGGAGTGCTCCTCGTGCTCGATCCCGGATAGAGCGTGACGCTCAAGAGTTCGAGCACGCCGCTCGTGTCCGACGACAGCAACTCGTAGTCGAGGCTGTCCTCCGGCATGGCGATGCGGACTCGCGACTCGCGACGAACGACGAGACTCCGGTCGGCCTCCGAGAGCAAGAACTGGAACATCGGGACGCCGAGTGCGTCGGCGATCCGCCGGAGCGAACTGAGCGACGGGTCGCTCTCGCCCCGCTCGATCATCCCGATCGCTTGCGGCGTCAAGCCGACCTGCTGAGCCAGTTGCGCGATCGTCCACCCGAGCTTCTTGCGCTCCGCGCGAATGCCCTGCCCAAGTGGTCTCGTGACGTCGTCAGCTCGTTCGTCCCTCGGCGCGCTTCGCTTCATGGTGTCTCTCATCTCGTCAGGTCGACCAGCCGACCACTTCGGTAACGGACATTCTCGCCAGAGGTGGGCGGGTCGTCCACCAGCCATCGTCGGCCGAGCCGTCGTTGCAGGATGCTGTGTTTCGCGCGGCGCTTGTTCGGTGTGCCGAGGGGAAACGTCGGGTGCCGGATCGCAGCGCACGCGCGGCCGACGCGGGCGAATCGCCGCAGGAGTGTACGTGCTTGTCGGGCCGCTCCCGGGGCGATCGCGCCCCGAGCGCCGAACATTTGCGCGATGCGAGCGATGCGTCCGGAGCACCATCACCGCTCGCCTCACCGCGAGTCACGAGCGATCTTCCCCTGCGCAACGACCACTTGTACGGCGTTCGGGATCGCAGCCAGGTCCAGCGGATCGCCGGACACGGCGACGATGTCGGCAAGCTTCCCTGGCTCGAGCGCACCGACGCGATCATCGATCCCGAGGAGCCTCGCGGCCTCGAGGGTTGCACTCAGCAAGACCCGCTCGGGCGACAGCCCGGTGCCCTCCATCAGGGCGAGCTCTTCGAGGTTGCGCCCGTGCGCTGTGACCCCCGAATCGGTGCCCATCGCGATGCGGACGCCGGCGCTGACGGCGGCGCTGATCGACGCGTGATGCGAGGCGATTCCGTCGTTCACCTTGCGCAGGTTCTCCGGCGAGATGCCTCCACCCGCGGCCAGCACGCCCTGGCCCGAGACGAGCGTCGGGACGAGGTAGGTCCGCGCTGCGACCATCGCCGCAATTGCCTCCTCGTCGAGGAACGCTCCGTGTTCGACCGACGTGATGCCGGCCCGCACCGCAGCCTTCACGCCGGCTGCCGAGTGAGCGTGGGCCATCGTGGGGAGACCCGCCGCTGTGGCCTCCTCGACGAGAACATCGAGCTCAGCCGGGCGAAAGTGGCCGTGCCGAGGATTGCCACGCGGCGACATCACCCCTCCCGAGGTCGCCACCTTGATCACATCTGCGCCGTCACGGATCAACGTGCGCACGACCCGCCGGACTTCGTCGGGTCCGTCGGCGATGGTCCTTGGATTGCCCGGATACTCGGGCATCAGCGGGAGGTGAACGCCACATGGCATGGTGCGGTCCCCGTGCCCGCCGGTCTGACTGATCATCCCGATCGCCGTTAGCAAACGGGGACCCTCGATCATGCCGGAAGCCAGAGCGCGCTTGATGCCGGCATCGGCCCCAGCGGCGTCGCGCACCGTCGTCACGCCCGCGTGGAGCGTGGCCTTCAAGTTCTGTGCGGCCTCATAGAACCGGTACGACAACGGCGTGTCGAGGCCGGCGATCACATTCAAGGTGGTGATGGTCACATGGACGTGGCAGTCGATGAACCCGGGGAAGAGCACGAGCCCCGTGCAATCGAGCTCTGTGGCACGTTCGCGATCGTCGCGCTGGAGACGACCGACCGCCTCGATCTTTCCCCCGGCAACCAACACGTCGCTCGGCACGAACTGTCCGTCCGCAGTGAAGATCAGGCCGCCTCGCAGCGCGTACGTCGGCACCACCTTGCTGGCGTCCAGGGGCTCGTTCATTTGACGATCTCGGCCCACACGGTGTCGTCGATCTCCACCTCGACCGCTTGCCGCTCGGCGTTCTCGCGTTCGATGTCCCCGGGCACGAGCACGGGCTTGGCGGGATCGACCGGGGGCGTCCGGCGCAGGGCGTTGGTCAACTCGTCCACACTCTCCGCGGTGCGATCACGCCCGGCGAGATGCGCCGGATCGATCACGATGAACGAGATCGAGACGGGCCACAGCCCGGCGGTTCGGTCCGCGAGCGGGCGGCCCGGCGTGAGGTCCGATCCGCCACCCAAGACCGCACAGAGAATCTCAACGAGCGCTCCGAGGCCATAGCCCTTGTGACCCCCCGTTGTCTCGTCGCCACCGCCCAGCGGCAGCAACCCTCCCACTCCGCCGCGAAGTACGTCGGGGTAGACCGCGGCGGGGTCACGAACCGGATCGCCCGACGAGTCGATGGCCCACCCCTCGGGAATCTCACGGTTCTCGCGCAGCCGGACTTCGACCTTTCCAAGGGCCGCTGTCGAGGTCGCCATGTCGAGCACGAACTCGTCGGTCTTGCCCTGGAGAGCCAGCGAGATCGGGTTCGTGCCGAGTTCGGCCTGAGTCCCGCGAGTCGGAACGACGAGCGGATGCGACGTGCAGAAGGCCATACCGAGGCAACCCTCCGCGGCCGCGCGACGCGCCCAGAACCCTGCGGTACCAAAGTGATTGGTGTCGTTACAGACGCCGACGTGCGCCCCCACCTCGCCCGCTCGGGTGATCGCATGATCGACCACCATCGCAGCCGCGACCTGGCCGAACGACGACTTCCCGTTCCACAGGCTGGCAGCCGGCGAATCCGAGACGATCTCCGGTCGGCTGCCAGGATCGATCGAGCCGCTCTCGATGGCGTCGACGTACATCGGCAGCCGGGCGGTGCCGTGGCTCGATACGCCCCGCTGATCGGCATCGATCAACGAACGGGTGACCAGCGATGCGTGATCGTGGTCGACGCCCAGGTCTGCCAAGCGCCGGGCGACCGCGGCTTCGAGGTCGCTAACCAATACTTTCATGTTGTTCCTCCGAGGCTCCTGGCGCTGTGACGTTCACGATGGTGAGGTTTCTGGCATCACCCGGGAAGTGACACGCGACCGTTCCTGCCCCGAACTGCTCGAGTTCCGGGGTATCCACGCTGCACATCGGCGCAGCGATGGCGCAGCGCCGGTGATAGGCGCAACCCGATGGGGGGTTGAGTGGAGATGGCGGCTCCCCGACAGCCAGGACCGCCGGGCGCTGCGTGGCGTCGACGTCGGGTACCGCGGCGAGCAGACCGACGGTGTACGGATGCGCCGGGCTCGAGAAGATGGTGTCGGACTCGGACAGTTCGACGACACGTCCCAGGTACATCACGGCGACACGGTCGGCAAGGTGTTGCACGACGGCGAGATCATGCGAGATCAGCACGTACGTGAGACCCCGGCGGTCCTGAAGTTCGGCCAGCAAGTTGAGGATGTGTGCCTGGATCGAGATGTCGAGCCCGGACGTCGGCTCATCGAGCACGATCACCTCGGGCTCCGAGGCGAGCGCTCGGGCGATGGCGACGCGTTGCGCTTGGCCGCCGCTCAGTTCTCCGGGGTAACGCGACGCGAACGCAGCTCCAAGTTGAACTTCGTCGAGTAACTGGACCGCACGCTCGCGACGTCTGGCCGGCGGGACCCCCATGTTCCGGAGCGGCTCGGCAATCGCCTCCTCGATGGTCATTCGCGGGTTGAGCGAGCCGTGCGGATCTTGGAAGACGGCCTGCAACCCTCTGCCGGCTTGATCAGAACGGCCGCGTCCCGATCGAACGACCCCACCGATCGACACGCTGCCGGCGCTCGGATCCTGCAATCCCAAGATCGTGCGTGCGAGCGTGGACTTTCCGGAACCGGACTCTCCGACGATGCCCAGCGTCTCGCCACGCCTGACGGCGAGCGACACGTCGCGCAGCGCGTGGAACTGTTTCGTACGCCTGAGCCCAGACCCGCGACCGCTCGCACGGAAGGTCACCCACACGTCGCGGAGTTCGACCGCGGCAGGAAGATCCGAGTCGGAGACTCGCGTGATCGCGTGCTCCACTCCGGTGCCGGACCCTTCGGTGGTGCGTTCAGCGGCGACCGTCGTCGCAGCAGGGAGCTGGCTCCGGCTGACGAAGCACGCCGCAGCGCGGCCCGGCTCGACCGCTTCGAGTTCGGGCACCTCGACATGGCAGCGCGGGAGCACATGCGCGCAACGGTCGCGAAATGCGCACCCCGTCGGCTCGCCCGTGATGATGGGGGTGGTCCCGGGGATCGTCGTCAGTCGCCCCCTGGCACGGGTAGCTCGCGGCGTGGCACGTATCAGCGCCTGCGTGTACGGGTGGCGAGGGTCGGCGAAGATCGACTCGGTCGGCGCGTCCTCGACGACTCGGCCCGCGTACATCACCAATATTCGCGAGCACACCTGGCGCACGACGGCGAGGTCGTGCGAGATGAGCAGCATCGATGCGGCGGGTGTCTCGGCGTCCATCAGCTCGCGGAACAACTCGAGGATCTGGGCCTGGATGGTCACGTCGAGCGCAGTGGTCGGCTCGTCCGCGAGCAGGAGCGCTGGGTCGTTGGCGAGCGCCAACGCCAACATGCTCCTCTGCAACATTCCGCCGGAGAGCTGGTGCGGGTACCGCGTGCTCTGGTAGGCGGGCTCGGGCAGTCCGGTCTTACGCAGCTGCTCGACGAGTCGCTCCGTACGCTCGCGCCGCCCCATCGAGGGGCGGTGCACCCGCAGGCTCTCGTGGAGGTGATACCCGATCGTGCGCAGCGGGTCAAACGACTTCATCGGGTCTTGGAAGACCATGGCTGCCGACCCGCCTCGAATCGTCGCCAGCTCCTTGTCGGATAGGCCCGAGATCTCGCGTCCACCAAAGACGACGCGGCCGCTCTGGGCCGCGGACGTCGGGAGCAGTCCGAGCAGCGCATGGACGAACGTGCTCTTGCCCGAGCCCGACTCACCGACCACGCCCACGGCTTCACCCGCGGCAACTCGGATGGAGACCGCGTCGACCGCGCGGACCTCGGCTGATCCCGACCGATACCGCACCGACAGGGATTCGGTCTCCAACAGCGGTGCGGTCACTTCGCCACCGTCCGGCGAACGATGCGGGGCCGCGACAGCACTTCGCCGGCGCCCTCACCGAGCAGGTTGATGCCGAGCACCGTGCCGTACATCATCACCGCGGGCGCCAGCGCCACCAACGGTGCGGTCCGCAACGACCGCACCCCGTCGGTCAGCATCACACCCCAGTCAGCGGCGGGCGGCTGGACGCCGATCCCGAGGAAGCTGAGGGCGGCCAGCACGATGATGCCGTTGCCCATGCCGATCACGAAGATCGGCAGCAGCGAATCGCGAACGTTGGGGAGCACATGGCGCCAGATGATTCTCCGAGTCGGCGTGCGGCTCACGCGAGCGGCATCGACGAACGCCGCTGTTCGCAGACTGAGCACGGTGCTTCGTGCCACCCTGGCGTTGCTGGGGATCGCCGTGATCGATACCGCCACGATCGCACTCGTGCTGTCGGGTCCCAGTACGGCCACCACCATCAGGGCGATCAACAGCGCCGGGAACGAGAGCAGGACGTCGATGGCCCGCGATGCGACGGCATCCACGAGGCCTCCGGCGTAGCCGGACAAGAGCCCGGCGAGCCCGCCGATCAACGCGCCGCAGCTGATCGCGAGCATGCCAGCGGGAATCGAGATGAGGCCGGCGTTCAGCACTCGCGCGAGGACGTCCCTGCCGAGCTGGTCGGTTCCGAGCGGGAACTCCGCGGATGGGCCTTGCAAGATGAAGGTGGGCTGCGTCGTGAGCGGGTCGCCCGAGTACAGCCAGGAGCCGAGGACGGTGATGCCAACCACAAGTCCGAGCAGGGCACCACCCGTCAGCGCGGCGCGATGACGCAGCATCTGGCGGACTCGGCTCTCGTACGGAGCTGCGGTGCGACGCGCCATTACCGGAGTTCCAATCGGGGATCGATCGCGGCGGCCACGATGTCCATGAGCATGTTGACCACGAGGATGACAAGCGCGATGACGAGAATCGAGCCCTGAATCGCTGGGATGTCTCGCCGCGAGATCGAGTCCACCACGAGCGTGCCCAGCCCGGGTCGGGCGAAGATGTTCTCGACGATCAGCGCGCCGGCAAGAAGTCGGCCGAACTCGACGCTGAGCAACGTCAGCACCGGGATCGCTGCGTTGCGCATCACGTGACGGGTCTGGATCCGGCGCTCGCTCACGCCGATCGCCCGGAGTGTCCGAACGTATGGGCCGTCGATGCTGGCCAAGACGCTGGCGCGAACGACCCGGGCTTGGATCCCCGCAAGCGAGATCCCGAGGGCGAAGGCGGGCAACACAAGCGACATCGCCCCTTCGGACCCGGCAACCGGGAACCACCGGTTGCGGACCGCGAAGAAGTAGACCAGCAGCGTTCCCATCAAGAAATCGGGCGTCGCGACCAGAATCGAGGTCGTCATGGTGAAGGCGGTCTGGTCACCGCCTGCACGTCCACGGCGGTGCGAGCGCAGGGCCGCGATGACACCGAGCGGCGTGCTGATGAGGAGGGCTGCGCCGATGCCTGCGAGTGCGAGCATCGTGGTCTGAGGGAGCTTGTCGAGCACCACCTCCAAGACCGGCTGACGAGTGAAGAACGATGTTCCGAGGTCACCGCCGAGCAGGTCCTTGAGGTAGTTCCAGAACTGAACCGGAAGGGGGTCGTTCAGCCCGAGCGCCTCGCGCGCTTCGCCGATGCGTTCGGGATCCGCGTCGACCCCGAGGATGATGATGGCGGGGTCGCCAGGGATGAGGTGGATCATCCCGAACGCAGCGGCGATCACGGCGAGCGCAACCGGTATCAGTGTCAGCAGCCGCCGAACGACGAACCGCGGAATCCTCACGGTCGCCCTCGATCGGGCCGACGGGCGGCCCCGCCGGGCCGCCACGTCGACTTCCAATCGGTCTCGTTCGGGCGCTGGCAGCCGTTCAGACGTGCACCTGGCGCGAACACGGACATTGCAGGCTCACTTGAGGCGGAGTTCGGAGACCTTGAGTGCGCCGTCTTGGTGCGTCGCGACACCGGTGAGGTCATCGCGGAAGAGCAACAGCGCCTGGGCCTCGTAGAGCGCGAAGGTCGACATCGAGCTCGCCAGCTGCCGTTGTGCGTCTGCGTAGAGCGCGAGCCGTGCTGCGGGGTCCGTCTCCTGCTCGGCGGCGTCGAGCAACGCGTCGAGTTCGGGATCCTGACTGAACGTGATGTTGCTGCCGTTCGGGTTCACGGTCGGCGTGTTCTCGGAGTGGAACAGCACCTTCATCGTGCCGGCGTCGAACATGCCGTACCGGGCCAGATAGATGTCGTGGTTCCCGGCGCGGACCTCGCTGAGCGCCGACGCCTGCTCCAATGCGCTGATCTCGGACTGGAAGCCGGCCTGACGGAGGTAGTCCTGGATGAGGACCGCTTCCTGGCGATACGGATCGACCGAGAACGTGATCAGGTTGAGCGTTGGGAACGCTTCCCCATCCTTCGACCAGCGACCGTCGACGAGCGTGTACCCGGCTTCTTCCATCAACGTGTTGACGGCATCGGGGTCGTAGTGCGGCACGGCATCCTCGACCGTGGCGTCGTAGCCGAAGGCCAGGGAGTTGACGGTGCTGTAGTGCGGTGTCGCAAGCCCACCGGCCCCAGCGGCGACCACTCCCGCACGGTCGATGGACGACGCGATTGCCTCGCGGACGAGAATGTCCGGGATCCGCTCGACGTTCAGCGCGAACCAGCGCAGGAAGATCGTCGGATACCGCAGTGCGCCGAGTTCGCCGGCCGCCTCGAGGCGGATCGCATCGGGGCCCTCCAAGGCGGCGATGTCGACGTCGCCGGTCTCGAGCAGGTTGGCCATCGTCGTGGCGTTGTCGACATAGCGGAACTCGATCTCTTGCGCGTGGCCAGGTCCCTTGTTCTCCATGTCGTCGCGAATCGTCGAGTAACCCTCGTAACGCTTCAGGTGCAGGCGGTCGCCGCGAATCCATTCGACGAACTCGTAGGGCCCGGTTCCGACGGGATGGTCATCCAGCGATCCGGAGTCGGCCGCCGTTGGCGACGGGATACCCAGGCTCGTGTTGGCGACGTTGACGAGCGCGGCCGCATATGCCGGCTCCCACGTGACGGTGATCGTGAAGTCATCGACGATCTCCGACGATGCGTACGGGCCGAGCGCGTTCAGCGCGTTGGCGGCGTTCGTTGCCGGATCGGCGACGCGATCGAAGTAGGCCTTGACGGCGGCGGCGTTGAAGGGCGTGCCGTCGTGGAACGTCACGTCCTGTCGGAGTTCGAACGTGATCGACGCCCCGTCGATCTCCCATGCGCTCGCGAGTGACGGCAGAATCGCGCCGTCCGCCCCGAGCACGACGAGCGTCTCGTAGAGGGCAGCGTTTTCGTAGCCGCAGCAGATCGGGTTCAACGCTGGGTCGAGCGAAGCGGCCTCGCGGGCCACGCCGACGACGAGCTTGTCGGTGCTCTGCGGAGGCGCCGTGGTTCCCGCAGGCTGACTGTCGACCACGGCCGACGCCGGTGGGGCGTCGGTCGCTACTACCGGTTTCGTGCTCGGGGACGAGTCGTCGTCCGACCCCCCACAGGCAGCCAGTATCACGGCTGCCACCGACGTGAGCGCCCACATCTTCCGTCGCATTGGCGACTCCTTACCTCTCATCGAGTTCCAGACGAGGGCGAAAGGTACAGTGAGACTTGTCAGTGCGTCAATACGGAAAGTGACATTTGTTTCTCTCGAGACACGAGCTAGTCTCGGCGAGCGTGGTCGGGGAGGGGATCGTTGTCCAAGGCGCTGACGTCTACGACGGCTCAGGCGCTCCCCCGCGCCGAGCAGACGCGCTGATCATTGCAGGTCGCATCGCGATGGTCGCGCAGGACATCGACACGACGGGGCACACGGTCCACCGCGCCCGCGGGCGGATCCTCGCGCCCGGCTTCATCGACATGCACTCCCACAGCGACTTCACGCTGCCCGCCTTCCCGGACGCGTCGAACTCCCTCACGCAGGGCGTCACGACCGAGGTGGTCGGCAACTGCGGGTTCTCGCCGGCCCCGTTGGCGCCGTCGACGACCGGCCGCCACGCCGAGTGGCGACGGCTCGGGGCGGCGATCGGCCCCGACCTGTCGTGGGCGTGGACCGACTTCGGCGGCTTCCTCGATGCACTCGACGCGGCCCGACCGGCCGTGAACTGCGTTCCCCTCGTCGGCCACGGCGCGATCCGAACGGCAGCCTGCGGCGTCGACGACCGCCGCCCGTCGCACGACGAGCTGTCGGAGATGCGCGACCTGCTCGCCGAAGCGGCGTCGGCAGGGGCCTGGGGACTCAGCACCGGCCTGGTCTACACGCCGAGCCGGTTCGCTGAGGCCGACGAGGTCCACACACTGGCCCGCGACGTCGCGTCGTGGGGCGGCATCTACGCGACCCACATGCGCGACGAGAGTGCACACCTGCTCGAAGCCGTCGACGAGGCCATCGGCGTCGCCCGCTCAACCGGGGTCCGCGTGCAGATCTCGCATCTCAAGGCGGCCGGGCCGTCTCACCACGGCCAGGTCGCACGCGCCCTCGAGGCGATCGACCGGGCCGTCGCCGAAGGGCTCGCCGTCGGCTGCGACGTCTATCCCTACCTGGCGGGCAGCACCGTCCTCGCCCAGCTGCTCCCGCCGTGGGTCCTGGTGGGTGGGGTGCCGGCGCTGCTGACCCGGCTGAGTTCCGACGACACCCGCCGTCGGATCGCGGACCAGCTCCGCGTCGACGGTGATTGCTACCTCAACCAGATCGGCGGCTGGAAGAACATCCTGATCGCGGCCGTCGAGCATCCCGAGCTCAAGCGCTTCGAGGGCCGCCCGATTTCCGCACTCGCCGCCGCCGAAGGCACCGACGAAGCCAGCCTGCTGTTCGACATCCTCGTCAAGGACGAAGCGCGGACCACGATGATCCTCTTCATGATGTCCGAGGACGACGTCAACCTCGTGCTCGATCACCCGAATGCAGTCGTCGGGTCGGACGTGCTCGGGGTGACCAGCCATACCTCACACGTCCACCCGCGCGCGTACGGCACATTCGCCCGGGTGATCCGGCGAGCACTCGACATGGGCGAGTCTGCTCTCACCGACACCATCTCGCGCTGCACAGGCCACACGGCAGCGCGCCTCGGGCTCTCCGACCGCGGGCTCATCAGGCCGGGATACGTCGCCGACCTCGTCCTGTTCGACCCCGAGACGATGGCAGATCAAGCGACCTACCAGGCGCCGACCCGCCCCGCAGCCGGCGTCGAGGCTGTCTACGTCTCTGGGCAGCTCGCCGTCCAGAACGGCAGCGTCGTCAACCCTTCGTTGGGCCGCGTCCTCCGTCGCCCCCGCCACTAGACCGCACCGCTTCCACACGATCCAAGGAGCCACGATTCACATGCCCCGTCCGGGAAAGCTGATCTGCATCGGGTTGAACTACGTCGATCACGCACGCGAGTCCGGCTTGGAGATTCCCAAGGAACCGCTCTGCTTCGCAAAATGGCCGAGTGCCATCGTGGGAGACGGAGACGAGATCTTGTTGCCGGCAGCATCCAGACAAGTCGACTATGAGGCTGAGCTGGCAGTCATCATCGGCACCCGTGCGCTCAATGTCTCCGTCGACGACGCACTGACCTACGTCTCCGGCTACGCATGCTTCAACGACGTCTCGGCGAGGGATGTGCAGATGCGCGATGGCCAATGGACCCGGGCGAAGTCGTTCGACTCGTTCGCCCCACTCGGACCGACCACCGACGCCTCGCTGATACCTGATCCTCAATCGCTTGGCATCCGCTGCAAGGTGAACGGGGAAACGGTGCAGGAGGGAACGACGGGAGACATGATCTTCACCGTCGCGCAGGTGATTGCGTACCTGAGCAGAGACATGACGCTCGAGCCCGGAGATGTCATCGCCACCGGAACACCCGCCGGCATCGGTCTTGCGAAGCAGCCGCCCCGGTTCTTGTCGTCCGGCGATGTCGTGACCGTTGAGATCGATCGGATCGGATCGATCACCAACCGGATTCGCTAGGCGCCCAACGCGTCGCCCGCGCCCGGGTCGCTGCCGCAACCTGCACCGAGGTGCGCGGCCGGTCGGTTGCGGATGCAGCGGGGCCTTCGAGGGCCAGGTAGCGCACTCGCCGCCCTGAACACGGCGCCGTTCAAGCCGAGCGGATCCCGCCGACCGGTCGTCACGTCGCGTTCGAGTACGTCCCCAGAACCATCAAGGTCTTCGTGCCGATCACGTGATCCCGGGACCGCAAGAGATCGACCACACGCTTCAGGTCGGCCACGTCATGGACTCTGAGCAGGGCGACGGCGTCGGGATCTCCGGCCAACGTGTACACGTATTCCACCTCTGGGATCTCAGCGCCAATCGCAGCGATCGAGTCGACACGGGCGTTGCCCGAAAATCGCAGCTCTGTGAAGGCCTGGATCGAAGGACCGAGCCTGCCGCGGTCGAGCACCACCGTGTAGCCGGCGATGACGCCCGTGCGCTCGAGACGGTCGACTCGGCGTTTCACGGCCGATGCCGACAGGTTCACACGCGCTCCGATCTCAGCGAATGTCGCCCGCGCATTCTCGCCGAGGGCATTGAGCACAGCACGGTCGACGGCGTCGAGCTTCAGATCGCCGTCGTCTTTCGTCATTGCGCAAAATTCTACCGATTACGTACCCGAGCCGCCTGATCTGTTGTGCTTCACGCCGATTCGTGCGAACTTTGTTGCGGTGGGAGGTGGTGGGCTGTGGACTACGCCGATGCTCGCGGAAGCCACACAGCCACCACCGCTGACCCGTTGCCCGATCCACGTGCTCGAGAGCGTCCAGGAGCGGGTGCTGTGGCTGGCCACGTCGATGATCCATCACGCCAACCACGTCCGCACGACTCCTTCAGGACTGAAGGTCGGTGGCCACCAAGCGTCGTCGGCCTCGATGACGTCGATCATGACGAGCCTGTACTTCGATCACCTGACTGCAGCCGACCAGATCTCGGTCAAACCGCACGCATCCCCGGTCCTCCACGCCATCAATTACCTGCTCGGCCGGCTCGACCGCAGCTATCTCGAACGACTGCGTGAGTACGGCGGTCTACAGAGCTACCCGAGCCGCACCAAGGACCCCGACCCCGTCGACTACTCGACGGGTTCGGTCGGCCTCGGGGCGACTGCGACGCTGTGGAGCGCGCTCGCCAAGCGGTACCTCGACGAACACGGCGAAACCAGCCCGGGCGGGCGGCACATCGCGCTGATCGGCGACGCCGAACTCGACGAGGGCGCCGTCTGGGAAGCGATCCTCGACCCGCAAGTGCCCCGACTCGGTGAAGTGATGTGGGTCGTCGACCTGAACCGGCAGTCGCTCGACCGCGTGGTTCCTGACATCGCTGCGGGCCGGATCGGCAAGATGTTCGAGGCGGCCGGGTGGCAGACGATTCCCGTCAAGTACGGGCGACGCCTACGCGCGATGTTCGAACGTCCCGGTGGTGACGCACTCCGCGACCGGATCGACTCGATGCCCAACGAGGAGTACCAGAGCATGTTGCGATCGCCGTCCGGCGAGGTCCGTCAACGGCTCCTCGAACACCCATCAACCCGCGCCAACTTGAGGCATCTGCTTGCCGACGAGAGCGACGCCGATCTGGCGCAGCTTGTCCGCGATCTGGGCGGCCACGACCTCCAGGACCTCACCGACGCTTACGCCTTGGCAGCGGCAACGACCGACCGGCCTTCGGTGGTGTTCGCGTACACCATCAAGGCGTGGCGACTGCCGACCGAGGGCCATCCGGCGAACCACTCAGCGCTTCTGTCCGGGGAAGCCTGGGAACAGCTGGCCGACACGCTGCACGCCGACCACCGCGACCCGTGGGCCGAGTTCGATCCTGGCTCACCCGAATCGGAGTTGTGCGCTCGCGCGGCGGCGCGCCTCCGCCGCTCCCCCGCTACGGCACCGCTGCCGCTGAGCGTGCCGCCGGACCTCGGGCGCACCCACACGCCCACCAGTTCGACCCAGCAAGCGCTCGGGCGGATCATCGTCGACATCGATCGTTCGGCCCCGGAACTCGCTCGTCGCATCGTGACCGTCAGCCCCGACGTGGCTTCATCCACCAACCTCGGCGCGTGGATCAACCGGGCCGGGGTGTGGAACGTGCGCGACCGGGAGGACTGGTTCGCCAGCGACAGCGACATGCTGATGAAGTGGCGTGAGACGCGAGCCGGCAGACACATCGAGCTCGGCATCGCCGAGACCAACCTTGTTGGGCTGCTGGGCGAACTCGGAGCGACGTGGTCACGGTGGGGGACACCGCTGATTCCAATCGGCACCGTCTACGACCCATTTGTGACGCGGGCACTCGAGCCGTGGTCGTTCGGCATCTACTCCGGGGGCCAGTCGATCTTGATCGGCACACCCTCGGGCGTCACGCTCTCGCCAGAGGGCGGCGCGCATCAGTCGATCATCACCCCCTCGATCGGGATCGAGCAACCCGACTGCGTCGGGTGGGAGCCCGCCTTCGCTCAAGATCTCGAATGGGCGTTCCTCGACGCGATCAGCAACGTCGGTCGCCCGGGCGGCTCATCGGCATACTTCCGCCTCAGCACCCGGGCGATCAATCAGTCGCTTGCCGCGACCCCGGCCGACGGTCCAGCCCGCGAACAACGTCGCCTCGACGTGCTCGCAGGCGGGTACGTGATCTCTCGGGCGGAGCAACCTGCACTGACCCTCGTGGGCGTCGGCGCCGTCCTACCCGAGGTCACATCTGCGGCCCGACGGCTGACGGAGCTCGGCGTCGGCGTGGACGTGGTCTGCGTTACCTCCCCGAACCTCATCTTCAAGGCTCTTCGAGCCCGTCGCGGGCTGCGCGCCGGCGACGACTCGATTCTCGGGCGACTGTTTCCCCCAGAGCGAGCCCGACCGATGGTGACCGTGCTCGACGGCCACCCGCACTCGCTGGCGTTCCTTGGAACGATCAACCGGACGGCCATCACGACACTGGGTGTCGACAGCTTTGGTCAAGTTGGCGACATCGATGACGTGTACCGCCACTTCGGCATTGACGCAGACACGATCGTCGGCGCGAGCTGGGACCTCCTCGACGAAGCGGAGCGATGAGCTCCGAGGTGCGCTGTCGAGAGCCAAGAATTCCGGCTCTCCTGCTGTTTCCGTGGGTCATGCGGCGGCCTTCCGGCCGGGTAGGGGTGGGCAGTAGCCGCCTCGGTCGAGGAGGCAGAGGGCGATCAGGTTGTCGGTCGACTTGAACCCGTAGGCG
>Ga0182747_1001611_pt1 | contig 17175 bp, 15 predicted proteins | sample eDN3rd30CBELigBY_FD_128526 | JGI IMG/M metagenome (GOLD analysis project Ga0182747, IMG submission 128526) | Enriched backyard soil microbial communities from Emeryville, California, USA - eDNA 3rd pass 30_C BE-Lig BY (version 2) (version 2) | ecosystem: Environmental > Terrestrial > Soil >...
ATGAGTTTATTCACTGACAATCCCGAAGTTATTAAATTCGGGGTTTCTGTGTTAGCATTAAGCCTTTTACTTGAAACTGGCCGGACGATCAATATTACCATCATCAATTCGCTGCGGGCTTCCGGGGATGCTAGATTCCCTGTAAAAATCGGTTTCTTATCTATGGTTTGCATGAGTGTACCTTTAGGGTATTTATTAGTTTTCGTATTCGATTTAGGGTTAGTCGGAGTTTGGCTTGCTATTGCAGCAGATGAATGGACACGTGCCATTATCGTGATTTTCAGATGGAAAAGCCGCAAATGGGAGCGTTACGCACTCGTTTCCCCACCTTCTTCTGAAAACGAAATTGAACATCAAGAAACTCCTGCCACTTCATAACTTAAAAATGGATCTCCCCTAGCCGGGAGATCCATTTTTTATTAACTATTATCTTTCGGCAAGGTTTCGCTTAATTTACAGTATTGTACGAAAACTTGAGCCAATTCACGAAGTCGATCATGAATTGATTCATCTATAATTGAGTCGTTTTCATCGAAATGTGAAGAGTGTGTATAAACGTAATTTGGCGTTACTAAGCAGCGGAAGTAGTCCAAGATCGGTCTTAGCTGATTTTCCACTACTAAATGATGTTGATATGTCCCGCCATTGGCAACCATCGAAACCGGTTTGTAACGCATAGCCTTTGGGTCGATCATATCAAGTGCATTTTTTAGTACGCCCGGGATTGACGCTTGATAAATAGGTGTCGAGATAATATATCCATCCGCTTCCTCAAATTTCTGAATCATCATTTGCATATCTTTATTAAGCGGACTGCCATCTAAAATTTGATGCTTCAAATCAGCAAAATATAAAATTTCAAGCTCTAAATCGCCATTATATTCTTTGATATATTGTTCAATTTGTCGCAAAAGTGCACCCGTCTTCGTTCCAAACACAGTGCCATCAACGAGTAATATCTTCATAATTTTGTATCCTCCACCTTTTTATTTCCACCCGTTATTTTAACAGATGCATTTGAAGTGGAATAGGGAACCGGTTTAGTTTAATTAAAATTCAGTCTTTTGGCTGATTTTCGTTATTTGTCGCCTTCCCCATCGCCTTTTCCATCATCCGAGTCGGTGAAGTAAGGCTTACAATAGTCGTTCCAACATCGAAGGATCGTTTTTTCGCATTTGCCAAAAAGACTAAATTATTATCACTGTCCACTGCGAAAAGTGGAATTGATTTATGATTGTCATTTATAAAATCCCCCAATGTATATTGGTCCGTTAAATGCGTTTTGCGAATCATATATCCTTCTTCAATTAAACGGTTTAACGCATGTATGTCATAATCTTCATCAAACAAGCTCTTGCCCCCGATTGATTTACTATAGCCGCTTGGATCTCCCGAATGGCTCGGTGTTTGGAAAATATGTTCACGGCCTAATTCCGGGACAAAATGTTGGCAGATTAAAGCGTTGTACGCATCTTCCTCCGTTGCCGCTACTAAAATTTCATAAGGTGTTAGATCCACATGATATTCGGTCTTTTCGCTTAATATATCCCCTACTTCGGTTTTTAAGCCCAGTTGTCGGGCATGACCTAATGCACCCCATGACCGATCTATAATTAACACTGGTTTGTTAAAGCTTTGAAGCGCCTCCCCAAACACCGCACTAAATGGGCTTCCTCCGACAATCATCACACCTGTCTCATCCGTCGCTTGGAGATCTAATTTCTTGGCAAGCCAGCTAATTGAAAAGCCATGCGCCAATACCGTTGCAAAAACAAGAGCCAGGGTTAAGGCAGTAATAATATCAGCATCCTCAAAGCCTTCTTCCCGTAAAACACTCGCAAAAAAACCAGAAACGGTAAGTGCCACAATACCTCTAGGGGCAATCCAGCCGATTAAAATTCGTTCCTGTTTTGTTAAATCCACACCCATCGTTGCCAGCCAAATCGATATCGGCCGTACAATAAACAGCATCGCTAAAACAAACAGCAGCATATTCCAGCTTAAAATATCCATCAGCGTATCAACAGGCAATGAGGCCGTCAGCATTATAAATATGCCCGAAATCATCAGAACAGAGATATTTTCTTTAAAATGCAACAAGTCTCGCAGTGATGTGAGATGCATATTTGCCATGATAATCCCCATTGCCGTTACAGCGAGCAGCCCGGTCTCATGCATAATCGTGTCAGATAACACAAATACCAAAAGAACACTGACTAAGACGATTGGGGATTTTAAAAACTCCGGAATATATCCATGTTCCAATAATCTTCCAAGGAGGAATCCGGCTGCTAACCCCAGGAGTGCTGATAGAATGGAAGCACCAAAGAACAGCAATAATGAGGTCCCAGAAATTGTATCATTTGTCCATAAGACTACTTGTAAAGCAAATAAAGCAACAAGCGCTCCAAACGGGTCAACCACAATTCCTTCCCATTTTAAAATGGTTGCAGGACGTTCTTTCAGTTTTGCTTGCCGCAACAACGGCATAATTACCGTTGGACCCGTTACAATGAAAATACCTCCGATTATAAATGCAACATCTAATGAAATGCCAGCTAAATAATGCGCCGCAAAAGATCCAGCAATCCAAGCAATCAATGAACCTATCGTAGATATGCGGAAAATTGCTTTGCGTGAATCTTTAATTTCTCGAATATCCAAGCTTAAACTACCTTCAAATAAAATAATCGCTACAGCAAGTGAAATAATTGGATTAAAGATTTCGCCAAAGCTTTCTTTAGGATTAAAAAACCCGAGAAACGGTCCAACAATTAAACCAACAAGTGACATAATCACAATAGCGGGGAGTCTAAACCGCCAAGCTATCCACTGCGACAAAATTCCAAGTGCAACAATTGCTACTATTTGAAAGAGTATTGAATCAAGCATTGTTACGTCCCCTTTTAACGAATTAGTAATGACCAAAACTGTATTTAACATGTCCTAAAAAGGAACAGTCAACTCATTGTTTTTAAAAAAACTTTGCTTTTTGACCAGGGGGAGCAGACCAGCCGCTTTCAGTGAAAATCTTGCCACTTCAAAATCCACGGTCAAAAAAGTTATAATCACAAAAATTAGCATAATAGAAGTGTTCTAAAAGAGATATCTTGCATTGGGAAGCTAATTCGAAAGACTCTCTACATACTTTGACAAAAAATTTCAAAATAAAAAAGTCCTCCCGCTTTTAATTAGTATTTGCGGAGGACGTTCTTTCATTCCTTATTCAGTATTTTATTGTCTAGGATCGTGTCATTCTTGACTTGCAGCTCCTGAAGCTTTTCACGATTAAACACCACTTCTTCATCAACCGGCGTATGTTCTTCTTTAAATTTATCCCAATTAAAAAGCTCCTCACGAGAGATTGGCGCTTCTTCTTTTACTTCCGGCATTTCTAGTTTCGCTAGCTGGGCTGAATTATAGATCATGACTGGTGATTTTTTGCCGTATAACGCTATTATCTTCATAGCTAGGGCAAGCTGTGCGGCTTCAATGGAACGGTATTTTTTAAACGGTCCAACCAATATCGGGTTCATAACTTTCAACACCCATTCCCCCACCTTCTCACCTAATCGAAACTCGTCCCGCTCCCCGACTAATAAAGAAGGTCTTACGATGGAGACTTGCTGCAGCTCTAAAGCTATTAATTCCTTCTCAAGCTTCCCTTTCACTCGGTTATAGTAAACGCGCGATTTATCGTTTGCTCCCATGGCCGAGATAATAATAAAATGCATGATTCCGCACTTCTTTGCTAGAGACGCAATTTGCAATGGATATTCTACATCTACTTTTTCGAATTCCTCATGGGACCCTGCTTTTTTAATGGTTGTTCCCAAACAGCAATAAATTTCATGGGCAAATTCAATATCCTTTTCTTCTAATTGATTAAATGAGCGTATTTTCACAATTAGTTTTGGATGTTCGAACTCTAGTTTTCTCCGAGCGATTACAGTGACAGATACATATTCTTCACTATCACATAATAATTTTACTAGACTCGATCCCACTAAACCCGTTCCCCCAACGACAATCGCTGAGCGCATTTCCATTTTTCTTTCACTTCCTATCATCTTTGTCCAAACTGCAGCATAAACTTGAAAATCTAGTAACCTCTTAGCATTGACTCTATTGTTAATTTTCACACATACTTTCGAATTTTTCACCATAATTTAATTTATAGCTGGGAAAGGATGGGATTATATGCAGAATGAACTAAGTGTACCTTCATTAAAAAAGAAAATCGCCTTTGTCGTTGAACATAGCGCAGTAAAAGGATTTTATCCACTTGAACGTGTAGCCATTTTAGCAAAACTTTTAAAAGATGAAGAGAGTGTTTTTATTTTTTTAAAACAGGATGGACAAGAATCCATAGAAATTTTCACCGACGAGCAGCTTTCTCCAATTCTATTTGATAATTATTCAGAGTTAAAAACACAGATTCGTAATCTTGAGCCCGATTTAATTATTCAAGATGGGAAAGATACATTGGTTGAGCAAATTGAACAATTGCGGCCATTCTGTAAAACGATTGTCCATTTTGATGATTTTGGCGAAGGAGCGCTGTTGGCAGATTGCAATATTGTCGCACTTTTTGAAGAAGTAAGGGAAAATACGGCCCAAAATATTTTGTCAGGAAGCTTTGCATACGCAGTAAAAGAATCGATTAAAACGATTGCCAATGAACGCGTATCAAACGAACTATCTAACCCTCCTCATATTGTTGTGGCCTATGAAGATGGCGATGAAAACAATTTAACCTATAGAACATTGCGCCATTTAACTCAATTGCAAATTCCTTTGCAAGTGACTGTTGCGATTGATCGAGAATATAAACATTCAGTGGAAGATCTGCAAATGATGGTGCTAAGTCGCCGCAATACAAGGCTTTTAAAAGATGACCGTGCTTTGGATAAACTTTTGCACGAAGCCGATATTGTCATTTGTAATGCAAACTATACCCCATATAAAGTGGCGGCAGTTGGTATTCCTTGCATTACAGCTGCACAAAATGAGCGTGAACTAAACAAGGCATGTCCCCGGGAGCATAATGGTTGTATTCACCTCGGCTTAGGCCGCAAAATGAAACAATCCAATATTCAAAATGCCGTAATGGAGCTGCTTTTACACGAGGCAAGACGCGAACGGGCTGTACGGAAGCAATTCGAGCTTGAGCTTCAAGATAATAATGAAGTGATTAAATCTCTTCTATTAGACTTTGCATACGAACGCCATAATATGGTGTCATTATAATGTAGTTTGACTTCCTGAGGATAAAAGATAGCGCTTTGGACGAGCATGAGCTTCGTTTAAAGTGCTTTTTTATTTATTTTTTTTAGTAAAACCTGGATTTTGATAATTAATGAAAAAATCCCCCTTCCTATGATACAATGTTGATAAGTTTTTGTACTATAGAATAAGGAGCGTTCCAATCATGCCTACCAAATCAGAACTCCAGCAACAAATTGCAGAGCTAAAAATGGATTATATCAATCTGCAAGGTGATATCGAAAAGCTTGAAAGTACAGGTCATGCAGATTCTGTTGCAAAAGCAGAAGAGCGCCTTTCCAACATGGAAAAACAACTTGCCCAACTGAATAAACAGCTCGCGGCGTTGTCGTAGCCCGCGAGTTTTTTTATGGAATAGAACTCGGTGCTAACTTTAGCCTGAGTTGAATAAACACGTTTTATCGAATTTATAATTATCGGAGGAATTTGCAATGGCAATCTTAACAGTAGAAAATTTAGGTCATTCCTTTGGTGATCGCACCCTTTTTAAGGATGTTTCATTCCGCCTGGTTGAAGGCGATCATATAGGTTTAGTCGGGGCAAACGGTGTAGGTAAATCTACATTAATGGGCATTATTACTGGTCAAACAATCCACGATACCGGCCGTGTAGAATGGCTTCCAGGTACACATTATGGCTACTTGGATCAGCATACAGTTTTAACAGCAGGCCGTACAATGCGCGACGCATTACGCGATGCCTTCCTTCCCCTTTATAAAAAAGAAGAAGAGTTAAACGAAATCGCAAATAAAATGGGCGATGCCACTCCTGAGGAATTAGAAGAATTGCTTGAACAAATGGCAGAAGTACAAGATGCTTTAGATGCCGGAGATTTTTATTCATTAGATATTAAAATTGAAGAGGTTGCTCGAGGTCTTGGTCTAGACGCAATCGGATTAGAGCGCGATGTAGCTGCCCTATCCGGTGGTCAGCGTACAAAGGTTCTACTTGCTAAGCTATTGCTTGAGAAACCAAAAGTGCTATTGCTGGACGAGCCAACAAACTATTTAGATGAAGAACATGTAACTTGGTTAAAAAACTATCTTAAAAATTACCCGCATGCATTTTTGTTAATTTCCCATGATACAGAGTTTATGAACGAAACAGTGGATGTCATCTTCCAGCTGGAGTTCTCAAAACTAACACGCTACACAGCAACTTATGAGAAATTTTTAGAGCTTGCAGAAATCAATAAACGCCAGCATATCGATGCCTATGAAAAACAGCAAGAGTTCATTAAAAAGCAAGAGGATTTCATTGCTAAAAATAAAGCGCGCTACTCCACAACAGGGCGTGCAAAATCCCGCGCAAAGCAGCTTGACCGTCTAGAGAGAATCGATCGTCCGGAAACAGCTGTAAAACCAGAGTTTGGCTTTAAAGAAGCCCGCACTCCAAGCCGTTATGTGGTAGAGGCTGAAAACCTTGTGATTGGGTACGATAAAGAAAAACCATTGCTTCCTCCCCTTTCATTTATGATCGAACGCGGAGAAAAAATTGCACTTGTCGGCATGAATGGTGTGGGTAAGTCTACGCTTCTTAAAACGATGCTTGGAAAAGTAAGACCACTTGATGGCAATGTTATCTTGGGGGACTACCTAGAGCCTTCTTACTTCGAACAGGAAGTTAAGGCCGATAAAATCACGCCGATTGATGATGTGTGGAACGCCTTCCCTTCAATGGAGCAAGCGCAAGTCCGTGCAGCCTTAGCCCGTGCCGGTCTGAAAACAGATCATATCACACGTCCATTAAACTCATTATCCGGGGGCGAACAAGCAAAAGTACGCCTTTGCAAATTGATGATGGATGAAACAAACTGGCTAATCTTTGACGAACCAACAAACCATTTAGATGTGGACGCAAAAGCCGAATTAAAACGTGCCATGCAGGAATTCAAAGGCACAATCGTACTAGTATCCCATGAGCCTGAGTTCTACGATGGACTTGCAACAAAAATCTGGAACGTTCAGGACTGGTTTACAACTGGAAAGACGGATTTATAGGATTGAAGGATTTTTAAATTGCGGATTGAGCTTATCGAGGCTCGGTCCGTTTTTTTGCTTTGGCGGACCATTCAGCACTTCTGAGCAATATGCATCTGCGTGCGAAAATATACAATTATATGCACTGTATGCCTATGAGTTTTAGTTAAAATATGATATTTGAAATACGGTGTGAAATAATAAGTTTAAGCAATGTTTTAATATAGATCAAAAAATTGTTGTTGACTGATAACTACAAGATTTTAGTGTACTTTTTTCATTTTTCGAAGCACTTCAACTTTTTATGGGACACTTTTCATTTTCTATGGGACATTTCTTTTTCACATCTTCTTTCATCTTCCTGATCATCACCTCCCCTTTCTCTCATAACCCTGTCCTCTCATCTTACTAAGTTCTATAAAATCTATCAAAATACGAAATTCTGCTTTTCGGGATACTTCGCCATCCAAAATAAATAGTTTAATTTAGCATTCCCAATTAATAATTGCAAATAATTGAAACTTTTCTTTTTCTAAGACGTATATATTTATAGAAAAACGGTTATTAATTTAATGTAACACGCCCACTTATAGAAAACGGAAATCACTATTGACTTACAATTAACTTACTAGTAAGATATATATATAAACAAAATATCTTACCAGTAAATTCGAAACTTAAAATACATGAAAGCGGGGAGATTTTATGACAGTGACAATTTATACACAATCTAGCTGTTCCTCTTCACGAAAAGCTATTAAATGGTTAAAAGAAAACGAAATTACTTTTACTGAAAAACGCATTACATCACAACCTTTAACATTAGCAGAATTTAAAAATATTTTAAGAATGACTGAAGATGGTACAGATGAAATCATTGCAACAAACTCAAATGACTTCAAAAACTTGAACATCGATATCGATCAATTATCGATTCAGGATTTGTACAACTTAATTCAGCAATATCCTCGTATGCTGCGTAGTCCAATTCTACTTGACGAAAAACGTATTCAAGTTGGCTACAACGAAATGGACATTCGCCGTTTCATCCCACGTAAAGTACGTGCTTACGAGTTAAACGCGATGCAACAAATTGCTACACAAGGTTAATCAACTCTACTGGAGAAAAGCGATTTTCGTAAAAATACATGACCTGCGAAATGAATTATGTAAGTGGAGCTGAACATAATGGATAACCAACGACATGAAGTCCTTTCCTCTCTATTCGAAGTCGTTTCTTCATTAGAGCGAAAATGGGCGAATGAGTGGAACCAACAAAATAATTTAGGATTCTCTAAATCTCATATATTACTCTTAGATTTATTAGCCAAAGAAGGACCAAAGCGCCCTTCTGCCATTGCTGAACGCTTAAAAGTAACAACTGGTGGTGTAACTGTTTTAACAACAAAGCTGATTAATGCTGGCTTTATCGAAAAAACTCAAAGTAACGCTGACCGTCGTGCTTCCCAAATTGCTATCACTTCAGAGGGCGAAAAAATTTTGAAAGAATCTCGCTCACAAGTTTCGGCAATGGTCAACGCCATGTTCGGCATGCTCACTAATGACGAAATTCAAACGCTACATAACATCTTTGAAAAATGTCTTGTCAATGGTAATGGACAAAATAATTTAAGAAATGAAGAATAAAGCAAAGTGTGTCACATAGCTCTTTGCTTTATTCGAAAATAATTGCAGGGTGCTTGTTGATTTGACGCATCTTGCCTTTTTTATGCAATAAAAAAGACTCTCCATAAAGGAAAGCCTTTTTCTTATGCCATCACAACATCCTGCAATGATGAATCAGCAATTAAAATTTCTTTCAATCTAGCTTTGGCACGGAATAAACGAGATTTTACCGTTCCAATGGATACCTTCATTAATGTTGAAATTTCGGCTAATGAATATTGATCCACATAGAAATACCATAATGTTTTTTGATAGATTCCATCTAATTGCTGCATTTTCTCTTGGACAATTTTCGTTACTACTTCTTTTTCTACTTTTTCTTCAGTAGAAATTTCATTATTGGGAACCAAATCTAATATCGGTACGTCTAATGTTTCAGGTTGACTCATCATATATTTGCTTCTTCTTACATTCTTGCGATAGCGGTCGCGGAATGTGTTCATTGTAATTGTAGTAAGCCAGGCTTTAACATGGTCAACCTTCTCTACTTGTTCTTCGTTGCGAACAACTTTGACCCAAACTTCTTGCATTAAATCCTCGGCCTCTGCTGTGTTGCGAGTTAGTTTTAGGCATAAATGATATATATAACGATGATATTCTTCGTAAATTCCATTTAAACAATTAATCATGAGTGATTTCCTCCAATAAATATCTAACTATCTTCTGTATACATTTTCCCAAAAAATTGTATTACACTCTATCGGATTTGCTTTCAATTACATTACATTCCTGTAAGCTTCATACTCATCCCTTGTAATTTTCGTAAATTTACTTAATGAACTCTCCACTGAACTATTCTGAATTGTTCCCGAATTGTGTATGGACCTGGTCCCCGCATTATTCACTGAACTATTCTCAATTGTTTAGAGACCTGGTCCATGATTGGACAGGTCCCTTGTGCTATACTATTTCTATTATCTAAATAATTTTGAAATGAGGGTTTATGTTGAGTCAATTGCAGAATTTAGATGCTTATTTTACAGAAAATCGGGAGAAGCACTTAGAGGAATTGAATGAGTTTCTTCGTATTCCAAGTATTAGTTCACTATCGGAGCACAAGCAAGACATTCAAACAGCTGCTCAGTGGTTAGCAGACAAGCTTCAAAAGCTTAACATCGAAAAAGTATCAGTAGATCAAACTGCTGGTCACCCTGTTGTTTATGGTGAATGGCTGCATGCAGAAGGCAAACCAACGATTTTATTCTATGGCCATTATGATGTGCAGCCTGTCGATCCCCTAGACCTTTGGGAATCTGAACCTTTCAGCCCTGTAATCCGAGACAATAAATTATTTGCTCGTGGCGCTTCTGATGATAAAGGTCAGGTGTTCATGCACTTAAAAATGCTTGAAGCTTTATTTGCAACAGAAGGAACACTGCCTGTAAACGTGAAATTCATTTATGAAGGTGAAGAAGAAATCGGCAGCCCCAACCTGCCAGCTTATGTAGAAGAACATAAAGAAAAGCTTGCTGCTGATTTAATTTTAATTTCTGATACTGGTCTTTATGCTCCTGGCAAACCTGCTGTATGTTATGGTTTACGTGGACTTACTGGGGTTCAAATCGATGTACGCGGGGCAAAAGGCGACCTTCACTCCGGGCTATATGGCGGCGGTGTCCAAAACGCTATCCATGCTTTAGCTGAAATATTGGCTTCATTCCGTGATGAGCATGGAACAATTCAAGTAGAAGGCTTCTATGACAATGTTCGTCCATTATCTGACGAAGAGCGTCAAGCATTCCGTGAACTTAACTTTGATGAAGAAGCATTGAAACAAGAAGTCGGTGTCAATGAATTGTTCGGTGAAGAAGGATACTCCTATTTGGAACAAACTTGGGCTCGCCCAACTTTAGAAATTAACGGTGTATTCGGTGGCTTCTCTGGAGAAGGCATCAAGACGGTCCTTCCTGCTGAAGCTGGAGCCAAAATAACTTGCCGTTTAGTACCTGACCAAGATCCAAATGAAATTGTAGCTTTACTGAAAGCCCATATCGAAAAACATAAACCAAAGGGTGTAGAAGTCACAGTATCTGAATTCGATAAAGGGGCTCCATTCTTAACACCATTCGATCATCCATTGATTCAAGCAGCTGGCCGTTCTTATGAGCGTATCTATAATGTGCCAACTGCCTTCACGCGAGGCGGTGGTTCAATCCCGATCGTGGCTGCATTTGATGAAATTCTATCATTGCCTGTTGTATTAATGGGATTCGGCTTAAACAACGAAAACTTCCATGCACCAAATGAGCACTTCCATTTAGAAAACTTTGATAAAGGACTTCGCGTATTAGGCGATTACCTGCATGAAGTTTCGAATTTAAAATTCTAATATCCACTATAAACCTAAAAGTTCTTTAGAGCTTTTAGGTTTTTTACTGTTAAATAAATTTCTTTTTTGTAACAAAAAGGAATTTTCTAAATATTTGTAGAATTTCTTTAATATACAATTTATAAGCTAATTTTTAGCAACATGCATCTTTACAGAACAGGAGTGTGATTTGTATGGAAAATAAATGGAACCTTGTTGTTCTAATGCAGCCCGTTGGAGGACTTTTACTAGTATTAATCGCAATTTATACGTTTGTAGCTGGAAGCCCAAATTTATTGCCATGGGCATTCATGGTAACTGCCCCTCTCTTCTTTGGAATGGGCCAATATGAATCGAAAGGTCAAAATAACAAGAAAAACTCTAGTATTTTCTATTACTCTTTAGCAACTGTTTCCCTTTTATTTGGTATATACTCTTTTACCGCATTCTAATGACCATTAAAATATTTGTACAAAGCCCGATGAAAACTAAACCCTTTCATCGGGTTTTACTTTGTAAATTTCTATTTCCAATCCAAAATTTTCAGCAAAGAAAAAAAGCACCCTACCAGTAAGGTGCTGTTCAATCTAACCCTTAAAAAGCATTTTATATATAAACATAGGGGAGGTTATATATCTTGTCGAACAAGCTTTCACAGGGTTCATATGAGCTTATTTACCACTTTCGCTAAAGTGCGATTTTTCAAAAGAGGCTGTCCTCCATTGATATTTTTATCATAACATCATCTGAATACCACTGTAGATACCTCGTTGCCACATGTCACATTTTTATCACATAATCGTTCACAATTTCGAAATAATTTGTTATATAACAACTCAATCAATTCTATTTGCGAATTGGCATCAGCTATAGAAATAACTATATTAACAACTTCTCCCTCACTTTAAAACTGATATGCAACAGAAATATCTCATTAAACAGTTTTATTAATTTCACAATCTTCCCTACCATACTTATCCCCAAGCTGCCTTATATATTAATATTTTCTATCCACATATCCACGGTTCAAGTGATTATTGTCCACATTATCCACTTACTTATTAGACTTTTGAGAATTTTCTCCCTAATAATACGCACTTATCCACAGCTTATAAGCAATCGAAAAAGGTGCCCAAATTGGACACCTCTGTTTTTCGTATTTTATTGAAATATCATACCGACACTCGAGTATATAATTACCGTTGCAAATACAGCCATCATATAGATCAGGGAGTAAGCAAACATTTTATTTGCCCATTTTTTCTCATCCATTTGGCGATAACCCACAATACTGATCCAAAGCCAGATCCCACCTAAAATAAGTGAGGACAATGTAAGACCCCAGCTTAATGGAACAAATAAGAAACTTGTTAGCATCATAATGACTAAATACACATTTGTTTGCAGATACGTTCTTCTCATACTCTTTTTAACAGGCAGCATTGGAATATTTGCGGCTCCATAGTCATCTTTTTTGCGAATCGCAATCGCATAGAAGTGCGGCATTTGCCAGATTACCATGATGATGAATAATGCCCATGCTGCAGGGTACCATATGTCCGGAGCTACAGTTGCCCATCCGATTAGCGGCGGCATAGCTCCCGAGATACTTCCCACTTCTGTATTCCAAATTGTTCTTCTTTTTGTCCACATTGTATATGGAACAACATAGAAAAATACTCCGAGGAAGCCAAGAAATGCAGCGAGCCATGTTGTTAACGAAAGAATAGCCAGCCCTGCAATCAATAGGATAATACCCACAATCAGTACAGTACGGGCATTTAAAGCTCCAGTTACGGTAGGTCTAGATTTAGTCCGTTGCATAATCGCATCAATATCGCGGTCATACAGGTTATTAAAGATACCGGAAGCTCCGATAATGAATGCCGAACCTACAAAGGCAAATATGATATGTGGTATATGGTCAATAAAACTTAAATTGTAAGTATATAAAGCGAGCATAAGTGCAGCAATCATGGGAATTAAATTGGATTTAATAATCCCTGTCTTAACCGCCTTAGCCCAGAGATCAAGATAGTTTTTCATCGTATGTCTTTTCCCCTCATTATTAGGCTGCCAATCCGGAAGCACTATACTCTATCATACCATTGAAATATATCTTTCAACAATCACATAGCTTGATTTATTATGAAAATTCATTGACGGAAATAATTAAGATTTTTACATTCTTTTAGAACTTCCCAAAATAAAAAGGCGTTCCTTATTGGAGCACCTTTTTATTTTCATCTACTTCCATCTCATTTTTCTTATCAATATACGAACAAGCCATCTTTAACAATGGCAGAACAAAGAGGAAGACAAAAAGAATCCTGAAAATCTGGAAAACTGTTACGGCGGAAACATCCGCTCCAATTGCTGTCGCAAGCAAGCTCATTTGATCAAGTCCACCTGCTGCTGTGCTTAAGAAGCTTGTTGGTAATGAATAGTCTAAGAAATGTACTAAAAAATAGCCTTGTGCAAATGTAAGTACGATTAAAAATAATGCACTGCCAATTCCTAATAGAATGACTTTTTTACCTAGTTTAATCATATTGGGTTTTAATAACAATCCGATATATGCGCCCATTAACAACTGAGCGATATGCAATAATTCTCCCGGTACATGAGGTGTTTCCACGGAAAATAGCGTTAATGCAATAACAAATAATATCGGTGTTAAGAAGAATGGTACAGGTAATTTAATCTTTTTCCCGATCCATACAGTCGAACCGGCTATTAACAATAGAACTATTAGCGGAATTAGCTCTGCATCCAGGATACTGGACGTATTCCCGCCCTGCACCACGTGACCTGATAATACAAACGGAATCACCATGACAATACTGACAATCCGCACAACATGAAAATAGGTAACTACCGCCAGATCAATATCCTTTTCTTCCTCGGCAAAAACAACAATCTGCCCTAATCCCCCTGGAACTGTACAGGTTAATGCAGTTTTCAAAGAAACATTACTGATTTTATGTACACCAATTGCCATTAATATACTGACCATGACTAAAGCCAGATTAAGGACAAACATCATTAAAACAAGCCAACCCATTCCCGAAAATACATTTAACTGAAAGGTTTGGCCGATCGACACACCGATGACCACAAGCCCTACATTTCGAAATTGAACTGGCCAATATAGTTCATATTTAATAAAAAATTGACTAATCAGCACAGAAAATAAAGGACCAAGCATCCATGGCACCGGCAACCCCAGCACATCAAATAACAATGCCCCAATAATACTGATTAACACTACTAAACTAATTGATTTTATATGCAATAGGTAACCCTCATTTCTATTTCGTGTTCCTAAATAGATTACCATAAATTAATATTTTTTGAGGAAGGAGTTCTAATTTAATTTCTTTGTAAAGCAAATAATCCGGTTAGCTTCCTCGAAACCTAATTTTAAATGGACAGCCAAACTTTCTTCATTATCTAATTCACAGTCGCTTGCAAATTCTGTACAGCCTTTGTTTTGGGCCCATCGCTCACAATGGGTAACCAGAAGTTTAGCATACCCCTTCTTGCGATAATTACTTTTTACAAACAATCCTTCCAGATAGCCAACTACATTCGAATCGGTTCCCTCTACATAATCCGTTCGAAGTTGACATTGGGCAAATCCTATTGCGACACCGTTGTCATATACAATAAAAACGGCCGAACGTTCAGAAGCAATTACATCTTCCATCTCACTCCTGAATTCTTCTATTGTATGAACTGGCCAAAGTAATAAAGCTAATTCTGCAGCTGAATTTGCATCCCCTAATTTTGCTTGTCGAATCATCATCCCACTCCCTCCTTTGGTAATCAATTATCAACCATCTTCCAGTTTTATGCAATTTAAAAACCGATTTCTCCATAGAAACCGGCTTTTAGTAGAAGAGAGATTTCAGTTGTGTTCTGACCTCCTTTAGAATGGTCAAAGTTTTTCACATTATGCAAATAATTTTGGTCCAAAGGATGCCATCATCTCCAACTTTCTAAAGTACGAGATCTACTTCTGATAATTCAAAAGCCATCCAACTCCAAATTGATCGACTAAATTGGCATGCAAGGCTCCCCAGAAAGTTTCCTGGAGCTCCACTGTCACGTTTGCCGATACACTTAAATCATTGAAAACTCTAGTTATTTCTTCTTCACTTTCACATTCTAGAGTTACACGGACATTATCTCCCTGTTTTGTTTTACCGAAATCATCTGAAAAATGGATAATACTTTCGCCTACAACGAGTTCAGCATGTAAACACTTGCCGTCCTCCGTTTGCTGAACATTCCTAATTTCCCCATTTAGAATATTTCGATAATATTCCATAATTTCAATACAGTTTTCCACAAAGATATATGGATTTGCACTTTTCAAACGAATCCCTCCGAGACACTTTATTACTTCTATTTTACCATCACTGCATTCTCGCCAAACAATAATAAGTAAAATAATCCCGATAAATGATAGTACAATAGTTGTTTCAAAATTAAAAGTATAAGTGATTCTTTAAGATTATTTTTTGTAATAAAAAGTAAGTACATATAATAATTACTATTCAGATAAAATATTATTTTTAAAATAATAAAAAAATATTAAATCTAATAAATTTTTAACATACTCTCCAATAAGTTTTTGCTATTATAGTGACATTATTATTTTACTATATTAGGAGGGGTATTTTTGAAGATTTCAATTAGATGGCGAATACTAGCCATTGTTCTAATAATTATTGTAATAGGCTTAGGCACACTAGGAACAGTAAGCTCTCTTTTAATCACTTCAAAGACGGAGGATAGCGTAATTGATCAGAGTCAAGTAGTTGTGAATGGACTTTCTGAAAACATAACAACGTTTTTATCTACATATGAAAAAGGTATTTTAAAATTGGCCGCATCCCCAGATGTGCAGAATTTCCATACCAATTCTCTTGCATACAACGACCCAGCCGATCAACTATACCGGGCAGATTTAGCAGACTATTTATCTATTTATGACGCTGCTTCTGGTATTTACTTTACAGATGGAAATTACACGATTATTGAGCCTCATTTTGAAGGAATTAGTGAATTAGATATAAAATCTCGCCCTTGGTACTCAAATGCCATACAAAATCCCGACCAATTTGTTTGGTCCTCCCCTTACCTAGACAGTGTTACGGGTGAATATGCGATAACAGGATCTGTTGCTGTTAAAGATGGAAACAAAGTGATCGGTGTTTTAGGTGTAGATATCTTATTAGCCCAGCTTACAGACATGCTTTCATCTACTGAATTAGGATATGAAGGCTATCCGATTGTTTTGGACAGTGAAGGTGTAGCCATTGTTCACCCATCCAAAATCGGAGAAGACCTCAGTTCAGAAAAATATATTGAAACAATCAAAGCCGACACTGAAACAATTAATCACCTAGAAACTGCTATTAACAACGAAAAGTCTGTCATCGTTTATAATAAAGTACCTGATTTAAACTGGACGGTTGCAGCAGTTTATAAACTTGATAATTTACATGGTTTAGCCAATAGTATAGAAAAAGTAATTCTTATAATAGCTGTTGCGATTATTGCGGTAACATTTATTGTTTTATACTTATTTATCACTCACGTTTTAAAACCTATTAATAAACTCGGTACTTTAATGGGAGAAGTTTCTCAAGGTGATTTATCTGTCAATATTGAAGTGAAATCACGTGATGAGATTGGAAAACTCGCCGAGCATTTTAATTCCATGGTGGAGAACATGAAAAAAATAATATCGGTTGTTCAAGAGTCTTCCAATAATGTAGAAGAACGTTCCCATCATTTGAGTGCCCTTGCAGAAGAAACAAGTGCTTCTAGTGTTGAAGTTTCCAACGCTGTAAATGATATTGCCATTGGTGCCACTACTTCTTCAGAAAATGCAGATATGGTCAC
>Ga0182747_1001613_pt1 | contig 17168 bp, 16 predicted proteins | sample eDN3rd30CBELigBY_FD_128526 | JGI IMG/M metagenome (GOLD analysis project Ga0182747, IMG submission 128526) | Enriched backyard soil microbial communities from Emeryville, California, USA - eDNA 3rd pass 30_C BE-Lig BY (version 2) (version 2) | ecosystem: Environmental > Terrestrial > Soil >...
CCCACGCGGCGAGGCCAGCTACAACCCGCTGTACGCGCTCAAGCTGGCCCTGCAGGCCGACGGCGTGCAGGCGACGTCGCGCCAGCGCCTGCAGCTGGACGACGTGCCGCCCGGCTCGCAGGACACGGTGCTGGTGCTCAACGACCCGCGCACGCTGTCGCCGGAAGATGTCGCCGGCCTGCTCGAGTGGGTCGACGGTGGCGGCCATCTGCTGGTGCGCACGCCGCCGCTGGAGCGAGGCGAGGCCACCCGCGCGGGCGAACTGTTCGAGGCGCTGCAGCTGCGGCCGGTGGCGTCCTTCGGCTGCATGCGCATCGCGCAGCCGCAGGGCGGCCGCGATCGCAGCGACAAAGGCAAGCACGACCACGACCGCGACGACGATGGCGAACCGGCGGAACACGCCGTTGCGTTCTGCGGCGGCACCCGTTTCCGGATGCTCGGCGTCGAACCGCTGCAGTCGTGGGGCGACCTCGACAATGGCTACGCCTACGCGCGCCTGGCGCACGGCATGGGCACGGTGGACGTGGTGGCGGATTTCAACTTTCTCACCAACGCTTCGCTGGAACGTCCCGCGTCCAGCACGTTGGCGCGGCAACTGCTGCAGCCGGGCTGGAAGCGCGGCACCGTGCACCTGGTGTACGCGGCCAACATGCCGTCGCTGTGGCGACTGCTGCTCGAAACCGCGTGGATGGCGTGGCTGCCCGCGCTGCTGGCGCTGGCCGCGTGGCTGTGGCTGCGCACGCAGCGCTTCGGTCCGCGGCTGCCGTCGCCGGAGCCGGCGCGGCGCGCGCTGCTCGAACACGTGCAGGCCAGCGGCGAGCACCTGTGGCGCTACGGTCGCGCGTCGGCGCTGTATGCCGCGGTGCGCGAGGTGTTCATGGCCCGCCTGCGCCGCCGCGACCCGCTGGCCGCCGCGCTCGACGGGCGTGCGCAGGCAGAGGCCATCGCGCTGCGCACCGGCGTCACGATCGCCGATGTCGAACACGCCCTGCAGACGCCGCGTCCCAACGACGGCGCCGACTTCCGCCACCGCATCGCAAGACTCCTCCAGTTGAGGCAACAGCTATGACCGATCCGCAAACGCTTCCCGCCCCGATCACCGGCGACGACCTCGCCGCCCGCGTCAGCGCGGTGCGCGACGAAGTGTCGAAGGCCTTCATCGGCCAGGCCGACGTGCTCGACCAGATCCTGGTCGCGCTGCTCGCCGGCGGCCACGTGCTGGTCGAGGGCGTTCCCGGCCTTGGCAAGACGCTGCTGGTGCGTGCGCTGGCCCGCGCGCTGGGCTGCGACTTCGCACGCGTGCAGTTCACCCCCGACCTGATGCCCAGCGACGTCAGCGGCCACGCCGTGTACGACCCGAAGACCGAAGGCTTCGTGGTCCGCCGCGGCCCGGTGTTCACCAACCTGCTGCTGGCCGACGAGATCAACCGCGCGCCGGCCAAGACCCAGTCGGCGCTGCTGGAGGTGATGCAGGAGCGGCAGGTGACGATCGAAGGCTCGAGCTTCGCGCTGGCGCCGCCGTTCATGGCGCTGGCCACGCAGAACCCGGTCGAGCAGGAGGGCACCTATCCGCTGCCCGAAGCGCAGCTCGACCGCTTCCTGCTGAAGGTGCTGATCGACTACCCATCTCAGGCCGACGAGGCGCGCATGGTCATCGCCGTCAGCCAGGGCCGCACCGCCGCCGACTTCGACCTGTCGCAGGTCGCGCAGGTGCTGTCGGCCGATGACATCGTGGCCATGCAGCTGGGCACCGCGCAGGTCACGCTCGACGACGCGGTGGTGGAGTACGCGGTGCGGATCGCCGCGGCCACGCGCAAGTGGCCGGGCATCGCGCTGGGCGCCGGCCCGCGTGGCAGCCTGGCGCTGGTACGCGCCGCGCGCGCGCAGGCGGTGCTGATGGGCCGCGACTTCGTCACCCCCGACGACATCCGCGACATCGCCAAGCCGGCGCTGCGCCACCGCATCGCACTGGCGCCGGAGCTGCAGATCGAAGGCCAGGATCCCGACCAGGTGCTGCACGCGCTGCTGGCCAAGGTGGAGGCGCCGCGGCAGTGAGCGACGCCGTCGCCAGCCGCAGCGCGCTGCCGCGACCGGGCCCGGCGCTGGTCGCCGTGCTCGCGCTGTGGGGCGTGGTCGGCGTCGCGGCGAGCTTCGGCGTGCTGCCTGCCCGCGCATGGCAACTCGCGGGCGCGGCGATTGCCGTGGCCGCGCTGCTCGACCTGCTGCGCCTGCGCCGCCGTGCCACCCCGGAAGTCGTGCGCGAGCTGCCCGAGGCGCTGCCGGTGGGGATCGAACGCGAAGTCACGCTGCACCTCGAATCCGGCCCGCGCCGGCAGCGCCTGGACGTGTTCGACCTGCATCCGGGCGGCTGGGAATCGACCGGCCTGCCGCGCTCGCTGCGGCTGCCGCCCGGCACGGTGTCGAGCTTCGGCTACCGGCTGCGGCCCACGGCGCGCGGCGACTTCCGCTTCGAGGGCGTGCAGCTGCGCCTGCTGTCGCCGTGGCGGCTGTGGCGGCAGTCGCGCGTGGCGGGCTTGCCGCAAACGGTGCGCGTGTTCCCCAACTTCGCGCCGCTGGCGCGCTTCGCGCTGCTGTCGGCCGAGCAGGCCTCGCGGATGGTCGGCGCGCACCTCAAGCGCCGCCGCGGCGAGGGCACCGACTTCCACCAGATGCGCGAATACCGCATCGGCGACAGCCTGCGCCAGATCGACTGGAAGGCCACCGCGCGCGCGCGCAAGCTGATCTCGCGCGAATACCAGGACGAGAAGAACCAGCAGCTGATCGTGGTGCTCGACACCGGCCGCCGGATGCTCGCGCGCGACGGCGCGCTGGCGCATTTCGACCACGCGCTGGACGCATCGCTGGTGGTGTCGTATCTCGCATTGCGGCAGGGCGATGCGGTCGGCCTGTTCGCCACCGGCGGCGAGCAGCGCTGGGTCGCGCCGCAGCGCAGCCTGGGCGCGATCGACACCCTGCTGCGCGCCAGCTACGACCTTCAGCCGCAGCCGGTCGCGACCGATTACCTGGCCGCCGCCACCGGCTTGTCGCTGCGCCAGCGCCGTCGCGGCCTGCTGATGCTGGTGACCAACCTGCGCGACGAAGACAGCGAAGACCTGCTGGCGGCGGTGCGGATGCTGCAGCGCCGCCACCTGGTGGTGGTGGCTTCCCTGCGCGAGCGCGCCATCGACGAGGCGCTCGATGCCGGCATCCACGAGCTGCCCGACGCCCTGCGCGCCGCCGCCGCCGCGCGCTACCTCGCGCAGCGCGCCGCGGTGCACGACGCCCTGCGCCACCAGCGCGTGATGGTGCTGGACGTGACGTGCGAACAGTTGCCGGCGGCGCTGGTGGAAAAGTACCTGGCGATCAAGCGCGACGGGATGCTGTAACCGCAGACCGTGCTCTTGCAGGAGCGGCCCATGGCCGCGAACTCTTGATTCGTCGCGCAAGAAGAAGCTCGCGGCCATGGGCCGCTCCTACGGGAGCTGGCTAATCCCCGGTTACCAGCAGTACGTCGCGCTCGCGCAGCGCCGCGTAGGCCTCGTCGGTGTGCGGACGCACGCCGTGCCAGAGCTTGAACGCTTCCGCGGCCTGCTCGACCAGCATGCCGACGCCGTCGATGGCGTGGTGGGCGCCGGCGGCGCGGGCCCAGGCCAGGAACGGGATCGCGACTTCGCCATAGCTCAGGTCCACGCAGGCGGTGCGCGCGCCGACCAGCGAGGTGGGCAGGGTCGGCAGGCCGCCGCTGCGCGCGGCCGAGGTGGCGTTGACCACCAGGTCGAACTCGCCCAGCGCCGGCAGGTCTTCGAAGTAGCGCGAATGCACGCGTTTTGGCTGGCCCAGCGTGTCCACCAGCGCATCGGCGCGCTCGCTGCTGCGGTTGACGATGAACATCTCGCCGATGCCCGCATCGATCAGCGCCGGCGCGACGCCGCGTGCGGCGCCGCCAGCGCCCAGCAGCAGGGTGCGGCGCTGGCGCAGGTCCAGGCCGTGGCGGCCGGTGAGGTCGCGCACCAGGCCGATGCCGTCGGTGTTGTCGCCGAGCCAGCGGTCGCCCTCCCGGACCAGCGTGTTGACCGCGCCGGCGCGGCGCGCGCGGTCGCTGGCGTCCGCACACAGGGTCAATGCGAGTTCCTTCAATGGCAGGGTCACGCTGGCGCCGGTGCCGCCGCCCGCGACAAAGGCATCGAGCGCAGTGGCGAAAGTTTCCGGTGTCGCGTCGATCGCCTCGAAGTGGATCACGATCCCGGTCTGGTGGCCGAAGCGCGTGTGGATGCGCGGCGACAGCGAGTGCGTGATCGGGTGGCCGAAGACGGCATGGTGGGATTCGGTCATGACAGCCCCTGTGCGTCGAGGAAACGTGATCAAGAAGCGGGCGCGGCGGCGTGTTTCCCGTTCGCCGCAGCGGCCACGGGCAGTGTACTCCGCCGGTTTGTGGAGTCCTTGCGATGGTATGCAAAGTCCATGCGCATCGGCGCGGAGGGTGTGCGGGCCGCGCATCCGCCAACCGATCCCGCGCGGCCCGCTAGACTGCCGCCGATCCGGACGGAGCGCAGCGATGATGCAGATGGAAACGGACGTGGCGAGGGTGCTGGCGATGGCGATGTCCGCGGCCGTGTTGTCGGGCTGCGGCGCGGCGGGCGCGGCGCTGCAGGAGTTCGGCATCGAAGGCATGGGCGTGGTGTCGACGCCGCACGCCGAGGTGCGCGGCAGCGTCAGCCCCGACGGGCAGCGCATCGTCTGGGGCAGCACCGACCGCGCGGGCGGCGCCGGCGGCTGGGACCTGTGGCAGGCCACGCTGCGCGACGGGCGCTGGCAGGACCCGCGGCCGCTGCCGGTCAATTCGCCGGGCAACGACTTCGACCCGGCCTTCAGTGCCGATGGCCGCTGGCTGTACTTCTTCTCCAACCGCGCCGGCGGCTTCGGCGGTGACGACCTGTATCGCGCCGCGGTGCTCGCCGATGGCGGTTTCGGCGAGGTCGAAAACCTCGGCGCCGGCGTCAATGGCAAGGGCGACGAATGGGCGCCGAGCGCCGCTGGCACGCGGCTGCTGTTCGCCAGCGATTCGTTCGGCGGCGCCGGCCGGCATGACCTGTTCGTCGCGCGCTGGGACGGCAAGGCGTTCGTCGATCCGCAGCCGGTGCCCGGGATCAACACCGCGGCCGACGAGTTCGACGCCGCGTGGCTGGGCGACGGCAGGGCGATCGTGTTCGCACGCTCGGACGACGTCGCGCGCGCGCCGGTCCGGCTGATGCTCGCGCAGTGCGACGGCAGCGCGTACGCCGAAGCGCAGCCGCTGGCGCTGTCGTTCAATGCCGCCGACGGCAGCACGCTGGGCCCGGTGCTGGACCTGTCGAAGCCCACCGAGCTGCTGGTCAGCGGCTCGGCGAAGGCGCCGAAGGCGGGCAAGACGGACATCTACCGCATGCGCGCCCCGGCGGTGACCGGCAAGGACGGCTGCCTGTAGGAGCGCCCCACGGGCGCGATGCGTTTTGCCGGCAGGACATCGCGCCCATGGGGCGCTCCTGCAAGAGATGCTGCGCAACGTGCGCGCGTTCGAAAGGGACGCAACTGCCTTCCATGGCGCGACTGCAGCGGCTCTGGATAACCCGGCCCGGCCGTCCGTGGCCGGGCGTTCCGGAGCGCAGCGAACGCCTTGAGTGCGTCCGCTAAGCGCGCTCCTTCACCCAGCGCGCCGCGTCGAGCGCGAAGTACGTCAGCACGCCGTCGGCGCCGGCGCGCTTGAACCCGAGCAGCGCCTCGAGCACGCACTTGCGCTCGTCCAGCCAGCCGTTGGCGAAGGCCGCCTTGAGCATCGCGTACTCGCCGCTGACCTGGTAGGCGTAGGTCGGCACGCCGAACTCGTCCTTCACCCGGCGCACCACGTCCAAGTACGGCATGCCGGGCTTGACCATCACCATGTCGGCGCCTTCCTCGAGGTCCAGCGCGACCTCGCGCAGCGCCTCGTCGGAGTTGCCCGGGTCCATCTGGTAGGTGCGCTTGTCGGCCTTGCCCAGCGCCGACGCCGAGCCGACCGCGTCGCGGAACGGGCCGTAGAAGCTGCTGGCGTACTTGGCCGCGTAGGCGAGGATGCGGGTGTGGATGAAACCGTCCTGCTCAAGCGCGGCGCGGATCGCGCCGATGCGGCCGTCCATCATGTCGCTGGGCGCGACCACGTCGGCGCCGGCGCGTGCGTGCGACAGCGCCTGCTGCACCAGCGCGTCGACGGTGGTGTCGTTGATGACGTAGCCGGCGTCGTCGACGATGCCGTCCTGCCCGTGCGAGGTGTAGGGGTCGAGCGCGACGTCGGTGATCACGCCAAGCTCCGGGAATCGCGACTTCAGCGCACGCACGGCGCGCTGGCACAGGCCATCGTCGTCCCACGCGGCGACGGCATCGAGCGACTTGGCTTCGGGCGCGGTGACCGGGAACAGCGCCAGCGCGGGGATGCGCAGCTCGCTTGCGGTCTCCGCGACCCTCAGCAGCTCGTCGATCGACAGGCGCTCGACGCCCGGCATCGATGGCACCGCGGCGCGACCGGCCGGTTCATGCACGAAGACCGGGTAGATCAGGTCGTCGGCGGTGAGGACGGACTCGCGCATCAGCCGGCGCGAGAAATCATCGCGGCGCATGCGCCGCGGACGGACGTAGGGATAGGTCATGCGGGCATTTTACTCCCGCCGTGGCGCGGGGTCGCCGCGCGGTCCGTCGCGGCAGCGGCTGCAGCCGCGGGCTTTGTCACAGACTGCGGCAGATCCGGAGTTCGCGGCCGGAGCCGCTCCCGCGCGCTCCCGGTTCAGCAGGCCGGTGCGGTCAGAGCACTCCGCCGCCCAGCATCAGCCTTGCCACCGCGACCACGATCACCAGCCCGTTGAGCACCAGTCCGGTCTTGGCCCGGCCGCGGCTGCCGGGCGCGGTGAACAGCACGCCGATGGCGGCGATGATCGCGCCGACCGCGGCGAACGGGATCAGGAACCAGTTGCCCCACCCGAGCAGCGGAATGAGAGCGACGATCATCCAGATCATCGCGACGATGCCCCAGAGCAGGCTGATCAGTCCCATGGGTGGGTCCTCGTGGAAGGGGTGGGGGTTCGGGATTCGGGATTGGGGATTGGGGATTCGGAAAGGCAGTCCCGCGACTCTCAAGGTAGGGCGGCTACCCGCTTTTTCCAATCCCGAATCCCGAATCCCGAATCCCGGCCCTTCACCCGTGCACCCCGTCGATCTCCACCGCCAGCTCGCGGCGGCAGATCGCGGCGTGCAGCAGCAAGCGCGGGACGCGGTCGCCGAGGCGGCGGTCGAGGGCTTCGGCGACCGCGGCCATGTCGCCGTGGTCGCGCACGTAGACCTTGAGTCGCGAGCCGGCGCCGAAATTCGCCGGCAGGTCCGGCCGGCGCGCGCGCGCGGCATCGATCAGGGCGTCGAAGTTGTTGAAGGTTTCGTCGAGCTGGGCCAGCAGCTCGCCGACGTGCGCGGTGGCGTGTCCGACCACGCTGGCGGTGCCCGACAGCAGCAACGGCATTGCGCTGCCCGGCGGCGGCAGCATCGCGCGGGCGAAGCTCGGCTGCTGCCGGCCGTACTGGCGCGGGTAGCGGTAGGCGCTGACCTGGCGCGGATTCTCCACCGGCGTGCCGGGCGCGCGCGCGGCCAGCCAGTACACCTGGACCACGCGGGCGTCGTCGCAGCGGCCGATCGCGGTGGCCGCGGGCAGGTCGAGGGCGTCGAAGTCGCCCAGCCCGCGTGCGCGGCCGACGCAGAATTCGCGGTAGCGTTCGGCGTCGCCCTCGCCGAGGGTGATCGCGTCGAGGTAGTTCCAGATGCGCAGCAGGTGCGGGGTGTCGCTGCCACGGACGAATCCGGTCATCCGTGCGTAGGCGTGCTCGGCGGCGGCGGTGATCGCGGACTCGCCGGCGGCGACGAACCGCGCCTCGTCGACCTCGATGACGCCGAACAGCAGTTGCCCGTCGCTCGACCAGCGGATGTCGCCGTCGCGGCCGTGGACGACCGGTGCATTGCCGTGCCAGACCTCGAACGGCGCCACGCCGTGCGGCATCAGGGGCACGCGCAGGTAGCGCGGATCGTCCAGCTGCGGCGCATCGCCGAAGCCGAGCACGGCGAGGATGTCTTGTCCGGCCAGCAGTGGCGCCGGCGACGCGGCGTGCACGTATTCGACCTGCAGCCGCGGCGTCGGGTCGCCGGGCATGGATTGCAGCGGCCGGCTCACGGGTTGCCCGCCTGCAGGGTGTCGCCGTCGAAGCCGGCGCGCGCCTGCCGCCGGCGATGCCACCAGTTGCGCAGCGCGCGCGGCGCCATGCCCAGCGCGGCGGCGGCGTACAGCACCCGGAACATGCGCAGGCGGCGGCGCACGCGCGGGCTGTCGAACACGTCGCCGGCCAGCATCGCCACCACCGCCTGTTCGATCTGCAGGTAGTTCTGCGGATTGGCGAACAGGTACTTCATCGTCGGCGAGGTGAAGCGGTAGATGAACCACTTGAACTCGTCGAGGCCGTCGACGAGCCGGCGCTCGGTGTCGCGCTGCAACCTGGCCTCGCGCGCCGGTTCGCGCAGCGCGCCGTCGACCACCTCGGCGCCCTGCTCGGCGCCGTACATGCCCAGGAACACGCCGGAGGAGAACATCGGGTCGACGAAGTTCCAGGCGTCGCCCACCAGCAGCCAGCCCGGCCCGGCCATGCGCGTGCATTCGTAGGCGTAGTTGCCGGTGACGTGCACCGGCGCCACGCGCCGCGCGCCGCGCATGCGCCGGGCCACTTCGGGAATCGTGTCCAGGGTGCGCAGCAGGAAGCCCTCGCTGTCGCCCTTGCGGGTCTTGAGGTATTCCGGGTAGCACACCGCACCGACGCTCATGTCGCCGTCGGCCAGCGGGATCAGCCACGCCCAGCCGTGGTCGTGGCGGTAGATGCTGACGTTGCCGGCATCGCGGCCGGGGCGGCGCTCGACGCCGCGGTAGTGGCTGAACACCGCCGCCGACTGGTGGCGCGGGTTCTTGCGCTTGAGCTTGAGCTTGCCGCCGAGGAAGGCGTCGCGGCCGCTGGCGTCGACCAGGTAGCGCGGGCGGAAGGCCAGCGCGTTGCCGTCGGCGCCGCGCGCGTGCACGAGCGCCGGGCGGCCGCCGGCATCGAATTCGACGCGCTCGACCGCCACCTGCTCGCGCGCGTCCACGCCGTTCTCGCGCGCGTGCTCGAACAACACCTGGTCGAACTGCTCGCGCTTGACGTGGTACGCATGCGGGAACTTGGCGTCCAGCGCCTTGGCGAAGTCGAAGGTGTTGTAGCCGCCCTCGTCGCGCGGGAAGTCGGCGCCGAGCTTGAGCATGCCGATCGCGTCGACCTTCTCCAGCGCGCCCAGCCGCTGCAGGATCGGCATGTTCATCGGCAGCAGCGATTCGCCGATGTGGAAGCGCGGGTGCCGGTCCTTCTCCAGCATCGTCACCCGCCAGCCCTTGCGCGCCAGCAGCGTGGCGATGGTGCTGCCGGCCGGGCCGCCGCCGATCACCAGCACGTCGGTATCCACCGGCACCGGCGGTGCCGCCGGGTTGTCGACGCCGGGTCCTGGCTGGGCGGGAATCGTGGTCATCCTGAATGCGTTGTTGTCGGGCGGGATGGCCGCTCATGATAACGGCTGGCCTCCGCGGCGGTTGCGCGCAGGGACGCGATGCTGGATCGTTGCAGCCCCTGAAGCTGCGGGATCCGCCCGCCGCAACGCCGAGTCGAACGGAAGCCTGATGTCCCCGCAAACCCAAGCCGAACGCGAACTTGCCGACCTGCTGGTCGAAAGCCTGAACCTGGAAGACGTCGAACCCGGGTCGATCGACCCCGAGGCGCCGCTGTTCAATTCCGGCCTGGGGCTGGATTCGATCGATGCGCTTGAACTGGCGCTGGCGATCAGCAAGCGCTACGGCTTCCAGCTGCGCTCGGACAACGACGAGAACCGCAACATCTTCGCCTCGCTGCGCGCGCTGTCGGCGCACGTCGAACAGAACAAGGCGGCTTGATCGCGCGCGCCGCCCGGCGACATCCCGCGGACACGCATCCCCGCCGCAACCGCGCGGCAACCGCGGCGCACGGGCACCGGGTTCGCCGCCACGCCTGCTTCCCATCATCGGTGACCGCGCAGTGATCCTCGTCTTCCAGGCGCTGCTGGCGCTGGCCTACACCGTGCTGGCGCACCTTTCCAATGCGCTCGACCGCCCCGGGCTGGCCGCGATCGCGCTGGCGCTGCTGGCATTGATGCTGCTGCTGGCGCCGATGCTGCAGCGGCGCTGGTGGGCCTGGCTGGCGCTGCCGCTGCTGTGGCTGGAAGTGCTGGTGCTGTACTGCGACGGGCTGGTGCGCGCGCCGATGGTGCTGGTGCCGGTGGCGTTCGTGGCGCTGGTCGCGTGGTGGTTCGGGCGCAGCCTGCGCCACGGGCGCGTGGCGCTGATCACCCGCATCGTGGCGCGGATGGACGACGTCGCGCCGGAACGGATGGCGCCCGACCTGCTGCGCTACACCCGCGGCCTGACCGCGGCCTGGGCGTGGCTGCTGGCGGCGCTGGCGCTGGTGAACCTGGTGCTGGCGCTGGTCGCGGTACCCGACGGCCTGCTGGCCACGCTGGGCCTGCATTCGCCGCTGCCGGTCACGCGCACGCAGTGGTCGTGGTTCGCCAACATCTGCAACTACGGCATCGTCGGCGGCTTCTTCGTCATCGAATACCAGTTCCGCAAGCGCCGCTTTCCCGGCCGCTACGACAGCTTCCTGGGCTTCGTGCGCAAGCTGGCCGCGCTGGGGCCGGCGTTCTGGCGCGATTTCCTGAAGCCCTGACGACAGGGATCCGGCATCCGGAATGGCGGCGGCGCCGACGCTGTCGCGCTCTTTCCAATCCCCAATCCCCAATCCCGGATCCCCAATCCCGGATCTCCAATTCCGGCTCTTCGGTATCCTTCGCATCGTGCAACAGCAAGACGACATCATGGACATGCCATCGTCGCCGCCCCGGCGAATCGATCGTAACCTCGCCTGGACGGCGTTCAACGCGCTGCAGTTCGCCTTCACGCTGGCGTGGACGGCGGCCTGGATCGGCGTCGCGCTGGCGCTGCATGCGGTCCTGCGCGACCGCCACTGGCCGCTGCGCATGGCCTCGCGCTGCTGGGCGCCGGGGCTGTTGCGGGGCGCCGGCGCGCGCCTGCGGGTGAGCGGGCTGGAACGCGTGGACTGGTCGCGCAACCACGTCTTCGTCGCCAACCACCAGTCGACCATCGACATCTGCGCGCTGTTCCGCGCCATCCCGGTGCCGCTGCACTTCCTGCTCAAGCAGGAGATGACCCGGGTGCCGCTCGTGGGCCGGTACGCGAAGGCGATGGGCATGGTGTTCATCGATCGCAGCGATCGCCGCGCAGCGGTCGCGTTCCTGCGCCAGTCGACCGAACTGGTGCGCGCTGGCGGCAACCTGTGCATCTTCCCCGAGGGCACGCGCAGCCGCAGCGGCGCCGTGGCCGCGTTCAAGGGCGGCGCGTTCCAGGCCGCGATCGACGCGGGGGTGGGCGTGGTGCCGGTGGCGATCGAGGGCTCGGGCGCGGTGCTGTATCCGGAAGGCTTCTTCCACGTGCGCCCGGGCGTGATCCACGTGCGCTTCGGCGCGCCGCTGCCGACCCGTACCGCCGAAGGGCCGGTCGATCGCCAGGCGCTGGCCGACGACGCGCGCGCGGCGGTGCTGGCGATGCTGGATCGCGGTGCGGCCCGCGCATGAATCGCTTCACGATTGCCCACGACCACCCGTCGCTGGCGGGGCATTTCCCCGGCCGCCCGATCGTGCCGGGCGTGGTGGTCCTCGACCGCGTGCTCGATGCGGTCGAAGCCGCGCACGGCCCGCTGCCCGCGCTGCGGCTGCCGCAGGTGAAGTTCGTGCGGCCGCTGCTGCCCGGCGAGCCGGCGCAGGTGGTGATCGAAGCCGCGGCGCCCGTGGAAACCGGCGCGCCTGCATCGCGCTGGCGTTTCCGGGTCGAACGCGACGGCGAGCTGGTCGCCAGCGGCGAGATCGCGGCGGCAGGAGCATCGGCGGCATGAGCGCCGTCGGGGACGGCGGCTGGAAGCAGCGGCGCGAGGGCGGCGGCTGGTTCGCGATCTGGCTGATCCGCGGCATCGGCCGGCATGGCGGGCGCGCGCTGGCGCGGCTGTTCCTGTATCCGATCACCGGCTACTTCCTGCTGCGCCGCAGCGCCGAGCGCCGCGACTCGCGCGCCAACCTGAGCCGCATCCTCGGCCGCCCGGCGACGCTGGGCGACGTCGCGCGCCACATCCATACCTTCGCCGCCACCATCCTCGACCGGGTGTTCCTGCTGGGCGGGCAGATCGAACGCTTCGACGTCACGGTGCACGGCGTCGACGTGCTGCACGCGCAGCTCGACCGCGGCCAGGGCGTGCTGCTGTTCGGCTCGCACCTGGGCAGTTTCGAGGTGCTGCGCGTGATCGCGCGCAAACGGCCGGACTATCGCATCCGCGTGGTGCTGGACAAGGCGCACAACCCGGCGATGACGCAACTGCTCGACGCGCTCAGCCCGGAGATCGCCGCCGGCGTCATCGATGCCAGCCAGGACGGCCCGAGCCTGATGCTGGCGATCAAGCAGGCCGCCGACGAAGGCGCGCTGATCGCACTGCTGGTCGACCGTACCCAGCCGGGCGCGGCCACCCAGACGGTGCAGTTCTTCGGCGCGCCGGCGCGGTTCCCGGTGGCGCCGTGGATGATCGCCGCGGTGCTCAAGCTGCCGCTGTCGCTGGCCTTCGGCCTGTATCGTGGCGGCAACCGCTACGACCTGGTGTTCGAGACGTTCGAGGACCGTGGCCTCGACCTGCCGCGGGGCCAGCGCGCCACGCGCATGGCCGCGCTCATCCAGCGTTATGCCGCCAGGCTGGAGCATTACGCGCGGCTGGCGCCCTACAACTGGTTCAACTTCTATGATTTCTGGAATCCCGATGAGCAACCGCAATCCACGCCGGAAGTGGCTGCCGAACCTGCTGCCGACCCTGCTGTCGGCGCTGGCGCTGGGCGCCGCCACGATGGCCTCGGCGGCACCGCAGGCGGCTGACCCCGGCGCCGCGATCGACAGCGACTGGGTGCTGCGGATCCTCGCGCGCCCGGCGCCGATGCGCACCAACTTCGTCGAGATCCGCAGCTCGCGCCTGCTCAAGGAGCCGCTGCGCCTGTCGGGCGAATACCAGCGCCCCGACGAGCACACGCTGGTGCGCCAGGTGCGCGTGCCGTACGTCGAAACCACCACGATCACCACCGATGCCGCCGGCGCCAGCCAGGCCACGGTGGCGCGTGAAGGCAAGTCGCCGCGCACCTTCGCGCTGTCGCGCGTGCCGGAACTGGCGCGGCTGCAGGCGAGCTTTGGCGCGCTGCTGGCGGGCAACCGGGCCGCACTCGCAAGCCATTACGACATCCACGCCGAGGGCACGCGGCGCAAGTGGGAGATGCGGCTGGTGCCGAAGGCCGCGCCGCTGTCGGACAAGCTGCGCGACATCACGCTGTACGGGCGCGGCATCGAGCTGCGCTGCATCGAGACGCGACCGGTCGAGGGCGACGTCCAGCGCACGCTGCTGGCCGGCGCGGCGCGCGTGGCACACGAGACCACCAGCGCGGCAGCCGTGATGGCGCTGTGCCGCGGCGAGCCGACGCCGTAACCGCGCGCGCCGCACGGACGCCTGCCATGGACGCGCGCCTGCGATTCACGTTCGCACTGCTGTGGCTGGCGCTGCTGCTGCTGGCCGGCTGGTGGATCAGCGCGCACCTGCAGCTGACCGGCGACCTGCGCAAGTTCATGCCCGCGCCGGAAACCCCGGAGCAGAAGCTGCTGATCGACGAACTCGGCGAAGGGCCCGGATCGCGCCTGCTGCTGGTGGCGCTGTCCGGCGCCGACGCGCCGGCGCTCGCCGCGCAGTCGAAGGCGCTGCACGCCGCGCTTGCGGCCGACGACCAGTTCGCGCTGGTCGCCAACGGCGACGCCGACCTCGACGCGATCCCCGAGCGCCTGCGCCCGTACCGTTACCTGCTCTCGCCCACGCTCGACGTGCAGCCGCTCGATGCCGCCTACCTGGCCGGACAGCTCGACGAGCGCGTGCAGGACCTCGGCTCGCCCGCCGGCGCGCTGGTCGAACCGCTGGTCGGCAGCGACCCGACCCTGGAAACGTTGAAGGTCGCCGAGGCGCTGCAGCCGGCGAACGCGCCGCAGCGGGTGCAGGGCGTGTGGTTCGACCGCGCCGGCAAGCGCGCGCTGCTGGTGGTGCAGACGCGCGCCGCCGGGTTCGACCCAACCGGCCAGCAGCGCGCGGTGGATGCGATCAATGCGGCGTATGCAAAGGCGCGCGGCAACGGCGCGGGCGCGATGGTGCTCAGCGGTCCCGGCGCGTTCTCGGTCGAGATCGGCGGCCGCACCGAGGCCGAGGCGCAGTGGATCGGCACCTTCGACACGATCGGCCTGGTCGTGCTGCTGATCGTCGCCTACCGCAGCTGGAAGATCCCGGTGCTCGGCGTGCTGCCGCTGGCCAGCGCCGGGCTCGCCGGGCTGGGCGCGGTGGCGCTGCTGTTCGACGGCGTGCACGGCATCACGGTCGCGTTCGGCTTCACCCTGATCGGCGTGGTGCAGGACTATCCGATCCATCTGTTCAGCCACCAGCGCCCGGGTGTCACGCCGCTGCAGAATGCGCGCGCGCTGTGGCCGACGCTGGCGACCGGCGTGGTTTCCACCTGCATCGCCTATTTCACCTTCCTGTTCTCCGGCGTCGACGGCCTGCAGCAGCTGGCGGTGTTCACGGTTGCGGGCCTGCTCGTCGCCGCGCTGTCGACGCGCCTGCTGCTGCCACGACTGATCGACCCGACGCCGCGCGACTTCGCCGACTCGCGCCTGCTCGCGCGCATGTGGGCATGGACGCGGCACCTGCCGCGGCCGCGCTGGTCGCTGCTGGCGTTCGCGCTGGCGGCGCTTGCCGCCACCGCGCTGGCGCCCGGCGCGTTCTGGCAGAACGACCTGTCGAAGCTCACCCCGGTGCCGGCCGACGCGCTGGCACGCGACGCCGACCTGCGCGCCGAACTCGGCGCTCCCGACGTGCGCTACGTGCTGACGCTGCAGGGCCGCGACGACGAAGCGGTGCTGGAAGCGTCCGAACGCCTGCGCCCGGCGCTCGACCAGCTGGTGCGCGACGGCGCGCTGGCCGGCTACGACATGGCGGCGCGCTACCTGCCCAGCGCCGCGGTGCAACGCGCGCGCCAGCAGTCGCTGCCCGATGCCGCGACGCTGCGCGCCGCGCTCGACGCGGCGCTGGCCGACAGCCCGTTCCGCGCCGACGTGTTCGGCGAGTTCGTCGACGACGTGGCGAAGGCGAAGACGCTGCCGCCGCTGTTGCCGGCCCAGCTGGCCGGCACGCCGCTGGAAACCGCTGTCGGCGGCCTGCTGCTGGGCGGCAGCGGCCACGCCACCGCGCTGGTGTCGCTGGCCGGGCTGGAAGACCCGGCCGAGGTCGCGCGCGTGGCGCGGCTCAACGGCGCCGCGCTGCTGGACATGAAAGCCGCGTCCGAATCGCTGGTGGTGGCCTATCGCGGCCGCGTGCTGGCCGCGCTTGCGGTGGCATCGCTGCTGCTCGCGCTGACGGTGTGGATCGCGATGCGGCTATCGGTGCTCGCGCAGCAACGCGTGGCGCATGCCACGGGTGCGCCGCGGCCGCCGCGAGCCGGCGTCACCGGCGAAACCGCCCGGCGCACCGCGCGCGTGCTGCTGCCGATGGCGCTGACCACGCTGCTGATCCTCGCGGTGCTGCGCCTGTGCGGCGTCGAGCTGACCCTGTTCCACCTGGTCGCGCTGATCCTGGCCGCCGGGCTCGGCCTGGACTACGCGCTGTTCTTCGACCACGCCGGCGACGACTACGCCGACCAGCTGCGCACGCTGCACGCGCTGATCGTGTGCAGCCTGATGACGCTGCTGGTGTTCTTCCTGCTCGCCCTGTCGTCAATCCCGGTGCTGCGCGCGATCGGCAGCACGGTCGCGCTGGGCGTGTTCGGCAACTTCGTGCTGGCGCTGCTGATCTCGCGCCAGCCGGCGACGCCGAACGACCCCGACGCGGCCGGGGTGAGCGATCCATGATCAGCCGCGACGAGATCCTCGCCCTCATCCCGCACCAGGGCACCATGTGCCTGTGGGACGAAGTGGTCGAGTGGGATGCACGATCGATCCGCCTGCGTGCGGACAACCATCGCGATGGTGCCCATCCACTGCGCTCGGGCAACCGCCTGCGCGCGATCCACCTGTGCGAGTACGGCGCGCAGGCGATGGCCGTGCACGGCGGCCTGCGCGCGCGCGCGTCCGGCGGAACGGCGAAGCCCGGCCTGCTGGTCGCGCTGCGCGGCGTGCAGCTGCACGTCGCGCGCATCGACGACTTGCCCGGTGCCCTCGAATGCGAAGCAGAAGTGCTGGTCGAGGCCGAGTCCAGCCAGCAGTACGGCTTCCGCATCCACCATGCCGGCACGCTGCTGGCCGAGGGCCGCGCCGCGGTCATGCTGTAGGCCGGGGCGACGGCCCAGCCTGGGTCGTGGTGGTGATCGCATGCGACGGCGTTCCCCGCGATAATCGCGCGCATGGACAAACAACCGGACTCCCTGCGTCGCGCCCTGGTCACCGGCGGCAGCGGCGACCTCGGCGGCGCGATCTGCCGCCAGCTGGCCGCCGACGGCTTCCACGTCATCGTCCACGCCAACGGCAACCTCGCCCGCGCCGAAGCGGTGGTCGCGGGAATCATCGCCGCCGGCGGCAGCGCCGAGGCGGTCGCGTTCGACGTCGCCGATGGCGAAGCCACGGGCGCGGCGATCGCGGGGCTGCTCGCAACCGGGCCGGTGCAGGTGGTGGTCAACAACGCCGGCATCCACGACGACGCGCCGATGGCGGGCATGTCCGAAGCGCAGTGGAAGCGGGTGATCGATGTCTCGCTGCACGGCTTCTTCCACGTCACCCAGCCGCTGCTGCTGCCGATGGCGCGCACGCGCTGGGGCCGCATCGTCAGCGTGTCGTCGGTCGCGGCGGTGCTCGGCAACCGAGGCCAGGCCAACTACGCCGCGGCCAAACCCGCGCTGCATGGCGCATCGAGGTCGCTGGCGCGCGAGATGGCGTCGCGCGGCATCACCGTCAA
>Ga0182747_1001617_pt1 | contig 17156 bp, 18 predicted proteins | sample eDN3rd30CBELigBY_FD_128526 | JGI IMG/M metagenome (GOLD analysis project Ga0182747, IMG submission 128526) | Enriched backyard soil microbial communities from Emeryville, California, USA - eDNA 3rd pass 30_C BE-Lig BY (version 2) (version 2) | ecosystem: Environmental > Terrestrial > Soil >...
GTCTTGATGAACTTCACGTCGTCGGGGCATGATTTGAACTTCATTTCCCAAAACACTGGATTCAGATATTGTTCGATCAGTTTGATTTGTTCATCGGTAAATCTAACGAACAGCTTCTCACTAGTTGTGGCCGTATAAAGAATCCATGGTGAAAGTCTACCACTTCTAATCCATTGAACAGCTAGGTTTGTGCTGACGTTTTCAAAGAAAGTATGCCAGGGCTGCCCATAATCATCCTCCCATTGCTGCATGAGTAGAATGTTCCGTTCAACTGCCGCATCAGCACTTTCCCTTTTATTCAATTCCCTGATATACTGTTCGTAAACGAATGGCTTCGACCAGTTGTTCATAGGTACCGTAGCTTTCAAAAGAAAGTCCACGAATGCCTCTGGATTGATTGCCTGAATTTCCAACATGTATCGGCCAAACTGAACAAAGCTTGCATAATGCTTACTGTCCATGAAGTCAGTATATGTGCGGGGTTTTGCTCCCCTGTAGTTCATGTCATAGAATTTCTTGTAGACGATGAACCCCATCTTCACATATTTTTCATCCTTATCCAACCACCTGCGCTTACGAGCACAAAGGTGACTGGCAAGGGTTGACTCCCTGCTGAATGACTTCTTGCAGAAGTCACACTCAAACTTAGGACTTTGACTTTCGGGCTTTGGTCGGCTTTTCGGGCTTTCCGTTTTCCGCGTCGTACGCTTTGAGGAGGTCTTTGAGTTCGGCATCAGGGGTGCCTGCAGATTTAACGAATTGTTCAAACTCATCTCGATTCATTGATTTGGTTATGATCTCCAGTTCGAGATCGTTTGCGCTCGGATACCATTGCAACATGTACTCTTGGATCTTACTAGCCTTCTTTTTCTTGGGCATGGGGATCCAACTGTGGCGCTGCTTCTGGCCCGAACCACAAATCGCCATAAGCTTCCATTGCAGCTCTGGATGGGCAGTAAGGTCCCAGAAATTCATATTCAAAATCTGATTCGTCAAGATCAGGGTATAATCCCTATATTGCGAACTATCAGAAACTGCACTGAACCAACGCATGGCTGGGAAGGATGAAAATTGCTTCTTCAAATCGTCATCCAGGTTGGCGTAGAAGTCCTTATTGCAAAGGTCAGCATTTGCCATTTCGTCAAAAATATCTAGCTTCTTTTCAGTCATTTTATTGCTTTGGTTAAGCTTACATGATAAATATTTGCAAATGAAGCTGCAATATAAGAGCTTCTGCAAGTTTTACGCCTGGGTCTCCCTAAAACACAGGATCAAATCCCAGATGGAGTAAAATCCATCTGGGATTTTCTATGCTTGGATGACAAAATTTCTAATGGTCATCAGGATCTCACCAAGATGGTTGAATCCCACACCATCAACCTTTCCCCAATACTTGTCGCCCCACCAATTGCTTTCTTCCAAATACTTATTTTGGGTACCAATCAGTATCGCCAATAAGTCTGGGTTCTGCGTAAACTTGGCAAACAACACCCTATACATGGCATGAATACGATGAATATCATCCCAGTCATCTCGTATTTGAATCTTATAGCCTAGGGCTTTGGCATCCTTCCCAGTAATGCATTGAGCGAATTGCCGTTTGATTTCTGGATCAAGGGTTTTCTGCGCCATATAAGCCGCTTCCGATGAACTAAAATTCAAACCATCAATGCGAACATTGCAAGCGTGGAAATTAGACAGGCATCGATATTTTCCAAAGAAACCCCGAACTGAATCCAGGGTTTCCAGGGTATCGACTTTCCCTTCAGAATTCAGAAAGTCTTCTTTAGCCATTTACATCAACTTGGTGATGTCCAGGACATCAGGCAGCTTGTTGATGTCTTTGACAAAGTAAGCGCATACCGGTGACGGACCATCTTCCAGCGGCACAGCCAGAATATGACCATACTTGAGCTTGGGGAAGAACCAATTCACGTCAGGGTAAATGTTCAAAACGTTGATAGGCAGGAAGGATGGCATATATCCATTGATAGGATTGAAACCCCATGCATCAAACTCACGGTCATTGATGTTCTTCAATTCCAAAACTTCAATTGCGCCACTGTCCTTGTCCACAATCATAATGCTCCAATCAAGTGGCATCTGGATCCGATACGGCCCCAATTGCAGATCAGCCGCTGGACGAGGGAAATTATCCAGAAAGATGAGTGGCATGAAATAATAATCCACGTCATCCTTGTCGCTGTAGTCCAAAACCCCATAACGAACATCATCAATTTCGTTAGGAATATCATTCATGTCAAACGGGACATTATCCGGTGTCAAGATTTTCATATTGTGGATCTCATTTCTTGGTTGAGCGATACGAAATCTTCTCAACCGTATGTGGGTAGGATGCTTCTTTGTAGAAAACCTTTCGGGCTTTCATGTGTTTGGCGCTGAACTTCAGTGTGCTGCAAACGTCCCAAACGTCAACGTGATCCTTGTCTTTGGCTTTACGAATGCCACGACCAATACTCTGGATCACTCGGACGAAAGACTTACCAGGCTCGATAAGAACCAGGTTGAAGATTCGGGGAATGTTAATACCCACGGCAGCCACACCATAGGTGGCAATAATAACTTTGTTGTTTGATTCCTGAATACTGTCGTATTCTTCCTTGCGTTCGGAGTTCTTGACTGAGCCGTTCACAAACACACTGTCAGGGATGAGACTTTGCAGTACATCACCAGTTTCAATACGGTCGATGAGAATCAAAGTATTGCCTTCCAGTGCCAGTGTCTTGGATAGATTGGCGATATATTCCAAGCGTTCAGGATCTGATGTCAAGTATGCCTTTTCATCAGCATAGCTCTTATATTCAACATGATCATCATCAAGTTGGGCAATATTAATCTGACATTGTGCCAATACACCCTTCTCCTGGAGTTCAGCGGCTGTGATATTGCCAACTACTGGGCCAATAAAGGCCAACAGACTGACGCGGTCGATTTCATCCTTGGGGATCGTTCCAGTCAGACCCCAACGAATCGGAATACCCGCCAGAGGCCCTGCCAGCATGTCCTGCAGGTCTTGCCCCTTCGCGGAGTGCCCCTCGTCAACCACGACTGCCACAACGTCTTCTATCATGTCCAAAATAGTGAAGTCCTGCTCACTGTTGTTGCGGTTCTTCCACAACGAACTCAGGGACTGCCAGGTCGAGATCGTGTGCGTCTTGCCAACTTCCTTTCGGTCGCCGTAATAGACGCCAACATCCAGGCCGATATTTCGGTAGTCGACTTCAGTCTGAGTGACCAGTGACTTACTGGGAACAATGATCAGGGTTCGACCAAACGGTTCACACAGTTTGGACAACGCACCAGTAATAATGGTCTTACCAGCACCAGTGCTGATCTGTTGCATGGACTGGGGATTTTGGAAGAACCTATTGATAGCTTCGACTTGATAGTCACGAAGCATAATCGGTTCGCCTTCAGCCGGATGACCCTTGGGCCATACGGTATCAGCCAACAAGAACTCATCACATTCGGGAAAATTGAAGCTTATGGGCGCCCGTTCGTCGTCCAGTTCGATTTCGTAACCCGCCGCTTCCACGATTGGCAGAAGGCGTTCAAGCAGGTTTACGTATGATGCGCCCGATACTTGGGCGAAACTTTTAGTGCCGTCCCACTTTCCCAGTTTGTATGCTGGGGTATGGCGGGCATGTGGTAGAAAGAACTTCAAACTATCTACCATCTTACGGCGGGTATGGGGATCCAGATCAAGGAACTTACAGTTCACCTGATCGATGATCTTGAGTGTCGTTTTTTGCATTTAACCCTTTGTTATTCTTTTAGTACAGGGTTAATTGGTTCTGTACATCCTCCTATTATAAAAGGTGGTTAAACGACACTCAAATCTAACCTGATTATGGTTTCAGGAAACCCGTATAAACACCATAAAGATGGCCAATCTTGTCAGGGTCGGTGGTCTTGAATTTCATATCATGCAAATCGGAATTCTTGTATCCGAATACCCTGGACCACATGACGTCATCGTTCAGGTCTTCCAAAATACCAATGACGTTGTAATTATCCCACCATTTCGTGGTGCTACTACCCACATCAGTTCCCGTAATGATTTTGGGGAAATCCAACGCGATCATATTCGTGGGGTGATTTTCCTTGGTCCAGAAATCGTGTGGTTGCTCCCTTGCCCCAGAAGATACCGTTCGAAGGACAACCCGATCACGATTGTTATTGATGAACCCATCACTCATCTGATCGGGTCTCGTGATAACGATCCGGTCATTGACATGGTCGATATTTTCATCATACATCGCCCACGAGCGCAAGCCCGCAAAGCGAAGGGCCGCAAGCCAAGTGGTTTCCGTTTTGGATGTGGTGACGATCAGAATTCGCTCAGAGCTAATCATAACACTGGCGAGCATGACTGTGATAAGGCGAGTCAGGTCAGTGTCCAATACGGCCGTGCGATAACCATGATCCGCCACATATTGACAGAAGTCTTGAATGGTAGGAGTGACAGTCAGAAACTCCCCGGGAATGGAATTTTGAACGTGTTGCGGGTCGATCAACCCTTGCTCAGCCATTTGTAGGATCTTGTCATCCAATGAAATCTCCATAACCTCGCTTGCATGTTTGAGGCGCCTGCAGACGGCGGGAGAAGAGGGAATGATGTAGTCCAAATTCATACTGCTTTCCCTCCCAGGGATTCGATGAGTGTTGCGAGCATGGGATTGTTCACCACATTCGCCACGATAACGTTGGACTCGGGTTCGAGTTCGGCCGTAGTAGTGTGGTTCTTGCTGTTCTTGCAGATGGTAAGATATTCCAAGACGCGCATGTCATGCTCGAACCGATGGCGGCTGATGATGCTGAAAACCTGGTCCAGATTCTTTGCAGTAACCTCGACGATCCACAACCGGTAACTGGGTTCGAATCTTGCCGGATTGCCCTTCACCATTTCGGCGTCCAAATTGCGCAGCTTCTTCAAATCGTCAACTACTGTGGGATCGGCCTTGAAACGAAATGCGAGTTTGTTGGAACCCATATATCGAACTTCGCGCTTCACACTGATGCTCTGATACACGGGTCGGCGATATTGCGGATGAGCAATCGCTCTTTGAACAGATGTGAGATCTGTTCGCATGACCTTGTGCAAATCCCCAACATAGCGGGTTGCCATCTTCAGAATCGTATCGCTCTGACCAGAACTCAACGCGCTCTGATTCGTGACATGTGCCTGTACATTGGAAATGAAATTCTTGGACCATTCGTCCTTGATCTTACGGCTGACGACCAGGCTACCAAGCCCTCTCAGCATATCTTCAACAGTAATCACGCATCTACCCTTCAACAAACGATTTGCGCCAGTTTAGCACGAAAATGGCAGTAATTGTTGATGGATGGATGATGGGCGAGGAAATTTCCTCGCCCATGTGGCTTACGAGAAGCTCAGTTGAGACAGCGCACTGGTCTTCATGGTCGTGATTGCGGCAAGACGGCGCCAGTCGCTGCCATCCATCTTACGCATCGTACCGATCTTCTGCACCGTACGGATGCTGACTTCACGGAAATGCATGATGTTCTGCTTGAAGAAGTCCATACACTCCTGAATCGCGTCATGCTCGAGTCCGAGCTTTTCCAGCAATTGATCGTCAACGCAGACCTGCTCAATACGCAGGTACTTTTCGCGCAGCGAGTGCATGGTCAGGTCCAGGTAGAACACGCGGCTCATGATCGCCTCAATGTGAGGAGCAAGGCTGCTACCCTTCACCTTGGGGTTTTCAAAATCCAAGTTTGTGATGAAGATCACAGAGCCCTTGAACGTGAATTGATCCGGCGTGTCACCCCTGGACGTAGAACGAGAACGCCAGCTCAGGACCCGTTTGTTACTGTGATCCAGGGCCTTCTTGAGCAAGTCCAGGGACGTTTCATCACTGAACACGTCGCAGTCATCCAGCACCACTACACTGCGTTCATCGCTGTAACGGAACAACAGGTCATAAAGACCACCAGCAGTCACACGTCCGCTTACAACTTCATAGCGAACCTTGGGCTTGGGCTTGGGTACTTCGGGTTCCGGCAGGTCACTTTCACCACGGACGGTGGGATCGACTAGTGCCGCCATCACAGCCGCGCTATCGTTCTCATGTTCCAGTGCCTGAATGAGTTCGTGGCTCTTACCAACACCAGGTGGCCCACTGATCACTAGTGCCTTGATTTCACCGTCACCTGCAGCCCAGGCCAACTGCTTCATCACATGGAAGCGGTCCTTGATGCGAGACTTTACGACCTCATCATCTTCGCCATTCAGCGAAGCAATGATTGCTTGATGCGTTTGCTCATCAGTGGTAATGGTCGGTGCTTTCACGATGTCGCTCTCTACCGCTTGAGCGATAACACCAACTTGATTGCACTTTTCTTCATCACCTACGACGAAGCTCTGTTCGTTCTCCACGAACACGCTGAATGCACGCTTGGGATAGCCCCGTACGGGACCACCATCAACACGGATGAACAAACCTTTATCGTTTTGCTGGAGCGCACCGTCGATGAGCGGGAACGTCACATGATTGATCTCACGGTACGTGTCCTTGCCCTGGCTGTACTTGCCCTTTACGATATGAACGTATTCCACTGAATCTCCCTCTGCTTACGACGGTTTCAATTGAAACATATCTAGGGCCGTTCAGCAACGCGCCAATTGCAACAGAATGGGCATTACTGCTGATAGTCCAAACTGGCACGACTCCATGAAGGTCCTCTATCCCTTGAATCCAAGATACCACTCAGCTTCAATAGTACGGCCTTATCGGGGTCGTCAACCTGCAACCAATAGCCATACTTACCCACTGGTCCGTAGTGATTGACTTTGCGCCAAGCATAAGCCTCGATGTCTTTATCATGTTCATGACACTCATGAATACCCCAACCATGCCCTCGCATGGGGATATTGTAGGTGTAGTCCCGGAGACTACCAACATTTTCATGCAACCAGGTTATGAGCGCGATGTCATCCTCAGTCACATCCCACACTATCTTGGATTCGGGAGGTTCACCAAAACCAGACGATGCGTAGAACGTCTTGAACTTGAGGAAAAGTTGAAAGCGGTTCAATTTGAATGAAGTCCGTAACCACCAATTGTGATTTCGTCGCCCCCACTTAGTTCCCAACGAAGGGTTGGCTCAACCAAACGGGCAATGTACAGATACAGTTCGGCGAAGGCGGCGGCGGAGATGTATTCATATTTCTGAGCTTCCTTAATTAGCCTCAGTGCGTCTTCTTGGTTTGTGAACGAAACCAATGCCTGTTCAATGAACTCTTCAGTCAATGAACTGTCTTCGTATTCTTCGCACTGGGTATCAAATTCCAAGCCATGGAGGCGGTTTGCCGCATCATGGAGTCCTTCAATGTCTGATGCCGAAAAGTTGGTCGTAAACACATGTGAGCTGGTGATACCGTGGCCATCAGAGCTCCAATCACCAGTCGTGAGGGTAATCTTGTGGGCGAGTTCAGTCATATTGTTCTTCTTGTGGGTTGATGTTTAATCAGGGAAAAGTCCGTAGCCGCCCAGATCAATTATCTGGTGTTTGGAATTCTTCCATTCCAAAGTGGGTTCTGAAACTTTGGCAAGGTACAGATACATGTCCATATGCCCTTCAAATTCAACACGACCATCACATTCGTGTTCAATATAGTCAAGCAACTCCAGGGCTTCTGGTTGCCCCTGAAGGGTAGAACGGGCGCGATCAATGAAAGCTTGCGGCATCACATCCTTCCGCCAATCCAGAAACAATTTCGTGATGTCTAAGTTGAATGTCCTGGCCGTCTTCCTGAACGCCGCCATAACTTCGTCACGAGCGTGACTCATGTCAAAGTGGAAATGTCTGTTCTGTTTGTGACCGTAGTCACAATTAGCCACACCGATCACGAATGAAACGAAGTGGGGAAGGCTGCTGGTCGTCATATGGCAATATCCTGTTTTGCCAGAACAATAGCAAAGGGGCCCAGCAAAAGCTAGACCCCTTGTTCAAATCATTTGGCTTAGAGACTCGCGTCCTCGATACCAGCAACACGCAATTTAGTGATGTTGCCAATTTGGAAGTGTAAGTATTCAATACCCTTGCTCACACCCAAGAACTTGTTACGAAGTAACGAAACTTGATTGACCAACAGAGCAATCTCCAAAACTTCGTCATCACTGTCAGCATACTTTTCAGCATCACGACTAGTCAAAGCACGGTCATACTTTTCCATGTAATGACGATGCGCTTTGCCTTTAGCTTTATTGAACTTCAATTCCAAGTATCGGAGAATTGCTTCAAGTTCCTGAAGTTGATTGTATCGGTATTCAGCCATACCAGGAAGTTTCTTTTGAATGACTTCGATACGGCCGCTGACATTCAACTCCTTTCGGGCTTCTTCCAACTGTGCTTCGTAATACGCGAAGCATTCAACCAGCGGACTCAAATCGTCCGGATCTGCCGTAATTCGGCCATACCAACCACCACTCATTTAGTCCTCGCTGTCGTAATCGTCTTCGTCGTCAAACTCTTCTTCATCTTCACCGTAAAGTGATTGGAAGGCTTCTTCAAGGTTTCGATCTTCACCAATCAAATCGGCCATGTCTTCGGGTTCAAAGCCATAGTCTTCAAACGATCGAATCCAAGTGACGGCTACATCGGTGCGTTTTGCTGCTGGAATTTGATCTCGAACGGTATCCCAAAGTTCAAGTATCAAACGTGATTCACTGCTATTCATGTTAGGTAATTCCCATTAGTATCTAGAATATTCTACTTATGCCATATCAAATCGCAATATTACCAATTATGGTTTTACACAATAAGGGCATTCGTAGAAAGGGGGAGCAAAACTCCCCCTTATAATCTCGCATTAAGCGTTCAATACTTCGCCAGTTTCTGGGTCAATGACAGGTTCGAGACTCTCAGTGTCCTCAGCCAGCTTGGTGTTCCACTCAAGCATGATACGCATCAGCAATTCGTCAGTGATTTGCTTGCGGAAGTGTTTATGTTCCGAGCCATCATTTGCGATATACTTCAGCTTGTTGCCGTCTTTCGTCAGAATTCCACGGGATTCAAACAGATCGATCAGGCCGCTGTAGGGATCCATACCAGTGTCATACGGAATCTTGATTTCCATAGTTTCAAAGGGCTTGGCATAACGGCTCTTCATAACCTTCACCGCAGCACGGATACCAGTTACTTCAGCAACCTTGTTGCCGTCAATGTCTTCCTTCAGCTTACGCTTTTGCATGGCAACCACAATCGATGCAGCGTAAACCACACCTTGACCACCGGAGATTTTGTCATCGGGATCAAACATGTCCTGAGACGCATACGAGTGGTTGGTAGTTACCAGACCGATGTCAAACTCACCAAACATATTGGTTACGTTCGTCACCAGCGCCTTCAGTGCCTTGGGCTTGCGACCCATGTCACCCTTCAGTTCACCAGCTTCAAACTGGTTCACGTCAGTAGCCGTCATCAACATACCCAGCGAGTCAATAACGAACATGACCTTTGGTCGTTCATCCCTGTCCAGTGGGCCGTAGTTGGCTTTGTATTCCTTCATGAAGTCGCTGATGATCTTTGCCACGTCATCGATCATTGCCGCGCTAATACGCAACAGTTTGTCTTCAGACGTGTCAACATCAAGAGCCTTCAGCCATGCTTCGTCAAGTGCGTTTTCAGTGTCGATCAACACAACGAACACACCCTTCTTTTGTGCTTCGCGCACAATATTACCACTCACCAGGAACGACTTACCCGAACCCGACTGACCAGCAAACATGGTTGACTTGCCAAGGGGAACGCCCTTGAAAAAGTCGCTTGAGATCAGGAAGTTGAGTGCATAGTTACCAGTGCTGATCCACGTCTGGGGATCATTAAAACCAGTGGAAATACCATTGATTGATTTGGTAATATTTGTGCGGAATTTTGAAATATCTAGTGGCTTCATCTTGTTATTATTTTCCTATTGCCAGTTTGAACATCAACTTGGTAGAGAGGATTTTAAACCTCCCTACCAACTTTAGCGATATTTGGTTATCGCTAAAACGTTAATGCTTAGTTGCCACCAAGCTGCTTTTGCTTGATGCGGGCCAGGATGTCAGAAGCGTTGGGCTTCGCGCCACCAGTAGCTGCAGGTGCTGCCTGAGGAGCAGGAACCGCTGCGGCAGTGTCATTCCAAGGAGCGGGAGCTTCCGTACCACCGACCGGAGCGGTCAGACGGGTTTGAGGAGCAGACGCACCACCACGCATACCGAAAGGACGGTACAGGTGACCATACGACGCATTGTCGAACGGACGGCCAGCCAGCGAATCTTCGAACATCGCCTTGATCAGATCGATGCCATCGCGGTCAGGACGGGGGCCCAGGAATTCCTTCAGGTTGAACAGACCGAAGCTTTCGATCGCTTCCAACTCGTCAGCACTCAGTGCGCGAGTCTTGAACGACCATTGCGAAGTGCCGTAGTTGGCGTATTCGCCCTTCTTGGTCTTAGTCAGCTTGAAGTCACGACCACCCACGTAGTCGATCGGCAGATCTTCCATTTCAGGATTCATCAAGGAGTTCTTGATGATTTCAAAGATGGAGGGGTTGATCACGAAACGACGGATGGGATTTTCAGGAACATTTTCTTCCGAGAACGGGCTGTTAACCACAAAGCCTTGGAACAGGTACGACTTCTTCTTGTAGTACGTGCGGGCCAAGTCCTTCTTGGAATCATCCTTCCACCAGGGACGGATGTGAGCAGTGATAGGGCAAGCGTCGCCGAACATGTCAACGCAAGGAACCTGAACTTCAACCTGATTGTCGTCACGACCAACAACGCCTTGGAAAGGCAATTTGATGATCTGGCGTTCAACCCAGAAGAAAGTGTTGTCAGGATCAGCGTCGGGGAGGAAGCGGATGCTTGCCGAGGAATTTTCTGGAACGTTCCAGAAAGGATAGCTTGCATTATCGCCGGAGGAACCGGAACTCTTGTTCTCGGTGTTCTTTTGAGATTGTTCGAGCAGTTTTGCTTGGATTTCTGCGAGAGTTGCCATTTGTTTTGCCTATGTTGTTGTTATTTTAGGTTTGTTAAAGTTTGCCTAGACGAATGATTAACATTCGACATTTCTATTTATACCACGGAGATGGTAATTGGCTTATGATTTGCGCGTTCTTTCTTATTATTGTCTGCGCTAACCATGTATCTATAGTAATTGTGCTCACCATCTTTTGCAAAATAGATTTGAAAATCTTTTTCACAAATTTCTGGTTGTTGTTTGCCCAAAAAACATGATGGCACTAGGTTAACCTAGTGCCATCAGTACGTCAAATTACTCTTTAACGCTTCAGACCAGCCAACTGTGCCATACGATTCACATACGTTTCATCGTCGTTGTTGGGACTCTGGACATCTTTCTTGAAGTCCTTTTGCTGGTTAGCTGGGATGACATCATCACACTTATGTGATTCTTTGAATTCATCATCTTCATCCTCGTCCTCGCCTTCTTCGTCATCGAAATTGGCGTAAGCACCAGGACCATGAATCTCACCCAATAGACCACGCACCTTGCGGTCGTTGCGCATTGCATCAGAACGGACAATGATACCATCTGGAGTGTCATCACCACCAGCAATACTCCACTCGTAGTCACGATCGACCAAGTAACCCAAGTCAGCCAATTCAGCTTCGTAGTCGGCCATTTCTTCCGAGTCGAGCATGACTTCTGCATCAATCTGGAACCAGCCATCATCACGAATCATTGGCTTGTTGGGGGATTCAGAAACCATACCTTCTTCTTCATCCGTGAATACGGCATCGCCATCTTCAGCCATCAGATCACCATCAGCCCAATCTTCCGCAACGGCCTTACCATAACGGCTCATACCCTTCAGCTTGCCCTGAAGTTCATCACGCTTGCGCATGACTTGACCATACATGGGGCTGAATGCATTCATCTTGGACAGTTCAGACTGGGTTTGCGCCAGTTGGCTCTTCAGATCATGAACATCACCACCCTCTTCGGACTCAGTGTCATCTGAATCAGAATCCAGGTCGTATTCGTTGATTTGACTTTCCATTGTGCTGCCGCCAGTTTCCTTCACGTGTTGATCAATGAGGCGCCAGCCATCAGCTTCTGAACCGACCAGACCAAGCATCTTGTTGGCCTGCAGATCCCAAACGCGATACACCGTGGAATACATGTTTGCATTGTTCAATTCATGTTGAGGGACACGACGAACTTCATAACCATCTTTAGAATACTTGGCGATAAGATCGCTAACGTCATCTTCCTCATAGTCGTCATCATTGTCGGGGAACATGTTTTCCACAACTGGGCGACCATAACGCGATGCACCCTTCAGCTTGGCTTCTGCGTTTTGCTTCTGAGTCAGAACTTGTTGGTAGGCTGGATCGAATGGGCTCATGGAACGCAATTTGATTTCCGCAGCCATCAATTGGCTCTTCAGATCATGAATGGAAGGTTCTTCGGTGCTTGTATCGAATTCCTTCAACTTGTTCTCCAGAACTTCACCCTTCTCGTCACCCATGTCAAAGACGCCGTAAGTGCGATCTTCGCCGTCGATTTCAGCGGAAACCAGAGTCTTGCCATCTTCGTGGCGGCCCTTGAACTTCAGCTTACCTGCAACTTCTGGATGAGCAGCCTTGACTTGGTTCTTCCACAGGTCAAGTGACTGATCTTCGTCAGTTCGTTCGCGCTTTTCCTTCTTTTCGTCACGCTTCTTCTTGGCGTCCTTCTTCTTGCCCTTGGGATCCGAACCGTCGTCATCACCGTCGTCGTGCTTGAAGGTCTTGCCCTCGTACAGGCGGCTAATATCGAAGTCACTGAAGTATTCAACGTTGAAACCACGGAAACGACCATCCGTATCACCGTGCTGTTCAGCTTCACCTTCTGACTTGAAGGGGCCAAACACTGGACGGTCACCACGGTCTACGATGTAGTAACCTGGTTCAGAGATACGACCTGATACTTCGACGGGTTCACCAACCAGACCAGCGCTTTCTTCAACTGGCTTGCGCTTGGCATCGCGTTCTTGGCGACGAGTCTTGTCTTCCTTCTTCTTGCGACCAACGTCAGCGCCATCCTTCTGGTCCTTGAAAGTTTTACCTTCCAGGAAGTTTTCTGGATCAAAGCCAGCCATCCATTCATTGAATTGCTTAATGACTGGGTTGTCGTTGCATTCGAGGGCTTCTTGTTCAGCAGTGCCTTCAACAGTCAGGTCGATCTGGCTACCAACGCCTTCATCATCCGTGACTTCATCTTCGGCGACTTCTGTGAATTCTTCAGCACTTGCTTCGTCAATGATCTCTTCGTCGAGGGTTTCTTGGGCTTCTGGCAGCTTTACCAAGCGTGCGAGGCTCAGGACAGCTTCTTGTTCAATTCCTTCGCCCAGAATGCCCGTCCATGCTGCCACGGCTTCTTGCAGATTTTCGCTGTCTTCCATCAGGGCTGCGGCTTCGGTCAGACGACCAGTTTCGCGACCATAGCTCTTGGCTTCGTAAACACGACCAAACGAGCGCTTGATTGACTTCATACCTTCCAGGATCGATTCCTGAACTGAGGCAAAAGTTTCGGGTTGAGCAATGGCGTCAGTCTTGCCATGTTGTTGGACACGAGCCAGATTGCGGAAATCTTGTGCCATGCGGATGATCTGTTGGCCAACTTCGTCCGCAAATGTGCCACCTTGGTTGACGTGCTGAGTCATAGCACGGCCACCGGAAAGCATGTTCACAGGGAACAGGAAGCGCTCACCCAGGGCGTTTTCAACAAAGATTGCCTGGATGTTGCGGCCACGGCTACCGATCATATTCTCATTGACCTTCGCACTGTGGCGAACGATCATACGGGCACTTTCGAGCTTCAGGTAAGAGCTCTTGCTGGTGCCGTACAAACCTTCCATTAGATTCATGTTTACATTCTCCTGTTCATTAACGGACGCCCTAGTGGCGAAATCTTGTGGTTTTATCTCTTTATCAAACTTCTTAACGTGAAAAAGCAGATTGGACTTGATGGCAATGTTTCTAAGCATTTCAATGAAGCCATTTGCTTGGTCCAAATTGACGGAATTGCTCAAATACAATTTCAAGGAACTGTTGTCGCCATCTTCGTGAATACTCAACAGAATGTTTTCGCCCAGCATGTAAAAACGACGAGCGTCAGCTGGTTCGTAAACGCGATTACCCTGTTCGTCATATAGAACGAGATCTCGCCCGTATGCGCGCAGAATTTGAAAAATCTCTGTGCAGAAATCACTAAAGTCAATCATATCGTCTCGAATAATAAAGTGTTCAGTTATTTATGTGACTACCCAATAATGACGGGCATTGGATCACCAAAGTCATCATCCAAGTTAATTGTTTCCTTGAGATCCTCTGATTCTTCAGCATCCAGCCAATTGATAACTGTTTCCAGCATACGAACGCAAAGCATGGCGGCCATAACCAGGTCATCATGTTCACCACTCTTTGCCGCATAACTGCTACCACTGCTCACAAAGGTCTTCAGTTGTTTCAACAATTGCTGGCTGTTAACTTTCATGCGATCACTTTCAACCAGGCTCTTGAACTTGGAACAGGCAACCAGTTTGTTGCTGTTGTTGGTAGTCAGACCCTTACGGAAGCGGCGACTAGCACCAGGGCGTCGCTTTTCACTAATGAACGTACCGGGGAAAGCGTGTTCGCCCGTATCCTCAATGATTTGTAGGATAGCTTCACCCAGAGTATTGTTTTCAACAGTCCAATAGATGACTGGATCACCCTCCTGGTCTGAATTATCTCTGAGTTCGCTATCAATCAAATTCAGAATGTATAGCAGGTGGCGTACTTGATCTCTGGGCGGAGTCTTGTTGTGTTGCCATTCAGCAATTTGGATCATTCCAGGCAACTCAAATACTTGGATTGCAGATGAGTCACCACCTGTACCCAGGCTAGGATCTAAGCCCACCAGATATGTTTTGTTTGCTTCTGGTTCTTTAAACCAACGGATGGTCCCAGTAAAGAATTCAGGGTTCGCACCACGCATACGAGCCAATGCCATGGGTTCGATCAATGTTTCATCGTCAGTAACGAATTCACATTCAAATTCCTGCGCAAAACGAGCAGGACCCAAGGATGCGCGGAACGGAGCAGCCCAAGCTTCATCACGTTCTGGGTGCTCATCCCACTTCACCTTGATAGGGAAGAAGTCGTTACGACCAGTGCCGTCGGGACGTGTATTACCATAGTCGTCTACGTTATCATTGGCGCCCTTCCAGATCTGTGCGAATTGATCTTCGTCACTCTTTGGTGTGCTGGTAATAATGCATCCACCACCAGTAGACAGAACTGGTTGAATGGAAGTCCAAAACTCAGATGCCATGTTGGGTCGCACAAATGCGAACTCGTCCAGGTACAAGAGGGTGATGGACAGACCACGACCAGCATCGCTTGTAGTTGCGCGAGCGGTGATACTGGAACCATTGTCAAAGGTGATGGTACCCTTGTTGTACTCGGTCACGCCGGCACGGATATAATTAGGACATTCTTCGTATGAATAACGAATACGGTCCATAATTTCCATAGCTTGGGAGAACTTGTTAGCCGCAATCAGAATCTGCGTGTCAGCGTTGAACATGGCTTTCCACAACAGAAACGCGGCGGCCGTTGTAGTCTTACCCATCTGTCGAGCAGTTAGGCCCACAACAAAACGGTTTTTCCAGAAGCCTTCAACCATTCGCCTCTGGAATGGGTACAAGACTAGTGGCACGCTACCCTTGATAGGGTGTTGCACCTTGATAAAGCGTTCAATGAAATAGATTGGATTTACCGTACTCAGTTCAAGTTCATCCAACTTGGTGGCGTTATACGTGTCTTTCGTATGGCCTTTCTTAATAAGATCGTTTGCACTCATATATTTTCTATGAAGAAATGGGGTATAGATTCACATCTATACCCCATGATTTATGCGAAAGGGAATTAGCCCTTTAGTTGCGCCAATACTCGGTTAACGGCTTCAAGAGCAGGTTCCAGTTCATTTTGAACCATGTTCTGCTTGTACCAGTCATGAACGTTATTGGAAGGAACGGCAGTAGCGTTCTCAACAACATGCTTGAGTTGGGCTTGAATGGCTTCCAGTTGCGTGACGATTTGATCCACTTCTGGACCTTCATCGATCTCGCTTTCGTCACCCACGATGCCGTTTTCCATCACATGTTGGTAATGGCTCAAAACTTGTTGAATGGCTTCGTCATCGTCACCGGCGGCTTGCAATTCAGCGATAGCTTGCATGGCATCTTCGCCAGTAAGATTCACGGCCGTACCAGCATCGCCGTCGTAAATGTTCACGTTGCCCAGGCTGTCAACCACGTAGCTGAAACGGCTACCATATGGAATATCCTGAAACTCATCCAGTTGTGAAGTTTGCTGGGTGGCTGAGGAGTTGACTTGGGGTTCGTCCTTACCCATCAGACGATCACCCAACTGGGTGATCATACCAGCAATCTTGCCTTGGGCGGCGGCACCGTTTAGAGTTTCACCAGTCACGTTCTTCAGAATCATGACAGCTTTGTCAGCGTCCAGGTCCACATCACCCATAGCAATGTCTGAATCCTGAATGCCAATACCATTCAGCAGATGGTTCAGCTTGCTGAGCATAATGGGAGTGATCGCCACGTCTTCTTGGATCGAAGGATCTTTCATGGGGTTGTCACCCATGCCGTTTACTTGATTGTGGTCAGCGGCATCACCACGACTAGCGGGTGTGTCAAATGTGACATCATATGGGTTTTCGCTTTCTTGTACCTGGCCGTAGTTCAACAGGCGAGCGATAATCTTAGGATCGATATTCATCTTTAGTCCTTGCGAATAGAATTAGGTTTGGCAGTCAACGTCTTTGTGGCGCCCTTCGAATCCACGTAGGTCTTTTTCATAACCTTTCCTTCATCATCGAAATTGCCGGTCGGGGTAGGGACCTTAGCATCAGTTTCTTTGGGAAGAATTGTTGGATTCTTGATGTCGCGATTAAAGTCGCTGTCGACTTCTGGTTTGGGCATATCCAACCACTTGAACAATGGAGCGGGAGCGTCAACCTTCATAGCTTCAACACGTTCCTGGGATTGCTTTTCCAGATAATCCAATAGACGTGAGTTGTAGCTGTTGCCGTAATAATTGGAGCCATCA
>Ga0182747_1001619_pt1 | contig 17147 bp, 19 predicted proteins | sample eDN3rd30CBELigBY_FD_128526 | JGI IMG/M metagenome (GOLD analysis project Ga0182747, IMG submission 128526) | Enriched backyard soil microbial communities from Emeryville, California, USA - eDNA 3rd pass 30_C BE-Lig BY (version 2) (version 2) | ecosystem: Environmental > Terrestrial > Soil >...
CCCTGCGCGGGCGAGACGAGCAGGAACTGGCCGCGATTGCCCACGGCGCCGGCAATGCCCGTCTGCGCCTCGCCGGGGAAGAGCATGCTCTGCTCGCTCGCCCGGTTGAGCCAGATCTGCCCGCCATAGGCGGCATTGGCCGGCGAGGGCGCGAGCATGAAATCGAACCAGCGGTCCGAGACCAGCTGCCGGCCATTGGCGCGCCCGCGCAGGCGGATCAGCTCGCCGATCCGCGCATAGTCCCGCGCGCTCATATGCATCAGCGCGCCGCCGATCATGGTGCCGCGCGCATCATATTCGGCGACGAACCGCTCCAGCCCCAGCGGCCCGGCGAATCGCGCCGCGATGAACCGCGTCATCGCCGCATGGCGCGCGGCCGCATCGCCGCCGGGCGTCAGCGCCTCGCCCAGGATGCCGGAAAGGATCATGCTGGTCGCGCTGCTATAGGCGAAGCGCTTGCCCGGCGCATGCACCAGCGGCTTGCCGGCGGCGAAGGCGGCCTGATCGGCCGCGCCCTCGCCGACCAGCATGTCGAGCGGATCGCTGCGCGGCGCGGGCCGCCAGATCTCGGCATTCTGCAGGCCCGAGCGCATCTGCATCAGCTCGCGCAGGGTGATCGCCCCGCGCGGATCGCCGGACTGGCGCCATGCCGCCACCGGCGCCGGATCGTCGAGCGCCAGCCGCCCGTCAGAGACCATCAGGCCGACGAGCAGGCCCGTCACCGTCTTGGCGATCGACCAGCCATGGAAGCGGCTCTGCGGACCATAGCCCGGCGCATAGCGTTCCGCGACGACCTCCCCGCGATGCAGGATGATGAGCGCGCGCGTCTCGCCAACCGCCTCGTCCCCCGCGCCGAACAGCGGATCGACCGCCGCGCGCAGGGCATCGGCCGAGACGCCGGGCGTGGCCTTCAGCACGGCATAGCGCGCCGCGCCGCCCTCCTGCGACACGCTCGGACCGGCAAGGGCGACACAGGCGGAGAGCGACAGCGCCCAGCGGCAAAGCGATTTGAACCTCATCGCGCGCGGCCCTATCACGCCGCTTCGAAAAAGGGGACGTCATGATTGCGAATCGCGCTGTGCGCCGGCTGCTCGCCGCGGGGCTCGCCCTGCTGCTCCTGGCCATCGCCCTTGCCTGGCCGGGCTGGCAGCAGCGCGCCGCGCAGGCCGCCGGCCTCGGCGCGCGCGTCACCTGCTCGTGCCGCTACATCGCCGGCCGTGAGCTCTCGGGCTGCAGGCAGGACCTGCGCGGCATCGAGTGGATGGGGCTGGTCCGCTATACGGACGATCCGCAGGCGCGCCGCGTCACGGCCTCCGTCCCGCTGCTGGCGCGGCGCGCGGCGCGGTTCCGCCAGGGCTATGGCTGCATGGCCGAGCCGGGCTGAGCCGCCCGCCCGGCCGGTCTTGCTCAACGGGCGCGGCGCAGCGAGGCGGCCAGATGCACGATGCCGACGATCGCCAGCCCGATCAGGAAGCCGATGGCGGCGGCCAGCAGCGCGCCGACCAGCCAGACGATCACGCCATTGTGCGAGAGCGCCGCGCTCATCGCGTGGACGGCATCCGGCAGGGCAGTGAGCGGCGAGGCCGCCAGCCCGTGCAGGATGATGCCGCCGCCCACCCAGAGCATCGCCACCATGCCGACCGATTCGAGCAGGCCGAGGACGGATGGCATCATGCGCACCAGCATGCGGCCAAGCGAGCGGACCGCCTGCGATCGCGTGCCGGCCAGATGCAGGCCGATATCGTCCAGCTTCACGATCAGCGCGACGACGCCATAGACGCCGCCCGTCACCAATATGCTGACCGCCACCAGCGCCAGCGCCTGGGTGAGCAGCGGATTGCGCGCGACATCGGAGAGCGCGATGGCCATGATCTCGGCGGAGAGGATGAGGTCCGTGCGGATCGCGCCGCTGACCTTGGCCTGCTCCAGCCGCGCCGGGTCGCTCGTCTCGCTCTCCCCGGCGGCATCGTCATGGCCGCCGCCGCGCACCAGCTCGACGATCTTCTCCGCCCCCTCGAAGCAGAGGAACGCGCCGCCCAGCATCAGCAGCGGCGTGATCGCGGCGGGCAGGAAGCTGCTCAGCAGCAGCGCGACCGGCAGCAGGATCAGCAGCTTGTTGCGCAGCGAGCCGAGCGCGATCTTCCAGATCATCGGCAGCTCGCGCTCGGGCGAGAAGCCGGTGACATAGGTGGGCGTGACGGCGGTATCGTCGACGACGACGCCGGCCGCCTTCACGCTCGCCTTGCCGGCGGCGGCCGAGACATCGTCCAGGGACGCGGCGGCGAGGCGGGCGATCGCGGCGACATCGTCGAGCAGGGCGGCAAGGCCGGAAGCCATGGGCGGGGTCCTAATCAGGTTGTTGGAGCATGTTCTGCCGCAACCGCACAGGCCTGGGAAGCGGGCTGGCGCCATCGCGGTGCGATTTGCGCAGCCGGCGCGCCTCACTCTGCCGGCGGCAGCGCCCAGTCGATCGGCGCGCGGCCCTGCGCGGCAAGGAAATCATTGGCGCGGGAGAAATGGCGGGAGCCCAGGAAGCCGTTATGCGCGGAGAGCGGCGAGGGATGGGCGCAGCGCAGCACCAGATGCCGCCCGCCCTGCGCCACGTCGCTCACAAAGCCCGCCTTGCGCTGCGCATAGGCGCCCCAGAGCAGGAAGGCGACCGGCGCCTCCTGCGCGGCGACGCGGCCGATCACGGCGTCGGTGAACCGCTCCCAGCCGCGATTGGCATGCGCGCCGGCCTTGCCCATCTCGACGGTCAGCACGCTGTTGAGCAGCAGCACGCCCTGTTCGGCCCAATGGACCAGATGGCCATGCCCCGGCGGCGCGATGCCGAGATCGGCGCGCAGTTCCTTGAAGATGTTGACCAGGCTCGGCGGCGGTCGCACGCCCGGCGGGACGGAGAAGCACAGGCCATGCGCCTGGCCCGGCCCATGATAGGGGTCCTGCCCCAGGATCACGGCGCGCACCCGGGGCAGCGGGGTCAGGGCGAGCGCGTTGAACCAGTCCTGTCCGCGCGGGAAGATCGATGCGCCGGCCGCCTTGCGCTCCACCAGGAAGCGCTTGAGATCGGCCATGTAGGGCGCCGCGAACTCATCGGCGAGGGCCGCGCGCCATTCCGGGCCGAGCGCGGCGGGGAGAGCGGGCGGATCGTCGGGGGCGGACATGCCGCCTGCCTATCGCGGCGCCCGCCCGAGCGCAAAGCGGAATTGCGCTGCCGGGCGGCGTGGCTCAGCCGATCTGGTTCCAGGCATCCGCGATGTCGGCGATGAAGCCGCGCGCCTGCTCCATCGGCGCGGCGTCGTTCGTCGCCGTCGCTTCCAGCACGCGGCGGCGCGCCTCGCGATAGATGGTCGCCAGGCTGAGGGCGATCTCGCCGCCCCGGTCGAAATCGAGGCTGGTGTCGAGCGCGTGCAGGATGGTGAGCGCGCGGGTCTGGCGATCGAGCGATTTGTGGCGATCGCCCGCGCGCAGAGCGGCGGCGGCGGCATCCAGCGCGAGCAGCAGCTCGTCGAACAGGATGCGCACGAGCTGGTGCGGGCTGGCGCCCTCCACCCGGCTGCCGGTGTCCACGGCGGCATAGCTGCGCAAGGCCCGCATCGGCGTCTGGCTCATATACATGGTCGTCTGTCCCTCATTCTATCCTGGTTGCGAACCCGCAGGGCGTTAGTTGCTGCTGTTGTTCCAGACCGCGATCTGCTGCTCCAGATAGGATTGTGTGGCCTTGAACTGGAGCAGGCGCGACTGCATGGCGCTGTAGGTCTTGGTCAGTTGTTCCGAATAGCTGGCGCGCCGGTCGCTGAGCTTGTCGAGCTGGTCCTGCAGCGATTCCTTCAGCTTGGTATAGGTCGCTTCCGAGCTGGCGAGCGGGCCGTCCTTGCCGTTGAGACGGTCGGTGATGGCCTTGAGCGCGCCGGCCACGCCCGGATTGCCCGCGCTCTGGATGGTGGGGTTGAGCATCTGGGTGATGCCTTCCGGATCGTCCGCGAGCGCCGCCGCCAGCCGGTCCGTATCGACGGACAGGGTGCCGTCGCGATTGGTCGAGACGCCCAGATCGTTGAGCGTGCGGTAGGTGCCGCTCGCGGCCAGCGGCGTGCTGACGAAGGCGGCCAGGCTGCGCGCCATGTCGCGCATGCCCGCATCCCCCGTCAGCAGGCCCACGGTGCTGCCGTCCGCGCTGGCGGCCGTGGCCACGTTCAGCGCGCCCTTGAGGTTGTTGTAGGCCGCGACGATCTCCTGCACGAGGTCGTTCATGGAGCTGGTCGGCTGGTTGGTGGCGATCGTCACCGTCTTGCCCGGCGCCGCGCTGTTGAGGTCGATGCGCAGGAAGGGAATGGCGGTCGTGATCTCGTTCGAGTCGAATTCCATGTCGACGCCGTCGATCGCGATCTGGGCGTTCTGCGCCGTCTGGCTGCGCGCCATCCCGCCGCTCGTGCCGTCGAAGGTGAAGCGCTGCAGGTCCGCATCCGCGTCGCCGCCGGCGGTCAGGGTGAAGGCGTTGTCCGCGCCCGTCGCGCCCTTGAGGACGAGCCGCGCGCCCGATTTGTCGGTGACGACCGAGGCAGTGACGCCCGCGCCTGCGCCGTTGATCGCGGCGGCAAGGTCCGCGAGCGTGTTCGCCGGGGCGGTCAGCACGATGTCGTAGCTCTGGCCGCCGGCGCCGAGCGTCAGCGTGCCGGTGCCCGCAACGGCCGTGGCCGCGCCGAGCGTGGTCGACTGGAGCACCTGCCCGGTGGCGAGCTGCTTCACCTCGATCTGCGCCGGCAGGCCCTGCGGCGTGCCGCCCGGGATGGTGCTGACGGCCGCGATCGACGCGTCGTTGGAAGTAGGCTGGCCCTTATAATCGCTGTTCTTGAGCAGCTCGGTCAGCGCGGTCGAGAAGGTGCTGAGCGCGCTCTTGGCGGAGGCCAGCGCGGAAATGCGCGCATTGTTCGTCGTCTGGCGGGTGCCGATGGCGGTCTGCTTGGGATCGAACGAGGCCGCGGTGAGATCGCTCACCAGCTGGGCGGTGTTGATGCCGGAGCTGATGCCGAGCGAGCTGGTCAGCGAACTTGCGATATCGGTTGCCATGGGCTGCCCCTTTCAAGGGGTTAGAACGGCCGGGCGGCGGGGCCATTTAGGGCCGGCGCGAAAATAACCCGCGACCGGCCGGCGCATTCAGAGCAGCGCCGCCTCGACCGTCGCGTGGCGCAGCCCGCCCTGCGCGGCGCGGGCGTGGGCGGTGCGCTCGGCCATGGACTGGGCGACCTGCGCGACGAAGGCGATCATGTCCGGATCGGCCGGCGGCATGGGGATCACGATGACCGGTTCCGGCATCAGCGCGCCGAGCGCCCGTTCGGCTGCGTCCACCGCCTGCGCCACGGGCGCGCGCGGCGGGTTGAGGCCGGCGAGGACGGAGGCGATGCGCTCCTTGATCCGGGCATAGCTCGCCTCGACCATCGAGCGCTCCGTCACCTGCGGATCGGCGGACGGATCGGCCGCCGTCGGGTCGGCGCGCTCGACCTTGGGCACGCGCAGGATCGGGACATGCCGATCGGTCGTGTTCGCTATGGCCGCCACCGGCTCTGCTCGAGGTATGAACTCACTCATGGCATTTCACCATCTAGAGCGTCCCCATCAACAGAATACGGACGGAATGAGCTAAGCTTTAATTCACGATGTTGCGGCCATCGGCGTCGAACCGCATCGCGGCGGGCAGGTCGATACGCGGGCGATCCATCTCGCTCGCCATATGATTCTCGATGCGGAACACGAAGGCGAGCACGGCGGCGACCGCCATGAACAGCCGCTCGTCCACTTCCTGCCCGGCACGCGAGGTGAAGTAGATCGCGCGGGTCAGCTCGGGATATTGCAGCACCGGCAGGCCCTTCTCGCCCGCCAGGTCGCGGATCGCGGCGGCGATCTCGTCCGCGCCGCGCGCCACCACCACCGGCGCGGCGTCGCGGCCCGGGTGATAGCGCAGCGCCACCGCGAAATGGGTCGGGTTGGTGAGCACCACCGAGGCTTCCTCGATGGCCTTGCGCGTCGATCCGTTCAGCATCGCATATTGCCGCCGGCGGATCGCGCCCTTGGCCTCGGGCGAGCCCTCGCTTTCCTTGTGCTCGTCGCGGATTTCCTGCTTGGTCATGTTGAGGCGCTTGGTGCGCTGCATGATCTGCGCGGGCACATCGATGCCGGCGATGATGAACAGCGAGCCCGCCAGCACCAGCGCGATGAGGATGAACATGGAGCCCAGCTCGCCGATCGCCGGCTCGATGCCGGTGCGCGCGGTGGCGCGGATGGCGTCCATGCGCTGCCAGAGCAGGTAGAAGCCGATCGAGCCGATCAGCGCGATCTTGGCGACCGACTTCACCAGCTCGATCAGGCCCTGCACGCCGAAGATGCGCTTGAGGCCGTTCATCGGATTGAGCTTCTCCGGCTTGGGCTGGAAGGCCTGGGGCCGGAAGCCGAGCGAGCCGAGCACCGCCGGCGCGGCGATGGCGGCGGCCAGCGTCGCCAGCAGCACACCGATCATCGGCATGGCGATGGTCGAGAGCAGCGCGAGCGCGCGCTCCTCGGGCGCGAAATTGGCGATGTCGTTGGGGTCGACGCGCAGTCCCTCGGCCAGCATCTCGCGGATCGCGCCGACCAGCGCCGGCCCCGCCACCGCCAGCCAGGCGATGCCGGCCATCACCACCATCGCCGTCGAAAGCTCGCGCGACTGGAGGATGTCGCCCTTCTCGGTCGCCTGCTGCAGCCGCTTGGCTGTCGGTTTCTCGGTCTTTTCCCCGCCGGGCCCTTCCTGCGCCATGGCTCAGCCGCCCGACAGCATCTGCGCGAAGTCGAGGCCGCTGCGCAGCGCGTCGGTGATCGCCTCGGCAATGACCGGCGCGGCGATGGCGAGCAGCACCAGTCCGGCGAGCAGGGTCGCCGGCAGGCCGACCGCGAACAGGTTGAGCGAGGGCGCGCTGCGCGCCAGCATGGCCATGATGAGCTGCACGAGGATGAGCGTGAACGTCACCGGCAGGGCGATGGTGGCGCCCGCCGCGAACATGGTGCCGCCGAACGCGGCGATCGCCTCGAACGCGCTGGCCGGCATCAGCCCGCCGGGCGGCAGCGCCTGGTAGCTGGCGACGACGAAGCGGATGAGCAGCAGATGCCCGTCCATGATGAGCAGCATGAAGGTGGCGAGGACCGAGAGGAACTGGCCGACCACCGGCGTCGACTGGCCGGTCAGCGGATCGACCATGGAGGAGAAGCCCAGCCCCATGGCATTGGCGATCGTCTCGCCCGCGATGAACGCGGCCGCATAGCCGATCTGCAGCGCGAAGCCGAGCGCGAGGCCGGCGACCGCCTCGGTCGCGACCAGCGCCACGCCGGAGACGCTCGCCAGCCCTTCCGGCGGCATCTGGAACTGCACGCTGTTGAGCGCGGCCATGCCGATCGCCAGGCTGAGGATGATGCGCAGCTGGATGGGGACGGCCGCCGCCCCGAAGATGGGCGCGGCGACGAGCGCGGCGCCGGGCCGGACCATCGCGATCAGCCACAGCCAGAGCTGGGCCTCGACACCGGCGAAGCCCGGCGCGATCATGACAGGAGATCCGGTATCCGCTCGAAGATCTCGCGCGTGAAGTCCGCGATCAGCATCAGGATGGAGCTGCCGAACAGCACCAGCGTCGCGCCGACCACGATCAGCTTGGGCACGAAGGAGAGCGTCGCCTCGTTGATCGACGTCGCCGCCTGGATCATGCCGATGATGACGCCGCAGAGCAAGGCGGGCAGCAGGATCGGCCCGGTCGCGAGCGCCGCGATCCAGAGCGCCTGCTGCGCGATGGCGATGAAAAAATCACCGTTTTCCATGGGCGCCCCGTCCGTCTGCGGTGCCGTGTGACGCGCGCTCCATCATGTCGCGAACGATCCGGCGAGCGATCCCATGGTCAGCGCCCAGCCATCGACCAGCACGAACAGCAGCAGCTTGAACGGCATGGAGATGATCGTGGGAGAGAGCATCATCATGCCCAGCGCCATCAGCGTGGAGGCGACGACGAGATCGATGATGAGGAACGGCAGGAAGATCATGAAGCCGATCTGGAAGGCGGTCTTGAGCTCGCTCGTCACGAAGGCCGGCAGCAGGATGGAGAAGGGAATATCCTCGGTCGAACGGAAAGCGGGCGCATTGGCCAGCCCCTGGAACAGGGCGAGGTCGCTCTGCCGGGTCTGCTTGGCCATGAAGCCGTGGAACACCTTGCCCGAGCGGCTGATCGCCTCCTCGATGCTGATCTGGCCCTGCCCGTAGGGCGTGTAGGCGCTGGCCGAGATCTGGTCGATCGCCGGCCGCATGACGAACATGGAGAGGAACAGCGCGAGCCCGACCAGCACCTGGTTGGGCGGGGTCTGGGAGAGGCCCATCGCCTGGCGCAGCAGCGAGAGGACGATGATGATCCGGGTGAAGCTCGTCATCATCAGCACCAGCGACGGCAGCACCGTCAGCAGGCTCATCAGCACCAGGATCTGCAGCGAGAGCGAGAGCGGCCGGCCATCGCCGGACATGTCGTCCAGCGCGCGCGTCAGCCCGCCCGAGGCCGCCTGCGCGCCCGGCTGGACCGGCCCCGTGCCCAGCGCCGGCGCCTGCGCGGCGGCCGGCGGCGCGGCCTGCTGCTGCGCGAAGGCCGGCGCGGCGAGCGTCAGCGTGCCCAGGGCGAGCAGCAGCGCCGCGAGCAGCATGCGCAGCCGGCCGAACTCTTCAGCCATGGTGCGCATCGCTCTCCGCGATCTTCTCGATCCGGCCGCGCGTCACCGCGAGCAGCAGCCGCTTGCCCTCGAACTCCACGACGGCAAGCTTGCCGAACGTGCCCATCGGCAGCGCCTCGATCAGGCGGGCGGCGCGCGCATTCTGGCCGGCGATCATGCCGGGCTGATATTTGCGCCACAGCCACAGCGCGCCATAGGCCATGCCGCCCACCATGGGCAGCAGGATGAGCAGCTTGAGGAAATACCAGCCGAGCGCGCTCATGCGCGGCGCTCGAGGCCGGCGAGGCGGGCCTCGGTGGCGGCGATCTCGACCACGCGCACGCCGTAGCGGCCGTTGATGGTCACCACCTCGCCGCGCGCGACGAGCGTGCCGTTGACCATGATGTCGAGCAGTTCGTCGGCCTGCCGGTCGAGCTGCACGACGCTGCCTTCCGCCAGCGCCATGATCTCCGCGAGGCGCAGCTGGGTGGAGCCGACCTCGACCGACATGCGGACCGGGATATCGGCCAGCAGCCGCATGTTGCGCCCGAAGCCGGCCTCGGTCGCGCCGTCGGTCTCCAGCTTGGGGGCTTCGCTCATATCGCTCATCTCGTCGTCGTCCTCAGGCCAGTTTTTCGATCATGAAGGCCGCGCAGCCATCCTGCTCGCCGATCGAGCCGTGCGCGAACACGCGGTCGCCGATCAGCAGCGGCAGGTTCCGCGCGATGTGAATGGGGATGACGTCGCCGGGCTTGAGCGCCACCAGCTCCGACATCTTGAGATTGGGCCGCGCCAGCACCGTGCGGGCGGGCATGCGCGCCTGTTCGAGGCGCGTGTACAGCCGCGCCTGCCACACCGGATCGATCGCGCCGGCCGGCTCCTGGCCGCGCGCGGCGCTCCGCTCGCCGGCCAGCATCTCGATGCCGAGCAGGCCGGCGCGGGGATAGACGATCTCGATCGTGCGCCGGTCGCGCTCGCCCAGGTCGATGTCGAAGCCCTGCACCACGACCGGGGCGTCATTGGCCATGATCCCGGCCTGCGCGACATTGGTCTCCCGCCCGACCAGCATGGGCTCCAGCACCGCCACGTCCGACCAGCATTCGACCAGCGCCTTGACGATCTGGTCGCCCAGCCGGACGACGAGGCGGCTCTCGGTCGGCGTGAACTCGCGGCGCGCATGGGCGCTGCGCGGGCCGGTGCCGCCATAGAAGCGGTCCACCAGCAGCGAGACCAGCTCCGCGTCGATGCGCAGCGTCACCAGCCCCTTGATCGGATGGATGCGGTAGAGCGACAGGCTGACGAAGGCGGGGACGGCGGCGTCCCACATCATGAACATGGTGTCGTCGCTCGGCCGGGCGGTCACGGCCGGGCGGCCGCCGCTCATCGGCTCGATGATCGCGCGCAGGCGCCGGGCGATCCGGTCGCCCAGTTTCTCCAGTCCATGAATCGCGGCGACAGGCTCTTCACCCTGTCGTCCGAAGGCATATGGCTGCACATCCAGCATTGGCGTTGGTCCCCGCCCGGCACGCGCCGGGTACACCGCTACTGAATAACGAAATTGGTAAAATAAACGTTATCGATGCCCCCGAATCCCGTTTTTGCCTTGAGCGTATCGTTAACGATCGCGAGCAGTTTCGCCTGCAATTGCTCCTTGCCGCGCGGCGTTTCGAGCACGGCTTCCTGCTCCTGCGCGAGCATCATGAGGATGGCCGAGCGGATGGCGAGCTCATGGGCCTGCACGGCCTGGATGACGCGCCCGTCATAATAGGTCGAGACCGCGATGGAGATCTGCGCGAAGGCCGAGCTGTCCGCCATGTTGGTGGTGAAGGGCGCGGGAATCTGGAAATAGGTCGCCTGATAGGCGGATGGATCGCGCGGGCGCGGCAGGTCGACGCCGCGACCGCGCGGTCCCTGCGCGCCTTCGCCGGCGGTCTTGGCCTTGGCGGTCCATTCATTGGCGATCGCTTCCGGATCGCCGCCCTTGGCCACGAGTCGCGGCTTGAACGGGTCCTCGGCCACGGCCGCGCCGCCATGTATGGAGCCCGCCACGAAGAAGCCGGCCGCCGCGCCGCCCCCGCCGAGCAGCAGGATGCCGCCCAGCAGCAGGATCAGCGTCTTCTTGCCGCCGCCCTTCTTGGCGGGCGCCTTGTCTGCCGAATCACTCATTGCTCTGTTCCCTCAACGCTGCCTCAGGCGAATCGCACGCGGCTCTGGCCGTCATTGCGTGCGGGCGCGGGCGCGCCTTCGCCGGTCTGTCTGTTCATGTCGTCGCGGGCGGAGCGGCTCAGCCACTCGCCCCGCTGCGGATCGGCGCCGGACCGGCCGCTGCCGGCCTGGCCCTGCCCCTGCCCGCCCGCGGCCTGCTGCTGGGCCTGGCCCGGCATATCGCCGCTGCCCCGCTGGCCGCCGCCCTGGTCCCGCGCGGGGTCCGACTGGCCATGCGCCTTCTCGATCGTGAAGGTGCCGATGGCGAGCGCCGCCACGCGGGCATCCGCCTGCATGGCCGGCCGCGCCTCGTTGAGCCGCTGGGCGGCTTCGTCGGTCTCCGCCGTCATGCGGATATTGGCGACATCCCCCTGCAGCGCGATCTCCACGTCCAGCCGCCCCAGATGTGGCGGATTGAGCACGAAGCGGCTCTGCCCGCCGCCCTGCGCCAGCGCGCTGATCTCGCGCGCCATGCGGTCGATCCACTGGCCGGAGACGCCCATGTCGATGACACGCTCGCCCAGCGCCTGCGCGGTCGCGCCGCTGCCCGACACGCTGACGCCCGGCGCACCGATCTGCGTGCGGTCCGCCGGCGCGGCCGCCGGTGCGGCAGCGCGCAAGGTCTCTGGCGTGACGATCACGTCGCCCGCGCGGTCCGGTCCGATGGCCGGCGCGCGTGTTTCGGCCGTGTCGCTCTCGACGGACGACCCGCCTGTGGCTGGCGCGGACGCGACGGCCGCCTCGGGCACCGCGCGCTCCGTCATCGGCGCGACGCGCGCCTGGCCGCCGCTCGCCGCGCGACGCATGAGCCATGGATTGTCCGTCGTCCGGGCCGCGACCCGGACCTCGCCCTCCGCCGGAACAGGCGCGTCGCCATCGGCAATTGCCTCATCCGACGCCATAGCCGCCGGCTGGTTGGCCGCGATCGGCGATGGCAGCGTATCGGCAGCGCCCTGCGCGGCGTCACCCGGCTGCGGCGCGGCCGGCGCCGGCATGTTGGCGACGACCGGCGGCGGCAATGTGCCCGGCTCCGTCGTGATGATTCGCGCCGGGCGCACGGGCGCGCCGGTCGATACCGGCAGGGGCGATGCCTGCGGCGCGACGGGCGGTTGCGCCGCGCCCGGGCTGTCGATGGTGTCGGGCAGGCTCGACGCCGCCGGATCGACGGCCGGTTCCACCGTGACGATCCGGTCGGGCCGGACCGGACGATCGGCGGTGGCCGGCAAGGCTGCTGCTTGCGGCACGACGGCCGGTTGTGCCGCGACCGGGCTGTCGATGGTATCGGGCAGGCTCGCCGCTTCCGGATCGATGGCTGGTTCCACCGTGATGATCCGGTCGGGCCGGACCGGGCGATTAGGCGCGGCCGACAAGGATGGTGCCTGCGGCGCGACGGGCGGTTGCGCCGCGCCCGGGCTGTCGATCGTGGCGGGCTGGTTCGACGCTTCCGGATCGATCACCGGTCGCGCAGCGGGCGCCATGGCTCCCTTGCCGCTGACGGATTGGCTGATGTCGCCCGGCGCCATGTCGCGCCCCGGCGCGATCGGTGCCGGCTGGTTGGAGACGAGGATGTCGGCGGGCTGGATCGGCAGCGCGATCGGCGCGGGCTGCGACTGGACGATGGGCGCGTCCGGCTGACCGGCAGCCATGACCGGCGCGCCGTCCACAGGGTCGTCGCTGGCGGGCAGGTCGTCGGGCGCGGCCGCGCCGTCCCGCGCCACATCGGCTGGCGCCACATCGATCGGTGCGACGTCAGCCGGGGCCGCCGCCGGGCGCGACCTCTGCTCGACACGGGGCGGCGTGACGAAGATGCGGCTGGCAATGCCCTCGGGCAGCGCCGCCGCATTGTCCGCCAGAACGGGCGGCTGCGATGCCGGATCGGTCAGGGTCGGCAGCGTGGCATCGGCCGGCGAGTCGCCCGTGGCCGCCAACGGCGCAGCGCCATTGTCGACCACCAGCCGCAACGATGGCTCGGCGGGCGCGGGCGCCGTTTCGGCGGCGAAGCGCACCAGCGCGGCGAAGCTGTCGCCGGTCGCGACGCCCTTGCCGCCCGCCTCGGCGGATAGCGCGCTGCGCCCGGTGATCCTGCTCACCAATCCCGCGAAATCGATCATTCGTCCGGTCCCCTGTTCTGCATCCGCCGGTAGCTCGGCAGAGCCGCCAGCCGGGCCTCGCGCCGCGCCTCGCGGGCGGCCTTGGCCTTGTCCTTCAGTCGCTCGGCGATCTCGCGATCGCGATCGGCCACGATGCGCTCGGCATCGCGCGCGTCGATCCGCTTCCGCGCATCGTAGAGCGCGCCGTCGAGCTGCCGGCCGGCGCGTTCGAGACGGCTGGCCAGCTCCCGCTTTGAAGCAAGATCCGCGCCAGATGTGCCGCCCGGTTCGCCGAACAGCTCCGCGCGCACCCGGGCGAGCCGCTCGGCATTGGTCGCGATCTGGCTGGCCTCGTCGCGCGCATGGGTGAGCGCGGCCACGGCCTGGTTGTGCTGCACGTCGCGCACGCGCAGCAGCCGCTTGCGGGCTTCGATCAGCCGGCTCATCGGCCGAACGCCGCGACCAGATCGGCAATGCCCAGATCGGCGCCGATGGTCGATTTGCTGTTCTGGCGGAGGAAATCGAGCAGTTCGCCGCGCCGCTGCACGGCCTCGTCGATATTGGCGTCGTTGCCCGGCCGGTAGGCGCCCATCAGGATGAGGTCCCGATTCTCCTCATAGGCCGCCCATAGCCGGCGATAATTGGCGGCGGCGGCGAGATGCGCGTCGTCCACGATGTCGGCCATCACGCGCGAGAGCGACTTGCCGATGTCGATCGCCGGGAAGATGCTCTGCTCGGCGAGCTGGCGCGAGAGGATGATATGCCCGTCCACGATGGCGCGCGCCGTGTCGACGATCGGGTCGTCCGTATCGTCGCCATCGGCGAGCACGGTGTAGAGCGCGGTGATCGAGCCGCCCGTGCGCGTATCCACGCCGGCGCGCTCGACCAGGCGCGGGATGAGCGAGAGGGCGGAGGGCGGATAGCCCTTCATCGCCGGCGGCTCGCCCAGCGACAGGCCGATCTCGCGCTGGGCATGGGCGCAGCGGGTCAGCGAATCGATCAGCAGCAGCACCTGCTTGCCGCGCGCGCGGAAATATTCGGCGATGGCGGTGGCGCGGGCGGCCGCGCGCAGGCGCAGCACCGGCGGATGATCGGCCGGCACCGCGACGACGACGCTCTTGCTGCGCATCGCCCCGCCGATCTTGGTCTCCAGGAAATCGCTGACCTCGCGGCCGCGCTCGCCGATCAGCCCGGCGACGATGATGTCGGCCTCCGTGCCGGCGATCATCTGGCCCATCAGCACGGACTTGCCGACGCCGGAGCCGGCCACGATGGCGATGCGCTGGCCGCGCCCGGCGGTGAGCAGCGCATCGACGGCGCGCACGCCCAGGTCGAAACGCTCCAGCACGCGTCCCTTGTCGAGCACATTGCCGCGCACGCCGTTCAGCGGCCACTGGCCATTGGCGAGGATCGGCCCCTTGCGGTCGAGCGGCTGGCCCATGGCGTCGATCACGCGACCGATCAGCCCGTCGCCCACCTGCACCATGTTGGCCGCGCTGTCCGGCTCCACACGCGCGCCATTTTCCAGCGGCGCGTCCTGATCCAGCGGCACCAGCACGGCGCGGCTGCCGCGAAAGCCGACCACTTCGGCCCGCACCTGATGGCCGTCCGCCGCGCGGATACGCGCGCCCGCGCCGATCGGCCGGGAGAAACCGGTCACTTCCAGCATGCCGCCATCATGGCCGACGAGCCGGCCGACATGGCGCGGCGCGGCATTGGGCATCTGCATATGGTCCAGCAGGCGCGCGGCCTGTGCCTGGCGGGCCTGCCTCATGCGCGGCCCTCCATATCGTCCATCAGCGCCTTGAGGCGGGAGAGGCGCACGTCCGGCCCGTCCTCCACCCAGCCGTCGCTGGTGGCGAGCCGCACGCTGCCGCGCGGCAGCGCCGCATTGGCGGCGAGCGCGACGCCGATCTGCTCCATTTCGAGCAGCGGCAGATCCTCCGGATTGACCTCGATCACCGCGCGCGCCTCGTCGCTGTCGATGCAGGCGGCCACGGCCTCGCAGCGCGCCTGGAGCGTCGCCGCGTCGATCGGCACCGCGCCGATGATCTGGGTGACGAGGCGGATGACCGCCTCCGAGAGCAGGGTCGCCAGCGTGCCTTCGCCCGCCTGCGCGTGGAGCTGGATCGCGGCGGCGAGTTCGGCGCGCATCGCATTGTCGCGCTCCATCGCCTCGCGCGTGATGCGCTCGCCTTCCTGGAAGCCCTGCACGAACGCCTCGCGCGCGGCCTCCTCGATCGGATCGACCGGCTCGGCCTCCGGGCTTTCGGCATGGGTCGGCGCGCCGGGATGCGTGACGTTCCACGCGCGCGATCCCTGATCCTCGCTGTAGAGCGAGCGGAAGCCGCCGCCCTCGCGGCCGATGCTGCCGAACGCGCCCCAGCCGCCGAGCGGCGTCACCGCGTCGAGCGCCTGTCCCGACCATATCCTAGACATAATCGTCTCCCCGCCCGCCGAGCATGATGGTGCCTTCGTCCGCCATGCGGCGCGCCTCGGCGATGACCAGCTTCTGCGCCTCCAGCACCTCGGCCAGGCGCATCGGCCCGCGCTCCTCCATCTCGTCCTGGATGGACTGGGCGGCGCGCTGCGACATGCAGGCGAGGATCTTGGTGCGCAGCGTGTCGCTGGCGCCCTTGAGCGCGACGACGAGGATGCTCGCATCCACCCCGCGCATGAGCGTGCCCAGATTCTTGTCGGACAGGTCGAGCAGATTCTCGAAGATGAACATCTCGTCCTCGATCGATTGCGCCACCACCTTGTCGCGCTTGTTCAGCGCCTTGATGATGCGTTGTTCATGATCCTTGCGGACATTGTTCATGATCGCCGCGGCCTCGCTCGTGCCGCCGCGCCGGGTGGTGGTGACGGCGTGCCGGCCGCCGTCCGCGCGGCTTTCGATCAGCGCCTCGAGGTCGTCGAGCGCCTCGTTGCTCACCGGGCCGAGCGTCGCCACGCGATAGACCACGTCCTCCTGCACCTCGACCGGCAGGAGCTGCAGCACGGCGGCGGCTTCCGTCGCTTCGAGATGGGCGAGCACGATGGCCATGATCTGCGGATGCTCGAGCTCGATGATCGCGGCGATTTCCGCCGCCTCCATCCATTTGAGCATGGCCAGCTTGGTCGACTGGGTGGGCGGCGTGATCCGCGCGAGGATATTGTCCGCGCGCTCGGGCCCCAGCGCCTTCTGCATGGCGCCACGGATATGCTGGGTCGCGCCATAGCCCACCGTCGTGCGGCCCTTGGCCTTGTTCACGAACTGGTCGAGCGCGGCATTGACCTCCTGCACCTCGACATCGGCGACGCCATACATCGCATAGCCGAGCTGGCGGACCTCGTCCGGCTCCAGCCGCGAGAGGATCTGCGCCGCCTCGTCCTCGTCGAAGAGCATGAGCAGCACGGCGGCGGCGGCGCTGCCGTTCATGCGGGGAGCGAGCGCGGCGTCAGGCATCGGCCTTGCTTCCATCCTTGAGCAGATCGCGCACGACCAGTGCGGCACGATCCGGGTCCTGCTTCACGAAGTTGCGGATGAGCGCGGCGCGATCGGTATAGTCATGCGTCGAGCTGATCATGTCGAGCGTCACCGGCTGGGCGGGATCATGCGCGGCGGATCGGCCGAGTTCGGCCTGGATCTGCGTGCCGAGCTGCTGGTCGATCTCCGCCTGTGCGTCATCCTGCCGGGCCTTCACCGCCGACCAGCGCTTGAGCAGCGGCCGGCCGATGCCGATCAGCAGCAGCAGCGTCACCAGCAGCGCCGAGACGTTGCGCGCCACCAGCGGCACCCAGCTCGCCTCATACCAGGGCGTCGCCACATCCGCCGCAGCGGCGTCGACGAACTTGCGCGAGGAAAGCGCCACCACGTCGCCGCGCATCTGGTCGAACCCGATCGCGCCTTTCACCAGCGCCTCCAGCGCGGTGATTTCCTGCGGGGTGCGCGGCTTGCCGTCCGCGCCATTGTCCAGCGCCACGGCGATCGACAGGCGCTTCACCGTGCCCACTGCATCGCGGACGACGGAGACTTCGCGGCCCAGCTCGAAATTGCGGTTGAAGGTCTCGGCGGTCTTGAACGGCGGCATGCCGGGTGCGGCGGGCGCCTGCTGCTGCTGCGCGAGCGCATCCATCGTCGGCGGCGGTGCGCCGGCTCCGGCG
>Ga0182747_1001622_pt1 | contig 17110 bp, 15 predicted proteins | sample eDN3rd30CBELigBY_FD_128526 | JGI IMG/M metagenome (GOLD analysis project Ga0182747, IMG submission 128526) | Enriched backyard soil microbial communities from Emeryville, California, USA - eDNA 3rd pass 30_C BE-Lig BY (version 2) (version 2) | ecosystem: Environmental > Terrestrial > Soil >...
AGCGTGGCGATGATCTCCAGCGCTTCCCAGGGATGAGTGTCGTCGTACTGGGCATGCACCCGCAGCCACTTCATCGCCTTCTTGCGCTGCTCGGGAGGGAATCCATTCTCGTACTGCTCCGAGGAGCAGACTCGCGCCGCCCACTCGCCGGTGACGCCTTCGATCGCGTAATTTGTCGCCGCCATGGCCACGGCCAACGGATCGCGCTCGCAGGTGTGCCAGCACCAATGGCTCAACGCATCGACGAATCCCGACCGCCAGCGCGACAGCAATTCGCCGCGCGTGACGCCGTGCGCCTGCGACCAATCGATCCAGTATTCGCCGTGGTTCTGCTCGACGCGGATGTTGCGGATCAGATACTTGCGCGCCATCTCATGACCACGCAGGCCATGCTGCACTTTCAGCAGGTTCATGGCCATGTACTGCGGGAACTGCTCGATCACCGGCCAGACGCCGGCGAGAAAGTGACGCATGGCCGCTGCCGGCAACGCACCCTCGCCCATCGCCTGGAAGATCTCGTGCTCCACGACGGCGCGGCGCGCCTCGCCGCACTCGGCAATGATCTCCTGCAGCCATACCGGATAGCTGGCCGTATCCATCAGGGGGCCGGACCTGACGAAGTTCGTGTCCATTTGAATCTCCTCGAGCTTTGGATCGCGGCGCTGTTCGCCGCGTGCGAGCCTTAGCATTGCGTTGGCCGCATCGCCCGCGGACGCGCGTCCACACTTGACGTGGCGAATCGTCAAGTCGCGATGGCGTTCTGATTCTGCACACGATTATTCGTTGGATACGAACACGTCACCGGCGGTAATCGAGGTGACGTTATTGCATCGTCGCGGGGGGAAGCACGCTGCGCACACCGCGCCGGGCACTTGCCTTCATCAGGCCGGCGTAGTCGAGCGCATACGGGCCTTGCAGCTGCGCTGGCCCGAATCCTCAGGAACGGAACGGCAGCGAGGTGGTCGACTTCACTTCCAGGGCGGCCACGAACGAGTTCACCTCGCTGATGTTGGGCACGCCGGCGAGCTTGTTGAAATAGAACTTCTCGTAAGCCTGCATGTCGCGCACCACCACGCGCAGCAGGAAATCATAAGCGCCGAGCACCACGTGGCACTCCATCACTTCCGGAAAGCCCTGGATGGCCTCGGTGAACTGCGCCAGGCTGGCCTTGTCGTTGCGCACCACCTTCACCTGCACGAACAGCTGCGTCGCCAGGTCCAGCTTGCGACGATCCAGCAACGCCACGATCTTGGAAATGTAGCCCTCCTCCTTGAGCCGCTGGATGCGGCGCCAGCAGGGCGACTGCGACAGTCCGACGGTATCGGCGATCTCGGCCGCGGAACGCGAGGCGTCTTCTTGCAGGACGTGCAGGATCTTCAGATCGATCTTGTCGAGGCCTTCCATCGATCTCCCCCTTCGGAATACCGGTCGCCGACGCACGCCGCAGCGCTGCCCGCCGTTCGCCGGCCACGATCCATTCTTCGGTCGCGCGCGAAGACATCACGGGCCTGGCCGTGCTCACGAACTGGAGACGCGGGCGGGACGCGCTTGCGCGCTTCTTTTTCCGAGCTTGCACGGATCCGGATCAGGACCTGTGCACGAGCTCCAAACGAGCATGCCGCAGCGGCAAGCATGCTGCGCAACGACCTGCCCGATTGCGAGCAGGTCGCCACGACACGGACTAGTTCTTCGTCACTCGCTCCTCGGTCGGATGCTTGACGAAGACCTGGATGAACTTGACCTTCACGGCGGCGGAGATGGCGGTGTTCTCGCCGGTCTTCGGATCCGGGTAACCGTCCGCCAGCCGGTGCATGGCCTTGTACAGCGACGGCGAGGACAACTGGCCGTAGCTCTGGTGGTGCGTCGACCAGTGCGTGTTCAGGTGGTGCCGGAACGCATTCACGTCGACGAAGCCGGCGATGAAGCCTTCGGTCCCCTCCTGGGTCAGCTTCATCTTCAGCTGCATGCCGCGGAACACCTGGAAGCCGGTGGTGTTGAAGGTCGAGCCCCAGGGGAACTCGATGCGGTCGATGGGCTCGGTGGTGAGCACGCCGTCGACGATCTTGCCCTTGAGCTTGAACACGTAGTCCTTGCCCCAGCGCAGGTCGATGCGCTGCGTGCCGCCGGGAATGAAGCCTTCGCCGGTGGCATCCTGCAGCAGCGTGTCGCTGCCGCGGTAGGTGTTGACGGTGACGTCGTCGTCGTTCACCAGGTCGTCCACGCCGGTCAGCTCGAGCACGATGCGCGTGTCGTTGTACGACTGCATGAACAGGTTTTCGAAGTGGTAGTTGGGCCCGCCGGTGCGGTAGCCGCCGATGCAGCCGATGGCCCGCTGCATCTGGTTGTCGATGCCCTTGTCGCCCTCGGGGCTGTCGAAGTCCTCGGGACCGACCTTGCCGTCGAGGTTCACGCCGTAGGCGATCTTGCCGCCCGCTTCCTTGAACGCGAACGATTCCGGCCCCTCGGTGGGATGCCACTGCTCGCCTTCGCGCTTCAGCTGCGCCTCGATCAGCGTGTGCTTCTTGCCGTCGTCGTACAGCTTCTTGAACTGCTCGCGCGGGCCGTCGTTGAAACCGTTCGGGCACTCGGTCTTGCCGCCTTCGGTCTCGTAGATGGACCAGTACCGGTTGGTCAGCACGTACCCGATGGTGCCGTTGCGCAGCGCGTTGCCGCCTTCCTGCAGCGGCTCGGCGGCCTGGCCGGTGCCCAGCAGACCGAGGGTGAGCGCCACGGCCAGCGCCGGGCGTGCCGCCGGCGTCGCCAGCGATGAACCGACCTGTCGAACTACGCCATTACGCTTCATAAAGACCCCCTTCATGCGATACCGGTCCGGCGGCCTCAGCGATCCGTGGGCGCCTTGCCCAGGGTGTTGGTGCGGAAGTCGTCGCGGACCCAGAATGCCTTGAAACCATTGCGCCAGCCATTGAATTCACCATACGCATCGCCGTTGGCGTCGCCCGGCTTCTGGTCGTCGCCGTAGGTGTAGACCGGCCGCTCGCGAAAGGCCCAGACCTGCATGGCGCCGGCCTGGCCGGGCTCGGCGCGACGTCCCGTGTTCGGGTCGATGCTCATCACCGTCCACAGCGAGCTGTCGGCCTTGGCGCCGGGCTTGGCCGGCACGTACGGGAAGGTTTCCTGGCACACCTTGGGATCGAAATCGCCGCAGATGGCCATGCGATAAGCCTGCGGCGCATCCGGGTGATCGCAGGCCTGCTGATCGATCGCGTCGTCGCTGCAGGAATAGAAATAGATCGTCTTGCCGTTCGCGTCTGCCAGCACTTGGCCGACACGCGCATCCTGCACCGTGAACTCCGCAGGAGGCAGCAGCGCACGCTGGGTGTACACGTTGTGCCAGCCCGGCACGTCACTGCCGGTAACCGCACGCGTGCGGGTTTCCTGCCGGTAGGTGTAAAGCGCCTTGCCGCGATACGCCCACTGCTTCACGCCCGGCGTGCGCTCGATGACGGTCCACTCGCCTCGCTCTTTTGCCGTCTGTGGCGCCAGCACCGGCGCCCACTCTTCCAGGCACTTGTCGCTGCAGTTGGACTTGCCCGGCTCGTCCGCATCGGAGCTGTAGACCGAGTAGCCCTTGTGATCGATCAGCAAGTGGCCGGTACGCATCGGCTGCACCGCCAGCTCCGGCGGCACGTCCGGCGGCGGGCCGATCGGATTGCGCGCGACACCGCGCTCGCCGCCGGCCATCGCATTCGAGCCGCCGAGCACGTCACCCTGCTTGTGGTCGAGGCTGGAGGTGTAAACGGGATAGCCGTCGTAGGCCCACTGACTCTGGCCGTTGGTGCGCTTGACGAGAGTCCACTTGCCCACCGGCTTGGCATCCTCAGGAGCCAGCACCGGCGGCCACAGCTGCTCGCAGCTCTTGCGCTTGTCGACTTCCGGCAGCGTGAAGCCGCCCGGATACGGGCTCATCAGGCCGCTGCTTTCGGTATAGAGGGTGCCGTCGCAGGTGGCGATGCCGCTGTTGCGACGATCGCCGGCGCTGCCGTTGCGCAGGCCGCTCAGCGCCCAGTTGTAGATGGTCTTGCCCTCGGCGGTGGCGAACACCGGCCCTTCCAGCTCGGTCGGCACCACCTTGATGCCCGGCGGCATCGGCACCTCGACGTACGCTTCGGTGTCCTTCGAGTCGCTCGCCTGCCAATACGGCGCGCCCGTAATCGGCGCCGCCTGGGCGGCCGTGGCGGCAGTCATCAGCAACACCGCACCCGTCAGCCCCTTCAATCCACCGCGCAGTCGTTGCATGTCTGATCTCTCGAGTCTGAAAACTAGCGGCCCGGGCGCCCGCCCGGCGCCCGGCCAATCACGGCAACTTGCCTTCGATTTCCTGATAGACCTTGGCGAGCGCCAGAGGTGCCTGCGAATCGCGCGCCGTCCAGTCGCCATACGGGCCCCAATTGGCCTGCTCGGCGGCCGGACATTCGGCCGCAGTTCCACAGGCAACGCCCGCGGCATGCAATCGCTTGGCCTCGTCGATCACATAGGCGATCGCCTTGCGCGACTCTTCGAGATCGCGCTTCATGGTGGCCGCATCGTCGATGAAGCCGTGACCCGGCACGTACAACGAGACGTCCATCGCCTGCGCCTTGGCGATGGTGGCCAGCCACTCGCTCGGATACGCCGAACGCATGGCCGGGAACAGCCCGCGCAGGTAGACCTCGCTCATGAACAGGATCTTGCTGTCGGGCAGGTAGGCCACCAGGTCGCCGCCGGTGTGGGCGCGGCCCAGGTTCAGCACCTGCACTTCGGTCTTGCCGAGGCGGATCGAGTGCTTGTCCGCGACCGTCTGCGTCGGCGGATTGGCATTCTTGGCCAGCGTCTTCTGCGACGCCGGCGAGGACATGAACACGACGTCGGGGAACGCCGCCTTGAACGCGGCATTGCCGCCCGTGTGATCGCCGTGATCCGAGGCGATCACCACGTACTTGATGGGCTGCGGCGTCAGCTTCTTGATGTGGTCGATCATCAACTGCGTCTGGGCCACATCGCCCTGGCCGTCCACCACCACCACCCCCTCGCCGGTGATCACGATCAGGCTGACCGTGTTGAAGGTCACGCCCTTGCGATCCGGCGCGTGCAGGCCTTCATAGAGATAAACGCCGGCGGCGACTTCGCGCCAGCGTGGAAAATCCTTGGGTGTGAGTTTGCTGGCGGCGATGTCGGCGGGTCGGACCGAGTCGGCGCCGGCGGCAAAGGCCGGCAGGCTCATCAGGCAGGCCAGCGCGCTGGCGAGAACGAGACGGGCTTTCATGCTTCTCTCCCGTAACGGAAAGCCCGGGGCGGACCGAAGTCCGCCCCGGGAATGACGCTAGCAAACTTGCGCAGGCACTATCCTAGAACTGATAGCGCAGACCGATGCGGTACATCCGGCCGAGACGGTCGTAGTAACGCGTGTTGGCCTGACCGTTGTAGAAACCGCCGCCGCGGCCGCCGGCCACCAGCGCCGGGTCCTCGTTGAACAGGTTCTCCACGACGGCGAACACTTCCGCGCCGCTGTCGAACAGCTTCGAGCGGAACGACAGGTCGTAGTAGGTCGCGCCCGGCACGCGGTTGCCATCGATGGTCGGGTGCTCAGTCGTCGCCGTCGGACAATCCGTCGAGCAGTCGATGAAGGCGTTGTTGTACTTGCCCGAGCTCACGCCACGTGCCGCCAACGACACCGTGATCGGATCCAGGTTGTACGTCGCCGACACCATGTAGCGATACCGCGGCGACTGCAGCGCCGTGCCCAGGCCAATACCACCGCCGTCGGCGTTGACGCCCGCGCCTTCGACCGTGGTCTGCGTGTCGATGGTCTTGAGCGAATCGAAGTAGGTGCCCAGGGCCCGCAGCGAAATGTCGCCGTTCCAGCTCGACACCAGGCTCGACAGCGAGAAGCTGTAGCTCATCTCCACGTCATAGCCGGTGGCCTTCTGCTGCAGGATGTTGGACGGCTGGTTGCCGACCGTCAGCAGCTCATTGGTGACCGGATCGCGCACCACGAAGCGGCACAGCTGCGTGACGCCCTGGAAGCAGCGGTTGATGTTCTCCTGCGAACCCAGCGAAGCGATCGCGCCGTCGATGTCGATCGAGTAGTAGTCGACCGAGAGCGCGAAGCCCGGGATGAAGCGCGGCGTCAACACCACGCCGACGCCGGTGGTCTCCGCTTCTTCCGGCACCAGGTCCGGGTTGCCGGTGGTGCGCGAGTTGATCACCTTGAACGTGTCGTAGAACGGATCGTAGAAGTTGCTGCCGCCGCTCTGGCCGGCATTGAACAGATCGCCCAGGTTCGGCGCGCGGATGTCACGCGAACGCGTCAAGCGCACGCGGATGTCCTCGATGGGCGACCAGGTCGCGCCCAGCTTCCAGGTGGTGACTTCGCCCGAGGTGCTGTAGTCCGTGTAGCGCACCGCGCCGTTGAAGTCGAGCGACTCGGCGCCCGGCAGGTTCTTCGCCAGCGGCACCACGGTCTCGAGGTAGCCTTCCGTCACGTTGAACTTGCCGTGCGAGGCATGCCAGTTGCCGGCGAAGAAGGCCGTCGCTTCGTCGAGCGCGCTGGCCCAGCCGTCCACCGACTCACGCCGATGCTCCGCACCGATGGCGATGGACACCGGACCGGCCCAGGAGGAGAACGGCTCGCCGCTGACGTTGGCGGCGTACACGTCCTGCTGCAGGTTCTGCTCGGCCATGCCGGTCGCGGTCACGTAGTTGACCATCTCGCGCGAGTTCACACCCACGCCCATGACGTTGTAAGGCACGCACGCCGGATCGGCCTTGGCAGCGTCGTAGGAAGGATCGTTGACGTCGTTGACGCGACATACCACCTGACCCGCCGCATTACGCACCGCGTCGACGGCCTTGGCGTAGTTGGCGTTCACGCGGATCTGCGGCGCCAGCTGCAGCGCTTCCTGGCGGCTGCGCGCGGCATAGGCATCCCAGGTCCAGTTGATGCCGCCCAGGTCGAAGTTGCCTTCGGCGCCGATCATCAGGCGCTTGAACTCGCGCGTGTTGTCGCCGGCCACCGGCGGCAGATCCACGTTGGTCGTGCCCAGCGTGAGGGACTCGATATCGTTATCGACCATGTATTGACGCATGTCATCCGGGATGAACGCGTAGTCCCGCTTGATGTTCAGGCCGAAGTCGAAGGTCTGCAGCGAGTGATGGTTCTTGGCGCGGGTCTTGGACCAGCCCAGCTCGGTGAAGATGGTGGTGTTGTCCGAGACGTCGTAGCTGGCGCGGCCGAACGCGGTGGTGCGCTCGGTGTCCAGCGTCAGCGACTGCAGCTGGTCGTTGCGGGAACGCTCCCAGTCGCCGCCCGACATGTACGGGTTGCTGATGATGGGCCCGAAGTTGAACTGGATCGGCTGGCCGCCTTCGATGAACTGGGTGCCGCGCAGGGCGCAGTTCTGCGTCGCCGTGGTGCTGCCCGCCATGGTGCAGGCGGTGATCAAGCCGCCCCGGGTGGCCTGTGACAGACCGGTGTTGAAGGTCTTGATGAGCTGCGGCTGGCCGTTGCCGGGGGCGTAGGCCGGGTTGTTGATCAGCTGGTAGCCGGCGTCGTTCCAGGGACGATCGTTCTGGCGGATCTCATCCGAGGTGGCGTTCTCGATGCTGAACAGCAGGTGGCCGTTGCCGCCGGCGAACGGCGTGCCGCCGGTGAGCGAGAACTTGCGGGTGTCGTTGTCGTGGTAGGTGGTCATGCCGGCTTCGACGCTGGCCTTCACACCGGTGAACTTCTTGTCGAGGATGAAGTTGACCACACCGGCCAACGCATCCGAGCCGTACAGCGCGGATGCGCCGCCGGTCACGATTTCGACGCGCTGTACCAGCGCGGAGGGAATCGAGTTGATGTCGACCGACGCACCGTTGTTGCTGGTGCCGGCGAGCGTCGCGCCCACGATGCGCTTGCCGTCGAGCAGCACCAGGGTACGGGTTGCGCCCAGGCCGCGCAGATCCAGGTTGTTCACGCCGGCGGTGCCGGAGCTGACGTTGCCCGACATGTTGTGCGAGCTGACGCTGCCGGCCAGTGCCGGCAGGCGGTTCACCGAATCGGCCAGATTGGTGGTCGCCATCTCGGACAGCTGTTCCATGCCCAGCACGGACACCGGGGTCGGCGCCTCGTAGCCGTCACGCACGATGCGCGTGCCGGTTACCGTGATTTCCTGCAATACGTCGCTGGCTGCCTGTTCCTGCGCCATGGCCGTCCCCACGGCCAGCGGCGCCGTCATCGACAGCACCGTCACATACGCGCAGCCCAGAGCACGCCGCACCGCCACAGCCAATGCACCCTGTTCGCGGACGCACGTGGATCGTTCGTTGATCGTCATCGGATTCCCCCTATGTGAGAAATTCTTATGGTTCGACTAAAGGATAGTTGCAATTGAAACTATTCGCCTGGGGCGAGTCAAGAACAATGCCTGTTTCGAGGCATGGTGAAACCAAAGCGTCCTCGCATCGCGCCCGCTTGGGAGCCGATGCATTCTGTGCCATTCAAAGCGTGAAGCGTTTGAATTTTCCCCTTGGAGGCCTGTGCGATGAATGTAACAACATTCGCAAGTCGCCCCACAAGCGCCCGGCAAAACAGTGGCCGCCCCGAACATGATTTCTGCGTTTACAGGGGTCCGCGCGCAAGAACTCTCGACGCGGACCGCAATTGCGTGTGCTGTTGCTGCCTGTCCGCGCTTGGCTTGCGCCAGCACGCGCTGCACCAAAAATTCGTGTCGCGGTCGCCACATGATTGATCTGGGGTGCGGGTCTTCCCGATACTACGCGGCGATTTTTTCAAACTTGAACCTTTCGGGGGAGCGACGATGCGGATGCAACTGCTGATCTCGATGCTGGGCCTGGGTCTGGCCCTGCCGACGCTGGCGCAACCAGCCGGACCGCAACACCTGAACCCGGTGATCGACCTGTTGCAACGACATCAGCCGGTATTCGGCCTGTACGGACCGAACAATCGCCGCCCCGGCAGCACGGCTGCGCAGCAGTCGCCGCTCGAACTCGCCAAGGATACGGTCGCCTACCCGCTCAGCGACTACATTTTCGACGGCAGCATGGAACATGGCTTCGAGCAGGGCTACCCGTCGTTCGTAGCCTACGCGAAAGCCCTGAACGAAGTGGCCCCGGTCAGCCGCACGCCGGCGCAGCGCCTGAAATTTCCGCTGGCAGTGAAGATGAACGAGATCGCGCCCGACCCGGCCCAGGCAGCCATCAACATCGGCAAACAGCTCGACGCCGGCGTCACCAGCGTGATCTTCGTCGACGTGCGCAGTGCCAAGGAAGTCGAGCAGGGCATCGCCGCGATGCGGCTCCAGAACAATGGCGGCACGCGCACTACGGTCGGCGACGCACCGGCGATGTGGGGCATGTCCGAGCAGGAATATCGCCAGAAGGCCGACGTGTGGCCGCTCAATCCACAGGGTGAGCTGCTGGCGCAGGTGATCGTCGAGAGCAAGGAAGGACTGGAGCATCTGCGCGAGATCGCTGCCGTGAAGGGCATCAGCGTGCTGTGGCCGGGCGCCGGCACCTTGCGTGGCGTGTTCTCCAGCGTCGGCCCCGACGGCAAGCGGGTGCTGGACGAGGCGGCCTGGGAAGCCTCGATCCAGCAGGTGCTCGCCACTTGCAAGGAATTCAAGATCGCCTGCGGCTATCCCGCCAACGAGAAGGACATCGAAATGCGCATGCGCCAGGGCTTCAGCGTCTTCATCATCGGCTGGGGCGACGCCGGCTTCCGCGCCGTGGATCTCGGTCGCAAGGCCGGCAACCGCAAACCGGCCGGCAAGTAACGCACTGGGGTTATCATTACCTGCTCGATCGCGCCGGCGCACGGCCGGCGCGATCGATACACTGCCCAAGAAAGCCACGAACCGGACCTCACCATGCAGCAGACTTTGTCATCGCAGGATCGTCGTACCCTGATCCTGGCCTCGCTCGGCGGCGCGCTGGAGTTCTACGACTTCATCATCTTCGTCTTCTTCGCCGCGGTCATCGCCGACATCTTCTTCCCGCCGGACATCCCGGACTGGCTGCGCCAGTTGCAGGCGTTCGGCATCTTCGCCGCCGGTTACCTGGCGCGGCCGCTGGGCGGCGTGATCATGGCGCACTTCGGCGACCTGTTCGGCCGCAAACGCATGTTCATGATCAGCGTGCTGCTGATGGCGGTGCCGACCCTGCTGATCGGCCTGCTGCCCACTTACTCCTCGATCGGCATTGCCGCACCGGTGCTGCTGCTGGTCATGCGTGTGCTGCAAGGCGCGGCGGTCGGCGGCGAAGTCCCCGGCGCCTGGGTGTTCGTCGCCGAGCACGTACCGCCGCATCGCATCGGCTTCGCCTGCGGCGTGCTGACCTGCGGACTGACCGTCGGCATCCTGCTCGGCTCGCTGATGGCCACCGGCGTGAACACCGCCTGGACCGCGACGGAAATCGCCGAAGGCGTCTGGCGGCTGCCGTTCATCGTCGGCGGCATCTTCGGCCTGGCGGCCCTCTGGCTGCGGCGCTACCTGCATGAGACACCGGTGTTCGAGCAATTGCGGGCACGGCGCGCTCTGACTCAGGGGCTGCCGATCCGCGAAGTGCTCGCCGGACATCGCGACGGCGTGATCCGCTCGATGATCCTGACCTGGCTGCTGACGGCGGGCATCGTGGTGGTCATCCTCATGACCCCGACCCTGGCGCAAACCATCTACAAGATGAGCGCCCAGGACGCATTGATCGCCAACTGCCTGGCCACCCTGGCCCTGTCCGTCGGCTGCGTGGCGTTCGGCTCAGCGGCAGATCGCTTCGGCACCGACCGCACCCTCACGATCGGCGCGGTGTCGATGCTGATCTCGGCACCGATACTGTACTGGTCGCTCAACCACGCTCCCCAGTACTTCACGCTGGCGTACATGGTGGCGGGATTCTGTGTCGGCACGGTGGGCGCGGTGCCCACGGCAATGGTGACGGCGTTCCCGCCCGCGATCCGCTTCTCCGGCGTTTCCTTCTCGTACAACCTGGCGTACGCACTGGCCGGCGGCTTCACCCCGTTGGTCGTGACGCTGTGGATACGTTCGAGCCCGCATGCCCCCGCGTACTACGTCTCCGCGGTATCGCTGATCGCAGTGATCATGCTGCTGCCGGGATTGATGCGCAGCGCAGCGGCCACTTCGAGGGCGTAAGACACGTCTCTTGATGGAGTGCGCGGCTGATCTTCGTACAGCCGCGCACTCGCCAGGAACTGCATACCGCGATGCGCATTCGCGGTGACATGAAGTCTCTACACGCGCGCTTCAATCGCGCGCAGCGCACAGCCGCTACTTCTCCAGCGCGGCTCACATATCGCCTCGACGCGGCTCGTCGGTTTGACGCAGCCGGCCATCGTCGTTAGCTTCCCCCCTTTTCCTTCCGCGATGGCGGGACGATTTCGAGCGCGCGGGCGATGGTGGCTCGCGCCGACTTCCGTGGAGGACTTCTCATGATCGACCTGAATCAGCTGTCCAGGCTGCCGCTCTTCGACAACTCGCTGCTCGACTGGCTGATTGCGAGCGCGGTCGCAGTGGGCACGCTGATACTGCTGCTGGCGCTGCGTCGTCTGGTGAGACGTCACCACCGCAAGATGCTGAACACGCCGCAGACCGAGCTGCTGGAATTGCCGCTGCAGGTGCTGAGCCGGACCACCTTCGCCTTCTTTCTGGTGCTGGCGGCGTTCGCCGCACTGCAGGCGCTCAGCACCGGGTCGACCACGCAGAAGATCGCGATTTCGGCCGTCACCATTGCATTCTTCTGGCAGGCCGGTGTCTGGGCGGGCGCAGCGACTTCGGTCTGGCTCGAGCGCAAACGCCGCAGCAGCATGACCACCGACCGCGCAGCCGTCGGCTCGCTCGCGGTAATCGGCTTCATCGTCAACGTGGTGATCTGGTCGCTGGTGGCGATGCTGACCTTGGAGAATCTCGGCGTCGACATTACCGCGCTGGTGGCTGGCTTGGGGATCGGCGGCATCGCCGTCGCGCTGGCGGTGCAGAACGTGCTCGGCGACCTGTTCGCCTCGCTGTCGATCACGCTGGACCGGCCGTTCGTGGTCGGCGACTTCCTGATCGTCGACAACTTCCTCGGCTCGGTCGAATACATCGGCATCAAGAGCACGCGCCTGCGCAGCCTGAGCGGCGAGCAGATCGTGATGTCCAACAGCGATCTGCTGAGCAGCCGGGTCCGCAACTACGGACGCATGAGCGAGCGACGCGTCGTGTTCGCGACGCGCCTGCCGTATGAAACGCCGATCGAGCTGGTCGAGCAGGTGCCGACGCTCATCCGCGAAGCAGTCGAAGCACAGAAGGACACGCGCTTCGATCGCTCGCATTTCCAGCAGCACGGCATCTCGTCGCTGGATTTCGAGACCGTCTACTACGTGCTGTCGTCGGAGTACAACAAGTACATGGACATCCAGCAGGCCATCAACGTGCGGCTGCATCGCAAGTTCGCCGAGATCGGCGTGCGCTTCGCCTACCCGACGCAGAGGCTGTACATGGTCGCCCAGGAGCAGCAGCCTCCCGCGGACGCAGACCTGCGCGCAGCATGAGGAAGGCCTGATTTACGCATGCCTGGTCATTCCCACGCAGGTGGGAGTGACACGTAAATCAGAGCGTACGTAACGAATGCGGCGCGGATCATCGCGCCGCACTTCTGCTCAGGATCCTGTGGCCGGCTGCGCACCAGCGACGCTGACGCGATTGCGCCCCGACTCTTTCGCAGCATACAGCGCCCGATCCGCACTCATGAGCAGCTGCTCGATCGAATCGCCGGGCCCGGCAGCAGCCACGCCGATGGAGAGCGTGACCTGCCCCACTTGCTGCTCGCCATCCTTGCGACGGATGCGGCCCACCGCGACCGCGGCACGAATCTGCTCTGCCAACGCGGCCGCGCCGGTCAGCGAGGTCTGGGGAAGGAAAGCTGCAAATTCCTCGCCGCCCAGACGCGCGGCGATGTCACGGCCCTTGATGTTGGCGCGCAGCACCTGCGCCACCGAACGGATGACTTTGTCGCCGAACAGATGACCGTGCTGATCGTTGACGGATTTGAAACGGTCGATGTCCGCCACCAGCAGCACGCCGCCCGTGAGGTCCTGGGCGTCGTCCAGATGCGCCTTGATACGCCGCTCGAATCCGCGGCGGTTGAGCAAACCCGTGAGCGGATCGAGCAGCGCCTCTTTCTCCGCATGCTCCAGCTGTTCGGTCAGATTGCGCACCTCGCGCGCGCTGTGCTCGAGCTGCTCGGCAAGCTCGGCGGTGGTCGCCCGCATGCGCTCGGAATCGGCGATCAGATCGGCGACGATGTTCTGCACCAGATCGAGCGCGAGCGGCTGCAACAATTGGCTCTGGTGAAGTTGCAGGGTCTGCGTGAACTGCGTGGCTTCTGCACCGGCACTGACCGCAATGCGCGAGGTATCGTCCAACAGCGCCTGCAACTGCTGCTGCATTCGCTCGACCGACTCGACGTCGCGCGCGATCACGTAATGCGCATGCAGCCGCCACGTGTCCTCGTCGGTCAGCCGGATGCTCGCGTTCTGATACTGTTCGAGCGCCTCGCTCAGCCGCGGATTGATACCGGCCGCGTGCTCATACCACAGCGTGTAGCTTTGCGGGTGATAGGCAGCCTCCTGTTTCGCCATCGATGACAGGGTCACCCGCAGGATTTCCGCACTTTTTTCTCTGGTTTCTCGGTAGCGCATAGCCATCCCCGGCGACCGCTCAGGCCGCCGGGAGATCCTCGACGAATCGTGAAGCTCCCCCAACTTGCGAGCAGCGCGCCCTGCCGGTCTCGCCCGAAGTCATCCCGCTGCGGCCGGCCCCTCTCGGTTCCGGCATCGTGACGGGGCGCGATTATTACCATAATCATCAGCTTGAGGTGAAATTTCCCACTGCCCGCGGTCCGGCACCGGGCGGGAACACCGATCCGTCCTGTCACCGGGCGCCCGAAGATAGAGAGTTCCAGGGCGTCAGCGCGCCAGCAGCTCGGACAGCTGTGCAGCCCAGGCCCGCGGCTGGCCGAGAAAGGCGCTGCCATCCAGCAGAACCAGGTCCTCGCCGCTGCGATCCCAGACGAAAGTCGGCAAGCCATCGCCACCCACACGCGCCAGCAGTGATCGGCTTGCGGCAAGGTGCTCGTCCGCAGCCTGGCCCGTCGATTGCGCATAGGCCGCTGCGAATGCAGCGCGTTCGAGTCCGATCTCTTCGGCCAGTGCTTGCAGCACGGACTGATCGGCCACCCGCAACCCCTCAACGTAGTGCGCATGCTGAATCCGACGCAGCAGCTTCAGGCCCTGCCCGGACAACTGCTGAGCCGCAAGAATCGCAATAGTCGGCGGTGTGGAATCGAGCACCGCCGTCGTATCGCGCAGCAGCCCGTTGAAATACGCCTCGCCGAAGGGTTGGCCGCTCATCTGTGCGATGCGCCGGTCGTGCGGCAGCACGTACTGCCTCCATTGCGGCGTGATGGGCCTGCGGCGGTAGCCGCTCAGCATGCCGGCGGCGTGCAGCTCGATGGCGAGGTCCGGCAACTTTTCCACCGCCTCCACCAGCGGCGCCGCCGCATAACACCAACCGCAGAACGGGTCGAAAATGTAGTGCAGCGTCGTTGCCATCGTGCGCTCAGGATAACAACGCCGCCCGCTTTCCTCATTGACCGCCAAGCGGTGCTGCAGCGGTTTCATCCGCAGAGATGGCGAACGCAAATTCGCCATCGCGGGCAAATTCGACGAATTCATGCAGCACCGCCAGCAGCAGCTCAGCCGGCATGCCTGCACCGGTAACGGACTGCGCTGCAACCATCGCCGCAAAGTACGGCGAGCCGCATGCCACATCCAGAGCCTCGGCCCATGCCAGCGCGTCGTCCGCTTCCACTCGCTTGCGATCCAATGCATCACCGGGCTGGTAATTGCGTCGCTGCGGCGGCATCTCGACTCTGCGCTGCGGTGGCGCAGCGTAGATCGTGCCCTTGGGGCGCCATCCGAACGCCTGACCGAATTCCCACAGCAGATTCCAGGCAGGGACCGAGCACGAGAAGCGCGCGCCGGGCCCGTCTTCGGCGAGACGATACATTTCAACAGTGCCGCTCATCGCCGGCCCTGCCCCGCATTTTTGATACTGCAATACACTGAAAACTCGAGTGCTTCGTCCCTAGACCCTCGGAACCTCCAAGCTGAGCGATCCGTTCCACACCAAACGGCCGTTGCCGCGGGAAATTCCCATCCGGCACACGGCGTAATGGAGCGACAATGATCGGCGCACGCTTCACGACCGTTCCGTTGAGGTGTCCGGCCTGCGCTCAGCAGACACACAAGACCTTGGAATCCGTCATCCAGGAAGGGGGGTTCCAATGTAAATGCGGCGCGCGTAACCCGATCGATGCCGAGCAGTTCGCCGAGGAGATCAGGAAATCCGAGGCCGCCATCAAGGACTTCGGCCGACAAGGCTGAGCGCCCTGGGCCGCCTGACCTGCGCCGACGGTCGTTCAGCGCGCAGACTTCGGCCGTTGCTTGGCGAAACGCAGGTTGAGGCGCTCGACGTACCCGGCAGCGATCAGGGTCACTTCGCTGCGCTTGCCGGAACGCATGCCGACGATGGTGTTGCCGCCCTGCCTGATCACGTAGCGCTGCCAAGGCCCTTCGCACCCCCCCGGAGCGGCAACGGCCTGCACCGAATCGAGCCAGAAAGCGCTGTCCGCCATGGCCCCGGACTGGATGTGCGGCTGGATCATGAGCCCTGCGGCGAAGGACTCGCCCGGCCGAGCAGGCGTCGGCGCTGCTGCTCGTCCCTGACATCCATGAGCGTCAGCCTGGTCTGAGTGGCGATCACGGCCAGCAGCGGATGCGTCGCCGCGAGAGGCAGCCCCAGTGCATGGAGCCGCTCCCAAGTCCGGATACGATCCTGCGGAGTTGCATCCGCATCCGTTTGTGAATCGAGCGCGCGTTGGCGTTCGAACGCGCGCTCTTCCGCAGCCCGCTGTGCTGCGACGCGATGATCGGCAGCAGTGCCGAGAAACTGCGTAGAAGGATCAACAACGACTCTCTCGTTCATACTTCCTCCTTCCGTCCTCTAGCTACCGAGCGCTCACGATGATTCGACTACCAGCGGGAGCCGCCACCGCCGCCACCGCGCGGCTTGTCCTGCGCTTCGTTCACCTTGAGCGCACGACCTTCCATGTCCTGGCCGTTCAGGCTCTGAATGGCGCGTGCAGCATCGACACGCGGCATCTCGACGAAGCCGAAACCGCGCGGACGTCCGGTGTCGCGATCGTTGATCAGTGCAACGCTTTCCACCGTGCCATGCTGCGAGAACAGGGTGCGCACGGACTCGTCGGTGGCGGAAAAGGGCAGATTGCCCACGTAAATCTTGCTCATATACTCAACTCTCTCTTGTAAACGCACAGCCACCGGAAGCTCCGGCGCCGAACGCACTGAAAATCGACAGCGGAAGACGCGCTGCCTGCGTTGGTTCGGAAACGATTCGGTTTACTTGAGTCGGCTGCAGACCGCGCGAATGAAGGCGGACAGCCGGGAGAATTAAAGAGAAAGGATTACGAGCCGCAGCCACTGTAGCACGCTTGCCAGCGTGCCGTGCGGCCTTCTTGATAGAGCGGGCAGGACGACTCGAGCGCTCGAGCCGTCCTGCCCGCAGAATCACTGCATCAGGGTCCGAATGCCAGAATCACGTTGCCGGGCGTGCCGTTCTGAAAGCCCGGATAGCCCGAGGCCACGTACATCATGCCGTCGGCGAAGGTCGGACCCGGGGCGCCGATCGAGCCGCCGATGGCGATCACGCCGTTCAGCGAATCGAAGCGCTGGCGCGTGTTGAACGACCAGATCACCTTGCCGCTCATGTCAACGGCACGCAGGATGCCGTCCCAGCCGCCGGTGAACACCACGCCCGGAATGCTGCTGGCAGCGCTGGCCTGGCCGCGCGCATCCGTCTTCACTTCCGCGTTCCAGTCGACCTTGCCGGTGGCCAGCTCCAACGCCTTCAGGCCGCCGCCTTCCTGTTGCAATGGGAAGTAGACGCGCTTGCCATCGGCGGTGCCGCCGAACAGCACCAGGCCGTCCGCGGTCGGCGGCGCCTTGTCCCACAGCTGGGTCCGCCACACGAGCTTG
>Ga0182747_1001624_pt1 | contig 17107 bp, 16 predicted proteins | sample eDN3rd30CBELigBY_FD_128526 | JGI IMG/M metagenome (GOLD analysis project Ga0182747, IMG submission 128526) | Enriched backyard soil microbial communities from Emeryville, California, USA - eDNA 3rd pass 30_C BE-Lig BY (version 2) (version 2) | ecosystem: Environmental > Terrestrial > Soil >...
CTCGATGCTCCGCGGCAGCCCCGACGGACTCTCGCTGGTGTTCTCATAGGTCACCGAGCGCAGCACCGCCTGATAGTCGGCAAGGCTCGCCGTTCCCGACAAGGTCAGCACGCCGGTCGCCGCATTGTAGACGCCGGTGATGCCGCCCTGCGTGGTGAAGCTCAGCACGTCCTCGCCGCTGACGAAGTTGCCGGCGATCTTCACCGTCGCGCCCGACAGCGTCGCGCTGTCGACGTCCGAAATCGTCAAGGACGCGTTGATGATGGTCGCGCCATCGCACTCGGTGTAAGCGACCGGCGTGCCGGCCGGGCCGCCGATCACCGGCGCGTCGTTCACCGGCGTGACCTGAAGCGCGACCGTGGTTGTGGTCGGCGCCGATGCGCCATCGGTTTTAGTGATGCTGAGGGCTGCGGTGCCGTTGTAGTCCTGCCCCGGCGTATAAGTCAGGCCCTGCAGGGCGGCGGCGATCGCCGCCGGCGAGCCGCTGAAGGTCATCGTCGCCTGGCCGGTACCGCCGGATATAAACGTCAGGCCGGCGACAGTACCGAGCGCAAGCACACCATTGGTCACGGACAATGTGACGGTCAGCGACGAGCTGTCGTTATCGACGATCGAAATGGCTCTGGGGCCGCTGAAGACGAGCGGCGTGTCTTCCGCCGTCGCGGCCGACAGCGGCGCAAAGGTGACCGGCGGCAGGTTGACCGGAACAGGCACGTGGACATGGACCGGCGGAGCGTCGTCGCTCACGACCTTTTCGATGACCGCATGAGTCGCCGGCGTCGCACCGCCATTGCCGCCCTTGGTATCGTCGAGAAACAGCGTGATCTTGACCGGGTCGTCGCCGGGAATCTGGGTGTGCGGCCCGTTTGGCGGCGATTGCGGATTCGGGTTCGGCTGCTGTTGCTGCTGGAAGAACTGCTGCAGGAGTTGATCCCCGACCGCCTTGATATTGACGATCTGTTGCAGCGCCTGCAGTTCGACGGCGAGCTGCGCCGGCGTCTTCTGGATTTCGTCGGCGATAATCTGCAGCGGCCCGACGGGCCGCACCACGATCATCGGGCCGTCCTGCACGACGTTGGCGATGATCTGGCCCTGCTGATTGATAATCACCGCGCCGGTCGCGCTCTGCGACACATAGAACTGGACGGTGCCGTCGCTCGCCGTGGTGACGCCGCCGACGGTGCCGCGGATACCCATGGTCGCGACCGGCGTGCCGATGCTCATGTTGCCGGTGTGCGCGACCTCGCCGGAAATGAAGGTCAGCGAGCCCTGCACCAGGTCGAGCAGTTGCGAGTTGCCGGTGTTGCTCGGCGAGTAAATGAACTCGCTGACCACGATGCGCGTATTGGCGGTCAGGTTGAGCGTCGAGCCGTCGTTGAAAGTGACGGCCATCGTGCCGCCCGCGGTCTGCAGCACGTCGCCGCGCAGAACCGGATCGCCCGCAGCCACGGTGACCGGCACGCCGTTACGCAGGATGGTCGAGTCGGGGCTGGCGGTGACAACGCGGCCGACCGCGTCGGTTGCGGCCGGCGCCGGTGGCGTCGCCTGCGCGTATTGATGGGGAGAGGCCGATCTGGTGAGCGCCTCGACCAGATCGGGCGACAAGCGCGCGCCTTCGCGCGACAGCAGCGCGGCAGGTTCGGCGGCGAAGTAGTCGCGGACAATGGCGCGCTCGCCATTATGGCCGTCGAGATGGAGGTCGTTGCCGCTGCGGGTGAAGTCCGAGTTGAACAGCAGATGGGCGTCAGCGATTGTAGCGGCGGCGCCTTGCGCGCCATGCTCTACGCTGACCAGCGCCGGCACCTTCGGCTCACCAAATTCGGCGAACGCGAAGCCTTGCGCGTCGAACACGTCGGTCTCGCGTAACATTCCTGACAGCCCCCCGGCCGCAATAAGATCGGACTACCGCCCGGGCTCACCAATCACGCCTGAAATGGCGGAGGCACCGACGGGTCGGGTCGTTAAGAAATTATTTATAGTATACACTCGGTAAAATCGCCGAGAAAATCCCTGAAATCGCAGAAATATCATTAATTGTGGGGCAAAAACCGCCGAGTTCCAACAAATGCCAAAAAACCGGGCTGCGGGAGCCCTAAACTGCAACTTTTCGATGCGTTTTCGGCAAAACGGGCGACACCCCAGCCCCGCGGTACAATTTGCCGCAGACCGCCGGGTGCTGAGGAAACGGCGCCCCGGCTCGCCCAAGACGAAGCCCTGCCATCCACAGCGCACGCCTGCCGTGACGCGGATCACACCGGGGGCGACGATATTGCGGCACATTGGCCGCTCAATGACCGTAACCCCCGCAGCCTTCCGACGATCCGCTAGGATGCAGGGCAAATGATTCCAAGAAACGGCCAAGGGGCGGCGGACTTCATGCGTGTGCGATTCTGGGGAGTGAGAGGCAGCATCGCCTGCCCGGGCGCCGAGACCATCCGCTATGGAGGCAACACCCCCTGCATCGAGGTGCGCTGCGGCGACCATGTGCTGATCTTCGACGCCGGCACCGGCCTGCGCCAGCTCGGCAATGCCCTGGTCAAGGACAGCGCGCGCCGCGAGGCCGATATCTTCCTCACCCACTGCCATCTCGACCACGTCACCGGCCTGCCGTTCTTCGCGCCGTTCTTCGTCGACGGTTACAAGGTCGGTATCTGGGCCGGCAATCTGCTGCCCGATGGCAGTGTCGAGCAGGTGATGCGCAAGATCATGAGCTCGCCGTTGTTTCCGGTCGAGGTAGAGATCTTCCACGCCGGCATCGCCTATCACGACTTCGTCTCCGGCGACGTGCTCCGGCCGCATCCCGGCATCACGTTGCACACCGCGCCGCTCGATCATCCGGATGGCGCCAGCGGCTATCGCCTCGAATACAATGGCAAGGTGTTTGCGCTCATCAGCGACACATCCGGCTTCCCCGGCAAACGCGACCGCGAACTGGTGGCGCTGGCCCGCAACGCCGATCTCATCGTCTACGACGCCACCTTCACCGAGGAAGAAATAAAGACCCGCGAAACCTGGGGGCATTCGACCTGGAATCGCGGCGTCAAACTCGCCGATGAAGCCGGCGCCAAGACGCTCTGCCTGTTCCACCACGACCCGTCGCACGACGATGACTTCATGGACGCGCTGGCCGCCGACGCCGCCGACGCCCGACCCGGCACGCTGACCGCGCGCGAAGGGCAAATCGTTGATCTTTGATATCGGCCCCCTGCAAGAACCGGCGAGCAACCGCTCAAATTGCAGCAGCCGCTCCAAACGCAGCCCAGGGCGGTGGCGGCCTGACGGCCATTTCCAGTTTCTTAATGCTGAATCCTTCGTTGCCGTCCTTTAAAATTTTAGACAATCCCGCACGCGTGCATTGACGCTGCCGCGCAAAGAATCCGCCGCGGAACTTCTCACTTAACCGGGCCTCAGAGACACGCGATCTATCGATATCCCTACGAGCGGGACCGACACCGGCCAATAAAGACCGGCGCGCCGCTCGACAGGGGCGTTCGATGGCTATCCGGTCGCAATGGCGGGCGTGGCTTTTTCTTGCCGCCGTTCTTGGCGTGATCCTGTTCTGCGCGAGCCATCACAAGGCTCGCGCGGAGACCGCCGCGCCGCCTGTGCGCATGGCCCTGGCACCGTTCGATGTCCCGGTCCAACAGCCGCCGCAGCTCGCCGCGCCTTTCGGCCTGGCGCCGACGGCGCTTCCGGAAAGGTCGACCCAGGCAATGAACGCCAAGTGGAAAAGCCTACAAGCCAACATTGCGCTCGAGACGCGCATCGCCGCGATGTGCCGGCAAATGCCTGAGGCATGCCCTGCTTCGACGGCGCGCTTTCTGGCGATCGTCGATGCCGCGCGGGAAACGCAGGGCCGCGCTCGCGCCGGCCTGATCAATCGCGCCGTCAATCTCGCCATTCGCTTTTCGCGCGACACTGCGCAATTCGGCGTCCCCGATGTCTGGCAGTCGCCTTTGATGACGTTCGCCTCGGGGAGCGGCGATTGCGAGGACTACGCGATCGCGAAGTATGTCGCATTGCGCGAGGCCGGCATGAGCGCCGACGATCTCAAGCTTGTCATCGTCCACAATGAACGCAATGGCGAGGACCACGCCGTCACCGCCGCGCGCATCGACGGCGAGTGGCTTGTTCTCGATAATCGCACGATGCTCATGCTCACCGACGCGCAGGCGTCCGACCTAAAGCCATTGATCGCTCTGGGCGAGGACGCGCCGAAGCCGGTGCTGGTGCAAGATGCCGGGCTGGACGGACGGTTTGCGCCGATGCCGGCGTTCGGCTGATCGACGTTTACCGCCGCCAGGGGTCCCGAAGCGACTCGTAGCGCGGAGCCGGCGCCGCCATCCGATACGGCCTTGGATTCGGCACATAGCGGCAGTCGCAATCGGACTTCCATTGCCGCGTGATAACGCCCGGCTCGGAGTCGTAGACCACGATCATGTCGGAACCGCAGTTGCAGTCGGTGAAGCCGCCATCGACGGCAAGGTCGGCCGCACGGGTCGCCCCGGCGGAGCCCAGGACAGCAGCGACAATGATGGCGACACGCGCGAACATGCCGCGATGGTAGCGGCGAACAGGCAAACGGGAGGTTAAGCGGCTGGAGCGGCGATTGGAGCGGGCGAAGGGAATCGAACCCTCGTATGCAGCTTGGGAAGCTGCCGTTCTACCATTGAACTACGCCCGCGTCGGGCGGGACATTAGCGAATGGTCCGCTGTCCGGCAACGCCGGCGGCCTATACCTGCCGACGGCCGGAGACCATGCCCCAAATCGCCAGAACGATGATCGCGCCGACCACGGCGCCGATAAAGCCGGCCGCCTGCCCCGGCTGATACCAGCCGATCTGCTGGCCGAGCCAGGTGGCGACGAAGGCGCCGACAATACCGAGCACGGTCGTGAGGATGAAGCCGGACGGCTCGTTCGGGCCCGGCGAAATGAACTTGGCGACGACGCCGGCGAGAAAGCCGATGATGATCGTCCAGATGATGCTCATCAATTCCCCCTGAGGTTTGTCCAGGCTCCTAACGCGCTGGGCGGAACTTTGTTTCCGCTTGCGGGGCTTCATCTGTAATCTCGCGCACCACCCGGCACGGATTGCCGGCGGCGAAGACGCCGTCCGGAATATCGCGCGTCACCACGCTGCCGGCGCCGATCACGGCGCGATCGCCGATGCGCACACCGGACAGGATGATGGCGCCGCCGCCGACCCAGACATCGGAGCCGATCTCGATCGGCTTGGCGAATTCCACCTTGCGGCGCTGCTCGGCATTCATCGGATGCATCGCGGTCAGAATCTGCACCGATGGGCCGAACAAGGTGAAGCTGCCGATACGCACCGGGCAGACGTCGAGCACCACGCAGTTGAAGTTGAAGAACACGCGCTCGCCGAGTTCGATGTTGCCGCCATAGTCGCAATAGAATGGCGGCTGCATCCATACCGAGTCGCCTCCGGCGCCGAACAGCTCCTGCAGAATGCGCCGGCGTGTATCCTGATCGGCCTCGGGCGAGGCGTTCAGCAACTGGCAGAGATTGCGCGCGCGAGTCCGGGCGGCGACGAGTTCTTCGTCCATCGGGTCATACAGCTCACCCGCCACCATTTTCTGGCGTTCGCTCATTGCGAGTCTCCTGTTTCAACAGGAGTAAGCGGCGGCGCGCGAAGTCGGTTCCTCCGTGCGCGAACGCGGCCTAGACCTTGAAGTGCTTGGACAGCTTCAGGCTCTGCGCCTGATAGTTGGAGCCGATGCCCTGCCCGTACAGCGTCTTCGGCATGCCGAGCATCGTCTCATAAACGAGGCGGCCGACGATCTGGCCGTGTTCGAGGATGAACGGCACTTCGCGCGAGCGCACTTCCAGCACCGCGCGCGAGCCTTTGCCACCGGCGCCGGCATAGCCGAAGCCGGGATCGAAGAAGCCGGCATAATGCACGCGGAATTCGCCGACCAGCGGATCGAACGGCACCATCTCCGCCGCGAAACCGGGCGGCACCTGCACCGCCTCCTTGGAAGCGAGGATGTAGAACTCATCCGGATCGAGGATCAGGCGCTGATCGGGCCGCGCGTCGATCGGCTCCCAGAAGTCGGCGACGTTATAACCGGCGCGGCGTTCGACATCGACCACCGCGGTGTGCCGCTTGGCGCGATAGCCGACGATGCCGGCCCGGCCCTCGCCGGCAATGGTGCCCGACAGATCGACGCTGACCGCGATGCCGTCGGACAGATCGGCGGCGTCGCTATCGACCAGCCGCTGCTCCTTGTGCAGCGCCTTCAGCGCTTCGGCGTCGAGCTGCGCGCGGCCATGGCGAAAACGGATCTGCGACAGGCGCGAACCTTCACGCACCAGCACCGGAAAAGTGCGCGGCGAAATCTCGGCATAGAGCGGGCCGGTATAGCCGGCCTCGATACGATCGAAGCCGCGCATCTCATCGGCGATGACGCGTGTGAACACGTCGAGGCGACCGGTCGAGCTTTTCGGATTGGCGGCGGCGGAGACATTGGCGGGCAGCGCCAGGCTCTCGAGCAACGGCACGATATAGACGCAGCCCGTTTCGAGCACGGCGCCGTCCTTGAGCGGAAACTGGTGCAGCGTCAGTTCATCGATACGCTGCGATACCTTGGCGGTGCCCGGCAGGAACGAAGCGCGCACCCGGTAAGCGACCGCGCCGAGGCGCAGATCGAGGCTCGCCGGCTGGATCTGGTCGGGCGCGAAATCCTTCTCGCGCCGGATCGCGCCGTCGGCGGCGAGCTGCTCGATCATCGTGTCGGGCAGAATGCCCTTGTCGTTTTTGGCGAAAGTCAGCGGCACGCCCAACCTCTCTGGTGGGTGTCGATCTAACCCAACCGGCCGCTTGACGGGAAGCCGGAGAGCCCGCTAAAAGTCCCTTATCCCGTGGTCATTTGAGCCGGCCGGCTTGCAGCCACGTTAAATAACTCGCTAAAAGGCCGCGAACATGATGCCCCGGGATTTCCGCAATCCTTGAGGACAAAATGGGCCCGGCCGAGGACTTTCCTCCGGCCGGTTTTTTATTGGCCGCGCGCGTCCCCGCGTTCAGCCGAAGGAGCCCATGATGTCGGCGTCGAACGATCCCAAGAACTACCGCCCCGAAACCCGGCTGGTGCATGCCGGCACGATGCGCTCGCAGTACAACGAGATGTCGGAGGCGATCTACCTCACGCAGGGCTACCGCTACGAAAGCGCGGAAGACTGCGAAGCGCGCTTCTCCGGCAAGATCCCGGGCTATGTCTATTCGCGCTACTCGAACCCGACCATGGACATGTTCGAGAAGCGCATGGCCGCGCTCGAAGGCGCCGAGGCCGCGCGCGGCACCGTCACCGGCATGGCCGCCGTGACCAACGCGCTGATGGGTCTGGTCAAGGCCGGCGATCACATCGTCGCCGCCAAGGCTTTGTTCGGCTCGTGTCGCTGGGTCATCGAAGACTGGCTGTCGCGCTTCGGCGTCACTTTCACATTGGTCGATGGCGTCGATCTCGACGCCTGGCGCAAGGCGGTGCGCAAGGAGACCAAGGTTCTCTTCATGGAAACGCCGACCAATCCGACGCTCGAAGTCTATGACATCGCGGCGATTGCGGAGATCGCCCACGGCGTCGGTGCCAAGCTCGTCGTCGATAACGTGTTCGCGACACCGCTGTACCAGAGCCCGCTGCAATTAGGCGCCGACGTCGTCGTTTATTCGGCGACCAAGCACATCGACGGCCAGGGCCGCGTGCTCGGTGGCGTCATTCTTGCCAGCGAGAAGATCATCGCCGACCACTATCACAACCTGCTGCGCCAGACCGGTCCGACGCTGCCGCCGTTCAACGCCTGGGTGCTGCTCAAGGGCCTCGAGACGCTTGCGGTCCGCGTCGAACGCCAGACCGCGACCGCGGCCGCGATCGCCGATCGTCTCGCCGGTCACGACAAGCTGACGCGGCTGATCTATCCCGGTCGCGCCGATCATCCGCAGGCGGATGTCGTGAAGAAGCAGATGAAGGCCGGCTCGACCTTGATCGCCTTTGAGATCAAGGGCGGCAAGGAAGGCGCGTTCCGCTTCCTCAACGCGCTCAACCTGATCCTGATCACCAACAATCTCGGCGACGCCAAGAGCCTGATCACGCATCCGACGACGACCACGCATCAGCGTCTGACGCCGGAACAGCGCGCCGAACTCGGCATCGGCGACGGACTGGTGCGGCTGTCCTGCGGGCTCGAACACCCGGACGATATCGCCGAGGACCTGCTGGCCGCGCTGGAAAAAGTGTGACGCCGCGCGGCGGCGGTCAGGGACCGAACTGAGTCGGCGTCGGCGCGACCGGAGTCACGGCTTTCGCCGCCACGATCGGGCGCTTTACCGTATCGGCGATCGCAACGCCGAGGCTGTGCGCCATGCAGCCATAGCCCCAGTCGTTCATGTGGAGGCCATCGGCGATGACGAAGGCATCGAACGGAATGCCTTCGATCTCGCTCCAGTGCTTCATCACATCGAAGCGGCGAAACAGGCCGACATTCTCGGCCTTGGAAACCTCGGCGATGAAGTCCACCATCTTCGGCGCCAAAGGCTTGGCGATCACCTTCGGCGCATATTGCGGATCGATCAGGATGGCGTCGGCGCCGGCCTTGCGGATCTTGTCGAGGCCCGCGCGGATCGAGGCGCCGCGGTCGTCCATCTCGTGATCGCGGATCAGCGAATTGGTGCCCAGCTGCCAGAGCACGAGATCGGGCTTGTTGGCGATCACCGCGGTATCGAAGCGGCGGAGCATGTCGGGCACTTCCTCGCCATTGATGCCCTGATTGATCACGTTGAAACGCGCTTTCGGAAAAAGCTGCTGCAACTCGACCGCAAGACGGCTCGGATAATTCAGTGCCGGCGAACTGGCGCCCGCTCCCGCGGTCGACGATGAACCGATGGCGACGATGGTCACCGCCTGGCCGGCGTCGATGCGGTGCGCGACATGCGGCAGCGTGGCGCCAAGACCGATGAGGTTTTGCTGGGTACGGCAGGGTGGACTGGACGCCTCGGCAGGGACCGCGGCAACAGACAAAAGGAGCGCGGCAGCGAGCGACCACATCGCCCGGCCGGCGAATTCAAAGTACATCACGGTTTGGGTCCCAGAGGCAGGTTATTTGCCCTTTTCGATGACCGCCGAATCCGGCTTTGCGGCATCGACAATAAGGTCGGCCAGCAGTCGCCCGAGGCAGTCATGCACAAGACTAGCCATATCAAGTTTTTTCGTCGTCGAATAGAGGTCGAAGGTGCCTTGTTCGTACCAGGCCTTCATCAGGTTGAAACGGTCGAAAACCGGAACTTCCTGTCGAACCGCCACCCAGCGCATGTTTTCGACGTAAGTTCCCAGGGCTAGGACCAGTTCGGTGCGGGGGCTGTACTGCGGGTTTATAAATATGACATCCGCCTTGGCGGCCCGCGCCAGCCGAACGCCTTTGTCCAGGGCCTGACTGAACTGGTCGGGATCGACCGCCTGAATGGCATCGACGGTCGCCGTCTGCCACAACACCAGGTCCGGGCCCGAAGCCGCGAGGGCGGGGGGCAAAGTCTTAACCATGTCAGCCGCGGTACGCTTCTGGGCGACGTCCACCGCCACGGTGACTGCCACGTCAGGCAGACGCCGGGCGAGCGCCACCTGCAGCCGGGCGGGATAGGCGTTCTGCGCCGCACCGCCGATTTGGGACGAACCCGTACCGACCACCAGGATTGAGAGTTTTTTCGTACTGATCGCCTGTCCGACATAGCGCAGCGGAAACGCCATTTCGGCGGGAATGCCGTCCACCCGGCAGCTCACAGGCGAACCAGCCGAAGCGACGCCAATGGCGCCGGGCCCCAGAACGAGCCACAGCCCGGCGAGGAACGCCCAACCCGACGCGGCTTTCACAGCCGTTTGCCGCCCTTTCATCACTCGCCCCCCGCGTAGCCCGGTTTGGTCACCGGCGGCCGCGGCCCCTGTCTCTCGATGCGTTTGTACCATGAAATCAGCCAGGCCGCTCCGGCCATGATGAGGATGCCCGCCAGGCTCACCAGGAACTGGACCGGGATCCGGTTGGAGACCTCGGTGAGAATGAAGTGTCCCGCGAAGGATAAAAACACGCCCAGACAGAAGATTCCGAGCGAATGCTGACCGCAAAGGATCGCCGGGCGGAAAAACCGCGACCTCAGCGCCGGCCAGTCCCGCGGGACGAGGCGTATAGTGACAATCGCCAAGGCCAGGAAGTGCAGCACCCGCAGCACGTCCATATCGGTCTTGTCGATCGGGTAGATGTTGTCGCTGATGATCCGCGGCACATATATGCCGAGCGCCGGAAAGTACCAGGTCATCGTGATGGCGAAAGCGAACGCCAGATAAGCGATGGCAAGCGCCAGCGTGATCGGCGAACTGATCACGCGCGACAACCGCGCCGCGCCGCCGAGCGCACACCAGGCGCCGAAAATAAACAGGAACTGCCAGGCGAACGGATTGAATACCCACTCGCCCTGCGGCCATGCCGGCAGGTTCCAGTTCAGCACATACGACAGCGCATAAATCCCACCGGACGCCAGCAGCGCCAGATTGGCCGAGCGCATCAGCAGCCACAGGAACGGCGGAAAGAACACCAGCAGCACGATGTAGAGCGGCAACACGTCCATGTTCACCGGCTTGAACTTCAGGAGCAGCGCCTGGATGATCGTGACGTCCGGATTGTTCAGGAAATTCAGCACGCCCATTTCTTCGGTATAGAGCGGGTTCTCGAAGGACTGGGCGATCCAAGAAATCTCGGCGAGGTAGATCGCGAACAGAAAGATGTGCGCGACATAGATTTGCCATGCACGCTTGAGCACGCGCGCGGCGGCGATGATGAAACCGTTGTGGTACATTGCCCGGCCGTAAACAAAGGCGACGGTGTAGCCGGAAATGAAGACGAAAATTTCGGTCGCGTCGGAAAAGCCGTAATTGCGGATCGTGATCCAGCTCACTGCATTGGACGGAATGTGGTCCAGAAAGATGAGCCACAGGGCGAGCCCCCGAAACAGGTCGAGGCGCAGGTCTCGTTCGCTCGAAGTCGGGACCATAGACCGCTTTTCTTTCGTCCATTGCTTCGGCCATAATCGCCGCGAGTCGCGCGAACGGCCATAACAATCGTCGTATTGAATTAAGGCATATAGATGTACCGCGCCGTAACCCGCAAGATCGCGGTGACCGTGACACCCCGCTTCCTTGCGGACAGATCGTCGCCGGCCAGCGGCTATTTCTTCTGGGCCTACACGATCGACATCGTCAATGGCGGCGACGAGACCGTCCAGCTCAAGACCCGGCACTGGAAGATCACCGACGCGCACGGCCGGCTGCAGGAGGTGAAAGGCCCGGGCGTCGTGGGCGAAGAGCCGGTGCTGAAACCGGGCGAGTCCTATGAATATACAAGCGGCGTCCCGCTGCCGACGCCGTCCGGTTTCATGGAAGGTTCCTACGGCATGATCACCGAGGACGGCCGGCCCTTCGATATCGACATCCCACTATTTTCGCTCGATGCGCCGCAGGGCGGCAAGCGCGTGCTCAACTAGTTGGGCAGGCACCCCGTAAACCGGCTGAGCGCCGACTTGGGCACCACCGCCAGCACGGCGCCGCCTGAGGCGAAATGCTGCAAACGCTCGACTTCAGGTTCCGGCAGCGACACGCAACCGGACGTGCCCGGCGCACCCGGCTTGCGCACATGGATAAAAATGCAGGAGCCGGCCTTTGCGGCGCGGTCGGTCGGGTAATCGACCACCAGGCCGCGGCGATATTCCGGGATACGCCACATGTTTTCGCCGCTGACTTTCCAGCCGACTTTGTCGCGCGAGGTGATGGTGTTGTAGGCCGGCGAAGCCGGATCGTCGACGCAGGTCATGCCTTCATTGATGCGCATGTAGCCGCGCAGCCGCGACGGGGCGAAGCCGAAGCTGCGGCCGAGCGGATAGATGCCGGCCGGGACGCGCTTGTCGCCATCGACCTTCACCGGCTCGCCAGGAGCAGCGTATGAGCGAAATGCAGATGACCACGCCGTGCCACCTCGGCCGACGGTCGCCGTGAGCGGACCGCCATCGGCGCGCCACGGCGCGTTCGCGGCATCGCGTGTATAGCGCTGCATCGTTGCCGTGGTGCTGGTCATGGATTCCGGCGTGACCAGCACCAGCTTGCGCGCATTGGCGAGCGGCGCCGGGCAGGTTTGCGCGAGCGCGGGCGAGGATGACAGTGCGACGAGCAAGGCAATCAAAACTCCGTTCGCCCCCGCGAAAGCGGGGGCCCAGAAAGTCAAAGAACTGGGTCCCCGCTTACGCGGGGACGAACGGTGATTGATGGAAAACGAAGAAAACATCGGCTCAACTCTCTGACCGGGAGTCGGGCCGTGTTATCGCATCCACCGCAAGGTTAATGCGCGCGCAGCGTTAATTCACCAAATCAGTTGGCTTTCGCGCCGACGTCTTCCGGCTGGAACACGTAGGTCGAGCTGCAGAACTCGCAGGTCACGGAAATCTTGCCGTCCTCGACCATGTGGTCGCGGTCGTCCTGCGAGAAGCTCTTGAGCATAGCCTCGACGGCGTCGCGCGAGCACGAGCACTGCGCCTTGACCTCCTGCGCGTTGAACACGCGCACGCCGGGTTCGTGAAAGAGCCGGTACGCGAGACGCTCGCTCGACAGTTCCGGATCGATCAGTTCGATGTCCTCGACGGTCTCGAGCAGCGCGCGGCCCTGCACCCAGGCATCGTCCTCAATCACCGGCGCGACCTCGAGCCCCTCCGGCGCATCGCCCGGATGCAGATCGGTCTGAGCCCGCGCCTGCGACTTCGGCAGGAACTGCAGCATCACGCCGCCGGCGCGCCAGCGATGGCTGCCGGCACCCGTGCCGGGCATGATCTCTTCGGCCACGGCAAGACGCACCCGCGTCGGGATCTGTTCCGAGCGCAGGAAGTACTCATGCGCGGCGTCTTCGAGCGAGCCGCCATCGAGCGCGACGAGGCCCTGATAGCGCTGCGTGTTCTCGCCCTGATCGATGGTCATGGCGAGGTGGCCCTTGCCGAGCAGGTTGCCGGACGTGGCTTCACCCGACGCGACCAAAGCCTCGACGCCCGGCGCGCCATAGCGGGCGCAGGCGCGGACGTGGCCGGGGGTGGTGTAGTCGACGACCAGCAAACCCACGGGGCCGTCGGTCTGGGCCTGCAGGATGAAACGGCCCTGCATTTTCAGCGCCGAACCGAGCATCACGGTCAGCACGATGGCCTCGCCCAGAAGCTTGGCGACCGGCAGCGGATAGGCGTGTTTCGACAGGATTTCGTCGACCATCGGCCCGAGCCGGACCAGCCGGCCGCGCAGGTCGAGGCTCGCCACCTCGAACGGCGTCACGGCGTCGTCGACCGACAGGGCGGACGGGGCGCGCTCGGGAAGGGAAATGTCGGGGGAATTGGCCATGAGATCTAAATTGGTTTCAGTCATGCGGGGTTATGTAGGGCGCGACGGACGAAAGACGAGTCCCCCTGCTTCGTCATGCCCGGCCTTGTGCCGGGCATCCACGTCTTAAAAACAGGCAAGGCGCGGATGGCCGGGACAAGCCCGGCCATGACAACGGTCTGTAGCTCGCTACGCGTTCTCGGCGTGCAGGCACCAGGCCAGCAGGCCTTTCTGCGCGTGCAGGCGGTTCTCGGCCTCGTCGAACACCACCGACTGCGGCCCGTCCATCACCTCATCGGTGACTTCCTCACCGCGATGCGCCGGCAGGCAGTGCATGAACAATGCGTCGGGCTTGGCCTTGGCCATCAGCGCGGCGTTGACCTGGTAGCGCTTGAGCACGTTGTGGCGGTGCTTGGCCTCGCGGTCGCCCATCGACACCCAGGTGTCGGTGAACACGCAGTCCGCGTCCTTCACCGCCGCTTCCGGATCGTCGCCGATCTTGATCTTGGCGCCGGATGACTTCACCCAGTCGAGCAGCCACTTCTTCGGCTTGAGTTCCGGCGGACAGGCCACGCGCAATTCGAAGTCGAAGCGTTCCGCCGCGTGCATGAGCGAAGCGCAGACATTATTGGCGTCGCCGGTCCAGGCGATGGTGCGGCCCGTGATCGGTCCGCGATGTTCCTCGAAGGTCATGACGTCGGCCAGGACCTGACAGGGATGCGAGCGACGCGTCAGGCCGTTGATCACCGGCACGGTGGCATTGGCCGCGATTTCCGCGACCTCCTCATGGCTCAGCGTGCGGATCATGATCGCATCGACGAAACGCGACAGGACGCGCGCCGTGTCGGCGAGCGTCTCGCCGCGGCCGAGTTGCATTTCCTGCGAGGTGAGCATGATCGCCTCGCCGCCGAGCTGGCGCATGCCGACGTCGAACGACACACGGGTGCGGGTCGATGGCTTGTCGAAGATCATCGCCAAAGTCTTGCCTTCGAGCGGCCGCGGCCCCTCGCCACGCTTCTGCGCCGCCTTCATGGCGCGGCTGTGCGTGATCATCTCCTTCAGCGTCGGCTTCGGGATATCGGTCAGATCGAGAAAGTGCCGGACTTCGCTCATGCGGCGGCTCCCGGCTTTCCGGCCCGCGGATGCGCTTGCGCAAGCCGCGCGCAGGCGCGCTCGATGCGGTTCACGGCTTCGCCGATTTCCTCGTCGCTGATGATGAGCGGCGGCAGGAGGCGCACGACATTGTCGCCGGCGGCGACCGTGATCATTTCTTCCTTGCGCAGTTCATCGACCATCTCGCCGACCGGCGGCACCATGCGCAAGCCGACCAGCAGGCCTTCGCCGCGCACCTCGGCGACGACCGACGAATAGCGGTCCTTGATCTCGGCGAGCCGCTGTTTCAGCAGCAGGCCCTTGCGCTTGACCTCGTCGAGGAAAGCCCGGTCGGCGACGATGTCGAGCACCGCATTGCCGGCCGCCATGGCGAGCTGGTTGCCGCCGAAGGTGGAGCCGTGCGAGCCGGCGGTCATGCCCTTGGCCGCTTCCGCGGTGGCAAGACACGCGCCGATCGGGAAGCCGCCGCCCAGCGCCTTGGCGAGGCCCATGATGTCGGGCGTGACGCCGGTGTGCTGATAGGCGAACAGGTCGCCGGTGCGGCCGACGCCGGTTTGCACTTCGTCGAAGATCAGCAGCAGGCCGTTATCGTCGCACAACTTCCGCAGCGCGCGCAGGAAATCATGCGGAACGACGCGCACGCCGCCCTCGCCCATCAGCGGTTCGGTGATGATGGCGGCGGTTTCCGGCGTGATTGCCTTCTTCACCGCCTCGATATCGCCGAACGGCACCTGATCGAAGCCCTGCATGTTGGGGCCGAAGCCTTCGAGGTACTTCTTGTTGCCGGTGGCGGCGAGCGCCGCCAGCGTGCGGCCGTGGAATGCGCCTTCGAAGGTGATGATGCGGTTCCGCTCCGGCTTGCCGGAGGCGTACTGGTAGCGCCGCGCCATCTTGATGCAGCACTCCATCGCCTCGGTGCCGGAGTTCTGGAAGAACACGAAGTCGGCGAAGCTGTGCTGGCACAGCCGCTCGGCGAGCTTTTCGCCTTCCGGAATGCGGTAAAGGTTGGAGGTATGCCACAGCTTGCCGGCCTGCTCGGTCAGCTTGGCGACCATGTGCGGGTGCGAATGGCCGAGCGCGTTCACGGCGACGCCGGAGGTGAAGTCTAAATAGCGGCGGCCGTCGGTCGCCGTCAGCCAGACACCATCGCCCCGCTCGAAAGCGAGGTCGACACGGGCATAGGTCGGCAACAGATGCGAGCTCACGGCCAGTCTCTTTCCAATAATGAAGCCAAAACGTCTTTCGGACGCCAGTTCAGAAACGCCAACACGCCCCGGCGATCAAAACCGAGGGCTTTCGATGTTCATCGCCGATGACTCGTCCCGGCCTCCGGGTTCAATGACCCGCCCCCTGGACTGAGCGCTTTCCCGGCTGGCTGCGCCCGAAACGAAATGTGCCGCCTCGCCGGGCGGCACATGCAACATTTTAGGCCGCCCCGGCCCCAAGTCAAACGAAACGCCGCCCCCGATTCGCGACTCAAAATCACCGCAGTCGCGGATTCTAAAGGAAAACCTGTGGGAGGCGCAGTTTGGCGGCAGGCAAATGCTTGCGGCCGAGTCAACCCATAGTGTAGTTTTTTGATCAGGCGATACGACATATCGTGCGTATCGCCGCCGAAATCTGGTTCATCCCTGAAGCGTAGACGTTCAGGCGCGGAAAAGCCGTGCCGGACGATGGGGGTGGATTCTGTCCAAGGGCTTGGATCGCCGAGGGAAAATACCCCATGAGCTGGACCGATGAGCGGGTCGAACTCCTAAAGAAGCTCTGGTCCGACGGTCTGTCGGCCAGCCAGATTGCCGCCGAGCTTGGCGGCATCACCCGCAACGCCGTGATCGGCAAGGTTCACCGCCTCGGCCTGTCCGGCCGGGCCAAGAGCCCGTCCTCGAGCACGCCGCGCCCGCGCAAGGCGCGCTCGTCCGGCCACATGATCCGGGTGCAGCGCCCGCAGGTGCGCGGCAATACCGCGCTCGCCTACGACTACGAGGCCGAACCGGAACCCGAGCTTCTGGAAATACCGCTTGAGCAGCGCAAGACCTTGCTGCAGCTCAACGAGAAGACCTGCCGCTGGCCGGTGGGCGACCCGTCGGGTCCGGACTTCTTCTTCTGCGGTGGCGAAGCGACCGAAGACCAGCCTTATTGCAGCTCGCATTGCCGCATGGCTTTCCAGCCGGCCAATGACCGCCGCCGCCACAAGCCGGCGTTCCGGGGCTGAGAACGGCCGACATTGCTGAGCCGATAGAAGCCGGGGCCACGCTCCGGCTTTTTTGTTGCTCGCTTTATCCCCCGCAGGGGAGGGATAAGAGCGGACAACACTTCGTCACGAATTCAATTTTCAAACAGCCAACGCTCCGCTAACCCTGTTCTTTGCGGCGCGGGTTACGCCGGCCTTCCTTTTCCCTCCCTCGGACATGCCGAGGGAATGGAGCGCCGCGAGGCGCCCAACAGATGCACCTTGCGGTGCCGGCCTCTCCTTGCGATCGGAGAAGGCCTGCGCCCCGCGGCGCTCCATGGTGGCGGTTTCTGTCCGCGGGGCCGCACTTCCGGCGGCCGGTCAGCGGCCGGCCCTTTCGGGACACAGCCTCCGGCAGGC
>Ga0182747_1001630_pt1 | contig 17071 bp, 12 predicted proteins | sample eDN3rd30CBELigBY_FD_128526 | JGI IMG/M metagenome (GOLD analysis project Ga0182747, IMG submission 128526) | Enriched backyard soil microbial communities from Emeryville, California, USA - eDNA 3rd pass 30_C BE-Lig BY (version 2) (version 2) | ecosystem: Environmental > Terrestrial > Soil >...
AATCTCTATTCATTATCTTCCCTTATGTACTGGAGAATATTCTTGTTATTTTGGCGAATAAAACTTTATAGTTGGCGAATATCTTACTTGCTATGCCTAAAAAATTGAAAGCTCTAATTCCATTTTACATTGGCTAATTTTCCTTATATTGGGCTAATAAGTTGGCTTTTCTGGCGAATATCTTGGTCATTTTGGCTAATAATGTCGTAATCCTGAGCTTTTACGCAAAAAAACCCCTTGCAAGCTGAAAAAGCTTACAAGAGGCATTATTTTTAAAACTAGCGTTTTTTAATTTCTTCAAGCAAGATTTTGTTTACCATCGGTGGGTTTGCTTGACCTTTTGTTTCTTTCATGATTTGACCTACTAAGAAGCCAATTGCACGATCTTTCCCGTTTTTGAAGTCTTCAATTGACTGCGGGTTGTTATCTAAAATAGCCGTGATGATAGGAACTAAAACAGATTCATCTGAAATTTGTACTAAGCCTTTCGCTTTTACGATGTCATTTGCATTTCCACCGTTTTGTACTAATTCAGTAAATACTTTCTTCGCAATCTTAGAAGAAATTGTACCATCCGTAATAAGTTTCACCATTCCAGCTAAGTTTTCCGGAGTTAGTTTCGTTTGACCAATCTCAAGTTGCTCTGAATTTAAGTAAGCTGATACATCACCCATTAACCAGTTAGCTGATAATTTTGCATCCGCACCAGCTACGACCATCTCATCGAAGAAGTCAGAGATTTGTTTATTTACAACAAGTACGCTTGCATCATATTCAGTTAAGCCTAGCTCTACAACATAACGTTTTTTACGAGCATCTGGCAATTCAGGAATAGATTCTCGAACGCGCTCTAACCATGCATCATCAATTACAAGGTCAACTAAATCTGGCTCTGGGAAGTAACGATAATCATCTGTTCCTTCTTTCACACGCATTAAGATTGTTTTACCTGTCTTTTCATCGAAACGACGAGTTTCTTGTTTAATTTCGCCACCAGACATTAATACTTCTGCTTGGCGTTTTTCTTCGTGCTCAAGACCTTTACGTACAAAGTTGAATGAGTTTAAGTTCTTTAACTCAGTTTTTGTACCGAATTCTTCTTGACCATATGGACGAATGGAAATGTTGGCGTCACAACGTAGAGAACCTTCCTCCATCTTTACGTCCGATACACCAGTGTATTGAATAATGGATTTTAACTTTTCAAGGTATGCATATGCTTCAGCAGGTGTACGAATATCTGGCTCAGATACGATTTCTACTAAAGGTGTACCTTGACGGTTAAAGTCTACTAATGAATAGCCATCACCATGAGTTAATTTACCAGCATCTTCTTCCATATGAAGACGAGTGATACCGATTTTCTTTGTATAGCCTTCTTGGCCGTCAGTACCAGGTACTTCAATTTCAATCCAACCATCATATCCAATAGGTTTATCGAATTGAGAGATTTGATAAGCTTTTGGATTATCAGGGTAGAAATAATTTTTACGATCAAATTTTGTATGTTGGTTAATCTTCATGTTTAAAGCTAACGAAGCTTTAATTGCATAATCAACTACGTTTTTATTTAACACTGGTAGAACACCTGGATAACCAAGGTCAATTACAGTTGTGTTTGTATTTGGCTCTGCTCCAAAATGGTTTGGTGCTGGAGAGAAGATTTTAGAGTTTGTTTTTAACTCTACGTGAACTTCTAAACCGATTACTGTTTCAAAATTCATGATTATTTACCCTCCCAAATTTGAGGAGTTTGTTTGTGGAAGTCTGTCGCTTGCTCATATGCATAAGCCGTACGATAGATTGTTTCCTCATCAAAATGTTTTCCGATAATTTGTAAGCCTAGTGGAAGTCCATTATCAAAACCACATGGAATTGAAATGGCAGGAACACCAGCTAAGTTAATTGGAATTGTTAAAATGTCGTTCGCATACATCGTTAATGGATCGTGAGTATTTTGACCAATTTGGAACGCTGCTGTTGGTGCAGTTGGTCCAATGATCACATCGTAATTTTCAAATACTTTATCATAGTCTTGTTTGATTAAAGTACGTGCTTGTTGTGCTTTTTTATAGTAAGCATCATACGTACCAGCAGATAATGAATAAGTTCCTAGCATAATACGACGTTTCACTTCGTCACCAAAGCCTTGAGCACGTGTTTCTTTATAAAGCTCCATTAAGTTTTTCACGCCTTCAGCACGGAAACCGTAGCGAATTCCATCAAAACGAGAAAGGTTTGATGAAGCCTCTGATGATGAAAGAATGTAATATGCAGCTAGAGCATATTTTGAATGCGGTAGAGATACTTCATCAACAGTTGCACCTAAGCCTTTTAAAACTTCTAATGCTGCAAGGACAGATTGACGTACTTCTTCGCTTACACCTTCACCTAAAAATTCCTTCGGTACTGCAATACGTAAACCTTTAATGTCTCCGTTTAAAGATGCTACATAATTTGGTACAGGTACATCTGCAGACGTTGAATCGTTAGGGTCTACACCTGCGATTGTCTCTAAAAGAAGTGCATTATCATAGACATTTCGAGTGATTGGTCCGATTTGATCTAATGAAGATGCGAATGCAACTAAACCAAAACGAGATACGCGTCCATAAGTTGGTTTCATACCAACAACACCGCAATAAGATGCTGGTTGACGGATAGAACCACCAGTATCTGAACCTAATGAGAATGGTACTTCACCAGCTGCAACAGATGCTGCCGATGCACCTGAAGAGCCTCCTGGTACACGGTTAAGATTCCATGGATTTTTTGTTGTTTTAAATGCTGAGTTTTCATTTGATGAACCCATCGCGAATTCATCCATGTTTAATTTCCCGACTGTTACCATGCCAGCATCGCGGAGTTTCTTCACAACTGTTGCATCATAGATTGGCATAAAGCCCTTTAAGATTTTAGAAGCACAAGTTGTTTCAATACCCTCTGTTACAATGTTATCTTTAACACCGATAGGTAATCCAAATAATGGACCACGTTGCTCAGTTGGGATTGTTTCTAATTCTTGAGCACGTTGTAGTGCGTTTTCTTTATCTAAAGCTAAGAAAGCTTGTACATCTCCATCTAATTTCTCAATGCGTGAAAACGCTTCGTTCGTTAAGTCAGCGATTGTATATTCGCCGTTATGTAAACCTTCTTGTAATTCTTTTGCTGAACGTTCAAATAACGTCATGGGTTTCCCTCCTTCTTGGTAGACTCTAGTCTTCTAAGATTGGTGGCACTTTTACTTGTCCACTTTCTTGCTCTTTTACGTTTAACATCATTACATCACGATCTAAACCTTTTACAGCCACATCTTCACGCATTACATTCACGATAGGTAACACATGTGAAGTTGGTTCAACATTTGTCGTGTCTAATTCGTTAAGCTGCTCTGCAAAGTCTGTAATCTTACCAAGCTGTTCTGCAAATTTTTCTGCTTCTTCATCAGTAATTGCAAGTCGTGCTAAATGTGCAACGTGCTTTACTTCTTCTTTAGAGAGTTTTGCCATTTCTACACCTCCGAATTTAATACATGGCAATAATCAATAATAATACCATTTTTCCCAACAAAAATCACAATAATGAACAAAAACACGAAAGTTGATGTCAATGTGAACCATTTATTTGTTCTATTATTAAATATTGCATATTACCACCTAAATTATCGCCATTTTCACTAACATTTCAAACCTAATACATAACATCAGTCACTATTAATTCTAAACAAATGAAAACAGTGTGGTCTCTATATCAGACTACACTGTTTCACTGCCTTCTAACGTTATTAATAAATATGAACGAATGGTTCTTCCTCATTAGGTTCTTTAATAATTAACGCTTCAGCACCATTAATGGATGTTATGTTCACTTCAATTGTTACGTCAGTCGGTAACTGATTAAGAATGACCCCAGATAAATATTGTGTAAAGCCTATTATCTCTGTTGTACCATAAAATTGAATTGGTATTTCAATTTGAAGTCTTTGTAATTCCTTATTACGATAATATCCTGAACCAATTACACTTGTATAATTAGAGAAATATTTATTAATATCTTGTTTGAAGTTTTCGAATGCAGTATTCATTTCACGATAGTAGTCGCCTTCTTCTGATGTTGGGAAGGTTACATAGACTTCATCGATTGGTTTCCATTCCCCTAATCCATTCTGTCCACTATCCGACACACTATAGGTAAAATAAGTACCCGGAACGATTGAATTTCTCTTTTTTTGCTTAAATAAGCCAATGACGATTGGAACATTACTAAGCTCTGGTCGTGCACGTAATCGTGTAATGACCTCTTCAGCAATTTCCTTCCCTTTCTTCTCAATCTCACTAGCAGGAATAGTTTCCTCATAGTACTCTCCATATTGCTCTTTTTGATAGTAATATGTTGAGTTTAATGCTAGTCCAATTGATAAACCGCCAAGTCCTACTTTATTGTCGGCTGTTTTTGTTAAGTAGTTCTGCTCCACAATATGGGCTAAATAGATTGGTGCTTCTTTTGCACGTGTTTCTGGGTCCATTTCTGTGCCAGAAGCGTCTAAATTGGAAGGATTTAAGCCCCTTAGAGAAGGACTTTCATCTTTATTTTGATTTTCACGATAAAGCCAATTGCTAACAGTAGTTGCATCTAAATATTGGCCCTCTTGAAAATAGTAATCATTCGTATTGAATACATTTTGTGAAAGGCGCATTAAACCTGTCTCGACTTCATTTATATCGTATTTCGTATTTAAATTTGCGACAACTAATCCTCTACTTGCACTCTCTTTATAAGGAATGAGTGTTTTGTAGTAACTTTCATCCAATTGCATACTTGGAATAATAGTTGTTTCTACTTCTTCTGTTTCCTCTCGAAGAATTTCTGTGTCTTCTTTTGGTGAAGGAACACAGGCTGCTAGCATTGCTACAACAGCTATCGACGGAAGCCAGCGAAATCGGTTCATTATTTGAAACTCCTTTACTATTCTTCTAATTGCTCGATTAGGCGGGGTTCGTCCCAAACTTCAATACCAAGCTCAGCCGCTTTCGCCAACTTAGAGCCAGCATCAGTTCCTGCTATAACAAGATCAGTTTTCTTACTGACACTTCCTGTTACGATGCCACCTAATTCTTCTATTTTCGCCTTTGCTTCATTGCGTGTCAATTGCTCTAATTTTCCAGTCAAAACAATCGTTTTCCCTGCGAATGGATTTGTGCCAATTTCAACTTGCACTTTTTTCCCTTTATATGTCAAATTGACGCCAACATCTTTTAGACGAGTAATTAACTTCTTCACTTCATCTTTTGTAAAATAAGTGACAATGGAATCAGCCATCTTTTCACCAATTTCATGAATCGATTTTATATCATCCTCTTTAGCCTCCATTAATGCATCAATGGTTTCGAATTGCTCTGATAAAATTTTGGCCGCTTTTTCACCAACATGACGAATTCCTAAACCAAATAGTAATCTTTCCATAGAATTTTCTTTTGAACGCTCAATGGCATTTACTAGATTTGTGGCAGATTTTTCTCCCATCCGTTCCAGGTTTGTTAGTTGGGAAACTTCTAGATGATATAAATCAGCAACATCTTGGATTAGGTTTTCACGCAGCAGTTGTTCAACCACTTTTTCACCGAGTCCGTCGATGTTCATAGCATTTCTAGAAACGAAATGTTTAATTCCCTCTGCGATTTGCGCAGGGCAAGTAGGGTTTACACAACGTAGCGCTACTTCACCTTCAATTCGGACCAATTCACTTCCACAAGCAATACACTCCGTGGGCATTTCAAATGGCACTGTATTTTCTGGTCTTTGATCGATTACAACCCCAACAACTTCTGGAATGATATCGCCTGCTTTATGCACAATGACGGTATCGCCAATGCGTATATCTTTTTCACGAATTAAATCTTCGTTATGAAGGGATGCTCTACCAACTGTTGAGCCAGCAACTAAAACTGGCGCTAAGATAGCTGTTGGTGTTAACACGCCTGTACGACCTACCGTTAACTCTATATCTAATACCTTTGTTGTCACTTCTTCTGCAGGAAACTTATACGCAATTGCCCAGCGTGGACTTTTTGCTGTAAATCCTAGTTCATCTTGATGTGCATATCGGTTAACTTTTACGACGATCCCATCAATCTCGTAAGGTAAATTTGGGCGTTCTTCTGTCCATTTATTTATAAACGCTAATACTTCATCGATAGTTGCACATAATTGTCTTTCTTTATTAGAAGGGAACCCTAGTGTTTCTAAATAATCTAGCATTTCTGCATGTGTATCAATTCCGTAGCTCTCACCATCTCCACCAATGGCATAAATAAAGGTTGATAGGTTACGACTGGCAGCAATTTTTGGATCAAGCTGTCTTAGTGAACCAGCAGCTGCATTTCGAGGATTTGCAAAAGGTTCATCACCATTTTCTTCACGCAATACATTTAAATCTTGGAATGACTTCTTCGGCATGTATGCTTCACCGCGCACCTCAATCGTAACAGGTTCCTTTAAACGAAGTGGGATAGAGCGAATCGTTTTCAGATTCATCGTAATATCTTCTCCCACGGTTCCATCTCCACGTGTTGCACCCTGAATAAATATGCCATTTTCGTATTTTAAGGAAATTGCTAATCCATCAATTTTCAATTCAACAACATAATTATAATCGGAACCAATAGCCTGACGAATTTTACGGTCGAAATCCCTTAAGTCCTCTTCATTGAACGCATTTGATAAACTCATCATCGAGTAAGTATGAGTTACTTTTTTAAAACCTTCTAAAGGCTTACCCCCAATTCGTTGCGTAGGTGTGTCAGGGTAAATCCATTCAGGGTTCTCATTTTCTAACGCAATAAGTTCATGTAAAAGGCGATCATATTCCGCATCCGTAACAATTGGCTTATCTAAAACATAGTAGGCATGTCCATATTCATGAAGTAGCTTATTCAGTTCCGCAACTCGTTTTTCTTTATCGTTCATCGTATTCCTCCACCATACATTTGGCTATGTGAATTACCCTTTCGTTATAGGAGCGAATTTAGCTAATAAACGCTTCACACCTAAACTTGGGAAAGCAATATCTAACTCTAAATCGTCATTATTACCTCTGACGCTAACAACGGTACCTGTACCCCATTTTTTATGTACCGCTTTGTCACCAAGTTTCCACTCCATTTGATCTCCACCAGTTGATTGAAGGTGTGACACTTGAGACTTTGATTGTACATTTCCAATTGTTCTTCGTTCACTTTGTGCTCGGTTGTTTCGATTAGCTCCAAATGGAAGAGCCTCGGAATGTGTAAATTGGTTCGACGTTGAAATTTGTTCAATAATATCATCTGAAATTTCACGTAAAAAACGTGATGGTGGATTGAAGCTTGATCGACCGTATAACGTACGAGACTGAGCACAAGTTAAGTAAAGTCTTTGTTCTGCGCGAGTAATCCCAACGTAAGCAAGTCTTCGCTCTTCCTCCATTTCAGCAGCATCCTCTAGAGAACGAGAATGCGGGAAAATGTTTTCTTCCATTCCAATGATAAATACCACTGGGAATTCTAATCCTTTTGCGGAGTGCATTGTCATTAAGATAATACTTCCTTTTGAAGTATCATCTTTATCTAGAGCATCAATATCAGCTACTAATGCTAAGTCCGTTAAGAAAGCGATTAATGTTTTATCATCACTTCGTTCTTCAAATGCTTTCGTAACAGATAAAAATTCCTCAATGTTTTCTAAGCGACTTTCCGCTTCAATTGTTTTTTCATTTTGAAGCATTTCACGATAACCTGTTTTATCAATAACCTGCTCTACGAGTTCTGTAACGGAAAGATATTCTTGCATTTTAGTAAACCCAGCAATTAAATCATGGAATTTCTCTACCGCATTCATCGCCTTTGCCGTTAAGCCCATAAATACTACTTCATTCATCGCATCAAAAATTGAGCGATCCTGTTCAATCGCGTAGGTTGCCATTCTTTCAAAAGATGTAGCACCAATATTACGCTTTGGTTCATTGATAATACGGGCAAGCGATAAATCATCGTCATTATTTGCAATTAATCGTAAATAAGCTAATAAATCTTTTATCTCTTTTCGATCATAGAATTTCGTTCCACCAACGATTTGATAAGTCATATTTGATTTCACTAGCACTTCTTCCATCACACGAGACTGTGCATTTGTACGGTATAGAATGGCAAAATCATCGAGGGACCGATTTTCTTTTTCCATTAAATCCTTAATCGTTTTCACAACATATTGTGCTTCTTGCTGTTCATTCCCCGCTTTAAAGAGTGAAATCTTCTCTCCATCAAGATTCTCAGTGCGAAGTTTTTTAGGATATCTGCTTTCATTGTTTTCAATTACTTCGTTAGCAGCTTGTAATATTCGTTTTGTAGAACGGTAATTTTGTTCAAGTAAAATGACTTTGGCATTAGGATAATCCTTTTCAAACGAAAGAATATTTCCAATATCCGCACCACGCCAACGATAGATTGACTGATCTGAGTCACCTACTACACAAATATTTTTAAACTTCTCTGCTAGCATTTGAACTAGTTTGTATTGTGAATGGTTGGTATCTTGATACTCGTCTACGTGTATGTACTGGAATTTATTTTGGTAATAGTCCAATACATCCGGTACACGTTCAAATAATCGAATTGTTGTCATAATTAAATCGTCAAAATCAAGGGATTGGTTTTTGAGAAGTCGTTTTTCGTATCCTTCATAGACTTGTGCGATTACTTTCTCATAGGGGTTGTTAGGATTGCTATTTGCTTTATATTGATCTGCAGTTATACATTCGTTCTTCGCTGAGCTAATCGCATTTAAAATTGCACGAGGCTCAAATCGTTTCGAATCAATATTCAGCTGCTTTAATACATTTTTCACTACTGATAATTGATCAGAGGAGTCAAGTATCGAGAAGTTTTTTGAAATTCCAAGACGATCGATATTTCGACGTAAAATTCTTACACACATGGAGTGAAATGTAGATACCCACATGCTTTCAGATATTCCAGCACCAAGTAATGCATCAATACGATTTCTCATTTCACGTGCAGCTTTATTTGTAAATGTGATTGCTAAAATTTTCGAAGGATACACTTCTTTTTCAACTACTAAATACGCAATTCGATGCGTTAATACTCTTGTTTTTCCTGAACCAGCACCAGCCATAATTAAAAGTGGTCCTTCTGTCGTTTTTACCGCTTCTGCTTGCTCTGGATTCATACCGTTCAGTAAGTTCTTTGATAATTGTTCCATGATGCACCACCTTATTAATTCCGTTCTGGCTACTTTCAAACGGATTTTGTACTCGTTTGTTTATGCGAATGATCAAGTACTAAACCCATAACAGTCGCCAAAGTATTACCTTGATTTAACGCTCTATACGAATCAAAATAACACAAACATTTGTTCTTAATTATACTATAATGTGACTCTTTAATCAGCTTCAAATTGAAATACTTTTTACAGCCTCAACTGTTTTTAAAGCTTGATTTAAATCTTCATATAGAATGTTCCCAACAACAATAGTATCTGCTACTTTTGCCATCTCCGCTGCTTGTTCAGGAGATTTAATGCCCCCACCATAAAATAACTTCGCTTCGTTTAAAACACTTTTAACTGAAGCAACCATTTGAGGGTCCCCATACGTTCCACTATATTCTAAATAAAATATTGGTAGCTTAAAGAAACTCTCAGCTAAACGTGCATACGCGATAACATCTTCTTCTGTTAAATCAGTTTTAGCGTTCGTTTCTTTTGCAACTTTACAATCCGGGTTTAAGACACAATAACCTTCAGCAATAAGCTCATCCCATACTAAGATATCTCCATATTCTTTAATTGCTTCATGATGTAAATCCTTCACCCATTTTGTTTCTGTACTATTTAATACTGAAGGAATTAAATAGTAATCAAATCCAGGAGTCACTGATTCAGTGTTGGAGATTTCTAAAGCAACTGGTACCGTATAGCGTCGAATACGCACTAACTTATCAATTACATTATCAATCGTTACACCGTCAGTTCCGCCTACCAAAATTACATCTGTTCCGGATTCACATATTTTTTCTAATGCTTCATCAGAAATTTCTTTTTCTGGATCTATTTTGAACACATGTCTCCAATTTTTATAATCCACTTAAATCCCACCTAACGAATTCGTTCAATCAATCTTTTTCTCGATTACAAGTATATCTTAAACTATACCAAAGCGAAAAGAAGCCGCATATGGTTGATACGAAAAGCAATTAACAATCTTACAAAATAAAACCATCTAACAGTTTCGTTACCTGTTAGATGGTCATCGTTTGTTATTATTTTGAAGCTTGGAATGGTTTCTCATCTGGATACAATCTACCGAGCATTTCGTCGTATGTATCATTTCCATAATCAAAGCAACGTCTTACACGTGAAATCGTAGCTGTTGACGCACCAGTTTCTTTTTTTATCGTTTCATACGTCTTTTTAAGACGAAGAAGATGCGCTACTTCAAACCGTTGAGCAAGGGATTGAATTTCACTTATTGTGCATAAATCATCAAAAAACTTATAACATTCTTCAAGATTTTTCAACTCAAGAACTGCTTTAAATAATTGGTCTGTTTGATGTCCTCGTATTTTTTCTATTTGCATCTCATTCATCCTTTCATTACTTTTCCGTATAGGTAACAAAAGAATCAATTCCAGGATAAGATGGAACAAAATGCACCCACGTTTTGCCAGGAACTAATTTCACTTCACTACCATTTGCTTCAATTGCTTTTAAAACACCATCACGATTTTCCCATTGTACTTCTCTCATCATCCCTTGTTGGAAAACATAAGCCTTTCCACCCTTTGTAATATTGATCTCACGACGACCTTCATTATCAATAATCGTATGATCCATCTCAAAAACTAAAATATTGGAAAGGGCAATAGGTTCGTTTGTTAGGGCATCTATTGTCTCAATATTCCCAGATTGTCTTGTAAAGGTTTTATTTACTGGGTTATAAGTATAGGTACTATTAAACTGATTATTACTGCTATAGTCTACTTCAATAGTATTTACTTGTAATCCTATATTAACATTTTCCTCTTCATCATAATAAGTATACGATACTTTTTTCTGATAGAGAAGTGAAGCACCAACTTTATCTGCCCCCATTTTTACATTTTCACCTGTAATATAGGAATTATGGGGAGCTTTACGGTCACTTGAACGCTTAAATAGAATCCCATCATATTGCATTCCATTAATATGATCAACTACTCCATTCATAAGCATCATTTGCGCTTCAGGACTGTACCCATGTGCAATATAGAAAGCATCTAATCCCGATGCGATCTCAATAAAATAGTCTCGCGCACTACGGACAGGTCCAATATTCTCTGGTAACTCTGACTGGTATAGTGCTAGGAATCTCGTAACATCGCCCTCTGCTAGCATTTCATATATAACATCAGCAGAACCTAAACCAGATTGTGGTCTTGCTTGCGGATGATTATTAATGGTTACTATTATTGGTCGCGTTGTAATTTCAGATGCCACACGCTCACCTGTAAATGGCGTAACGTATGGTAACACTACTTCTTCAACAACTTCAGTTACTTCTTCTTCTACATTTCCCTCTAATTCAGGCTCGCTTTGATCATTTGGTTGCTTTTCATTTCCACAAGCAGTTAGTATGAAAGTAGTTGCTAGTAAATAGTACAGTCCCTTTTTCCACATCATATATTATCCCCTTTAGCGCATAACAGCGGGTAACATAACCTTCTTTTTCATAACATCGAAAATGCCTCTTGGAGTTATGCGAATATACGGAAGGTGAGTTGATTGTAAGAATAATAACGTATATATCGCGTCTGTATGATGATAGCCTCGATCTTTTAAAGCCGATATTAGCGCAGTTTCTTTTTCAATTAATTCTTCTACTGTTCCATCAAATAGAGTCCCACCAATTGTTAGTGGAATGGATGCTATTACTTCATTGTTTTCAACTAAAACAATACCACCATTTAATTTTTTCATTTCGATAAAGGCTTTTTTCATATCAGTAATACTTTTACCTATTAATATGATATGTCCTGTATTAGAGTAAGAGGTTGCAAAACCTTTTACATCTGTGGCAAATCCTTTAATCATTGTATTTACTCGCCATTTTCCATTACGGTCAATTAATACTAATAAAGATTCATCCTGCTTCACAGATAGTTCGTTTGCATTAAGTTTACCATTTATACGATATGGTTTTGTAATGACATCGTTCACCATTTCAATACCTATAGGCATTGAGAATTGGAAGTCATTATCTGTTAACTCATAAGTAATATTCAATTTATCAAATTCGCTCCAATCGATTGGAGGTAATGCATTCACCTTTTCAGATTCTCTCTTTAACCAAACACCTTTAGATAAAACAGACTCAGGTGTTGGATTATATTCATCTTTTAATATATTAATAGTTGCATAGCGACCAGTTGCAATTATTCCATGTAGTTGGTCGAGATTGTAGTACCTTGCAACATTATATGAAGCCATATTAAATGCATCGATTGGAGTTACTCCTGCTTCAATTGCAAGTTTAATACATAAATCCATCACACCATCACTATGAAACCCTGGTGTCGAACCATCTGTAGTCATCATTAAATGATCAAAAATATTTAACTCTTTTTCAATGATCCCTTTTAAGATATCCGGTAAATCTGGTCTTATAGAAGAATATCTTAATGTAACAGCATATCCTTGTAAAATTCTTTTTTCTACATCTTCTACCGTCATAGATTCGTGGTCACCACTTGCACCAAACAATTTCAGCTTAGTGAGCGTTCGCTCGGAAGCACCAGGAAAATGTCCTTCGATTTTTTTCCCTTTCATTTTAGAGGATTGTATCCAGTAAAGCATTTGGTCATCTCCACTTAGTAATCGTGGCCAACCTGTTAGTTCTCCTCCAAGAATGGTATCTTTTCGCTCTAACCATTCAAATACTGATTTATTTGTAAAAATTTCATCTTCATTATCTAATTCAGTTTGAGAATCAAATCGTACCCACCAATAAAATGAAAATGGTAATTTTTTTAATTGTTCAATTATTGCAAACGCTTTCTTATTTGGAAGTGATAACATAAAGGTCATATTATCTGCAATAAATGTTGTTGTACCCGTTTGTGCTGCAAAGTCTGCAAATGAATGGGGGTTGTACAGTTGGAATGGGTGCACATGTGGTTCTATATATCCAGGAACAACCGTCTTACCATTTAGATCAATTACTTCGCTATCAGTAAGATTAAGTGGTATTTTTTCGCCAACATAAACGATACGATCTTTTTTAATCCAAATATTACCAATCAACCATTTTTTTAGCATGCTATGTAAATACCTCGCATTTTTTAAAACAATGGTAGGTGCTTCTTCACCATCAATAACAGCAACTTGTTTGCGAATGTCTTCAATTTTCCAAATGAGTTCCATCATATATTACACTCCCTTCCAATTTTTCAAAAATTTAAACTTGTTAATCACATTATATACGCACATACTAACTTTGCAAAAAAATGCGTTAAATTATTTTACGCAAACTTTGTTGTTTTTATCGTATCACAGCAAAATTTTAAATTGAAGTATTTCTATAGGAATATTTATGTTACTTCAAGAAGGGAGATGTCATTTATGGAAGAAAATATCTCAGAACGCAATGGATATATGCGTTTAATGTGCGGAGTTGCTTTGACTGCACTTGGTACAGCCCATTTAGCTCGTGATAGTAAAGGCTTAGGATTTAGTTTGATTGCAGCTGGAGCAATGAAAGTTGCAGAGGGTATTTTCTTATATTGCCCTGTAACAGCGCTTCTTAATTCAAATGTAAAAGATGCAGTCGCATCCACTTTCGATGAGTATATGGATGGTGAAAGCTTAATGAAGGCTTTCAGTGAGAATTACCAAAATAACAACTCTGGACAATCAGGTTCTTCAAGCAGTAGCCAAACTGCAACGAATCCAAGCTAAATTTAGCAATGATAGGAAAAGCAAGAAGGGGAATACTCTCTTCTTGCTTTTTGTTTTTATTTAAATGTGCGCCATCCGATATCATTCCGATAAAAGAAATGATCCCAATTTTCTCGGGTTAATCCATTGTATACATGTTCCTGTGCTTCTTTAAGTGTGTTAGCTTTTGTTGCAACTAATAATACACGACCACCATTACCAACAAATTGTCCATCCACTAATTTTGTTCCAGCATGGTACACTTCGTAATTGTTATTCAAGTTGTTTAAATTTGGAAGTGTATTACCCTTCTCTACATCACTTGGATATCCCTCTGCCGCTATGACTACACCTAACATGACCTCATTTGACCATTGTAAATCAAAGGATTGTTCTTCCATTAACGCTTTCATAAATAATCCAAAATCAGAAGCCATCAGCGGAAGTACTACTTGTGTTTCTGGATCTCCAAAGCGAGCATTGAATTCAATTACCTTAGGGCCTTCATTTGTTAAAATTAAGCCTGCATATAAAATACCCGTAAAGGATACTCCCTCTTCTTCCATTGCTCGTACAGTCGGTTCAACAATTTCAGTATATGCTCGAGTTACCATTTCTTGTGGTATTTGTGGTACTGGGGAGTATGCGCCCATCCCACCAGTATTCGGACCTTGATCTCCATCGTATGCACGTTTATGATCCTGTGCGATTACCATTGGATAAACCTGTCCTTTATGTACAAATGACATGAAGGAGAATTCTTCGCCTTCTAAAAATTGTTCCACAACGACTCGTGAAGAGGATTCACCAAAGCGTTGATTGCCAATCATGTCATTAATAGCATCAATTGCTTCCTGCTCTGTCATAGCAACAATAACACCTTTACCAGCAGCAAGACCATCTGCTTTTACAACAATTGGTGCGCCTTGTTCTTTTACATAGTGAATTGCTTTTTCTGCATCAGTGAAAGTTTCATAAGCAGCTGTTGGGATATTGTATTTTTTCATGATTTGTTTTGCGTAAGATTTACTACCTTCAATTTGTGCTGCTGCTTTTGTAGGACCAAAAATTACAAGACCCTCATTTTCAAAATAATCAACAATTCCTTCTGCTAAAGGCTGTTCAGGTCCGACAAAAGTTAAATCAATTTTACTTTCTTTTGCAAAGCTTGCAAGTGCTTCAAAATTAAGAGCATCGATTGGTACAAGTGTTGCACATTCACGCATGCCGTCATTGCCTGGAGCGACGAATACATTTTCAACAGACGGAGAGATGCTAAACTTTTTAGCAATAGCGTGCTCTCGACCTCCACTACCAATTACGAGGATGTTCATAGGATTGCCTCCTTTAAGGTTACTTGTGAGTTTTCTTGATTTATGTGCAAGTTTTAGAGTGTTAGTGCAGTTCGCTTTTTTCGTGCGAAATTCTTCACGTTACGTGCGGTTTTGACGTATTTACGTGCGATATCACTCATCTTACGTGCGAGTTTTAAAGCGTTATGTGCGCTTCACTTTTTTCAAACCGGGATTACCTATTCTATAAGAAACGCCCGCCTCTCCAAAGACGGGCGTTTATTCACTCTACTTAGTGTTTAAAGTGTCTTACACCTGTAAATACCATAGCAATTCCATATTCATTTGCCTTATCTATGGAATCTTGGTCTTTAATCGATCCACCTGGTTGAATGATTGCTGAAATACCTGCAGCAGCTGCAGTTTCAACTGTATCGCTCATTGGGAAGAAAGCATCAGAAGCGAGTACAGCACCTTTTGCTTTTTCTCCAGCTTGTTCTAATGCAATTTTTGCTGAACCTACACGATTCATTTGTCCTGCGCCAACGCCTAACGTCATTTGTGCATCGTTTACGACAATTGCATTTGATTTAACATGTTTTACAACAGCCCAACCAAGTTTTAATGCTTTCCACTCTTCTTCAGTTGGTTCACGATCCGTAACAACTTTAATTTCTGCATCATCAAACCCTAAAGAGTCATCTTCTTGTACTAGTAAACCACCTTCAACAGAAACCACTTTATATTTGTCTTGTTTTTCTTGTGCAAAGTTTATCGTCATTAAACGAATATTTTTCTTTTTCGTTAAAATTTCTAGCGCTTCCTCTGTAAATGAAGGAGCAATAATGATTTCAAGGAAGATTGCACTTAACTTTTCCGCAGTTGCAACATCTACTTCACGGTTTAACGCAATAATTCCTCCGAAGATTGAAGTTGGATCTGCTTCGTATGCTTTATCAAATGCCTCTTCAATATTCGTACCTGTTCCAACACCACATGGGTTCATATGTTTTACAGCTACAGCTGCAGGAAGATCAAACTCTTTAACAATTTGAAGTGCAGCGTTGCCATCTTGGATGTTATTATATGATAATTCCTTACCATGCAATTGTGTTGCATACGCTAAAGAGAAATCAGAACTTAAACGTTTTTGATAGAATGCAGCTTTTTGATGAGGATTTTCACCGTAACGTAAAGTTTGTTTTAATTCATACGTCATTGTAAGGTTCTCAGGGAAATCTTCTTCTGTAAGGTAATTTGAAATATAAGAATCATAAGCAGCAGTATGGCGGAATACTTTTGCAGCTAATTTACGGCGAGTTTCGATCGAAGTTGCACCGTTTTCTTTTAGCTCTTCTAACACATTTGAATAATCGTTTGAATCTACAATTACCGTCACATATTGATGGTTTTTTGCAGCAGAACGCAACATTGTTGGGCCACCGATATCAATATTTTCAATTGCATCGTCCCATGTTACATCAGGCTTTGAAATTGTTTCAACAAAAGGATATAAGTTTACACAAACGATTTCGATTGGTTCGATACCGTGCTCTTCCATTTGCGCTTTGTGTGAAGGGTCATCGAATTTTCCTAATAACCCACCGTGGATTAACGGATTTAATGTTTTCACGCGACCATCTAAAATTTCTGGAAATTTTGTTACCTCGTCTACTGCTGTTACAGGAACATTATTGTCCTGTAACATTTTTTTCGTACCACCAGTTGATAAAATTTCATAACCTAATGCTACTAATTCTTTTGCAAAGTCTAAAATACCATCTTTATTCGAAACACTAATAAGTGCACGTTTA
>Ga0182747_1001631_pt1 | contig 17067 bp, 15 predicted proteins | sample eDN3rd30CBELigBY_FD_128526 | JGI IMG/M metagenome (GOLD analysis project Ga0182747, IMG submission 128526) | Enriched backyard soil microbial communities from Emeryville, California, USA - eDNA 3rd pass 30_C BE-Lig BY (version 2) (version 2) | ecosystem: Environmental > Terrestrial > Soil >...
TCTAGCTCCAGCACCCTAGCCCCTCGAGGTCGCTTCGGTACCTTCCCACGTGTGGCAAGCACACTTGTCAGGTCCCTCCAGCGCTTGTCAGGGCTAATCAGGGCGCTTGCGCTTTTGTTCTTCTCTTCATAAAAATTTTTTATACGGGAATCCTTTTATTGAAACTATTTATGATTTAAATCGTAAATGTACTATATAAAAAATAATATTGATACGAAAGGCTGATAGATAGATGGATAGTAAATGGGGAAAGGTAATTATACATGCGAGTGCATTTTTTGCGCCGGTTTTAGTGCCGATTTTATTTTGGTTATTAAGCTCTGAAGAGGAGATTAAGCGACTTTCTATTCAGGCATTATTATTCCAGGCCGTAATGTGGGTGTTAGTTGTAATATCCAGTTTCTTTAGTGTATTTATAATTGGAATTCCATTCTTGATTGTTTTCGGACTTATGACAATTATTGTTCCGATTATCGGGATTGTCAAAGCGTTGGGAGAGGAAAAATGGAATTACCCAATTGTTGGGCGTTGGGTTTAAGAAATAATTGTAAAAATTAGGGTTTAGATTGCAGTGGGGAAAGTCATACTTAGAAATGAACCAAAAGTAAGCATTTCATACTTTTTTGGCTATTTCTTAAACGATCTCATTGCGTGTATAGAAAAGAGGTGGTCTCAATTTAGAGTGAGATTGCCTCTTTCTTTTTTAAAAAAATTGTCGTCCACAAAAAAATAGCAAGGGCATTTAAGTTGCATTTTGATTTTGATGTTTATATAATATAGTCAAAGATAGTCAAAGTCAGTAAGCGATTGGGGTGAGGAATAAAAATGAGAAATATATCGGACATCATTGAAGGTTATTTGAAGCAAGTTATCGAATTAGGTGGTCAAGGACATATTGAAATTAAACGCAGTGAATTAGCGGATAAGTTTCAGTGCGTCCCCTCTCAAATCAATTATGTCATCAATACGCGATTTACTGCTGAAAGAGGATATCTTGTTGAAAGTAAGCGAGGAGGCGGTGGCTATATCCGAATCTTACGTGTGAAAGCACATTCAAAAATAGACTTGCTAGAGGATATGATGAGTCAAATTAATCATGGTGCAACACAAGCAATGGCAGAAGATATTATTTATCGTTTAATCGATGAACAAGTTATCTCAAAACGCGAAGCAAAGCTAATGCTCGCTGCAATCGATAGGTCCACACTTCGTCTGCAATTACCGATAAGAGACGAGTTAAGATCCTATATTCTAAAATCTATGTTAACCACATTAAAATACGATAAATAAAGCCGGGCTGAAGTTATAGCTCTTGTATATATATTTTAAACAATTTTTTGAAAAAGGGGTGGGGTCATGAATTGTGAACACTGTAAAGAACGGCAAGCAACAGTCACAGTTACACAAGTAGTTAATGGCCAAAAAAGTGAAAAACATTATTGTGAGGTATGTGCACAAAATTTTCATCCTTTTAATCTAGATTTTCATAAAGAGGAACAAATTCCAATTCATCAATTGGTATCTAACTTGTTTGGATTGCCTGTTTGGAATAGTGGCACACAGGAAAAGGCGCAAACAACAACTCAAAAAAGTGCAAAATGTCCAACATGCGGATTTACATTTCGAAAATTTTTGAATGAAGGGAAGCTTGGTTGTCCACAATGTTATGAAACATTTGGAAAACAACTGCCGCTTGTTCTGACAAAGATTCAAGCAGGAACAACTCATACCGGAAAAGCACCAGGCAAACCGAATAATCATAATGAGTGGATCAAAAAGCAAATCGATTCCACTCGTGAGCAATTACAGTTGGCCATCCATGAGGAAAGATTTGAGGATGCGGCCGATTTGCGCGATGAGATTCGAGAGATGGAGCAGAGGCTTGCACGTGGGGGTGTGGATACACCATGAATCTAGAACATTTTTTAAAAAGCGAGGCGCCGGGTTGGATGGATGTAAAAGGACTTGATGCAGATATTGTATTAAGCACACGCATTCGATTAGCTCGAAATTTAGATGGATATCGTTTCCCATTAAGTTTTACAGAAAGTGAGGCACATCAAATTGATGAAATGCTAAAAGAAGCATTACAGTCTATCAAAGATGAGCATAAATTTTCACATTTCACTATTAAAGAAATGCCTGCGTTGCAAAGGCAAGTACTAGTTGAAAAGCATCTGATCAGTCCGCTTTTAGCGAAAAAGGAGAAATCGGCTTCTGTTCATATATCCAGTGATGAAACAATAAGCATAATGGTAAACGAAGAAGATCATCTGCGGATTCAATGCTTGGCACCAGGGCTCCAACTTGCTGAAACCTATCAAATAGCATCTAAACTTGATAATAAGTTAGAACAACATCTACCTTATGCATTTAATGAATCCTTTGGCTACTTAACAAGCTGCCCGACAAATGTTGGAACCGGACTTCGTGCTTCAGTCATGATGCATTTGCCAGCCCTTACAATGTCGAAGCAAATAAAAGTCGTTACTCAGATGCTTGCACGATTAGGAATGGTAGTTAGGGGTATATATGGAGAAGGCAGTGAAAATTTAGGGAATATTTATCAAATATCCAATCAGGTAACACTTGGAAAGTCCGAAGAGGAAATTTTAAATGATCTCCAAGAGGTCGCGCTGCAAATTATTAAAAATGAGCGCGGTGCTAGGGAGGCATTATTAAAAAATTCTCGAATAATATTAGAAGACCGCTTTAATCGTTCGTTGGGCACATTAAAATATGCGCGCATTATGACGAGCGAAGAAGCTGCTGCTTGTTTATCAAATGTTCGCCTTGGAGCCGATGTGGGCATCATTAACGAGGTCCCATTGAATGTATTGAATGAATGCATGATTCTTATACAGCCAGGCTTTGTACAGCAATATGCAGGCACAACACTTCAAGCTAGTGAACGAGATATGTATAGAGCAAAACTACTGCGTGAAAAGCTAAATTTAAACAACCAAAAGTTAATGGAAAAAGGAGAGGAAAGATATGATGTTTAACCGTTTTACTCAACGTGCACAAAAAGTATTGCAATTAGCACAAGAAGAAGCAATTCGTTGGAAACACGAATCCATTGGTACAGAGCATATTTTACTTGGCCTTATTCGTGAAGGAGGCGGCATTGCAGCAAAAGCGTTAGAAGCGATTGATGTAAGCCCTCAAATTATAGAATCTGGAATTGAAGAGCTTGTTGGGAAAGGGGCAAAGGATGTTGGTCCGATTGTTCACTATACACCAAGAGCGAAAAAAGTGATTGAATTATCAGTAGACGAGTCTAGAAAGCTAGGCCATGCATATATCGGAACAGAGCATATCCTGCTTGCTTTAATTCGTGAAGGGGAAGGCGTAGCAGCGCGAGTATTAGCAAACGCTGGCGTGAGCCTGAACAAAGCGCGTCAACAAGTTCTTTTGCTTCTAGGAAACAATGAAGCTGCACAAAATTCAGCTAACCCTACACAGTCTGTCAATACACCGACTTTAGATGGTCTAGCTCGCGATCTGACAGCAATTGCTCGTGAAGGTTCATTGGACCCTGTAATCGGTCGCAGCAAGGAGATTACACGCGTAATTGAAGTGCTTTCTCGCCGTACAAAAAATAACCCTGTCCTAATTGGTGAGCCAGGTGTTGGTAAAACAGCGATTGCAGAAGGATTAGCACAGCAAATCGTTAACAATGAAGTCCCTGAAACTCTGCGTGATAAACGTGTTATGACATTAGATATGGGGACAGTGGTTGCGGGAACAAAATACCGCGGTGAGTTTGAAGATCGTTTGAAAAAAGTAATGGATGAAATTCGCCAAGCTGGCAATGTAATTCTATTCATAGATGAGCTGCATACATTAATCGGTGCTGGCGGTGCTGAAGGTGCAATTGATGCTTCGAACATCTTAAAACCATCCTTGGCACGTGGCGAACTGCAATGTATCGGTGCCACAACTTTAGATGAGTATCGTAAATACATTGAAAAAGATGCTGCTTTAGAGCGTCGTTTCCAACCAATTCAAGTAGATGAGCCATCTGTGGATGAAACTATCCAAATTATTAAAGGGTTGCGTGATCGATACGAAGCGCATCACCGTGTGAAAATTACGGATGAAGCTGTTGAGGCGGCGGCGAAATTATCCGATCGCTACATCTCCGATCGTTTCTTGCCGGATAAAGCGATTGACTTGATTGATGAAGCGGGTTCAAAAGTACGCTTGCGTTCATTCACGGTTCCACCAAATTTAAAAGCTTTAGAAGATAAATTAGAAGGTGTTCGCTCTGAGAAAAATGCAGCTGTATCAAGCCAAGAGTTTGAAAAAGCAGCAGCATTAAGAGATACAGAACAAAAAATTAAGGACGAATTAGAGTCTACTAAGAAAACTTGGAAAGAGAAACAAGGAAAAGAAGAGTCTCAAGTAACGGTTGAAGACATCGCAATGGTTGTTTCCATGTGGACTGGAATTCCTGTTTCTAAAATTGCTCAAGAAGAATCAGCGAAACTTCTAAATCTTGAAGAAGAATTACACAAACGTGTAGTGGGTCAAGGTGAAGCAGTAGAGGCTATTTCCCGTGCTATCCGCCGTGCGCGTGCTGGGCTTAAAGATCCAAAACGACCAATTGGTTCATTCATCTTCTTAGGACCAACTGGGGTTGGTAAAACAGAGCTTGCTCGTGCCCTTGCTGAGGTAATGTTTGGCGATGAGGACGCAATGATTCGAATCGATATGTCCGAATACATGGAGAAACACTCGACTTCTCGCTTAGTTGGTTCACCTCCAGGTTATGTAGGATTTGACGAAGGTGGTCAATTAACTGAAAAAGTCCGTCGCAAACCATACTCAGTGGTACTGCTTGATGAAATCGAAAAAGCACATCCAGATGTGTTCAACATTTTACTTCAAGTATTAGATGATGGCCGTTTAACAGATTCTAAAGGCCGAACTGTTGATTTCCGAAACACGGTGGTTATCATGACATCGAACGTTGGAGCAGATGCACTGAAATATCAAAAATCTCTAGGCTTTGGCGTCGGCAATGCATCAGCGTCCAAGTACAAGGATATGAAAGGCACAATGCTTGAAGAGCTGAAAAAAGCATTCCGTCCAGAGTTCTTAAACCGTATTGATGAAATGATTGTGTTCCACAGTCTGGAAAAAGACGAGTTAAAACAAATCATTGCATTAATGGCAAGCTCTTTGACAAAACGCTTAAGAGAGCAAAACATCGAGCTGGAACTAACAGATGCAGCGCTTGTGAAGATAGCGGAAGAAGGCTACGATCCACAATATGGTGCGAGACCACTTCGCCGTGCTCTACAAAAACATGTTGAGGACCGCCTATCTGAAGAAGTGCTAAAAGGTACAATCAGTACAGGTCAAAGTGTCGTGATTGACTATGCTGATAATGAATTCATTGTAGTACCAAAGAATGCGGTGCTAAGTAAATAAGCGGTTAAGCGGCTGGCTCTATCAAAGGGTCAGCCGCTTTTGTTTTTGTAAAGTGGATGCAGTACCGAACAAGTCAATCAGCACTGGAATCGTGGGAGATTACAGGAGGAGAAGCATGGGATGTCACAGTAGAACTGGAACTGTGACAAATCTCAAGAGGGAAAACAGCGAAGTATCGCAATCGAATCGATACCGTGACAAGCCTAAGGAAATTAAATAAAAAGGTTCCGCGTAACAGCTGAAATTTCGATAACTTATTTCTCATATATCTGAAAGGTATATCCTCACAGTTATATTACAATTGTTTTACAGTTTTTTAAATTTAACCACCCTCTACTTATATATTAGGAGATTCGCAGGAATGTCATGTACAATTAACTAAAGTATTTAAAATCAAAGGAGAGACAAAATGGCAAAAAAGAAATCAAAGTTTTGTTGTAATTCCTGTGGCTATGAATCTCCAAAATGGATGGGACGCTGCCCAGGATGCGGCGGTTGGAATACGATGGTGGAAGAAGTAGAGGTGGTAACAAAAGGTCCTCGTGGTGCTTTCCAGCATTCCAGCTCTATTTCCCAAAAAGCAACGCCGATTGTAAACATTGAAACTTCAGATGAACCGCGCATTCCAACAGAAATGGACGAGCTAAATCGAGTATTGGGTGGAGGAATCGTTCCAGGCTCGCTTGTCTTAATCGGTGGGGATCCTGGTATCGGTAAATCGACTTTACTTATGCAAGTATCAGCCCTTTTATCGAATAAAGGACACCGCGTTTTATATATTTCCGGGGAAGAATCGATGCGTCAAACGAAGCTTCGTGCGTCCAGATTAGGTGTGCAATCGCCAGAGCTTTATATTTATTCCGAGACAAATCTAGAATTGATTAACCAAACGATCGATGAGGTGCAGCCGAAGTTTGTCATTATCGATTCCATACAAACGATACATCATCCGGAAGTGACAAGTGCTCCCGGCAGTGTTTCTCAGGTCCGTGAATGTACTGCAGAGTTAATGCGGATAGCGAAAACAAAAGGCATCGCGATTTTCCTTGTAGGCCACGTAACAAAAGAGGGGCAAATCGCCGGGCCGCGTTTATTGGAACATATGGTAGATACGGTTCTATATTTTGAAGGAGAGCGACACCATACTTACCGAATTTTAAGAAGCGTCAAAAATCGTTTTGGCTCAACCAATGAAATTGCCATCTTCGAAATGGTTCAGGCTGGTCTAAAGGAAGTATCCAATCCTTCTGAACTGTTTTTGGAGGAGCGTTCCTACGATGCAGCTGGTTCCACAATTGTTGCCTCTATGGAGGGGACAAGGCCAATCTTGGTTGAAATTCAATCCTTGGTAACGCCTACAAGTTTTAATTATCCGAAACGGATGTCGACAGGTGTGGATCAAAATCGGGTTCAGCTGTTAATGGCTGTATTGGAAAAACGGATGGGATTGATGCTGCAAGCCCAGGATGCCTACATTAAAGTAGCTGGCGGTGTAAAACTTGATGAGCCTGCGATTGACTTAGCGGTTTTAACTTCCATTGTATCGAGCTTTAAAGATCAGGCAGTAAAGTCGACGGATTGCTTTATTGGAGAAGTTGGTTTGACTGGCGAGGTTCGCCGAGTATCTCGAATTGAACAGCGAGTCCAAGAAGCAGCGAGACTAGGATTTAAACGTGCATTTATTCCTGCTTCAAATCAAGGTGGCTGGGATTATCCTAGCGGGATTCAAGTAGTCGGCATTGAAACAATTAATGAAGCTTTAAGAGCTTGTTTTAATGATCTATAAATGAGGGATATTGCCTAAAATATGAACAAAAATCATGCCTATACAATCATTTTTGGTGTATGGGCATTTTTCCTTTTAATTTTGGGAAGAAATAGTACATATCCTATTTGTATACGCAAAAGAATAAATTTCCTTAACTTTAAAATTATTGAAGGGTTTTTAGCGAAAACAGTGGGTGAACTATGTATAATTGAAAATAAGAAAAGGAGGTGGAAGTATGTTGAAAAGAGTGATACAAATTGCTTTCTTATTTATCGGAGGAGCGTTAGGTTTTGTTTTCTTACCGCCATTATACGAGTTTATTAATTTATCATCTAATCCATGGCTTAACAATCCATATGTGTCGGTATCATTAGGTGCAATTTTGTTATTTGTTTTATCATTCGCATTATCGGATTACTTCGTAAAATTGATTGTTTGGATGGAAGGAATATTGTTTAAGGTTCCGGCAGCAGATCTTTTATTTGGGTCCCTTGGGTTAATTGTCGGGTTAATGGTAGCTTTTTTAATTGGCTTCGCCTTAGAACGGATTCAAATTCCGATCATTACGGACTTTGTACCAGTTATACTATCCATTTTACTAGGGTATTTAGGTTTCCGTGTTGGTTTCACAAAACGTGATGAACTAAGTCAAATGTTTTCAAAATCGAATCCATCTCAAAAGAAGAAGGCAAGCGATACAGCAGCTATTCAAACAGAAGAAAAACAGCTTTACAAATTATTGGACACGAGTGTCATTATTGATGGGAGAATAGCCGATATTTCCTCAACAGGGTTTATTGAAGGGGTATTGATTGTCCCTCAGTTTGTTTTAACGGAACTTCAGCACATTGCCGATTCTTCGGATACATTAAAACGTACTCGAGGACGCAGAGGGCTGGATATACTGAAGAAACTTCAGGATGAGCGTGTCACAACTGTCCAGATCTCGGAGGAAGACTTTGAGGATGTGCAGGAGGTGGATTTAAAGCTGGTGCGTCTTGCGAAAAAAATGGGTGCCCAAATTTTAACGAATGATTTTAATTTGAATAAGGTTTGTGATTTGCACCATGTTCAAGTATTGAATATAAATGATCTGGCGAATGCTGTTAAACCAGTAGTAATTCCTGGTGAGGATATGCAGGTGGTTGTTATTAAAGACGGGAAAGAACAAAATCAAGGCGTTGCCTATTTAGATGACGGCACAATGATTGTTGTAGAGGGTGGTCGTAGCTATATCGGTCAAGCGATTACTGTAACGGTAACAAGTGTTCTCCAAACGTCAGCTGGACGAATGATCTTTGCCAAGCCTAAAGATGAACAAGTAGCATGATACAATAAAATTTAGGTTTTTAGATTAGGAAGTGAATTTGTGCAATATGAAGTAGTGCTCCCCGCGGCAGGCAGCGGAAAACGAATGGGAGCAGGTCAAAATAAATTATTTCTGCTGTTAAATGAAAAGCCGATTCTTATTCATACATTGGAAGTTTTCCAGCACGATGAAAAATGTACAGGGATATGGCTTGCAGTTAAACCGGAAGAACGTGAATATATTCAAGGGCTGTTAGATCGATATCGCATCACAAAAGTAAAGGGTCTGCCAACTGGAGGGCAAGAACGGCAACATTCTGTCCATTCCTGTATTAAAGAAATGAAACAGGTTGAAATTGTGCTGGTGCATGATGCGGCGAGACCCTTTATTACAAAACCGATCATTGCTCGATTAGCAGAGGCAGCCCATGAAAAAGGGGCAGCTATCGCTGGGGTGAAAGCAAAAGATACGATGAAAAAAGTAAGCGAAGGAGTAATCGTTGAAACGGTTGATCGAGAGAGCTTGTGGATGATTCAAACACCGCAAGCCTTTCGTTTTGATTTGCTGCAGCAAGCGGAGGACGTAGCAGAGAAAATCGGATTTTTGGGAACTGATGAAGCAATGCTTGTTGAACGTCTCGGACATCAAGTGCATATTGTGGAAAGTACCTATGAAAATGTAAAAATGACAACAAAAGAAGATTTAATATTTGGCGAAGCGATTTTAAGCAAACGTTGCCAATAGGAGGAGTATTATGTTTCGAGTAGGACAAGGATTTGACGTGCACGCATTTGCAGAAGGACGTCCGCTAATAATTGGGGGGATTGAAATTCCCCATGATCGAGGGCTTTTAGGACATTCTGATGCAGACGTATTATTACATACGGTAACGGATGCTGCACTTGGTGCAATTGGGGAAGGGGATATTGGACATCATTTCCCGGATACAGACCCAGCCTTTAAAGATGCGGACAGTGCGAAATTGTTGGAGTATATTTGGAAAATCGTTGAGGAAAAAGGCTATGTACTTGGAAATGTAGATTGTACGATTATGGCACAACGACCAAAAATGGCTCCATACATTGAACCAATGCGTAATCGAATTGCTGAATTATTAAAAGCTGAGCCTTCTCAGGTGAATGTCAAAGCTACGACAACTGAGAAATTGGGCTTTACTGGACGTGAAGAAGGAATCGCGGCGTTGGCAACGATTTTATTAATTAAGAAATAAAAAATTGGCACAAATTATAGAGAATTGGCGAATGTTTTAGCCTGAATAAGAGATATCAAAGACGCTGCATTTCTCTAAGAGCCGGCCTTGCTTTTCATTCTTTTCATTGAGTGGTAAAATGTACAAGGTCAACTGGAAGTCGTTTAGTTTTGCGATTTCTCGATATATATAACAAACTTTTTGAACTAACATAGGAGGCAATAATTATGACGAAGGAAGTTCGCGTTCGTTATGCGCCGAGTCCAACAGGATTTTTACACATTGGTGGAGCACGTACAGCGTTATTTAACTATTTATATGCAAAACATCACAACGGTAAATTTATCGTTCGTATTGAGGATACAGATATTGAACGTAATGTAGAGGGCGGAGAAGCATCTCAGCTTGATAACTTGCGCTGGTTAGGAATTACTCCGGATGAGTCAATCGATATCGGTGGACCGTATGCACCGTATCGTCAAATGGAACGTTTAGATATTTATACAAAGCATGCCCACGAGCTATTAGAGCGCGGAATGGCGTATAAATGCTTCTGTACTTCAGAAGAGCTGGAAGCGTCACGTGAAGCACAAAGAGCAAGAGGTGTAGCTGCTCCAACTTATGATGGCAAGTGCCGTCACTTAACTAAAGAAGAGGTTGCTGCAAAAGAAGCTGAAGGTATCCCTTACACAATTCGTATGCGTGTACCTGAGAACGCAACTTACCGCTTCACAGACCTAGTACGTGGAGAAGTAACATTTGAATCAAAAGATATCGGTGACTGGGTGCTTGTGAAAGCAAACGGAATTCCGACATATAACTATGCGGTTGTTTTAGATGATCACTTCATGGATATTACACATGTATTCCGTGGAGAAGAGCATTTATCAAACACACCAAAACAAATGATGATTTTTGATGCATTTGATTGGGAATACCCACAATTCGGTCATATGACATTAATCGTGAATGAAGATCATAAGAAATTATCAAAACGTGACGAGTCTATTATTCAATTCGTTACGCAATATAAAGAGCTTGGCTATCTACCGGAAGCAATGTTTAATTTCTTTGCCCTATTAGGCTGGTCGCCTGAAGGAGAAGAAGAGATTTTCACTAAAGAACAATTCATCGAAATTTTTGATGAAAAACGTCTTTCCAAGTCACCATCTATGTTCGATAAAAATAAACTAACATGGATGAACAACCAATATATTAAAAAACTGCCTTTAGAAAAAGTAGTTGAATTGGCTTTACCGCATTTGCAAAAAGCCGGGCTGCTTCCACAAGAATTAACTGAAGAGCAACAAGCATGGGCAACTGCTTTAGTAGGCCTTTATCATAACCAAATGAGCTTTGGCGCTGAAATTGTGGAGCTATCAAGCCTATTCTTTACAGATGAAATCGAATATGATGAAGAAGCGAAAGAAGTGTTGGCTGGAGAACAAATTCCAGAGGTTATGCGCGTCTTCAAAGCACAGCTGGAAGAGCTTGAAAGCTTTGACGCACCTTCAATCAAAGCGGCGATTAAAGCAGTTCAAAAAGAAACGGGCCATAAAGGGAAAAACCTATTCATGCCAATTCGTGTAGTGACAACAGGTCAAACACATGGTCCTGAATTAGCGGATGCAATCGCTTTAATCGGAAAAGACAAAGCAATCGCACGTATCGAAAAATACGTTAAGTAAGGATTGCAATTCATTGACTTTTAGTAAACCTATTGTAAAATGAAATTACTTTAAGTTATAAACATGTAAAATAGAAAAAGCGTCGATAAGGAGAAGTACGTAAAATATGTTTTAAAGAGAGGGTCATCACCGGCTGAAAGTGACCTAGGCCTCTATTTTATGGAAATGCACCTTTGAGCACTTAGCTGAAAGATAAGCGGGTAGAAAAAGCAATTTGAAATCCGCATAAGAAAACACATTGATTTCGCCTTTTTGAGCGATAATTCATGTTTTCTAAGTAGGCAAGTCGAGTCGTCCGGCGTTAACGGACTTTTGAGTGGAGAGCATTTTGAGTTGCTCTCAATCAGAGTGGAACCACGTACAATAGCGTCTCTGTCTTTTCATATGAAAAGGCTGGGGCGCTTTTTATTTAGTGATTTTAAATCAGCATAAAAGGAGAGAGTGAAAATGACGATTCAAATATTCAATTCCTTAACGAGACAAAAAGAACCCTTTGTCCCACTAGAAGAAGGAAAAGTAAAGATGTATGTATGCGGCCCGACAGTTTATAACTTTATTCATATCGGAAATGCACGTCCTGTTATTGTATATGACACAGTTCGCCGCTACTTCCAATATAAAGGCTATGATGTTAAATACGTTTCAAACTTTACAGATGTAGATGACAAAATTATTAAAGCCGCAAATGAATTAGGGGAGGATGTTTTTGAACTAACGAACCGTTTCATTAACGCTTATTTTGAGGATATTACAGCGCTGGGCTGCAAAAAAGCAGACATACATCCCCGTGTTACAAACCATATGGAAGATATTATTGATTTTATCGGCGTTTTAATCGAAAAAGGCTATGCGTACGAATCCCATGGAGATGTGTATTACCGCACTCGCAAATTTGATGGTTACGGAAAATTGTCGCATCAGCCGATTGATGATTTAAAAGTAGGGGCACGTATTGAAGCTGGTGAGAAAAAAGAAGATCCTTTAGATTTCGCCCTTTGGAAAGCGGCAAAACCAGGTGAAATCAAGTGGGAAAGTCCTTGGGGTGCAGGACGTCCGGGATGGCATATCGAATGCTCCGTAATGGCTCGCGAACATTTAGGCGACACAATTGATATTCATGCGGGCGGCCAGGATTTAACATTCCCTCACCATGAAAATGAAATTGCCCAATCGGAAGCCTATACAGGTAAAGAATTTGCTCGCTACTGGATGCATAATGGGTATATTAACATCGACAATGAGAAGATGTCCAAATCTCTCGGCAACTTCGTTTTAGTGAACGATATCCGCCAGCAAATTGATCCGCAGGTGTTACGTTTCTTTATGCTGTCTGTACATTATCGCCATCCGATTAACTTCGCGCAGGATCTGGTTGAGTCTGCTCAAGCAGGATTGGAAAGACTTCGTACGGCTTATGCTAATATTCAATATAGATTAACTGCTTCAACAAATCTATCTGATAACGGTGAAGAGTATCTAGAAAAAATCAAGGAAGCGAAAAAGCAATTTGAATTTGCAATGGATGATGATTTCAATACTGCAAATGCTATTTCTGCATTATTTGAACTAGCGCGAATTGCGAATACCTACCTGAATGAAGCCAATACAGAAGAACGTGTGTTAAAAGCGTTTATCGAAACATTTGATGTCCTTGGAGAAGTGTTAGGCATTAAATTAGTTGTAGAAGATGAACTTTTGGACGAAGAAATTGAAGCGTTGATTGAAGAACGCAACATGGCACGCAAGAATCGTGATTTTGCCCGTTCAGATGAAATTCGTGATCAGCTTTTAAATATGAATATTATTTTAGAGGATACACGTCAAGGTACACGCTGGAAACGGGGTTTGTAAGATGGCGCAGCTTCGTATAGAGGATGTTAAACAATTAAATGCATTAGCATTAGCTTATATGGGGGATGCTGTTCTTGAACAAAAGGTTCGGGAGCATCTCCTCTTAAATGGCAGAGCCAAGCCGAACCGATTGCATAAAGAGGCAACAAATTATGTATCTGCCAAAGCTCAATCTATGATCATGCATCGTTTAATGGACGAAAACTATTTAACAGAAGAAGAAATGGCGGTCTTTAAAAGAGGGCGTAACGCAAAATCGGGATCTGTTCCAAAAAATACAGATGTACAAACCTACCGAAATAGTTCTGGGTTTGAAGCGGTATTGGGAAGTTTATATTTAACAAAGCAATACGAACGTGTATATGAACTGATCGATTATGCAATTAAAATTGTTGAGCAATCAAAGGGGGCTTCATAAATGACTGAACATAATAACGAAATGATTGCGGGAAAAAATCCGGTACTTGAAGCACTTCGTTCGGGAAGAGAAATCAATAAACTTTGGGTGGCGGAAGGTGTTAAGAAGGCCGGCATTAATGAGTTGCTGGATTTGGCTCGTGAACGCGGAGTTCTTGTCCAATTTGTCCCAAAGAAAAAAGTTGATCAATTATCAAGTGAAAATCATCAAGGAATCGTTGCTTCTGTAGCAGCTTATAAGTACGCGGAATTAGATGATTTATTTAACGCTGCTAAAGTAAAAAATGAAGATCCATTTTTCCTGATTCTAGATGAACTTGAAGATCCGCATAACCTCGGCTCGATTATGCGAACAGCAGATGCGATTGGTGTTCACGGTATCATAATTCCGAAGAGACGTGCGGTGGGACTGACGGCGGTTGTTGCAAAAGCTTCTACCGGTGCAATTGAGCATGTGCCTGTCGTTCGAGTAACGAACCTTGCACAAACGGTTGATGAATTGAAAGACAAGGGCGTTTGGATTGCTGGAACGGATGCAAAAGGTTCTGCAGATTACCGCAAGATGGACGCTACCTTACCTTTAGCTGTAATTATCGGCAGTGAAGGTCATGGAATGAGTAGATTGTTAAAAGATAAATGCGATTTCTTATATCATCTGCCAATGATCGGTCATGTGAATTCTTTAAATGCTTCAGTAGCTGCAGCCCTTTTAATGTATGAAGTTTACCGCAAACGCCAAGAAAAGAATGGATAAGCTAATGTCATGCAAACGATTTTAATTGTCGATGGCTACAATATGATTGGTGCATGGAAAGAATTACGCCCTCTTCGCGACACCAAATTTGAAGAAGCGCGCAATCGCTTGCTGGAGCTCATGGCCGAGTATAAAGCGACTATGGGCGGGCGAGTGATTGTCGTGTTTGACGCCCACTTAGTTCCGGGGGCGCAACAAACCTATGTCCAAAAAGCGGTTGAAATTATTTATACAAGAAAAAATGAAACAGCAGATGAACGGATTGAAAAGCTGACCAATGAATTGAAGGGACGCAAAATACAAATCTATGTAGCTACTTCCGATATGACAGAGCAAAATGTTATTTTCGGGAATGGTGCCCTTCGCAAGTCGGCCAGGGAATTAGAAATAGAAATGGAAATTATCAAGTCGAATATTACGCAAAAAGTGAAAATCACCCATGAAGAAAAACCGAAATCTAGGATTCAATTATCGAAAGAAGTAGAACTGGCTTTTGAAAAATGGAGAAGAGGTTTAAAATAACGAGGTTGACCTATATTTTCCAGTTCAGTTATACTATCCCTAACACACTATACGAACGTTCTGGGGTGATGCCGATGCTAAAAGAGAGTCAAACACAAGTATTGCAACGATTTGAAGACCTTTCAGATGAACAACTTATTGAAGAAGTACATCACGGTAATACAGAAGCGTTAGATTATTTAATTACAAAGTATCGACTGTTCGTCAAAGCGAAGGCGCGTTCCTATTTTTTAATTGGAGCAGATAAGGAAGATATTATTCAAGAAGGAATGATAGGTTTATATAAATCTATTAGAGATTTTAAAGGGGACAAGCTTTCTTCTTTTAGAGCCTTTGCGGAGCTGTGCATTACACGTCAGATTATAACCGCCATTAAAACAGCAACCCGTCAGAAGCATATTCCGCTAAATTCCTATGTATCTCTTGATAAACCGATTTATGATGAAGAGTCGGATAGAACGTTAATGGATGTCATCACAAGCTCTGAATCGGAAGATCCAGTGCATTTAATGATTAATCGTGAGGAATATTCGCATCTTGAAGAGAAAATTGGCGAAATTTTAAGCGAGCTTGAACAACAAGTTTTAGCTTTATACTTAGATGGACAATCCTATAATGAGATATCGGAGGAATTGAATCGGCATGTTAAGTCGATCGATAATGCTCTTCAACGTGTAAAACGGAAGCTTGAACGTCACCTGGAAATAGGGGAAATGAGCTGAGCAAAACTCTGCTCTTATTGACAGCAAAAGGTTTAGGTGTTAGTCTTTAAAAGACAAAATGCAAAAAAATAGGTGAATTTTCAAAAATGCCAAAGAAAATTGTTTTATGTTGTGAAAAATGTGGATCGCGAAATTATTCAGTTCCTGAAAGAGCTAATGCAAACGAGCGTCTAGAAGTGAAAAAGTTTTGCTCACATTGTAATGAACATACTGTGCATAAACAAACTCGATAATTTTACTTTCATTCAGAAGTATTCTTGCCATAGTCTAAGTGGTCCGATGAATGCGAATTGCTCTATAACTACGTGTTCAAACGGCTGATTGAAGTTAATGTCTTTTGACGTGCTGCCGGTTATATCGGGCATATCGACATTTCCAGGCAAGCAAATACGCCGCTGCGCATTTGATTTAGTAAATTAGATTGAAACATAGAATAGATGATTTGTTCGGAGGTTAAGCTAGAATGGGCAAGATTAAAACGTTTCTATCAGATGTAGTGTCTGAAATGAGAAAGACAAGCTGGCCAAAAAGTAAAGAGCTTACAAAATATACAGTTGTCGTAGTTTCAACGGTAATTGTTATGGCAATCTTTTTTGTGTTAGTTGACTTAGGTGTTTCAGAACTGTTCCGCTGGTATATTGATTTATAAAATGCATTGATAATATTTTGAAAATGGCCCGTCTTTAAATGTTAACGGGTTTTTTTCTTTTGTTGAATTAAATGCATTAATCTACATTAAATAAAATGATTTTCCGCCAAAATAATGGGTAAAGGCTTTTCTAATACAGAACTATGCTTGATGAGATTCCTTGATATCAGGTTCGTATAAAAAAGTCGCATAAGGCGTATGTGATGAGTGAAGGAGGGACGGACGTTTAGTCCGGCAACGTTATGGAAAAAAGATGGTATGTAGTTCATACTTATTCAGGTTATGAAAACCGTGTAAAAGCAAACCTAGAAAAACGTGTTGAAACAATGGGGATGCAAGATAATATTTTCCGTGTAATTGTACCTGAGCATGAAGAAACAGATTTAAAAGATGGTAAAAAACGTACAGTAATGCGTAAAGTATTCCCGGGTTATGTACTGGTTGAGCAGATTCTAACTGACGAATCTTGGTATGTAGTACGTAATACACCTGGTGTTACAGGATTCATCGGTTCATCAGGCGGTGGAGCAAAACCAACGCCGCTATTACCTGAAGAGGTAGAGCGTTTACTGCACCAAATGGGCATCTCGAAGAAAACAGTTGGCGAATTGGATATTACTGTTGGAGAAGTAGTCGAGGTATTAGAAGGGCCATTCGCTCATTTCCAAGGTAAAGTAGAAGAAATCGATGCAGAAAAAGGCAAAGTTAAAGTTATTGTTGATATGTTTGGCCGTGAAA